>OLPF01000016.1_pt1 | contig 183355 bp, 138 predicted proteins | sample 1673121 | NCBI WGS metagenome assembly OLPF01 (sample SAMEA3136756, study PRJEB25190) | human gut metagenome
TCCCTTCGGGCGTCGAGCCGTTATGTGCTCGGTTCGTTTCGCTCACGGGTCACCCGCAGGCTATTTGCCGGATTTCGTGGGGTCCTCGAAGCGATACCCCACGCCGTGGACGGTGTGCAGCCACTTCGGGTTGCGCGGATTGTCGCCGATCTTCGCGCGCAGGTTCTTCACGTGCGAGTCGATGGTGCGCTCGTAGCCCTCGAAGTCGTAGCCGAGCACCTTTTCCACCAGCTCCATACGAGAGTACACGCGGCCCGGATAGCGGGAAAGCGTGGTGAGCAGCTTGAACTCGGAGGCCGTGAGGTCAACTTCCTCGCCCTTCACGAGAACCTTGTGACCGGAAACGTCGATCGTGAGGTCGCCGAACTCGAGCACTTCGCGCTGCGGCTCGGAGTCGGCATGCACGCGGCGAAGCAGGGCGCGCACGCGCGCGACAAGCTCGCGGGGGCTGAAGGGTTTCACCAGGTAATCGTCGGCGCCCAGCTCAAGCCCGATGATGCGGTCTTCCACCTCGCCCTTCGCGGTAAGCATGATGATGGGCACATCGGAGTTGTCGCGGATGGCGCGGCAGACGCGCTCGCCGGGAACGCGTGGGAGCATAAGGTCGAGAACGACCAGATCGAAATGATGCTTCTGGAATTCCTCAAGCGCCTCCTGGCCGTCGCCCACGGCGGTTACCCAGTAGTTTTCGCGCTCGAGATAAGCAGCGACCGCATCGCGGATCGCCTTTTCGTCTTCTACAAGAAGAATGCGTCGGGTTTCGTTGTTCATTGACGTCTCCTAACATGGGATTTTCCTGCGCGCATGGACCATGCGCGAGGCCGGCGGAGCGCGCAAGGTTTAAAACCTACGGCGGACCGTCAGATTCGTCTTTGGGTTTATTGTAGCAATTGGGCGTATTCTCGCGCGAGGCGTAGGCGAAATGACACAATTACCACCATGCCAACGAAAAGACCCACTCCAGGAAAAAACAGCGCGCACGCGCAAAGAAGCCCTCGCCAAAGCACGAGGCGGGGCACTTCTGCGAGCTATCGCCCGCGTGCGGCGCATGCAACGCACGCACCGACGGTCCGCGTCGCCGAAGGGCGCTCGGAGCAGGGCATCAAGGTGCCCGCCCCAGGCGGTGGGCAGGTCCTTCTCACCCGACGGCACTTCCTTTACGGCGCAATCGGCATCGGAGCCCTTGCCGTTGTCGGCGGGGGCATCGGCGTGGGAGTGAACGCCGCCTCGAAGGCGAACGAGCCCACCTTCAACACGCTGGCCGTCTCCAAGGACGCCGTCACGTCGTGTTCTGCCGCGACGCCGGGCGACTTCACCGAAATCGAAGATTCGAGCACCGTGCTCGGGCTTTCAGGAACCTACGAGCTTCCCTACGGAACGCTTGTCTGGGCAAGCGACGATTCCCTTGCGGCGTGCCTCGTTCCTACCGACGGCTCGAAGCCGCTTACGAAGGTGGTGTTGCTCTCCCTTTCGTCAGGCAACCAGACCACGGCGATTTCCCAGGCGAAAGGCCAAGAAGAAGGTTTCGAGATCTACGATGTGCGCGCGTGCGCGACCGGCGTCGTGTGGACCGAGGCGAACATCCTCGACGGCACCTGGCGCATCTACAGCGCCGCGCTTTCGAACGGGGAACTCGGGACGGCGGCACTGGCCGAAGAGGGCGACGCCGATTGGGAGACCCCGACGCTCGCCGCATCGAGCGGATACGCCTTCTGGCAGGTTCTCCCCAAGAAGGACAGATCGGCGAGCAAGGAAGCGTCACGCCTGATGAGAGCACGTTTTGGCTCAAGCGATACCGAGGAGGCCTACACCTCGAAAGGCCGCATGTGCACACCGCCCTATGCGACGGGCGACTCCGTCGTCATCACCCCGCGCGCCGCGGCATCCTCATCGCGCTATCAGCTCACGCGCATCGACGCGCAATCCGCGAGCGTGGTCGACTCCCTCGTGCTTCCCTCTTCGATGAAGCCACTCGAGGCGGGTTACGGCGACACGGGGTTCATGTTCTCGTTCGAAGCGATCTACAATTTCGGCGAAGGCATCGCCAACCTGGGAACGTACATTCCCGCAAGCACCGTGCAGCCCGACACCAACGCGGAGGGCAACGCCTCGTACAGCCTGGTCCCGTGGTTCCGTCATGGCGTGACCCCCACCGCCCCGCCCGCATGGTGCGGTGGGTGGATCATCGCGAAGGACTCGTACAACGTGTGCGGGTTCAGCCCCGAGAGCAAGCAGTATTTCCTGCTGGAGGTGAAGTCGGGCGCGCCGAGCTTCGGCGACTACCTGGCGTCGACCGGCTCGGTCAAGCGCGTCGTCACGTACTCGAACATCGACAACACCACGCTTCAGGGCGAATCGCAGCAGTACTGCTGCGTGCGCGTCTGGGAACCGGTTTAGCAGCCCTCCAGCCGCGCACGCTCTTCTTACAGTAGGTTCCTACAGAATACCCTTCTCGAGCGCATTTGAGAGCACCACGGCAACGCGTTCGCGCGCGATGCGTTCGCCCGGTACGAGCTGATGCGTGCCGTCGGGCAGCTCGTACCCGCTGACCACGCCCTGTTGAATCGCCCATGCCGCAGCGGATCTCGCCCAAGGAGAAATGTTCTCGGCATCGATGAGGGACGAAAGCGCCGCCTCATCGACATTGGATGCCCCCTTCAGGTTGGCGAGAATCTGGAGAAGCTGCTCCATCGTCACCGCGTCATCCGGCCCAAACGCCGTGCGCGCGCCCGTCTCGTCGGCATAGCCGTTCATGACGCCGTTCGCAACCGCCCAGTTCACCGCACCCGTGTACCACACGCCGTCGCGAACGTCAGGAAGCGAGGTCTCGTTTTTGGCAGCGCTTGCGTCATAGGAGCCCTCGGCTGCCGGGTCGGAATAGCGCCAGAGCACCATCGCGAGCTCAGAGCGCGTAAGCGACGCGCCGACGCCGAACAGCGACACCTCGCTGTATCCGCGCATGAGGCCGGCATCCGCGACCTTCTTCACGCCGGGCGCGTACCACGCATTCGGGTCAACATCCCTGAAGCGCTTCTCGATAGAGGGGGCAGGATCGGAACCCTCCGCATCGGGGTCGTAGGTTTTCGCGACCTCCGAGCTGCCGGGAGTCGCACCCTGGCCGCCCGAGACGGTGATGTCCGACTTCTGGGACACCGCAACGTCGGCGGCCACGCCATCGCCCGCCTTGTACTTGGAGGGGCCGCCTATCGAGCCCTCGCCCGCCGCGGGGATGTTGCCGCCCGTGGCCACGACGGTCGCAACGCCGACCTTGCCCTGGCCGCCGATGCCCGCGCCGCCACTGCCGAGCCCCAGGCCGACCGATCCGCCCGTGGCAGTCAACGAGCCCTCGCCGACGATGGAGCCTCCGTCGAGCTTCACGCCCGCTCCGCCGTTGCCGCCGGTCGTGTCGACTGAGCCGCCCTTAGCGACAAGCGAAGAGCCCGCCGGGATAGTCACCGTCGCGCCCTTGCCAACCACGAGGGCGGACTGGGCATCGCTGCCCGACGTAATGTTGCAACCGGTGATCGTGTTCGCGCCCTCGAACGTGACGTTCCCATTTACCACGACAGGCGCCTCGGGAGCCTTGACCTGGTAGTTTCCATCGGAGAGGAAGTTAGCGTGCGAGACAATCGTGGCGTCTTTGAGCGTCGACCCATCGTTGAGCACGATCTGGCCCACAAACGACGAGGAGTTCTTCGCGGAAACCGTGCCGCCGTTCACTTCGACCGTTCCGTACGCCACGGAATCGTCAAGAGTGAGCCTCGCGCCCTTCTCAACGACGATCTTCACGCTGGAAAGCACCTTCATGTTGTGCAGCGTGACATCGGCGCCGGCAGGGATGGTGAGCGTTTCGGTGCCGAAGTTCCCGTTCTCGCCCTTGCCGATGATGCCGTACGTGCCGGACTCGTGCGAACCGTAGATGTCGGTCAGCGTGGTGGGGACGGTCGCGTTACCCGTCTCGGCGATGGTATAGGGCTCCATGTCCCACGATGTCGTGCCCTCGGGAAGGTCAGCGATGCGCTCGGCAAGCGTCTTGTCGTTGTCGTAGATGCGCATCTCGACCGCGTTGCTCTGCTCCGTGCGAGCACCGGATGTCACCGTGGCAACGACCTGATAGGTGCCTGATTTTGCGGGGGTACCCGTGATGAAGACCGAGCCCATCGTCACCTTCGCCGCCATACCGCTGCCTTCAGGGGAAATGGAGACGCTGACCTTGTCCTGGCGCTCGCCATCGTTCTTCGCCCAGTCGTTCCAGGCCGTCCACTCGCCTTCGTCTTCCTTCACCTCGACATCGAGCCGGTTGTTCTCGGACGAGCTGCTGCCGCCGCTCGCACCGCCGCCAGCCGACGCGAGGGCGATGCCGTCGTGGTCGAGGCCCATCATGCTCGTACCATCGACGACGAAGCACTGCAGCTTGCCGGAAAGGCGGACCTGGATCTGCTGCTGGACCTCGAAGGAGAGCATTTCAGCAACGGAATCGGTCGAGCCGTCGTCCTTCGTCGCCTCGGCGGTGAGCTTCACCTGATAGCTGCCCGCCACGGGGGCCGTGCCCGAAAGCGACACCTGGCCGCCTTCGACCGTCGCGGAAAGGCCCGCCACGTCTTTGCCCTCGGCGTCGACGACGGCAGCCGAGAACTTTGCGTCCGCCGCCTTCGTTCCCGCCACGCTAAACGCGAGCTTCTGGTCGACCGAGCTTCCCTCGACTGCAGGGGAGAACGCCTTGCCGCCCGCGAAAGCGAGCGAAAGCGACTGGTACGTGTCGACAGGTTTGCTGATGTTTTCGGGCTCTTGGGTCGACCCGGTGTAGGTTGCCGTGCCGTTGTTCTCGATCTTGCCCGTAGCAAACGTGCAGTCCTCGAAGATTGCCTCGCCGTTCACCACGGGTGTTTTGGAGAACGCGCAGTTGGAGAACTTCACCTTCGCGCCCGCATCGACGGTAACCGTCGCGCCGCCATCATCGGATTTCGCGTAGAAGTTCACGCGGTCAATCGAAACGTCGCTGCCTGAGGGGATGACGAAGGAGAGCGCGCCCACATATCCGATGCTGACCACCTTCGGCCCCTGGCTGAAAAAGCCCTCGGAATAGCCGGCGATTTCAGTGAGCGACGAGGGGACGGTAACCGTCCCCGAATCCGAAAAGCTGGTTCCGACGTGGACTTTTGTGTACCCGTTCGACGCGGCCTGACCAAGATAATACGACAGCCCGTAAGAGCTGTCGTCGATGTAGTAATATCCGTCGTTTGTGCTCAGCGGCTGAATTCCGCCATCATCTTGCGCTTCCCCGTCGGCGAGCGCCACCACAGGCGTGCCTGCCATACCTGCCGCGAGCACCGTTGCGACACCGGCTCGCGCCGCGGCTTCCCACGGCTTAATCGTCTGCGCCTTCTGTTTCTCCATATGTTCGCCAGCCTTTCTGTGGGCTCATTTCGGGACAATCACTTTTTGTCACCCCGTGTCGACGCGTAAGTTTACCATAGTTGACTTATATAGGTAAGCCGTGTATAACTTTTTTGATATATTTCACGCCTGATTGCAAGGAACACCTGTGAACGATTACGCAAGCAGTTCGAATACCGACTCGAGCGAAAGCCACCGCGCACCCCGCCCTTCCTCGGTGAGCGAGCCCTCCCCTTCCTCAGCGTGGGCGATCCAACCTTCTTCGGCAGACGCGCCCCACCCCGAGGAAACTCAGTGGCGCGAACGATGGTTCCACGCATTCGACACCGAGTGCTTCGTGAAAGCGCGCGCAACCGAACACGATCTCGACCAGGTTGTTTCTCTCTGTGCGCGATACGAACGGCTCCTCAGCCACACGTTGCCCGGAAGCGATATCTGGGCCGTGAACCACGCAGAGGGCAGGCGCACGAAGGTCGATCCCGAAACGGCAGCGCTCGTTCGCGAGGCGCTTCGATACTGCTCGAAGTCGAGCGGCCTTTTCGATATCACGCTCGCGCCGCTCGCCCGCCTTTGGAACTTTCACGCGGCGCACGCCCCTTCGGAGGGCGACGTCGCCCGAGCGCTTCGCCATGTGGGATGGCAGCGAGTTGATGCGACCGAGGACACCGTCGTCGTCACCGACCCCGAGGCCGAGATAACGCTCGGGGGCATCGCGAAGGGTTACATCGCCGATCGCGTGCGTGATTTGTTGGTTGACCAGGGTGCGCGCGACGCGTTCATAAGCCTTGGCGGAAACGTTGCGGTCATGGGGCAATCCCCTCACGGCGGGCCGTGGAACATCGGGGTGAGGTCGCCCGACTTCCATCGCGACCAGGAGAGAAAGCGAATCGAGAACGAGGCCATCGCGCGATCGCCGCACGGGATCGACAAGCGCGCGCTTCGCGATTTGGGGAGAAGGCCCGAGAAGCCTGCATGCGTTCTCACCTGCTCCGATCTGTCCGTAGTGACGAGCGGAATTTATGAGCGCTGCTTTCTCGATAAGGCAACCGGGGCGGTCCACCACCACATCCTTGACCCGAAAACGGGACGTCCCTGTGAAAGCGACCTCGCAAGCGCAACGGTTCTTTCACGCACGTCGATAGAGGGAGACGGCCCGTCCACGGCACTTATTATCATGGGGTGCGATCGTGCTGCGGCGTTTATCCGCGAGCAGACCGACGCCGCCGCCCTCTTCATCAGGCGAGACGGGTCCGCGGCCGTCTCCGGCAACGAGGAGATCCTCAAAGAGACGCGCGCAATCGAGATTGCCGGCGCGGTGGTTATCAGCTAGAACACGCCATATCGCAGGCATTAAATGCAAGAAAAGGCCCTGAAACCCAAGAGGGTTTCAGGGCCTCGAAAAAGCAGACAACAAAAACAACCCACCGCAAGGCAATTCCCGACCAGAGACTCAAGCTGTCAGAATCACAAACTCAAACGAGGAGCCTAGACCCGACCCTCGATTCAGGCTCGAACCAAAACCTGAGCTCAAACCAAGCACGAGCCCTCAAGTCGAAGCGGCTAGAACTCCAAGCCCTCGAGACGCTTGAAAACCTCGTCTTTGCGCGTGAGAAAATCCCACGGATCGAAGATCTCGTCGAGCGTTTCCTTCGTAAGCTTCGCCTCGGGGTCGGCCTCCAGGCGCTCGCGATACGTCGGTCCCTCGACGGCGTTCTGGATATCCTCCCACACCTTCATGGCGTTGCGCTGCACGATGACATATGCCTCTTCGCGCGTGATGCCCGTCTGCACAAGCGCGAGCAGCACCTTCGAGGAGAAGATAAGCCCGCGGGTGCGCCACAGGTTGTGCTCCATCTTGTCGGGGTACGTCTGCAGGCCGTCCAAAATCCACTGCATCTTGCCGAACATGTAATCGAGCGCCGTGAAGGAGTCGGCCAGCGCGACGCGCTCGGTGCCGGAGTGGGAAATATCGCGCTCGTACCAAAGCGCCACATTGTCAAGCGCCACCTGGGCGTTCGCCTTCACCACGCGGGCGAGGCCGCAAACGCGCTCGGCGGTGATGGGGTTGCGCTTGTGGGGCATCGCCGACGAGCCCTTCTGACCCTTCTTGAAAGGCTCCTCCGCTTCGATCACGTCGGACTGCTGGAGCAGGCGCACCTGCATGGCGATCGACTCGAGCGTCGCCGCGGCGCATGCGAGCGCGCACATGACCTGCGCATGGCGGTCGCGCGCGAGCACCTGGGTCGAAAGCGGGTCAGGCGTAAGGCCCAGCTTCTCGCATACGTACTGCTCGACGAACGGGTCGATGGAGGAATACGTGCCGACCGCACCCGAGATGGCGCCCGTCGCGGCAACCTCGCGTGCCTGCTCGAGACGCGTCTGAGCGCGCTTCAGAGCCCATGCCCAGCTGCCGAACTTCATGCCGAAGGTCATCGGCTCGGCATGGATGCCGTGGGTGCGGCCCACGCACAGCGTGTTCTGGAACTCGAAGGCGCGGCGCTTGCACGTCTCGCCAAGCTGCTTCACGTCTGCCAAGATGATGTCGATTGCCTGGGCGATCTGGTAGGAAAGCGCCGTGTCTCCCAAGTCGCTGCTGGTCATGCCGTAGTGCACCCAGCGCGAGGGCTTCTCCTCGCCCTCCGGCACGTCGGCATCGATGTACTCGGCCATGTTGGTGGTGAAGGCGATGACGTCGTGGTTGGTGACCTTCTCGATCTCGTCGATGCGCTCGACGGTGAAGTCGGCATGGTCGCGAATCCACTTCGCCTCTTCTTTCGTTATACCGGCTTTCCCCAGCTCAGCCTGCGCCTCGCACGCCAGGATCTCGATTTCCTTCCAGATGGAGAACTTGTTTTGAAGCTCCCAGATTGCGCCCATCTCAGGACGCGTGTAGCGGTTGATCATTGCGCTTGCTTGCCTTTCCCGTGTCGATCGTTCCCGTTTTGCTTGTCGCTAGCATACTATACGCCCGCGCGCACTGGCTAAAGCCCCTTGAACAAAGCGCGCACGCGGTCGAGCGCTTCGGTGTCGGCAACGACGACCGCCTTGTCCCCGGGATGCAACACGGTGTCATGGCGCACCACCTCGACGTCGTCGGCGGTGTCGACGGCGACGATCAGGCTACCGTCGGGCATGGGGATGTCGCGCGCGAGCACGCCGTCAGCGTTCGAATGGTAGCGCATGCGCGGCACCGTGACCTCGGAAAGCGCAACGTTGCCGTGCGTGAGCGAGGACACGACGCTCACCGATCCCATAAGCGCTTCCTCTTCAATCATGTTCGCGATGAGCGTGGTGGAAGAGACGCTCTCGATGCCGACCTCATGGAAGATGCGCATGTTCTTCGGGCTGTTCACGCGCGCAATGCATCGGGGCACGCTGAACACGCGCTGCGCGATCTCGCACGACACGAGGTTGCTGTCGTCCTGGCCGGTCGTGGCGACGAACACGTCGGCGTGGCGGATACCTGCGTCCTCTTGGAACTTCGAGTCGCAGCCATCGCCGTGGATGATGAGGTAGCGACCCGTGAGCTCCACCGACAAACGGTCGGCGGTACGTCGGTTCTGCTCGATGACAGCGACCTCGTTGCCGCTCTTCAGAAGCACGTTCGCAAGATAGGCGCCGATCTTTCCGCCGCCGTTGATCACTACATACATGAATGCCCTTTCACAAAAGGGGTGCTACGTCCGCAAGGCTCGGTGCGCGATACGGACAGATGAGCCCCTACTCCTGGATGTATTTGCTGAACATGGGAATAAGCTCGTGGCGCACGCACGCGAGCACCGAATCCCCCTGGTAGAGAACGCTTTCCTTGTTGGGAATGGAACTCGCCGACCCATCACCGCGCTCGAAGGCGATGATGCGGATGTCATGATCGCGCTCGAGCTCGCCTACTCGGATCGTGCGCTTCCCCTCGCGAGAGCTCAGATCGAGGGAGAATCGCAGCACCTCGAATTCCCCGAAGGTGTCGATATGCGCGCCGTGGCCCGATACCACCTTCGAGAACACATCCTCGGCGACGAGCGATGTGCCGCACACGTAGTCGATGCCGAGCTGCATGTAGGCTCGCTCGTGGTCGGGGTTGTACAGGCGCGCGATCACATGGGGAACGCCAAACAGGCGGCTTGCGACCTCCGCAACCATGAGATTCGTGTTGTCGAGCTGCGTGACGGCCGCAACGACATCGCAGTCGTCCACACCCGCCTTCACGAGGGTGTCCTCGTCGAAGCCGACGCCCTGTAGCGTGGAGCCGTTGAAGTTGCGGCCGAGGTTCGCGAACGCATCGGCGCTCCTGTCGATCACACAGACGTTGCTCCCGTTGTCGGAAAGCATGTTGGCGAGCTGCGAGCCCACACGCCCGCACCCTACCACGATGACATTGCTCATAAATCGCCTTTCGCCGCGACGCCGTTTAAGTGCTTAGCATAGCGCATGCGGAAAAGAAAAGGCCGGACTCGCGCCCGGCCTTCAACCTTACGTTAGATTTTCGACATTTCCCGAAGCGTGTCGCGGAACCAGTTGTCGTAGTTCGGCGGACAGTACTTCTGGGCGTTCGAGTAGCTGATGGTGTAGCCATACCCCTTCGCAAGGCCTGCGACATGGGCGTTGATGGCTTCTTCCCACGAGCTCCAACCGGTAGAGCCCCAGCCCCACGCGTTGTGCGGCAGGAAGCAGTTTGCACCCTTGGTGGACTCGGTATTGGAAATAGCCGGCGACCAGCGAGGATCGACGCCGTTTTCCCATGCAGCGGTAGCGAAAGTCTCCCCATGGCCGGCAAGCGGGGACCCCGCGAGATAGTTGTTGATGCGATTCGCCCACTCGGAGATGAAGGCGTCCTTGCCGCAGCTCCAATCCACCTCGGCGAGCTGAGACATCGCAGAAGAGGCATCGGTGGTGCGCGCCTTGGCGAGCGCCTGCTCGGCAGCCTGGATGCGAGCCTGCTCCTCGGCGAGGGCGGCTTGCTCGGCGGCGATGCGCTCGGCTTCCTTCTCGGCCTCGACGGCCTGAACGCCTTGGGTGATGTCGCGCGATGCGGGCTGCGACAAAACGCTGCCGACCGATGTGTCGGACACGTTGGAGACAAGTACCTCGGCAGCCGGCGCCGAAGAGGCCGTACCGCCGAACGGAGACGACGAGCCGCCTGCCGCGGCAAGGCCATAGCCGAAGCAGCCGACCGCCACGACGGAGGCGCACCCGATCGCGGCGATTTTCGCGACCAAGCCCGTCTTCTTCATATTATTTCGACGTGTTACCACGCAGTGTCAACCTTTCTCGAACAGCACGAGACCTAACCGCCGAAGCGGTGACAGCGTATTGAATTGTGGGTGGGATTGCTGCCAAGAGAAGAGCTTATGCTGTTGTTTGCAAGGCAGAATTTTACCTTATGCGGGGGTTTCAACGCAAAATCTTGTGGAGAACGCTCCACGGTTTGTTCGATATTAAGCAGCGAAATTTTTATCGTACCTGGTAGTTGTTATTCTTAATTTTGGATTGAACAAGAACGAATTTCACACTCAGCGGAACGAGCGCGGCGGTTTCGGGGGCAAATGGCCGACCCCCACATAGGTTTGCCGCTCGCTTTCGGAGGACGGCGCACTGCAATCGATGGGCCCGTATTTCTCGGAGGACGCCGACTCCGGACGGACGTCGAACACGTCTCCGGAAACCGACGATTTCGGCAAGACGAAGATGAGCGCCACATAGGCAACGACGAGAAGGCCGCCCGTGAGCAGCGTGCCCGCGACAACGAGGATGCGCGCGACGATCGGGTCGATGCCGAAGTAGCGTGCAACGCCCGCGCACACGCCTCCGAGCCGCGCGTTCGCATCTCGCGTGAGCTTCCTTCCGACCACGGTGCCGTCCCTTTCGCCCTAGTGCGTCTTTTCCTGCTGGCCTTCCCCCTCTTCGGCGACGTCGGCCCCACCGGCCAAACGTTCCACGCGAATGGTGGAAATGCGCGAGCGGCGCATACGCTCGATTTTGAACGAATAACCGCCCACCGTGAACTCATCGCCCATCTCCGGCACGAAATCGAGCGTGTCGATCAGCCAGCCGGCGATGGTCTCGTAGTCCTCCGACTCGGAGACCGGCCAGCCGAGCGCCGCCGCGTCCTCGACCGGGAAGCGCCCATCGACACGCCATACGCCGTCGGAGAGCTTGGTGATTTCCTTGCCCTCCATGTCGTACTCGTCGACGATTTCGCCTACGATTTCCTCGATGATGTCCTCAACGGTAATTAAACCATCGGTCCCACCGTATTCGTCCACCACGATGGCCATCTGTTGCCGATTCGTTTGCATTTCCTTGAGCAGCGGAAAGATGTCCTTGGTCTCGGGAACGAACAAAGGCTCGAAAGCGTACTTCGCGGCAAGGTCGTCCTCGCGGCCGTCGATGAGCGGCCCGACGAGGTTCTTGTAATGCACGATGCCGATGATGTGGTCAGCGTCCTCGTGAAAGATGGGAAGGCGCGAGTAGCCCGTGCCGTGCATGCGCTCGACCGCCGTGCGCACCGTCTCGGTGTCCTCGACCATGATCATGTCGACGCGCGGCTGCATGATTTCATGCACCGACATGTCGCCCAGGTCGATGATGTCGTGGATCATGCGCTTCTCGTCGTCGGCGAGCTCATCGTTGTCGGCGACGATGTCTTTGATCTCCTCCTCGGAGACCGTCTGCTTCTTCGCCGACCCGAAACGTGAGAAGAAGCCGGTCAGGCCCTTCTGCTCCTCGTCGCTCATCGTAATCATTCACTCCTCGTACTCTCAAGGGACGTCATCCCCGAAAATTCATCCGCCGCGCCCGTGACGGTGCGGACGCTCACCTCGCCGCTACATCACATACAGCGCCACGGCCAGAAACTGCAGCACGCTCGCCGCAACGACCATCACGTGGAACACCGAATGCATGTAGGGAATCTTCTTCAACACGTAGAATATGCAGCCGACCGTATAGACCAGGCCGCCCGCGACCAGGAGCGCAAGACCCTCCATGGGAAGGTTCGCCACAAGAGCCGGCAGATACGCAACGACGCACCACCCTAAAAGAAGGTAGAGCACCGCCGATATCCAGCGCGGGCGGAATACCCAGAACGCCTCGCAGGCAATGCCCGCAAGCGCTACGACCCACACGAACACAGCCAGGTAGATTCCCCCGTCGTTTCCAAGCGTGACCAGGCAAAACGGCGTATACGTTCCCGCGATGAACAGATAAATCCCGCTGTGGTCGAGCACCTTGAACACACGCTTGGCGCGATCCACCGCGATAGCGTGGTACAGCGTCGACATGAGGTATTCCACCAGCATGGTGATGGTGTAGACGAGCGCCGCCGCAAGCTTCACGCCGCCCCCGGCGCGCACCGCGATCACCACGAGAATGGGAATCGCCGCAATGGAAAGAAGCGCGCCGATGCCGTGCGTCACGGAGTTGGCGATCTCCTCGCCGAGCGTATACTCACGAACGTTGCGGCGTGCGCGATCGGCGTTCGCAGACGTGTTGGCGGGCTCGTTTCTATGTTCGCGCGCCTCGGAGAGGGTGCGCGGCTTGAACTGAGAAGGGGTCCACGCCCGAGGCGTGGGAGGATGCTCTTGCGCGCGCGAAGGCGACGCAGCGGGCAGAGGGGCGTCTTTGCGGGCGGCAGGCCCAGGCGCCGAAGGGTCAGACGCCGAACTTCGGCCGCCTTTCGAATCGGATGTCGCATGTGTGTCCATGCGTATCACTCTATCACATTTCCCCCAGGGACAAGCCACGCCAGCCATGCGGCGGCATCTTCTTCACATGCGTCGATCAGCCTGGTCGAGGTGCCCTGCAAACCCGCAGCTGTCCGCGCGGTGATGGTCGCCACCTTCGCACGGCGCTGGAGGGGGTTCGACTTCGAGAAGCCGAACTGGATCTTCTCGCGAGGCAAGCAAACCGAGACTGTGCCGAGGCCGCCGTTTTTCACCTGCATAAAGCGTCTGTTGAACGAGAACCACGACGAGCGGGCCCAGAGAACCGCGCCCACGGCAGCAAGCACCTCGGCAACCGCGCACGCGACGTAGCCCACAAGCGCGATCCGGTCGAACCAGAAGAGCTCCCCCGCCGACATGAAGCCGTCGCCATAAGCGCTCACGCCGAACATCACGCCCACGTGGAGAAGCGCAAGCGCCACGGCGCACCAAAGCCCCCATCCCTGGACGATCGTGCGTCTGACCAGCGCACGGCGAAGAGCCACCTTGGGAACACGGCGGCGCTCGGTCGGCATATCGGCGAACTCGGGAACGAGACCCGCGACAATCTCGGGCACGCGGTCGACCTTCACGAAGGGATGCACGACTAGCGCGCCTTCGGAAAGGGAATCCTCCATGCCACCCGACCCACTCGACGCATCCACCTTCCCGAGCGACAGCTCGCAGAAGCCGAAGATGCGCCTGACGAAAGTCTGCTTCACGACAACCGACTGAACGCGATCGACCGACACGCCGTGGAACCTGTGTTGGAGAAGGCCGCGCTCGACCTCGATGCGGTCGCCGCGACGGCGCGCCTTGAAGCCTCCGAAGGAGATGCAGGTGCCGAGCGCCGACATCACCCACACGAACAGGGACAACGCGATGAGTCCGACAACGATAAGGGCAATGAGGTTGTTGCCGAAAAGCGCGAGGCCCGCGTCGGCGAGCACTTCTGCGACGGCTCCGCCCGCCTCGCCCGCCATTTGCGAGACGAAATCGGCGACCTGCGAGAACACGCCGATGATGCCGACGATGACGAGAACCAGCGTCGTGCTGTTCGAAAGCCCGGTGAGGATGAGCTCGCTGTTGGTTATGCCGTACTGGAAGGAGATGCGCCCCGTGTCGACCTCGCTCCCGGCGAATACGCCGCGCACGTCGTCCCACACCTCAGCAGGCGCATCGAGCACGTTGCCGAAGCTGCTCGGGGCGTCGGCTTCCCGAAAAGGCGCCCCGACGGCCGCCGACTTGCGGGCGAACAGGTCGGCCCGCAGCGCCTCCGCGTCGGCCTTGCGCAAAAACGGCACCGACACAGCCTTGTTCGACGCACCGCCCGCCGTGTCGACCCGCACCGTGCACACGCCGAACACGCGCTGGAGAAGCGAGGCTGTCTGGTCGACCGACTGGATGCGCCGGTAGGGCACATGCACGCGCTTTTTGTTGAAGATGCCCGAATAGAAGCCGAATTCCTCGTCGCCGAACTCGTACCAAATGTGCTTGTAGGACACGAGGCGGTAGATGAGGCTCGCAGCGAGCGAGACGATGACCGCGCCAAGGAAAAGCAGGGCGATGATAATAGCCGCAAGCCCGCCGTTCACGAACTGCCCGAGGCTGTCGGGGTTGAACAACTCGGGGATGATCTGGGGAAGCGCGCCGACAAGAAGCGCCGCGAACACCGCAGCGGCGCCCTGAAGACCGCCAAGCCAGATGTAGCTGGAATGGACCGCGTGCCTCTCGCGATTCTCGCGCATCCCGCGCCTTTCGCGATTCTCGCGGTTTTGGACCCCGTCCATCACATGTCCTCGCGCGCGATTCGGGCAAGCTCGGCCGCGCGGTCACGCACCTGGTCGGCGACGTCGTTCGCAAGCCCGGGGATCGCGTGCTCGCCAGCGGCCGTGGCGACGGTGACGCTCGAGAGCCCAAAGGCGCGCAGAATAGGCCCCTGGCGCGTGTCGGTATTCTGGACGCGGATGAAGGGGATGATGTAGCGCTTGCGCCAGATGATTCCCTTGGCGATGTCGAGGTAGTCATCGTGAAGCTCATAGCGCCAGCGAACATAGCGAATGGGCGGCAGCACAACGAGGAACACCACGAGCAGCACCGCAGCAATGGCCGAGAGCACGGCGATGAGGGCAAACGCCCAAGGCGCCGGTTCGATGGCGGCGCAAATGGCGAAGGGGACAGCGCAGCAGAGGTAGCCGAGCACGATCCAGATGGCGTCGTTTACCCGCCACACGTTCTTCACCCGAGGATCGAGCTTGCTTTGAGGGGTTCCGTTCATAAGGAAAGCCTTTCTCGAGCGCGCCCGCGATGCGAGCGCTTTCCCCATGATAACAAGTGTCGGCAAACTTTTCGTAAAGCGAATGGGAAAGCCCGGCGCCGTCAAGGGGTGATGCTGCCATCGAACCTGCTCACGGCATCGATGGCATTTGTCGCCTTTTTGCAGAAGGCCGCATGGGCCAGCCAAATTGTGTACGATGGAAAGGCTGAATCGATTGCGCAGCAGAAAAGAGGGAATCATGAAATACCAGGAGCTGCAAGACGAAGTGAAGGCCGCGTTGAAGGCGCACGACAAACCGCGCGTGTCCATCCTGCGCCAGGTGCACGGCGAAGTGAAGAACATCGAGGTGAACGAGCGCCGCGAGATCACGGACGCCGACGTCGACGCCATGCTCAAGCGCGTGATCAAGCAGACGAAGGAGACGCTCGAGGGCTCCATCAAGGCGGGGAACAACCAGGAGCGCACCGACCTTCTCGCCGCGCAGGTGGAAATTCTCGAGTCGTATCTTCCCAAGCAGGTTTCGGGCGACGAGCTTATCGCGCTCATCGAGAAGACGCTCACCGAGACCGGCGCCGCCTCGAAGAGGGAGATGGGGAAGGTGATGGGAGCGCTCACGAAGGCGACCGGCGGAAACTTCGACAAGGCCGCGGCCGCGGCCGAGCTTGGCAAGCGCCTCGCCTAGCGCAGAACCCGCGCGACCCGCTGCTACGTTCTGGAAACAGCGCCCGATCGTTTCTAAGTCCGCAAGGGCTTCAAAGCGGTCGGGCGCTGTTTTTTGCGGGCAATCGGCTTGCGTTGTGCGAGATGACGGGCAGAACCGCTGTACGTAGGGCAACAAAAAACGCCCGGAGGCGCTTTTCTTTTCGAGGAGAGGAGGCCGGTGAGGGCGAGGGGGGGTAGACCCTCACCGGCTTGTGATGGATGGCCAGACGAGAGGAGCCTCCACCACCGGGTCAGCATTAAGAAGTGTGCTGGTCAGCGGGTTCGTTTTCTTGAGAGAGAGGGGGGATTCGAACCCTCGCTGCTGACATTTGTTATCTTAGGTTAACCTTGCTGGCGCGTCAATGGGGTTAGCCATGGTTTACAATTCCTCCACAAATGTCTTGCAAGTTGGCAGGAAAATCCGCCATCACCGAAAGCGACATCATCAGGAAGATGCTCACAGGAAGGCCTCTCTAGACGCAGGAAAGCCGGGCACTTTCGCACCCGGCCTTCCCATTGGCTCGTAAGAAAACGCGCTACCCGAGCGCCTTGTCCATGTCAGCCACCATGCACTCGACCGCTCCGCAGCCGGAACAGCCATGGCAGCTTCCACATCCGCTTCGAGGGCTATCGCTATCCCCGCAGTGGTCGTGGCAATCGCACAGGCCGCGCGTCGCGATGCGGCGCACCGCCAGCACAGCAAGCACGGCGATGACGAGCGCGACGACAATCGTCGACGGCGTCCAAACCAAACCCATCATAGGTGCGCCTCCTTTCTTGCGGCTCGATATCGGGGAAGCGCCCGAAAGCGCATCCCCAAAAGTTACTCTCAGTATACTTTACGCTGCCTCGTTCTCGGTTTCAAGCTTGCGGGCAACCTTTTCGTCCTTCTTGCCGTAATTCGGCATCGGGCGGAAGATTTGGAAGAGCATGAGCGCCGCGATGATGATGGCGACCACGGTCCAGATACCGAAGCTCACTTCGCCCAAAGCCAGACCAACGAACTGGTAGAGCATGCAACCCACGCACCACGCGAAGCCGCACATGTAGCCGATGGTGATCCAGAACCACTTAGCGGAACGCTGCTGCTGGCGGATGGCGCCCATCGCCGCGAAGCACGGCGCGCACAGCAGGTTGAAGGCGCAGAAGGCGACGATCGCAGCGGTCGATCCGCCAAGCATCTGGGCAAAGCCGTACCACAGCTGCGGGTCCGCCTCGCCGAAGTCGCCGAGCTGGGTGATGATGCCGACGGTCGCGATGACGTTTTCCTTCGCAACGAGGGCGGTGGCGGCGGTTGCGGTGGCTTGCCAGTTCGCGAAGCCGAGCGGCGCGAAAATCCAGGCCAGCAGGTTGCCGAGACCCGCCATGAGGCTGTACTCCATGTAGTCGGGCGCCTCGGAATCAAGCAGGCCGAAGCCCTCGCCCGCATCGCCGAAGTTCATGAGGAACCAGATGACGATCGTGGACAGGAAGATGATGGTACCTGCTTTGATGATGTAGCCCTTCACGCGCTCCCACATCGAGAGCAGGATGTTCTTCACGCCCGGCATGTGGTACTGCGGAAGCTCCATGATAAACGGCGTGGTCTCGCCGGCGAAGAGCTTGGTCTTTTTCAGCATGATACCGGAGATGATAATCGCGACGACGCCCATGAAGTAGAACATCGGGGCAACATACCAGGTGGCGTCGGAGTTGCCAGAGGCAATCGCACCGAACACGAGGGCGATGATCGGCATCTTCGCACCGCAGGGGATCATGGTGGTGGTCATGATCGTCATGCGGCGATCCTTCTCGTTCTCGATCGTCTTGGTTGACATGACGGCGGGCACGCCGCAGCCGGAGGCGATGAGCATCGGGATGAAGGATTTGCCGGACAGGCCGAACTTGCGGAAGATGCGGTCCATGATGAACGCAACGCGGGACATGTAACCGCACAGCTCCAGGAAGCCGAGGAGCAAGAAGAGGATCACCATCTGCGGGATGAAGCCGATAACGGCGCCAACACCTGCGACGATGCCGTCCATGACGAGCGACTGGAGCCACGGGGCAACGTCGGCCGTCTCAAGGGCGTTGCCGATGATAGCGCCGAGACCCGGAATCCACAGGCCCCAAGAGCCATCGGAGGGGTCGGGCTCTTCGACTTCAAGAGCAGCCTGGTAGTCAGCGAAGGTGATCGCCTGCTCCTCGACCTCGCCGTCGTCGCCTTCGACCTCCATCGTGGCAACAGCATGCTTGGCCTGGGCCTCCTCATCGAACGCCGCAATCGTGGCCTGGGCATCGTCGTACTCGGCAACGGCGTCTTCGTACTCGGCCATAGCATCGACGTCAGTGGCGTCTTCGGGAGCCTCGGGCTCGGCCAAGACAAGCGCATCGAGCACTTCCTGGGCGTCGTCGGAGGGAAGACCGGACACCTCGTCCTCGCCGAGGACGTTCTCAACGTAGGCGGTAATCTGCGCCTGGGCGTCTTCGTACTCGGCCGTGGCCTCGTCGAACGCCTCGCCGCCGGTGTAGAGCCAGCCGTCGCCGGAGATGCCGTCGTTAGCCCAGTCGGTCACGACTCCGCCACCAACGGAGACCGCCAGCCAGTACACGAAGAACATGATGACGATGAAGATCGGCAGGCCGAGGAAGCGGTTCGTGACGACGCGGTCGATTTTCTGGGTGGTGGACATGCCCTTGGTCGACTTCTTCACCGTGTCGTCGACAACACCGGCGATCTCGTCGTAGCGGGCAGAGGTCACGATAGACTCTGCGTCATCGTCGAGCTCGGTCTCAAGCGCATCGCGGATGGCATCGACCGTTTTCTTGTCGGAATCCGTCAGCTTGAGCTGGGCAATCGTGCGGTCCTCGCCCTCGAGCACCTTGATGGCGAACCAGCGGGCCGTCGCGGAGGAAACCCGCGAGCCGAGAACGTCGATAATCTTCGCGAGCGCCGTCTCGATCTCGTCGGAGAAGCGGATCTGCGGCGCGGCGGGAACGCCCTTCTTGCCGAGCTCGATCGCGGTCTTCACAAGCTCGTCCATGCCGCGGCCCTTGAGCGCCGAGGTGGGAACGATCGGGCAGCCGAGTTCGCGGGAAAGCTTGTCGATGTCGATCTTGTCGCCGTTCTTCTCGACGAGGTCCATCATGTTGAGGGCGATGACCACAGGCAGGCCCAGTTCGAGAATCTGCGTGGTCAAATACAGGTTGCGCTCCAGGTTGGTCGCGTCGATCAGGTTGATGACGACGTCCGGGTCGCCATCGAGAAGATAGTCGCGAGCGACGACTTCCTCAGGCGAATACGGCGAGAGCGAATAGATGCCGGGGAGGTCGGTAACCGTAACATCCTTGTCCTTGGTGTACTTGCCTTCCTTCTTTTCAACAGTAACGCCAGGCCAGTTGCCAACGTATTGGTTGGCGCCGGTCAGGTCGTTGAACATGGTCGTCTTGCCGCAGTTCGGGTTGCCGGCAAGCGCAATGCGAATTCCCATGATCTACCTTTCCAAAATCAACGATGCTTACCTTTGCTGCTTCGCCGAAACGGCGGCACCTTGAGGGGGTCGGTGCGGTCGCTTCGATAAGTTAGATGACACTAACCGCCAAGCAAAGAAAAAGGCCTGCGAAGGCCCTGCTCGAACTAAAGAACGAGCACGCTTTCGGCTTCGCTCTTACGCAGCGAAAGCTCATAGCCGCGAACGGTGACCTCGATAGGATCGCCGAGCGGCGCCACCTTGCGAACGAAAACCTCGACGCCCTTGGTGATGCCCATGTCCATAATGTGGCGCTTGAGGGCACCTTCGCCCACAAGGCGGCGCACCGTGGCGGTCTCGCCGATGGCGACATCGCGCAGCGTCTTGTCCTGGCCTGCTTCTGCCATAGCTTCTCCTCCTTTTCCTTCCTGTCTCAAAAGTCGTCCTGTCGCCGCAGCTTTCCGCGCAGTTGCGAAAACAGGCGCAATGCGCCCCTTGCTACAGCTTTAGCTTTTCACGGGGCGGGCGCACTCCCCTTTGCGGAAAGTGCAGCCGCCCACGAAAACTAACGGGTGATGATTCGTTGTGCGACCTGCTTGTTCAGCGCGACCTGCGCACCTTTGACCTCGACGATGAAGTTGCCCGCCTGCTCCGAGACGACCTTCACTTCAGCGCCGGCGACGAAGCCGAGATTCTCGAGATGATGGAGCACATCGCCCTTTTCGCGAACCTTGACGACGGTGCCCGTCTCGCCTGACTTCATGAAGGTGAGCGGCATCTGCGCCATGGAAGGTCCCGCAACAGTTGCGGTGCTCATGCCTTTGTCCATCGCCATTGCTTCCTGCATCATAGCTACCTCGTCTTTCTTTGCTAACCGTGGTTAACATCTAGCTATCATATGCCATCTCTGGCTCGATTTGGAAGCCTTGGTGAACTTTTTTGTTTCCTGCGGCTAATCTCCATAATTCGCCATGGTTAATTTTTCGTTACGAAACGCCTTGCAACCAGGCGCCGAAGCAAAGGTTGCGATAATGGTTGAATTGCAAAAATTGCGGATAATTTCCCTTTAAGATGTTTTCGCAGATAGTATAGTAAGCATGACTTATCTGAACGCGGAAGGTTGCAATATGAAAGACAGCTTCGCCCCGGCTGCAGGCGTAAACGAGAACTCCTATTCCGACACGCGCGGCCTCGTGAGCGACCCCGTCCCCTTCACGAAGGCGGTCATTGACGGCCTGGCACATGGAGGCGGCCTCTACGTCCCCGCTCATGTGCCGACACTTTCGATCGACGAGATTTGCAGCTTGGCAGAGATGCCCTACTCCAAGCGCGCTGCCACGGTTTACCGCGCCTTCGGCGTCGACCTGCCGACCGAGCGCATCGAGGCGCTCATGGAGAGCGCTTACGGCGACCAGTTTGACGACGAGCGCATCTGCCCGATCACCTCGCTCGATGAGAACACCCACGTGCTCGAGCTGTGGCATGGCCCCACGAGCGCGTTCAAGGACATGGCGCTGCAGTGCCTACCCCGCTTCTTCTCTGCAAGCGCCGAGGCGCTTCGCGAGCGCGGGGAGCTCGACCACGACTTCCTTATCCTAGTGGCAACTTCGGGCGACACGGGCAAGGCCGCGCTCGAAGGCTTCAAGAACGCCGAGCACGTGCGCATCGGCGTGCTGTTCCCCGATGGCGGCGTGAGCGACATCCAGCGCAAGCAGATGGTCACGACCACCGGCGACAACGTGCAGGTCTGGGGCGTGCGCGGCAACTTCGACGACTGCCAGACCGGCGTGAAGAACGTCTTCGGCGACGAGGCGTACGCCGAGAAGCTGCTCTCCGAGCACAACGTGACCTTATCGAGCGCGAACTCCATCAACTGGGGACGGCTTATGCCCCAGATCGTGTATTACATCTCGAGCTACGCCGAGCTGGTTGCGAAGGGCAAGGTCGAAGCCGGCAAGCCGATCGACGTCTGCGTCCCCACGGGCAATTTCGGAAACATCCTCGCCGCATGGTACGCCAAGCGCATGGGAACCCCGATCGAGATGCTCTTCTGCGCGAGCAACGAGAACCGCGTGCTCACCGACTTCATCAACACCGGCACCTACGACATCTCCGAGCGCGACTTCGCACTGACGCCGTCGCCGTCGATGGACATCCTGGTGTCCTCCAATCTGGAGCGCCAGCTGTTCGAGCTTTCCGGGCGCAACGCTGAGGCGGTTCGCGGCTGGATGTCCGACCTGCGCGAGAAGAAGTGCTTCCGCGTGGACGCCGACACTTTTGCTGCGGTGCGCGCCGAGTTTGCGGCCGACTCCGTCGACAACGAGACCTGCCTTTCCACCATCAAGGAGGTCTTCGATGCCAACGGCTATCTCATCGACCCGCACACCGCGGTCGCCTACAAGGTCGCCGAGCAGCTGCGCGGCGAAAATCCCGTGCTCATTGCAAGCACGGCCCATTGGGCGAAGTTCGGCGACAACGTGTATCGCGCGCTTCACGGCATGGCGCCCGGCGAGCCGCTTCCCGAAGAGGCTTCTGCGCTTTCGGGCTGCCAGCTCAACGAGCTGATCGCCGACGAGACCGGGCAGCACAACGTGCCCGCCAACCTGGCAACCCTCGACGCGGCGCACGTGCGCTTCGAAGAGGTTATCGATAACTCGACCGAGGACATCGAGCACGCAGCAGCGGCTTTCCTCGGCAAAACGAACTAGCAATCAGAAAACCACAGGCAAGCAGAAACCGCCGAAAAAGGGGAACCCATGAGCAAGCTCACCAACCTCACTCCGTCCATCAGGCTTTCTATCAAGAACCCGGACTCCGAAAGCGGATCGGTGTTCGGCCGCGGCATCGCCGATTTGTGCCTCGGCGTTCGCGAGAAGGGCTCACTGAACGCCGCCGCGAAGAGCATCGGCATGGCATACAGCAAGGCCTGGCGCATCATCAAAGAAACCGAAGCAGCCCTGGAAATCCAGCTGCTCAATCGCGATGGCGCCCACGGAAGCAGCCTCACCGACGAGGGAAACAAGCTCCTCGACTCCTATCTTGAAATCGCCAAGCGCGTTCAGGAAGCAGCCGAGAAGGAATTCCACCGTCTCGTCGACTAGGCATCGACGGCTCTCGTCTGCCCAGCTGGGGCGTATCCCGCAAAATCGACGGCAACCCGCACGCCTGCGGCGCCTTCCGGCACCGCGATATGGAGTACGAGGTCCCGTTTAGCCGGTTTCGCATCCGCTTTGCCTTCTTGGCGCACGTCCACAGGGCGTGCGCCTTTCTTTTTCTCCTCGGCTTCAGCCAAATTGCGGGCTTTTCCCGAATAACCTGGCGGCTCCTCTGGTTCAAACCCGCCCCCATGCGCCTTTTCGACATCGGAGGAATCAAATTGATGCAGACATCCGTAGCAAGTGTCCATATCGTCGAACACCCGCGCCTTGCACACAGGGCACACTTTCATCTTGCTGGTCCTTTCCGCTCCCTTTGCGCCGCGTAGGCAACAAGCCCCACGCGATCCCCTTCTGAAAACCAAGTCCCGCATTCGGCAAAGCGCTCGATAGTCGCCACCGCACGAGGGCATCGCAGACGCCTCATCGGGCCCACCGCGCGATACGATTCGAGCACCACGCCGCAGCGGTCGACGAACGCGATGTCAAGTTTTCGAACCATGCCGACGGTATGCACGTCGTTGCACGGCATGAGAATCAAGGGCTCGCTGCACCTGCGCCGCAAAAGCAGCCCGCGCGCCCTCGACGGGCCGTCCGTCGCAACCATGAGCCGCGACCAGGCGCAATCGCCCGACCTCAATCCTCGCTTATCGCGCACTGCACGACCACGCTTGAGCCCTCCCTCATAGGCACGCACGACACCATCGTCCACAGGCACACGCCCCCTTCCTTCACAAAGACCGAGCACCCCTCGATGCCCGTTTCCGACTCGACCCATCCCTTACGCATAAGCTCGCCCTCTATCCGCGAGAACTCGCTTTCCGCCGAATGTGCGCACAAGAACCCGACGACCCCGCCCTCGCCCGAAACCCGCACCGACTTAGCCCCACCGAGTGCGAAGAGCTCTTCCTCGAACCATGGGGGCACCGCCTCGATTCCCGTTTGCTCGCCCGCGAGCGGCACCGCAGCATCGCTGTCGCTCGAATCAAGGCCGCCCTCGAGCACGATTTTCGCTTGGTCTCCCACGTCATCAGCCAAAAGCACGCGGCCCATCTTCGTCGCCGCGTTCGCGACTCCGAGCCCCTCGTCGATCGCCACCGCGAGCACGACGGCAACCGCGATCGAAAGCAAGGCGGCAAGCGCCCGACGCCCCTGTCCCATCAGAACAGCACCCCCGGCTTGTAGACATCCACCACCAACTCCGTCGAATGCTCCAACTGCGGAAGCGACACGCCGAAAACGGAGGACTTCAAACCCATGCCGAAAAGCGTCGGAGTGAAGCGGAGGGTCGCTCTGAAGCGCTTCTGCCCGAACGACTCGCCTGCCACCGAAACACTTGCCTCTAAGTAGTTCTTGTCCGCGATGCCCATTCCCTCCTCGATTGCATCAAGCGCAGCGGCGCAGCTCTGGTTCGTGTCCTCGCCATAAGCCGGAGACGTCGCGAACACGCGCACCGCATTGCGGGCAAGCCTGTCGAATGCGGCGCACTCCGAGAAGAAGAGCATCGCGTTCATCGCAATCACCGCAATAGCGACGAGCACCGGGATCATCACGGCGAGCTCGACGGTCATCTGCCCGCGCTCGTCGCGCGCGCAGCCGAACCTTTCCTTTAGCAGCCCGCTCATCAGTGCCACACCCTCGTGCCGGTGACGCTCGCAACAACCCCGCGGAGCGCATCCGCCGCCGCGCTCACCAACCCTTCTGTCGCCCGCCTCACCGAATCGGGCAGCGTGATGGTTATGGGAACCGAGCCACCGCCAAACGGAAACTCGATACGCACGACCTCGATTGCGCCGTCCGCACCCTCAAGGGCCCGAAGCGCCTCGTCTTCGACCTTCCCGACAAGGGAGTCGAACAAGCTTGCCGACGAGCCCGAAGTCGAAAGCACTCCATTGCGAATTACCTGATAGCGGCTAGAAAATGTACCCGAATCAGACGCGGCGACGTACCCCGTGCTCACCAGTACGGGCTTGAGAGCATCCAGTTTCGCAGGCGCAAACCCCGTTGCTTCGACGATGTCCGCAAGCCTGTCTGCCGCCCATACGCCCAAACCGCTTGCGCTTGCGAGCGGTAGAGAATCGAGCGAATGGCGAATCGCGTTGTCGATCGCCTCTTGCCCGTCGCAGTAAGCGCGAAGGGCAAGCGACCACACGTCGAGCGCAAACCTTGCAGCGCCAACAGCCGCTCCTCCGTCTTCGGCCAAGCCGTCGAGGAGCGAGGAGACGACCGTGCGGCCCTCTTCGCTTTCCTCCTCGAGCAGTGTTGCACCCGAAACGGCGGCTCTCGCCCCGAGCGAGGACGATCCTTCCACGAACGAGCTCGCGAACCCGGTATCCGCAGGCGCCGCAACGAGGTTCACGACCATCGAGATGGCCCCCTTGTATCCAGGAGGCTTCGCATCGATGCGCATGCCGCCGATTTCGGAGAGCGCCTCCTTGCACTTTTCAAGCAGCCCGCCAGCCTTGCCCTTCACCTCCCTCGCCGCCTCGTCCTGCTTTGCGCGGGCAGCCGTGTAATCCGCCGCAGCTCGCGCCACGGCGCTGTAGTGGTACTCGAAGCCGTTCGAGATAGAGCTTGATGCGGCGGCCACCCTCCCGAGGCTCGCAGCGGTGAAGCGGCAGACATCGCACACGGGGTAGCTTCCCGCCTCCATCTGGGCAATGGAAGCTGTGCCCATACTGGGAGACGCATTCGGGCAGCCTCCCCACGCATGGAGCGTCGTCACGCCCGATGAGTCCTTCCCAAGCGGGAAGACCGGATCCGCATAGAGCCTCGTCGCCTTCATTTCCGCCGTGTTCTTAGGGAGCAAAGGGAAGAAGGCGTCGAAGGAATCTCCCGTGTCGAGCACGAACCCGCGCGACACCTCGGCAAGCGCAAAACGATAGAACACCTTGCGCAAGGCGGACTCGGCTTGCTCCTCTATCGCCGAGGACTGAGGAGCCTCGTCTTCGAAGCGCGCCGAGTAATAGGCTTTCGCGCGATCGAGGGCAACGGAGAACGACCACGCATCGACTGTGTGGAACAGCGGGTTCGATGTCGAGGAAATGCTCGAAAGGGCCTCGGCGCGCTCGTACATGCAGTACGCAGGCGCATCGCCGCAATCGCGCTTGAAGCCTTCCTCCTTTGCCGAGAAGGCCTCTTTTGCAGCCTCTTCGGCCTCCTCAGAAGCTTGTTTGAGCGACTCTGCGTCCTCAGACACAGCGTCGGCGGCATCGGAGAGCGCCTTCGATGCCGCCACCTCAATCCGCTCCCCCTCTGCGGGGACGAGCATCGCTATACCGAGATAGCTCGCGGCCATGGCACCGCCCGAGTTTGAGCTCGCCGTCGCATACGCGCTCGCCGCCGCGAGAAACGGCAGGGCCTCCTGGAGGGCATTGAGCCCCGACGCGGCACGCTCGGCAAAGGTGTTCCTCGCCTGAAGTACCTTCGTCCCCAGGTTCACCAGCTCGATTCCCAGCTCTGCTGCAGGAGGAGCGCAGAGCGCGACGACGCCCAAGCCAAACATCGAGGCGCTCGTCAGCGAAAGGGAAAGCACCACGGCATCGCACACGCGCACGGCAATCATGAACTCGGCGACCTCGCCCTCCGCCGCGAGAACGCATGCGTCGGCAACGTCTTGTATGTCCGCGGAGGCCGAAGAGACCCGATACACTTGGGCCGCTGAGAACACGAGGGACAACGTGACCAAGAGGGCGACCGCCATGCCAAGCGTCGAGAATCCCCCATCGTCGTCCCAGAAGGCACCGCGCCCACTCTTGCGTTTAAGCTTCATCGGCCCACGCTCCAATCCATTCAGAGGGAGACCTACCCGCCGCGGCCTCGGCAACCCATGCCGGCTGCACAGGCGCCGAGGCCTCGACGGAAACCTCGAAGTCCTCGCCATCGTTGACTACCCCTAAAAGGCGGGCGCCCACCCCGATAAGCGGCAGCGGCTTCGCCTTCGTCGCAATGCGCACGCGAACAACGTCGCTCGACTCCCCGCCCTCAAGCTCCACCTCCCACGTGCAGCCTCCTTGGTGAACATGGAAGCAATCCTGCTCAGGCACCGCACCCAGCCGCCTGAGGGCGAACGCCCTGCACACCCCCGAAGGGTCCCCCTCGGGAGTTGTCGCGAGCAGACGGCACGTCTCCGCGGCAGCTTGCTGCGTGACGATGCGGTCGTAGAGCAAGATGCCCGGCTGTACGAGCAGTATCACCAACGCCAGCGCGATAGGAAGCGCAAACGCCGCCTCCACGGTCGCCTGACCGGCCTCTTCGCGAAACATCTTGCAAACTAGAACGCGAACACGTCCGCCGCCGACCCCAAAGCAGCAAGCTGCAGGTGATGGGAGGCCGACATGAGCGCATGCTCCACGAACAGCCCTTCCCCCATCGCCTTGGCAAGCACGCCCATCGCTACGACCATGCACAGCACACCGGCGAGCACGACGGCGTATTCCACCGTACCCTGCCCTCGCTCCGATCGCATCTTGTCGGCGAGGGGCGCGAGGACGGCCTTTGCCCTCGGGACCGTCACAGCCCGTTGATACCGTTTGCGATCGCATCCCAAAGCTCCTGGATTTTCGGCCGGAACAAGGTTATGGCGACTATCGCAATCACGACGAGCACGCCGACGAGAATCGCGTACTCGGTCGTCCCCTGCCCCTTCTCGCAAGCGAGCTTCGCCTTTGCTGCACACCATGCGCCTATTGCACGTTGACCGATTTCGGCACGCACCCTTCTCATGAACATCATCCTGCATCCACCTTTCCTTTCTAAAAACCGCCGACCAGTTCAAGCAGCATCGGCCCTAACACCAAGATGAGCATCGCGGGGAGCATAAGCGTCCCCGTCGGGACCATCATCTTCACCGGCGCCTTCGCGACCTGTTCCTGCTTGAGCGCGCGATACGACGCCCTCGCTTCGCGCGCCGTCGCCTCGAGCCCCTCCGCAAGCGAGGAGCCGTAGCGCAAAGACTGGATCACGGACTCGATTGCCCGCGAGAAAAGCGCCGAATCGTAGGTTTCGGCGACACTGCGAAGCGCATCGTCCCGACGAGCGAGCCCTAAGGCCCATTGCTGACGGGCAGATGCCAAAGAGCGGGAAAGCAGCGTGTCGAAATGATCGAGGTACACGTCAAGGCTCCTATCGAACGACAGGCCGCTCCTCAAACCGAGTGAGATCACCTCAAGCATTTCGGGAAGATGCCGTTCGAGTTCTTCCGCCCGCTCCTTCTTTCTTTTCTCAAGCGCCCTTTTCGGAGCCGAGAAGCCCCACAGCCCGCCCGCCGCCGCAAGCAGAACGGCGAGTTCCGAGGAAAGCGCGCACCCGAGAAGAGCACCTGCGGCGGCTGTGAAGAGCGCCAGACGAAGCCGCGCGTCGAGAAACCCTGCAATCGATGCCGACGAGGCCAAGCCCGCCTGCCGTATTACCTGGACAAGGGCCTCTTCCCGTCGTGAGGAAACCGGGCGGGCAGACCGCTTCTGCGCAACGCGGCTTCGCGCCTCGACAAATGAGACCACCCCGTCCGAGATGCCCTTGCCCCCACGAGAGCCAGCCAGACCTTCTCCCGAGAGAGAAGCCCGGCGCCTCGCCGCGGCACGGCTTTTCTCGCGCGCGCATACGGCCCCGGCAGACGCGACGAATCCCATGCCGAATGCTCCGACGCTCGCAATCACCGCGACGACGCCGCTTTCCGCAACCATCACTCCACCTCGACCTTCAACATATGGCGCACGGACACGATGCCCGCGACTTGCATGGCAACGGCAATGCACAGAAGCGCCATCCCCGCAAAGCTCGAGAAGAAGGGACCGAGAAAATCTTCGCTCACCAGCGAAAACAGGGCGACAAGGACAATCGGCATCACGCTGACGATGCGGGCCGAGAGCTTCGCCTGAGCGGTCTGGACGCGAAGCGAGCGCGTGAGCTCGAGCTCACCTTCGACGGTCTCCCGCGCGGCGTCGAGCACACGCTCCATGCTTCCCCCCGTTTGATGCTGCACATCAAGCGCAACGGAAACGAAAGCGAGCTCGGGAACCGAGTTCCTCCCTTGGAAAACCGAGAGTGCCTCGCGCGTGCTGCCACCCGTCTCGAGAAGGTGAGCTGCGCGCTGGAACAGTACCCCAACAGGTCCTTTCGTAGCAGCCCCCACCTGCTGCATCGTCTGAAGAAGCGACTGCCCCGACCGAAAGCACACCGCCATCGAGCGCAGCGCGTCGGGAACGGCCTCTCGCATACGCTCGCGCCGCTTGTCTTCCGAGCCCTTCGCGTAAATTGCGCACGCTGCAGCCACGCACAAGGCGAGGGCCGCGCCGCATATCGGAGCCGCAGTGAGCGCAGATCCGCCCACTCCGACGATGAGCATCGCGGTGAGGACGAGCGACAGCAACGACTCTTCGGTCGCTATGAATCCAATCCCTTCCACGGCTGTGAGCAGGTTTGTAACCGACGCACGAACCCGCGCATTGCGAAGGACTGCCCGGGCAACAGGGCGCATGAGCCCCACCCCATTGCGCACAAGCCACGAAACCCAACCCGCCCTGTTCTTTTCGCTGCCGATTGAGTACGCAGCAGAGCGAGATCTTTTTGCCAGCCGCCTCGCAACAGCGCTCCCCAAAACGGCGGCGCCACCGAACGCCAACAGGGCCGCTACGACGTGCAAAGCGACATTTCCTTCCACGATTGCACCTCCTTATCGGTCGCAATCCCCAACTTCACCAAGTCGCCCACCCACTCCGGAGAAGAGAGCCACGCGCCCGCACCGCCGCAGATATCCCGCTGGTAAATCGGCGCAACGATGCACTCCCTTATGCTTTCACCTGGAGAAATCACTGCAATCTGAGAAACCATCCGCGAGCCATCGGCGCCGCGGGCCGTCTGGACGATAAGGTCGAAAGCGCTCGCAATCTGCGATTCGATGACATCCACGGGCAAATCGGCAACGAAGCGCACCATGGTCACCAAGCGAGAAATCGCCTCCTTGGGAGAGTTCGCATGAAGCGTGGTAAGCGACCCCTCATGCCCCGTGTTCATGGCAGAGAGCATGTCGAGCGCCTCGCCGCCGCGGCATTCGCCCACGATGATGCGGTCGGGGCGCATGCGAAGCGCGTTCGCGACCAAATCGCGAATGGTGACTTCCCCCGCCCCTTCCGCATTGCGGGGACGAGCCTCAAGGCGCACGACGTGAGGATGCTCCAAAAAGCGCAGCTCAGCGGAGTCCTCTATCGTGATAATCCTCTCATCAGGGGGAACATGGCAAGAAAGGGCGTTGAGAAGCGTTGTTTTGCCGCTTCCCGTTCCACCGGAAACAGCGATGCTCTTGCGAGCGCGAACAGCCCAGATGAGCAAGCGCTGCACGCATTCCTCAATCGAGCCGCTCTCCACCATGTCCTGCAAGGTGATGACCCTCGAGGAGAACGTCCGGATCGTGAGCATCGGGCCGTCGAGCGCAAGAGGAGGCACGATGGCGTTCACGCGATGCCCCTGCGCAAGGCGGGCGTTCACCATAGGCGACGACTCGTCGATTCGCCGGCCGAGCGGGCCGATGATGCGGTCGATGAGCATCCTCACCTCGTCATCGCTCGCGAAACAAAACTCGCTTTGATGCAAAACACCGTCGCGCTCGTAAAACAACGAACGCGATCCGTTCACCATGATCTCGGTGATCGACTCATCCGCGAGAAAAGGTTCGAGAGGCCCGAAGCCCAGCATGGAATCGATCAGGGTGTCGGCAAGCGCTTCCTGCTCCGCAAGGCCGGTATCGAAGCGGCCGCTTCCCTCAAACGCTGCCCGGCAAACCGCTCGGATCTCATTGCGCGCCCGTTCGGGATTGCCTTTGGCGAGCGACGCTATATCGTCGGCGGGAAGCTGCTCGCGAACCCGTTCCTTCAACCACTCGAGCATTTCATCGCGAGTCGCCCGAGAAGCGGCAGGAGTTTCATTTCCCGCCGCCCTCACACGATCGAGAAGCGTCATGGGAGCACCCCCTCTCGACGAGCGCGTCTGAAGGAGAAAAGTCCGCGCGAAGGCGCCTCGGACTCTTCGGACGAAGCCAATGAGCCCGCAGCCTCCCCGACCACCTCGCCCATAAGCTCTCTCACGCTTTGCGCGAAGGCATTGCGCGAGGAGACCAAATCGTAAGTAAGCCCTGTGCCGAGCGCCTGCTCGACTTCCACTCCGCCATCTTTAAGTTCGACAGCATGCGCACCCTGCATCGCGCACGACACATCGATAGATGAGAACAGCGAGCGCTTCGAACAGCGATTCGCGACGAACAGGAAGGGGCTTGCCGCAATCCCGCAACGAGCGCACAGCTCGACCGCATGCTTGCATGCCCGAAGAGACGATGCCCTCTGATCGACGAGAAACAGCGCCCGAGAAGATCGCTCGAGAAGCACCGCATGCTGCTCTCCCCAGTTTGAGCCCGTGTTTGCAACAATCGCGTCGAAGTGAGCCATTGCTGAATCGAGCAGCGCGGGCAATTCGTGCACTATCGTTTCGGATTGCTCAAGCCTTCTCGGTGCAGCGATAAGGCAGAGCCCTTGCTCGTCGCGCGGCAAATCGGACAGGGGAACAGCACCGGAGAGCACCTCGTCAACCCCGTAAGCACGCTTGGCCCCGAGCAGTTCGCGCATATCCCCAAATTGGAAGTCGCAATCGAGAAGCAACGTCTTGATTCCCGCCGAAGCTAACGTCGCCGCCGCAACCGCAGATACCGCGCTCTTGCCCGCACCGCCGCTTCCACTGACGACGGTAATCAGAGTAGCTCGCTTTTCACCTGGTGAAACGACAGGTTTTGGCGAAACCGAGCCCGTATGGGGAACCGAGCAAGGGCCAGTCTCCCTTTTGGAATCGCGCGATCCCGAAGCTAGCGCACGGACCTGCCGTTTGCGCGCCGCATAGCGTTCAACAAGCACCTGGTGAGTCATCGTCTCATCTATTCCCGCCGCCTTCGTCCGACTGTGAAGCGAGCCGGACGGCTGCGAACAGAGCATCGACACGCGACGCCTTGGATTGTCGCGCTTCACCGCCGCAGCCAAGTTAATCGGCTCGACGTCGGGGCAAGAGACCACCCATATTTCCTCGATCGAGACGCTTTTCGCGGCCAAGTCCCGCGCCTCCCGAGCCGTCGTACGAACCGCAAGCCATGGCTGCTCGAGCAGATTCTCTTCCCGAAGGCCGATAAGCTCGGGGTGACGCGCGCTTTCCTCGTCGGCGCACAGCAAAACCTTAGCGTTCATGGGAAGCCCCTTCTCCAGAGCCGAGGTCGGAAGCAGGCGCCGGCAAGGCGCCCTCAGCCTGCGATGCGTCAGCAGCCGCGGAGCGACCATCAGGTTGCGAAACTTGAGACGAACCCGAATCAGATGCCGCGTCCGATTTCTGCTGGATATTCGATCCCTTCTGACCCTCGTTCGCATCGAGCGACTTCGACACCGTTGGCTCGGGAACGTCTTCGCCGGGAAGGGTGAAATACAGCTCCGATCCCTGCGCGACCGAAACGATTTCCTGAACATTCGCAGGGTCGAGCGCAAGCGTTACCCATGAAACGGAATCGGCCCCTGATTTCGACGAAGAGCTCGCATTCGTTGCAAGCACCAAAACGCTATGGGCGATGAGCGTCGTTCCCGCCGAGCCCGTCGCGTACACGTCGACGAACATACCTGGGCGAAGCGCGCCCCCGACCGTTTGCACATCGCGCGCGGGAACGCTGACGGCGGTCAGCTCACCGGGGACATCGATGGAAGATGACGACTCCTCGAATCGCCTCGAAGTCAGCACCTCGCCTTTCAGCACCGTCGAGGTCACCTGCTTGCCGAGAACATCGCTATCCTGTGTAAGAGGGTCTTCGGGCAAAAGAGCCGTGACCCACATCCGTTTCTCGAAAGAGGAGGCATCGACTACCTCACCAGCAGCGATGTCCCTTTTCGCCACGCACACCTCGACCTGTTCGCCGCCAAAACGCTCGAGCGCCTCGGCACGCACCGCATCGACCTGCGCACCCGCATCCTGCAGGTACATAAACACGCAGATAGCGCATAACGCGCCGCATGCGATGCCGATGATCCACGATTTCGTTCGTCTCATGAGTCCTCCGCTCGTCCAAGTGAAGGACATGCTAACGAGCGATTCAGGCACAGCTCGCCCAAATAGCTTCTCGAAAACCCACGCCTTATCCGCAGGGATTAGTCAGCTTTTCCGATAATGCGCGCAAAAACCTGGCAGCAAACCTCTAAAAACGCATCATTTTCTTGCAGGAACGAGGCGCGAAATCGAAAAAACCTTGCAGAAACCTGGCAGGAACCCGACACGACGTCGGCAGAAAACAGGCAGGCCCGACAGGCCGGCAAAGCGCGGAGAAACCTCTGTCGAAATCAAAAAACGGGCCACGGAAAACCCGTGACCCGTCGAATATCTGGTGGTCGCTGAGGGATTTGAACCCCCGACCCAGTGCTTGTAAGGCACTTGCGCTCCCGCTGCGCCAAGCGACCGTTATTGCGCGAATGCGCCTTGGTATTGTCCCACACCTTCTTAGCGAGCGCAATATGGCGTGAAGCCGAAGTGTTCCCGAAGCGCCGCGGAAACCGCAAAATCGTCCTCGAGCGGCGTCTTCTCACTTGCGCCAGACTCGCGCACATTCAACACCCCGCGGCTGATGCTCTTGAAGCCGGAAGCCGTGCGGATATTCGCCATCACGGTATCACGGAACACGGTCCCAGGCTGCGAGCAGGCAAAACTCAGCGCAGTAAAATCAATATCCTCGACAGTGGCAAGGCAGAACTCAAGCTCGGTCTGACGCCTCGACGGGCCCTCGTCGCCGTATAAGTCGCGCTTCGCCTGCGAAATCCGATCGATAGCCCACCAGTGTTCGTCGATGCGGCGCGGAATGTACACCTCGCCGCGAATCGTCTGCTCGCGCTCGTCGCAGATGACAAGCGAGCCCGCAGGAAGCGGTCCGCCGAACCCGACGTCGACCGAAAGCAGCTCCCCATCGAGGGAAACAAGCGTGCCCCGATGGTTGATCGGCATGCGCCCTTCCCTGCCGCGTACAGCTCGACTGAGGCAGGGACGCACCTCAAATCCCACCGAGCGGAGCAGCAGCTCGAACATCTTGTTCAGCTCGAAGCAAAATCCACCATGACGATCGACGACAATCTTTTGATAAAGGTCGCTCATCTCAAGGGAGGGCGTCTCCCCAAGCGCAACCAAATCGGCGGTCTCGAATGGGACGCTGCACTGATGTGCGTACACCAAGCCATCGAGCGTCTTCCTCGTCACCGGGGCGTCGCCTTCCCATCCGATTCTTGCCAAGTATGTCGAAGTCATGACGTCATTGAGCATCTCCATCGCCATAGAGGGCCTCCTTGCAAATCGTCGCGTCTCCCGTCGGTTCCATGATACCCGAGCGCCGCACATATCGGCTGCACTCTCATTTCGAACAAGCTGCGCCGCCTCGGCAGGAAGCAGGCTTGCCGCCGGCGCCAAGGAAGGCAGCCTGCCCGCGCGAAGGCTTACGCCCGTTCCATAACAAAGCCGTGCGATTCGTCCCATAATTCCCGCACCGTCCAAGCGAACCCTCCGCGCACCGCATACTTAAACAAAAGGACACACCACCGTACCTGAGGAGTTCGTATGCAAACCAGTAATGCGCTTTTGCTCGATATCGTGGGCGCATCCCGAACTCGATTCGTTATTCCACCTTATCAACGAGCATATTCGTGGAAGCGCCGCCAATGCGAGGAACTCTGGCTCGACATTTTCCGTGCCGCGCGGTCCGCCTCGCAGCACTTCGTCGGAACGCTCCTCTACGCCCCCGAGCGCAACGACGAGAATGGCAACACCCGTTTCTCCATCGTGGACGGCCAGCAACGCACGACAACCGTTTCGCTTATCCTGGTCGCACTCGTTCGCCACCTGAAAAACACGGGCATCACCCTCGCCCATACCACGGCAGACGAAATCGAGGCACACTACCTTTTGCTCGACGGCAATTCGAGCCTTCCCGGCAAGCTCGTGCTCTCCCGAGGAGACCGCGCCTCCTACTTCGACGCGCTGCTCGGCGCCAGGCCCGACGATATCGCCTCCGAGAACATCGCGCACAACCTTGCGTTCTTCAGCGAGAAGATGGCCGAGCCCGACTTCGACGCCGAAGCGCTCTGGCAGGGGCTCAACCTCCTTTCCGTCATCTTCGCCGAAGTCGAGAAAACGGAGAGCGCACAGCCGATCTTCGAGAGCTTGAACTCTAAAGGTGCGCCCCTTACTACCGCTGACCTGGTGCGAAATTATCTTCTGCTCGCCGAAACGCACACGCAGCAAACCTATCTCTACGACACGTACTGGAGCATCATCGAGAGCTTGTTCGTGCCCGACCCCGGCTCTCTTCGGCTCGATAACGCAATCCAAGGGTGGCTTTCGGTAAGGTTCCGAAAGGTTCGTGCGCACGGGCCCGGTGAGGTGTACAGCATCTTCAAGCGCTACGTCGAGGACGACTACACCGGCACGACTGAGGACCTGTTGCGGGAGCTGCGCAACTTCTGCTTCGTCTGGGCGGAAAACTACCGCTACCATGCGGTAAAGAAGTTCCGCACCATGGATTGGGCCGTTAACGGCGCCCCCACATTGACCAGCGGGTTCACCCGTCAGAAAGCCCACGACGAAGCATATGCGCAACGGGTACGCGCCGAGATGCGCAACACGGACGCGACACTTTAGGAGAGATGGCATGAAAACGACGCAGCGCACCTTCCTCGATTACCTCGGGGCACCGCACACGCACTTCATCATTCCCGTCTACCAGCGCGTCTACACCTGGAGCGACAAGCAATGCGCGACGCTCTGGCGCGACTGCGCGCATGCGGGCGAGGCGCAAAGCGAGCACTTCATCGGGACGGTGCTCTATTCGCCCGACCCGGAGCTCACAAGCGCGCAGACACAGGCGATCGACATTATCGACGGGCAGCAGCGCACGGCAACGATCTCGCTGCTCATCGCCGCTTTAGCCGACTATCTGGAAGAACAAGGAATGGCCCTCGAAGACGGAACCGACGCAGCCGAGCTTCGCGCGCGGTTCCTCCTCGCAGACGGTCGCAATCCCGAAGAAGCTTCGCGCAAGGAGAAGCTGACTCTCTCGCGGCTCGACAGGGCAACCATGACCGCGGTGCTCAACCATACCGACCTTCCCGAGGAGGACGACCTGTCGAAAAACGTCGTCTCCAACTACCAGCGCTTCAAAAGCTACCTGCAAGCCGAATCTGATGCGGAAACGATATGGCGAGGCCTCAAGCAGCTGACCATCATCGCCGCCGAGGTCGAGGAAAGCGACTGTCCCCAAACGGTGTTCGAGAGCCTGAACTCGAAGGGAATGCCGCTCACCACAGCGGACCTTGCGAGGAACCTCTTGTTTTCCGACGTCGAATACGAAGAGCAGGAGCGGCTCTATGACCAGTATTGGAAGCCCATCGAGAACCTGTTCGCGGGCGATGACGATGACGCCACGAGCATGAACGCCGCCTTGCGAGGATGGCTCGCCGTGAAGGCGCCACATCTGCGCAGCAGGGCGAGCGATGACGTCTACGACGCGCTCAAGGCGTTCTTGCAAACCGAGAACCACTCAGATACCGAATCGTTGCTGCGCGGATTCAAAGGCTTTTGCGAGACGTTCCGCGCCCGTTCCCAGTCGAAGGGAGCGCGAACCGCCGATATGCACACGACCTGGGGAATCGGCGGAAGAACAAAGGGGCTGCCCGTCGATCGAAGCCTCTTCGGGGAATGATCGCGCCAGCTTGCGGGTGGCAAAACACCCGCAAGCAAAAGCCTCGCCCGATGCTGGCCGCCTCGCCGAGAACCCCCTCCTGCGCTACGCCGGGTCGGCGGAGTTCAGCCTGATGGCGCACGCCTGGAGCTCGTCGACCAGTTCCATCGTAAGAGGCTCCGCAAGCTCTTCGCCCGCCTCCAGCTGCGCGTCGAGCGCAAAGCAGCGCCTCGTGAACGCTTCGTTTTCGGCATCGAACATCTTGAGCTCGCGCGCAGCACGAAAGCCATCTTCCACGTTGGTCGACTTCGCGATGCGCCACAACAGCAACGTCACCAGCCGAACCGACCCGCGAAACCGCTTGTCAACAGGCACTTCAGCCATTGTTTCCCCCTTTTTATGCGAAAGGCCCCTGCAAAGCCGCAGCGGCCTGGCAGGCGCCTCATTCCCTTTGCAAGGCACGGCGCCTAGCCGCAAAGTTTAGCGCTTCTTGCGAACGTAGAGCGACACAGCCGTAAACTTCACGTTTTCGTCTCCTGCCACCTTCGGCACGACATGCCCCGCCTTGTAACCGCGATCGGCCTCGACCTCGAAGGACTCCTCGACAGAGGGCGCCTCGAAACCCGCAGCTTCAAGCCATGCGACGTTTTCCTGCTCGGTTCGCGCGGCCTGCACGCTGTTTCCGATGGAGCGTGCCTCGTCCACGACCGAGTCGGTGCGCGGCCGGTCCGCGAAGATGGTCTCCAAAATCAGCAGTCCGCCCGGTTTCAAGACGCGGCAAAATTCCCGTATTGCCTGCTCCTGGTCGTAGAAAAGCGTGATCACGTTATTCACGTAGATTGCATCGTAGACAGACGACCCGATGCCTGCGCCAATCAGGTCTTCAGGGAAGGCGACGCGGAACTCCATGTTGTTGCGCGAAAGCCCGCTCTCGTGCCACGCGCGGCTCATGCCGTCTTTCGCCTCTTCGACATACGATGGGCTCCAATCGACGCCCATCACCTCGCCGCTATCGCCGACCAGGGAGCTGAGCTTGTATACGCCGCGCCCGCGCCTGCAGCATATGTCGAGCACCTTCTTGCCTTTGAGCTCCTCACACGGCAAGAGCATCTTGCACACGCTCGCGAAGCCGTACTCGAACTGCTTCCCGCCATAGTGCTTTGCAAGCGCGCGCGCAGGAATCTCCGCCGGCACGTTTTGCGAGCCCTGTGCGCTCGCGGAGGCCACAGCGGCAGGGGCGGAAATCGCCGCGCCGCTATCGGCCGCGCCGCCCGCAGATGTCGAGGAAGGCGCCGCACCGCGCGAGCCCGCCGTCGCACCCGGCTCGCCCTTTGGCTTCGAACCGACGCGCATCCCGACCGCGCCGGGCTCGCCCACCTCGCGCTCTTCTGCCAGCGAGGCATCGATCTCGGCAAGCTTGCTCACCCGCTCGGTGAGCCCCATGCGAGCCGCATCGACCTGAAGCTCCTGGTTGTGCTCGTAGTACTTCTCGTTTCCATAATGGGAGATGAAGCGCGTGGTCGGCTTACGTGTGGTGAGCTCGGCTAGAAACACGAGCATCTCGCGGCTGCTGAGCGTCTCGTCGATGAAGTCGAACGCGTTGCTCATACGTTCGCTCGCAGCGTCAACCAAAGGCGAAATCTTCGAGACCTCAGCTTTGTACGCGCGCTCGATAGCGTGAAACGCAACATCGCCCTCGGTCGCCTTCTCGAGCATGCACTGCGCTGCAAAGCCTTTCAGCAAATCGATGACCAAGCGCTCCTCGCGAACGAACTTCCGCGAGGCGGTGCCAGATTCGATCTTTCTCGCCAGCTTGCGTTCGCGTTCGGACACGCGAGGGGCAAGCGCCTCGTCAACGCTCGCACCTGCGAGGAACTCAGGCTTCGTCTCGCGCAGCAAGTCGCGAAGCGTCACAACTATGCCCTCCTGATCGAGCGCCTTCGAGCAGTCCGCCGACAGCGTATCGATCATCAGGCCCAGAAGCGCAATGCGTTCGTCGAAGGGCGCTGCCTTCGCGCGATCTTTGATGGACGGCGTCGCAGTGCCGGAAAGAATCGACCCCACCTGATAATCGGAGCGATACTTCTCAAACAGCGAGTAGTACACGGTGAACTGGTCGGCAATGTCGTCGTCGCGCAGGAACTGCACGAACAAATCGCGGTTCACCGGCTTTCCCATCTGCTCGTACAGCGAGATGACCTTCGCCAAATCCTCCCAACCACGTGCCGTAACGAACGATTTGCCGCCGCCCGGCCGCGATTCGACCTTGTAGAAGCAGTCTTTCTTCGCCTCGAGGAACGTGGTCACGGCAGGGTGAAGACCCGCTTCGGAAGCGTAGGTCTTCCACGCGCCGTAGTCGGGCTCGACGTCGATTTCGCGCAAACGGTCAAGCGTCACGATGTCGAACTCGTGCACCGAGCGGTTGTACTCGGGCGGGTTGCCCGCGCACACGATGACCCATCCTTCAGGCACCTTATGTTTGCCGAACGTCTTGAACTGCAAAAACTGGAGCATCGAGGGATACAGCGTCTCCGAAACGCAGTTGATCTCGTCAAGGAACAGGATGCCCTCGCGCAACCCCGTGCGCTCCATATAGTCGTAGATTGCCGCGATGATCTCCGACATCGTGTACTCGGATGTATCGAATTCCTTCCCCTCGAATTCCCGATGCTCGATATGCGGAAGGCCGAGCGCGCTCTGGCGCGTATGATGCGTCATGGAGTACGACACGATGCCGATGCCCAGCTCGCGGGCGACCTGCTCCATGATGGCGGTCTTGCCTATTCCTGGCGCACCCACCAAGAAAATCGGTCGTTGGTGCACGGAGGCAATCGAGAGCAGCCCCGCGTCATCCCTCTTCAAGTATGCCTCAACTGTGTCTTTCACCTGCTGTTTCGCCGAGACGATATTCATAGTGCCCGTCCTTTCACGCGCCCGCAGCTAGCGGATGCCTTGGCTTTTGAACGATTGATGCCCGCCTCGTCGATGACGACCTTCATCGCCCAGGGCGGCACTGGCGGAAGGTCGCGCCCCTCTTCGTCCATAAATACGAACGCTGTGTCGTAATCGGGCGGCTTTTCGGGGAAGCTCCCCAGGCCATCCGTGAAATAGATAAGACCCTTCATCTCGGCCAGCTCACCGCGATCGCGCAACGTCTCGACGTAGTCGAACACCGGACGGAAGTCGGTCCCGCCGAACCCCCTGATGACGAAATCCTCCATGAGCTTGTCGATCTCGCCGATATCGGTGATCCGCATATCGGACTGCACGCGCGCGTCGCACTGCACGATATGCACATTGACCTCGGTTGTATAGGTTTCCGACTCCTTCAGGATGTCGAACGTGTGCTGGATGAATCGACGGACCAGATCGCCCCGTACCGATCCCGACGTATCGATAGCAATGACGAACTCGCGCACTCGATCGGCCTCTTTGTACTCGAGCGGCTCGACAAGCGGCATGTTCCCGTAGAGTTCCATGCCATAGGTGTAGTAGATGTAGTCGAATTCGTCCTGGTTGAGCAGCATTTCCTCGTTCATCGTCATGAACTTGCGCAGAAACTCTGTGTAGTCGTACACCTTGCGGTTCGCCACCGACAGATGCTGCATCAGGCTGTCCGATTCGCGGCCCCATTCCTTCGAGAACGTCTCGAGGTTCATCTCGATCTCCTTCGAGATTTCCTCCCATTCCCGTTCAGCCTCGTCGTCCTCGGAATGCTCACGTTCCTCATCCTCGCTGGTCAGCGGAACGGGCTCAGCGCTGTCGCCTTCTCCATCCTCGGCATCGTCGGTATCGTCCGCCGCATCTTCCGCCTGTTCGGTTTGCGAATCATCTCTTTTTTCGTCCGCGTCGGTTGGCTCATCGGCACCGCCAGCAGATTCAAGCTCCATGTCATCGGACTCGGATGCTTCGCCGGAATCGCGCTCGCTCACCTCTTCCGGCTTCTGAGCCTCACGACGCTCAGCGGGCGAATCCTCATCGGCATTCGACGGCCATGCCGAATGATCGTCCCTTTCGAACAGTGCGACCCAATCGTTGAGTGTCGAGCGGCCCATCCCGAGGTACTGCTGTCCGGAAGGCGTGAGAACCATACCCTTCACCAGCGCATATACTTTATTGGGAAGAAGGCTTCCCGTCAGCATCTTTATCCTGTCGAGCGCTTCAGTCCGCTCAGCGTCCTGCGAGGAGGAAAATCGCCCCGCGCACATATCGAGCGCCACGCTTTCGGCGATGATATCGCACGTCAGGTTCCAAGCTTGGCGATTTCGGTGGTCCTTATCGAACGGGTGGCGGAAGATGCAGTGCATCACCATATGCAGATAGTCGCGGATGAGCTCGTCGAAGCCCTCCTCGAACCGCGCAATCACACGCGGCGGATCGAACGCCACACGGCGCGCATCAGTGGTCAGCGGATACCGCGCCCCCGCACGAATCGGCAGGTTTTCCATGCGCCAAAGGGCCATGTCCAGGAAACGGAACTTCAGCATGAGCTGAACGCGACATTCGTCGAGGATGTCCCGGGCGAGCTCGTCTTCGCGCGCGCGTCGCGCAAGTTTCGCGTCAGCTATCGTCTCATGCTCCGACATGTCGCCCCCTTACAAATCGAAGTCCATCAACTGGCTGCCGAAGAACCGGCGCTTCACTTCAAGAAGGTACCCCGTCATCGCAGCATCCCGCACATCACCCGCGCGCTCGACTACGATATCGATATTATCTTTTGTGAGATAGCCCAAATCAAGCATGTCATCCACGACCTGCCGATCATCATGACGCGCCGCCTGCACGATAATGTCGACGAGGTTGCTCCTCATCACGCGATCACACATGCTCCTGTTCGAAGGCGTCATGAGAACGGGGTCTTTCAGCCGCGCGATGATCATCTTGCTCTGGTCGTAGAGACCGATGCCGCCGTCAACCATCGCATCGTAGCTCGAGCCGCTCACAATCGATCCGTCGTAATGGTCGAGAATCGCCTCAACGCTCACATGGTCGGGGACGCTGAATGCAAGCTCGATTTGCTTGACGCTTCGGTCGATTTCAGGAAAGCGCACGTCAAAGCTGATGTGACCTTTAATTGGCTCTTCAAGGTCGATATGAATCAGCTCGATGAAACACTGGAAGGCAAGGCCGCGCATTCCCACCAGCTTGATTCGATTGGACAGGTAGAGCTCGCGAATGTTCCTATCGCCGTTGAAAGCGTACGGCGCAATGGCGACGACCTCCTCGGGGATTCTCACGCATTCCCGAGAATCGGTGTTTACCACGACGCGGGCTTTGCCGTTGCTCCATTTCTCGAGCAGCATGCCGTTCTTTTCCTCGTAGCGAGCATTGCCCTGCGCCACCGTGACCTCGCGAAGCGTCGGCTGGCGCTTCCCGTTGTGGGCGTTGTAGGTGACAAGCGCGTTCTCCCCAATCTTCTCAAGCGAAGCAGGGATATGAAGTGACTCAAGAGCCGTGTCCATGAGCGCCTCGGCACCCATTTCGACAACTCCCTCGGGAATGGCAATACGTCGCAGCGCTCTGCAGCCCTTGCATGCAGCGGCACCGATAATGCGAACGCCTTCGGGCAGCACTACCTCTTCGAGCGCGGCATGGTTGAGCAGCGCCCCCGGGGCCACCTCCGTCGTTCCTTCCGCCGTCTCGAATCGCTTCGCCTCGCTATCGAACAGACACAGCAGTTTCATGCCATCGCTCTGAAGCTCATAGAGGGCGCCAGATTCGTCGAGCATGAGCCGCTCCGAACCGGGCTCCAGTGTAAACGTTGCACCCTCGCCTGCGTAAACCAGTTTTGTTCGCGCAGCAACGGGGTAGCCGATTTCGACAATGCTGTTCGGAATCCTTAAGGTTGATATATCCGAATTACTGAACGCATCCGCCTCAATGACCTGCAGATTCGCATTGAGCGAGACACTCACAAGCGAGGCACAGGCGAAGAACGCACGCTCACCTATTTCCTTCAAAGCGCATGGCGCCTCGAATGTCCGCACCGCAGTACGGGCGAAAGCATAGGGGCCTATTACCTCAACGCTGCTCGGCAGGTCAACCTTCGCAAGCTCGTCAAAGGAGCTGAACGCCTTCCGCGCAATCGTCGTGCACGAGGGCGCAACGGCATATGAAGACAAGGGGCACGCAAGCGCCACGAGCGTTTTGGCGTCTTTCGAGTAGATCGCGGCACCATCGGTCTGCAGCCAAGGATTTTCAGGATCGATCGATATTCCAATCAGCCGACTCTTCTGGAACGTCCCCGGTTCAACGTGGGAGAGCGCCGCACCGAACTCGACGTACTCGAGATGGGGAATGTCGAACAAGCTCGGTCCAACCTCTTCCAAAAGCCCCGGCATACGCAACCTCGAAAGAGAGGGGCATCCACGAAACCAATCAGACTCGAAGGTGGTAAGATTGCGCGGCAACGCGACATATTCTAGAGACTTGCAGAAACGGAAGGCACAGCCCCCAATAATCGTCACATCATCCGGAATCTCGATCGAAATCACGTTTTTCAAGCTCGAACAAGCATCGGGGGCCAACGAGCGCACTGGAAGACCCTCGATCGATTCGGGAACAGAAAGATTGACCGCAGCGTTCAAACAACGCTCGATACGGATGGAGGACTCCGACAATACGACGTATTCCCAATTCGTTCCGGCTTGATCCACATAATGTCGAAGTTCGGAGGTATGCGCGTCTTGCGCGGCTTGCGCACGCTCAGCCGCCTCACAACGCTCGCGAATTCTAGCCTCTGCCGAAAGTACGTTTTCCCTTGCCGATTCGCCATCATTGAGCAGCGTGGGAGCAAAGCCTCCAAAGCCGACATCGAGCTTGCTCAAATCAAGCGACTTGCTCCGGTTCACCTGAGCCTTAGCGTAGGCGATATGAGGAATTCCCAAAAGACCGTCTGCCATTCCCGCACCTCAAAGCAACTACGAACAACATACGTGACTGATATGCCAATCGAAATAATACATAATTACCCGGTTTGAGCAGTTTGAGCGCATCGCTCCATTAAAAAGCAAAATGGCCCGACGCGAGGGTGCCGGGCCATTTTCGGAAAATGCGATTACTTGCGAGGAACGCCTGCAGGGTCGACCGGGCGACGAGAAGAAATCTCATCGCCAAACATGATGCAATAGCGCATGCCCTTGAGCGTTACATACAAGCAGGCAATCTCATGTTTCCCGCCCTTGTTGAAGACCTCGTAGGTCAGCATCTCGCGATCAATCATCGGCTGATAAATTTCACTATCGACAACCTTCTCAAGCAACATATTCGTCGCCTCGCGGCCAAGCTCGTCCTGCTTCAAAGCAATATTGTACAGAATATCTTCTTGAGCTTCCGTAAGACGCCCGAGCTCTTCAACCTCAGCGCGAATTTCCTCTTCATTCGTCATAGCCATATCGAAAGCAATCCTCCTTGAGTAGGTAGCGCAAAAACGCATAACTCTGCTAATGGAAGTATCTTAGCATTGGAAAATCGCCATTTGAGCAGGTCGAAGCTAGTGGAACAGTATGGCTGAAATCGTTTCATCCGCATTTTCGGGACAAAAAAAGAACCCCTTCTTACGAAGAGGTTCTTAAGCGAGCTTAATTCAGGCCCCTAGAAAAACATCCCCTGGAGGGAACTAGATGCCGTTGTAGCCCTTCGAAGGATCGGAGTCGCCAACGCCATTAGCGGTGTCGCCAGCTTCATTGCCGGTACGCTTCGTAGAGGTGTATCCACCCCAAGCGCGAGCAATGAACTTGTCCTTCACGAAGAAGATCTGAGCCTTCATAAGGTCAGCCTGAGCAATGCCATGATCGGCGAGGACTTCGTCCTTGCTCTTGCCAGCCTCGAGGCCTGCGTTCAGCTCAGCAGCTGCTGCTGCAGCGTCGAGCTCAAAAAATTCATCGCGGGTCATGTTTTCCCTCCTTATTGGTCTATCGCACGATGCCGTGGTCGCCAGTCGCCTAGCGACCACGGACATCTTAACACACTAAAGAGTTACAGCTGGAAGAGAACCATCGGACGATCGAACTCTGCCATCTTAGCGACCATCTCTTCGACGGTACCGTAGTACATCGAAGCGGACTCGTCGACCTGCACCGCGAGCGGACGCTGGCCGGCCTTGTCGCCATTGGTTCCCCAATGCTCGGAGAAGATGGACGTCGGGCAAGGAATGTAGAACCACTCCCAAGCGTCGCCGTCGTTACCTTCGCCCTTCTTGAAGGGACCTACCTGAACTTCCTTGATACCGAACTGTTCGAGAGGAAGGCCAAGCTCTTCTTTGCAGCCGATCTCGGCGGCATGGTTACCGGAGTAGTACGTGTAGTCTACGAGCAGTGCGTACTTCTGATCTGCCATTTATGCCACTTCCTTTCTTAGTCGTCGGAGTTCAGGCTATGGACGCGGCGGATGTTGCACATAACACCCTTGTACGGAGCGCCAAAGCCAAGCTTACCAATGTTCTGATGCGGCACGAGGCTGTTGAAGTTAGACTTCCAAACGCCGAACAGGTTGGGCTCTTCGCCGTCCTGCTCAGGGAACCACCAGCCGTGAGCGCAGTTGAGGATACCAGGCTTCATGACCGGCGTGATCTCAGCCTTGAAGCGAGCCTCGCCGAACATGTTGTAGACCTCAATCCAGTCACCGTCGGTCACATCGTACTCTGCAGCGGTCTCCGGATTGATCTGGCACCACGGCCACGGATCGATCTGGCGCAGGGACGGAACCTGACGATGCTCAGAATGGAAGGAGCTGTAGCGACGAGAACCAGAGGTGGAGATCAGAGGATACTGACCAGCCAAGTCGGGCTTGCTGATCGGGCTGTAGTTCGGCTCCTCGTAGTACGGCAGCGGATCCTCGCCCCAGGATTCGTAAAGAATCGAGTAGGCTTCGATCTGGCCGGTGATGGTGTTGAAGCCGGGAGCGCCGTCGAAGCGGAGCATGCCCTTCTCATACTTCTCGTACTCGAAGCCATGAGCACCAGGCTGATAAAGGCCGAGCTCCTGGAAGGTCTTCCAGTCGAAGCCGAGTTCCTTGAGCTGATCGCTGAAGAAGTCTTCGACTGCCTGCTGCAGAGCAGCGAGGTCAAGCGACTTGCCGTCTGCAGGCTTGTACCACGGCCACCACTCGGGGTTGAGGCGCTGACCGAACATGAGGCAGATTTCGATGTCGGACTTGCACTCGCCAACCGTGAGAGCCTTGTTCATGGGGCCCATGAACACGGTGTTGCGGCCATAGTGGGTGAGGACGATGCCGTCATGCTCAGCCCAGGTGGACATGGGCAGGAAGTAGTCACCGAGAGCCATGGAAGTCGGCGTCTGGGTGAGGTCCTGGATGACGACGAACTCGAGCTTCTGGAGAGCCTTGTGCCAACGCTTCGGCTGAGCGGAGCAGGTCGGCGTGAGGAAGTTGGAGCTGTTGAACCAGCCCATCTTCAGAGCGTACGGCTGATCCGTCTCCATGGTGTTCAGGGTCTCGTCAGGCTGGGTGGTAGCCATGCCGGTGGACAGGCCAGGCCACTGCGCAGCACCGATACGCTTCGACCAAACTTCGTCGGTCATAGCGCCGCGCTGCTCCATGCGCCACTTGCCGAGAAGTGCCGACGGAGGACCAAGGGTAAGTCCGCCAGGACGGTCGATAGAACCGCACATAGCAGCCAGGATGATGAAGGACTGGGACAGCTGAACGCCGTTCTTGTTCTGGTCGAATGCCAGACCCCAAGCCCAACCGATAGGACGCTCGGTGCCGATGATGTGGGCGACGCGCTTGATATCCTCAGCGTCGACCGTGGTGATCTCGGCGACCTTGTCCACGGGATACTCAGCGGCGCGAGCCTTCAGCTCGTCAACGCCGTAAATCCACTTCTCGACGAACTCGTGATCGTACTCATCGTTCTCGAAGAGGAGGTTGATGAGGCCGAGTGCGAGAGCCGTGTCGGTCTGCGGACGAACCTGCAGGTTGATGTTGCCATCATGAGCGCCGACCCAGGTGATGCGGGGGTCGATGGAGATGATGTGCGTGCCAAGCTTCATCATGTCGACGAGGCAGTGGCCGAAGAAACCGTCGCCGTTGGAGGGCAGCGGCTCCTTGCCCCAAACCACAACCCACTTGGACAGCGTGTAACGCGGGTCATGATAAGAACCGGGCAGATGACCAGCGTAGTCGAGCTCAGGATAGCCTGCGCCGAGCACGTAGTCAGAGATGGAGCAACGAGGACCGTAGCAGGACCAGCCAGACTGCGTGTAGCAGCAGTTGGGGGACTGCAGAACGGAGAACGTCAGCGCGTAGTAGTAGATGCAAGCCTCACGACCGGTGCCACCGAAGCAAACGATGGACTCGGGGCCGTAGGTGTTCTGGAAGTAACGGACCTTCTCGCAGATCGTGTCCATTGCCTCGTCCCAAGTGGTGCGCTCCCACTTGTCCTTGCCGCGATCTTCGAATGCGCGCTTCATCGGGTAGATGACGCGATTCGGAGAATGGGTGTACTCGCGAAGAGCAAGGTTCATGGCGTTAACACGACCAGTGGTGATCGGGTTATCGTCGTCGCCTTCGATACGGATGAGCTGATCGCCCTTCGTAACGACCTTGACACCGTATCCAACCGGGTGAGATCCCGGAGGAGACCAAGTGTTGCTACGAGTGACTACGGTACCGTCTTCAAGCTCGGTACGCCACTGCTTACCATATGCCATAGTCTTCTTCCTTCCTTTTCCCTCGCCAATTTCTTTCTCCACATTTACCGAGCGGGGTTGCTTGGAAGCCGCTGTCTTGCTTCCTCGCGTCACCGCCTCAAGGCACGTTTCATATTAGAGACATTACGGGGCTTGGAATCGAATCAGTGGGTTGTTTTTGGGCAGTTCAACCTCATCCTTTCAGGTTGATTTTCTCTATACAACCCTCTATTTCCCCTGGTCATAAAAAATTCCGCGAACGGCATGTCCATTTTTCAACTTTTTGGCATTTCACGTCCCTCCCCTGAAATCGAGTAGGAAAAGGCGCGGAATCACGCGCTGCATGACACCATCCATTGGTACAATAAGAAGCGGTATTCATGCTGTCTGATACCAATTACGTATGAAGATATCCACGTCACGTCCCGGGCCTGATTCACGGCCCGGTTTTTTGGGGAGGAACGCACTATGGCCACTCAGCAATTCACCCTTACTTCCTACGATCCCGTCTACGCGATCGCCGAGGAAGTCCGCATTCCCGAAGACACGATCCGCGAGACCGCTGTCCGCTGGCTTGAGATCAATATCTGCAAGGAAGGCGAGAAGGCGAAGCTGACCGACGGCTGGGTTAACGCCCACTGCAAAGATTTCAAATCGGTCGACGAGCTTTTGATTTTCATCCGCTACAACATGTACCGTGACAATCGCGAGGTTCAGGAACTTGCCGACCAGGATGCTATCTGTAAGGAACTCTCCAAGCGCCTCGTCGAGGAACTTCCCGCCGATCTTGTGGAGAACTCCCTCTATGCATCGACGATGCGCATGGAAGAGATGATCAGTCGCCAGGGCATGACGAAGGAAGAGTTCTGTGAGCAGCGCGGCATCACGCCCGAGCAGCTCGACGCCGACGTTCGCGAGCGCACCATCCAAAGCCTGAAGGAGGATTCCGCTCTAGCTGCATACGCCGACCATGCCAATTACACGCTCGAGGCCGAGGACTTCTACGCCATCATTCCGGGCGACTCCATTCAGGACAAGGCTTACAAGCGCCGTCAGATCGAGCTCGATGGGCGACTTCCCCAAATGGAGGAATATGCCCGCAAGACCAAGGCGCTAAAAGAGATTATGGAAAACGCCATGATCAAGCGCAAGGCAACCGACACCGAATGGCTGCGCTACGGCGACACGAGCAAGGACGTGCTGAACGCGAACAAGCAGTTCCCCGAGAACTTCGTCACGCTGTAAGCGCCTCTACACTCCCCCCAGCATGCGAAAGCCGCTGCATATACTGCAGCGGCTTTTCTTTCGCCTGAGCGAGGCTCGCCTCAGCTCTTCTAAGACGCGAGGAGGCCCCCGCATTGAACTGCGAGGACCTCCAGCTTCATTTGGGTATGAATGCGCGGCTTTGGCGATGCGCTATCGGTAGGATTCGCCCTGGTCGCCGCCGAGGAGCTTCGACTGCTCCTTCATGTGCTGGCGCTTCTCGTGCTCCGAGACGAAGTTCTCAGGAGCCGCCTCGACGCTCTTGATCTCTACCTCGAAGGTGAGGTCCTTGCCTGCGAGCGGGTGGTTCAAGTCGAACTTGGCTTTGCCGCCCTCAATCTCGATAACGGTACCAAGCGTCGGTTCGCCCTCGTCGTTGGCCATCCACAAGCGAGAGCCCACTTTGATGTCGCGCTTGGGGATCTGGTGCGTTGGGATGACGGCGACGTAATCATCGAGGTACTCGCCGTACGCATCGTACTGATCGACGGTGAACGTTTTCTTCTCGCCCTCGACGCCTTCCATGGCGAGGATTTCCTTCTCGAAGCCGTCGATCGCCATGTCCATGCCCGTTTGGAAAACCATGGGGTTTTCCTCGGTTGCATAACCGAAAACAGTACCATCTTCCAATTTGCCCGTGTACACGAGCGTTACGGTAGATCCAAGATCCATGTTCGTCTCCCTTTTCCGGCGCCCGGCCAAGGTGCCGCAGCGCGCCTGAGCGTTTCTATGCTGGTTTAAGCCTCTTCGTCGACTACGGTCACTTCTGCGGTCTGCACAAGCCAGCGAGAAGCCTTCGAATGGCGGCAGACCTTGCGAAGCTCTGCCATACGGTTCGCCTTTTCCCACTTCTCGCGCGTTGCGATGGCGTCATCTTCCTGGGCAAGTTCCTTTTCGATGTCTTCCTCGGTTACATCGAAGCCCTTCTCGGCAACGAGGGCCTCGAGAGCGCAGTCGATGCGGGCGCGACGAATCGCCTCCTGCGTCACGTTCTCCTTGATCTCGTCGGCCTTACCATTGTTGTTGAGGAGCCACTCCTGCAGAGAGGTGCCTTGCTTCTCGAAGCTCTGCATCATCTCGCGCCCGACGTCCTGGCGAATGAAGTCCACGTAGTATTGCGGAACGTCGCCCACAAGACGATCAGCGAGCGCGTCAACCGCACGCTGCACCATAAGGCCCGGAAGCTCAGCTTCTTTGTGTTGATTAATCTGGTGGCGCATCTGCTTGCGCATATCCTCGGCGTCCATGCAGCCCACCTTGGACGCGAGCTCGTCGCCAATCTCGGGAACGATCTTGCGGCGGAATTCCTGAATCTCGACGTTGGCGTGCAGCTGGCCATCACCAAACTGCGTGTTGCCCTCCTCGTCTTTCGCCTCGAAATCGAATTCTAGAGTATCGCCGAGCTTGCTGCCGACAAGATGCTCGTCAAAGGACGCGGGCATAGAGCCAGAACCCAACTCGATCATGCGCGTCGCGTAGCGAAGGCCGTTCACGGCGTTGCCGTCCTGCGTAACCGTCACAGCAGCCGAGACCACGTCGCCCATTTCCGCAACGTGATCGGGGTCGTCGATCTTCTCGAAGGAATGGTAGACATCCTGGAGATGCTTGAGCTGGCGCTCGACCTCCGCATCGGTAGCCTCGTCAGGCGGCATTTCGATGGAAACACCGTCGTAGCTCGAAAGCTTCATCTGCGGCACCACGGCGCCGGAGACAGTGAACGTGAACGGCTGGCCCTCGACGACATCGTTATCAACGTTGAAATCCGGTTCCCCTACGAAGATCACGTCCGCATCGTCAAGCGCCTTGAAGGCCTTTTCGTTGATGAGCATCTCGGCGACGCCGCCCATGGCGTTCTTGTGGCCGCCAACGTTCTGCTCGAGAACCGCGCGAGGCGCCTTGCCCTTGCGGAATCCAGGAATATCGCGCTGAGCGATTTCTGCGAAGAACTTGTCTGCCGCTTCCTTCACTTCGTCGGCGGACGCAACGAGGGTCAGAACCAACTCCTGCTTGTCCCCATCGTCCTCGCGAACTCTGTCTTTAACCTGCACAGCTCCTCCTTTATGCCGGCAATGATTTCTGCGTTGCTGAATTTACGCTATTCATGCAGTTCATTGTACCTTAGAGGGCATTTCAGGGAATAAAAAAGACTGATCCAGAAGCTTTCTGGACCAGTCTTTGAAAAATCGTACTACAACTATTACGTTGCGGAACGAGTGGCTTCTTACATGCCAGGAGCCTTGGGGGCGCCGGGAGCCGCAGGGGCACCAGGAGCAGCCGGGGCACCAGGAGCACCGGGGGCAGCCGGAGCGCCAGGAGCAGCAGCCGTCAGATCACCTTTGCAGAAGGGGCAGTTCTTGAGAACCATGCCGCCCATAGCCTGGATGGTCTTGCCGCAGTGCGGGCACTTGCTCGGGCCAGCCGATGCGTCTGCAGGACGAAAACACATAACAATCCTCCTTTGTAGCTTCCCGAAGATTCGGCTTCATGCCAAAAACTTCGAGCATCCTTTTTCAAAACGCCATCCCCGCCGGATTGACGCTTCGATTACCTTCCGCTTTGTCCGAACGTAGCCATCGGCTGCTCTGGACCTTCCCAATCCGTTAATTGAGCAATCGATATCTAAGCTCTGTTCTCAAAGCATCTTTAGTTTATAGCTCGAGCAGTGAAATGCATCATCACAATGGGATGTCTTTATATTTTCACCATCATCCTTCGAGGTTGAATTTCCTCGTCTTATCAGGGAAAACATATAGGACATAATCCACTATATGTGGCGTTCCTATGATAAAATCAAGAAGCAAGAATAACGGTAGCTTTTGAAGCTAAATCTATGGGATTACCGAGCCCCAAAGCGACGAAATCACGTCTTGCACTATACTTTTCACTAACGTTTTGGCGCTACCCGAAGGAGCTTTATGCCCAAGTTCAACAAAATGTACTTCCCCGTCGACGCTATCGCGAAACACGAGGATTTCGACGTTTGGTATAGCGACGGAGAACGAGCTTTGCGCTTCGAGGGCCCTTGGGAGAAAGAGTCCGACCGCGTCGCGATGATCGGACGCATGGGCGGCCAGATCGGGCAAATCAGACCGGACAACAAGGCGCTCAACTACTACCTCCGCCACGATCGCTTCGAATACGAGTTCCAAACCCGCGTCATCAAGGAGCACTACTATGTCGAGGGCATGCTGTGGGACATCCATGGTAGCGTGAGCAAACCGCCAGTCGACTTCTTCCAAATCAAGAAGAAGAAGAATGAGGTTCACGTTCGCAAGACGCTGTTCAAGGACCACGGCGAGTGCTTCGAGGTAACCGCTCGCGACACGGCGTCACTACGCATTGCCGTCGAGGCTACGGTGGCCATGTGCATCAAAGAGGAGTACAAGGGCTTAAGCGACCCCGACGAAGACGAGCGCGGCGGAAAGAAACGCGGCACCTTCGGCAAGTTCTTCGACTTCATCCAGCCCAAGGGCGTCCCCTACGAGAAGCTCTACGACGAAGAGGGCAATCCCCTCGGCTAGTACGCCCCCAGTTTTCAGCTGGGCAATCACCTGGCGACAATACGATATCGAAATAGATGACGGCGGCCCCGGAGCTTGAAGTTCCGGGGCCGCCTCTTTGGAGGAGAACGGCAGTACCCAGATAGCGCCTACCGCTCAAGAGCGCCAACGTAGCTCGCTGCGCCTCCAACAACAAAAGAACCCCCGCCGAAGCGGGGGTTCTCGATGCAACCGAATGGGTTACTTTCCAAGCTTGCGCTACTTCTCGAAGTAAGCCTTGCGATACGGGGTAGCGAAGATGAAGAAGTAGACGAACGGAAGCAGAACGCCGACAGCCATGAGAGGCAGAGCGATCGGGTTATTCGACCAACCCTGAACGGCCAGCGGGCACACGATGCAGGTGATGAACAGGAACGCGATCACGATAAGCATGATGATGAAGTTCGTCATGCCGGTGTCGGAAGCATCGGTCCTGCCGTCGCCAGCGAGCTCGTCCATGGACTTGCCGCCGGTTTCCTTGACGAACAGGAGGCAGCAGATGAAGCCGAGAACGAACGGAACGATGAGGACGAGAACAACCGACGACCAGTTCGTAGCGCCTTCAGCGGTCTGGAACATAGCCATACCAGCGATGCCGCCGAGGACGATCGAGGAGGCGGAGCCGCCGAAGCGGGCGAACGCCTGGCACCACGAAACGCCGGTGTTGCGGATTGCGGTCGGGTAGGACTCAGGCATCAGCGGCTGAACAGCGGTGATGGCGTAGTTCAGAGCGAAGCCGAAGAGGAGCATGAGGGCGATCGACAGACCAAAGTTGTTCGGGACGACGAACACGGAGCAGATGACGATCGCGACGATGCAGAAGATCCAAGAGAACGCCAGGTTGCGCTTGCGGCCGATGCGGTCAGCGACGAAGCCGACGCAGCAGTTGGAAGCGATAGCAGCAACGTTGTTCCAGGTCTGAAGAGCAACAGCCTCAGACGGGGTGTAGCCAATGCCCTTGAACCAGGTGGGCAGCCATGCGTTCATGCCGTACACGCAGAACTGGCCAACGAAGTAAGCAGTCCAGATAGCAGCGGTCGGAACGATGAACTTCTTGGAGAACAGGATGTTCGGGGAGGTCTTAGCGGGCTTCGGCGGAACAACGAGCAGCTTCGGGTCGAAGTGGGTCTCTTCCTGGCCAGCGGAGCGCTGGAGATGGTTGAGCGCCTTGCAAGCTTCTTCCATGCGGCCGGCGTTGGCGAACCAGTGCGGAGTCTCATGCATGAAGAAGTGAAGCACGATTCCGTAGATGATGGGCAGAGCGCCGATCAGGTAGCAGAGGCGCCAGTTGGCGTACATGGTGGCGGAGGAACCGTCAGCGTTGAGGTAGGTGACCTCATTGGTGAAGCCGCCGATAATCGGGGTTGCGGTGTTGCAGATCGGGTTGCCGACAACGCCAGCGAGAACCCAGCCAGCAACCATGCCCGCCATGCCGATCGTCACGAAGACGCCGCGCTGCTTGGACGGGATCGTCTCGGAGAACACGGTGGTGACGATGGGGATGCAGGAGCCGACGCCGAAGCCGGCGATCAGGCGGAACGCTGCGAAGAACACGAGGTCGTTCGCGAAAGCCTGGGGCAGGGTGAACAGACCATAGAAGATAACGGCGATTGTCAGCATCTTCTTACGGCCGATCTTGTCGGACAGAATGCCGCCGACTGCGCCGCCGAGAACCATGCCGAGCAGGCCCCACGTGGTGAGCGAGCCCATGAGAGCACCCGGGTTCGGGTTGTCGGGCCAGAACGTATGTGCAACGAACAGGTTGGTGGTGTTAACGATCATGAAGTCGTAACCATCGAAAATCATAGCGAAGATCATGAGGAAGAACATAAGCCACGTGTGGCCGTTAACTCCCAAATGGTCTACAACCTCTGAAACGGTGAATTCCTTACCGTTCATTAGTCCCTCCTTTAAGTGAGATGCTTGAGTATCCCGACTCAAGCGGAGCGGCTTTGCCTATATCCCTTAGGCGGACCGCCATGCAATTACTCCCCATTTGCACTAACGGCAAGAACATGGTGCGAAGGACGTGCCCCAGAATTCAGATTCCGCAACTACGGGTAGTGACCCTTCAATACCGGCCATTGCAGAAGCTTCGGCGCCCTCTCGCATCCACTGCGAGAAACCGTGTGTGCGCATCCCCCTTTCAGACTTCTCTTTCAACTTGCCAATCTATCCCCTGCGGCCAGCGGTATAAAAACGCCGGCGAACAGACAAGCGGTACTTTACGTAAGGCAAACGGTATGAGCGTCAAACCATGAGGTTATTTTTGCTCATATCGTATCGACCTCTCGGGTTGATATTTCGACATCCACACGTAAATCTGTCCACTTTTGCCCTCATCAAATCGCACTTGCTCGCTTCTTCTTGAAAATGAGCACTGTGTTGTTTTTGTTCCATTCTGCGGACGAAATTGAGCAAGATTGTGCGCATTCGACAGCATTACCCACCTTCAGTAGGGTAATATGGCTGCATACGCAGTATCGAACGTTTAGGTTGAGAATTACCGCACAAAAGAAGATAATCACGAAGCTCGCAAACGCATCATTTAGGGGAACAACATATGGCTTCGACTTTTCCGCATGTCACTATTACGGTCGCAGGCAAGGAAAACGGCGCTGACGCCTCGGGTGAACTTAATACGCTTTCACTCGGATACGGCTTCCATCAGGCATGGATTTACTCTGCCATGTTCAGTGCTGGCGTGTTTTTCGGGACCGACACGCCCTTCACCATGCTCTTCGACGGGGCATATTCCTGCTCGCTCATTGTGCTCGTAATCTCGATGATATTCTTCGGCATCGCCCTTCTCGCTCTTGGTGTCACCAATCAGATGTTCTTGCGCTTTTACGTGTCAAAGCAGGCGCTCGGGCTTTCCGCTCTGCTCACCTGTTTGGGTACCTACGCCTCGTTCCTCGTTCCCGTCGGCGGACCCCTTGGCGCCCTCGCCTTGCTCTTCGCGGGATTGGCAACGGGCATCGGATCGAGTCTTATGGTCGTGCTGTGGGGCACGGCGTTCGCGCGCTATGAGTTCAGCACCATCATCCTGAACACGGCCGTCTCAGTCGCTATCGGCATCGGCCTCTACATGGTTCTCACCCACTTGGTGCCGCCCTTCTGCGCTGGCATCATAACCGGCATCTTCCCCGTCGCCGAGGTTTTCATTCTCTGGCGCCTAACGCCGATTCCCTACTATCGTCGTCGCGAGATTCCAATTTTCCATCCGTTGACGGTCAAGCCCGCGCAGTTCCTTGTCCGCACGCTTATCCCGACAGCGATCTTCGGTTTCGCTCTCGGCGTATTGCGCACCGTTGCGAGCAACATCGTGCTCCCTGCCGCCGACTTAACGATGCTCCTTGTCATGGGCGCCGCAGCCTGTTTAGGCATGTTCATCACCATCACAACGATTTTCATTTCGAAGAACGAGGGGCATTGGGACCTCATCTTCCGGACGCTTTTACCATTCATCGCCCTCGCAGCGATTTCCCTGCCGTTCCTCAATTCACCGAGCTCGCTTCTCGCGTGCCTCGCGCTCATCGCGGGATACATGTGCTTTGAAGCGCTCATGTGGATATTCTTCGCCGACCTGGCGCAGGAGTTCCGCCTTTCGCCCATTTTCGTGTTCGGCACGGGACGAGGCACGCTTGCGCTTGCCTCTCTTTTCGGAACACTCTTCGCCATGACACCGATCGGCGACGCCAACTCCATGATCACGGGAGCCGATTACGGCTCCGGGGCTCTACTCGTTCTGTTTGCGCTCATCCTCGGATACGTGCTGTCCCCTCGCCAGCGCGAAGTGAAGGCGATTGTCGCCGCCCCAACTGAAGGAGTAAACGTTGATCAGGGCACGGAAGCCCTGAAAAAGCACATTGCCGCGCTGGACGAGAAGGACGCCGCCGCAGAGAAGGCGCCCGCTCCCGAAACCGAAGAACCTCAGGAGACACCGCAGGATGCCGAGGAAGGACGCCGCGCGAAGGGCCGCTTCCATTCCCAGTGCGAGGCGATTGCCGACCGTTACCTTCTCTCGCGCCGCGAAACCGAGGTTATGTTCCTTCTTGCGAAGGGCCATAACGCGGCGTTCATCCAAGACCAGCTCTGCATCTCCAAGAGCACTGCGAAGACGCACATCAACCATATCTATCGCAAGCTCGATATCCATACGCAGCAGGAGCTTCTCAGCATGGTCGAGGCCGCCAGGCGCGAAGCCTACGACTCCGAGAACAACCCTCCGCGTCGATAGCGCGTAAGTTGGCGCTCGAAAGATGACGGCAGAGGAGCCCGCTAAAACCTATCGCTTCGGAATCGACGCAGGGTCGAAAACCGTGAAAGTCGTGATCGTCGACGAAGATGGCACCGTAGTGAATTCGATTTACCGCCGCCATCTTTCGAACATCCGCGAGACGCTTGTCGATATTCTGCATAACTTGGTCTGGCGTTATGGCGACCTTCCCGGCAAGGCGGCCGTCACCGGATCGGCGGGCATCGCGCTCGCCGAGATGCTTAAGCTCCCGTTTGTGCAGGAAGTCCTGGCAACCGAGCACGCCGTGCGGGAACTCTACCCCGACGCCGACGCCGTCATCGAACTTGGTGGCGAGGACGCGAAGGTGATGTATCTCTCGGGCAACCCCGAACAGCGGATGAACGCAACCTGTGCCGGAGGAACGGGCGGGTTCATCGACACGATTGCCTTCATGCTTGGCGTGCGCTCGAGCGATATGAGCCGACTTGCGGGCGGCGCGTCGCGCATCTACCCGATTGCGTCGCGATGCGCCGTGTTCGCGCAAACCGACGTGCGCCCCCTCCTGAATGCTGGAGCGAAGAAGAGCGACATTGCGGCAAGCGTCCTTGAGGCCGTCGTGCGCCAAACGATTACCGGGCTCGCATGCGGACGGCCCATCGAGGGGAAGGTCATTTTCCTTGGCGGACCGCTCCAATTTATTCCCGACCTGGTCAGGCGTTTCCAGATTGGCCTTGGGTTGAAACGCGGCGAGGGCATTAGGCCGCGCTGGGCCCACATCTTCACCGCCCACGGCGCCGCACTGTATGCAGGGGAGCTGCCAGAGAGCAAGCCTACATCGCTCGGGCAGCTCGAGGAGCGCATACGACAAGCGGATGCGCCGGAGGATGACTTGACGCGGCTTGAGCCACTGTTCGCAACCGACAAGGAGCGTGAGGCGTTCGAGGAGCGCCACGCACGGGTTGATTTCCCTCGAAAGAGGCTCTTCGATTGCAAGGGTCCGCTTTACTTAGGGATAGACGCGGGATCAACCACGGTGAAGATGGCCGTTATCGATGATGCGGGCAACCTTGTTTATTCCTGCTACACGCCGGTGCAGGGCGACGCACTCGCCACCGCGACCGACGAGCTGCTCGATTTCGAAAGGTCGCTCCCCCGCGTCTACGGCACGGACGAAACGACCGCCTGGGTCGCGCACGCCACGGCGACAGGATATGGTGAGGACCTGTTGTGCGCGGCGCTCGGCATCGATTCGGGCATCGTGGAGACAACGGCGCACGCTCGCGCGGCAATGGAGCTCGTGCCCAACGCGACGTTCGTGCTCGACATCGGCGGGCAGGACATGAAGGCGCTCTGGATTAAGAATGGCATGGTGTCGAACGCTATCCTCAACGAAGCGTGCTCGAGCGGATGCGGATCGTTCATCGAGGGAACCGCACATTCGCTGCGCTTGAGCCCCCATGCGTTTAACGATGCCGCACTTACCTCGGAGCACCCTGTTGACCTGGGGACGAAGTGCACGGTGTTCATGTCATCCCGCGTCAAGCATGCCCAGAAGATCGGGGCGAGCGTCAACGATTTGGCGGCGGGCATCGCGTACTCGGTGGTGAAGAACGCCCTGTTCCGCATCATCGGCGCCGAAAGGATCGACACGCTGGGGCCTAAGATAGTCGTGCAGGGCGGGGCGTTCAAGTCCAATGCCGTACTGCGCGCGTTCGAGAAGGTTTGCGGTGTGGAGGCAATCCGCCCCGAGACCGCCCATCTTATGGGAGCGATCGGCGCGGCGCTGATCGCGCGCGAGCGAGCCCATGATGCGATGGGGAAAGCCGACGGCAGCTTGTATGCAGCGCCGCGAAGCACGATGATTTCCGCGCGCGAGCTTGAGTCGCTGTCCGTCGAGCGCTTCTCCTCCCGATGCCCGGGGTGTTCGAACGCATGCCTTCTCGCCATTGTCGATTTTGGGAATGGTAGGCGTTTTATCAGCGGAAACAAATGCAGTAACGCGAATGACTTCGAGTTTTCGCGCAACGGGGATCCAAAAGCCCGAGCCGAGGGAACAAACGCGGTCGAAGGACATGGACAGCACTCCCGCCCCCGCCAGGCCCCGAACGCGATCGCCGTCGAACAGCGTCTGCTGCAGTCGGTTGGGAGCGTAGCGCAAGGCGGCGCCCGCGGGACGCGCTCGATCGGCATCATGAACTGCTTCGAAACCTACGAATACACGCCGTTTTGGCGGACGTTGTTCGCAGAGCTTGGTTTCAGCGTCATTATGCCCGACGATGCTCGTGGAGCCTCGTTCGAGCAGGCGGCGCTCGCAACCGTCCCCGCCGAAGGTGCGTGTTTCCCCGCAAAGATAGCGCATATGAGAGCTTTTGACCTGATGAACGCAGGTGCGGACACCATTTTCATGCCCCGTTTCAACCGTATCGGGCGTTGTGCGGTGTCGTGCGAATACGCCGATGCGCTCGCAGATGCCGTGCCCGCGTTTGAGCAAGGGGAAGTGCGGCTTTCGCGACCCCACCTCTCATCATTCAAGGTGGCGCGCATTGCAAAGGACGAGGATGACCTCTCGACGCTCTTTTCCGAGGTGGGAAGCTTCTGCCCTGACGGCGCGCCGCTTTCCCGCGAAGAATTCGACCGCGCCCTTGAAAAGGCACTCGCGTCGCAAAGGGAGTTCTTCGATGCGATTGCCCGGGCGAATGGGAAAGTGATCGACTGGCTTGCCGAGGACGCACAGCGGCACGCTATCGTGGTTGCCGGACGCCCCTATCACACCGACCCTCGCCTTATGAGGGGAATCGACACGATGCTTACGAAGTTGGGGTTCTCCATCTTGTGCCCCACAAGCTCAGACACGTGGGCGACGCGTCGACCGCACGACCCGAATTGCCCGCCATGGAAACCGGGCAAGCACCTTGCACGCCTCGCTCGCTTCGCTGCCGAGAATCCGCAGGTCGATTTTGTGTGCCTGCAATCGTTCGGCTGCGGCTACGACGCGCTGAGCCTCGAAGACGCGCGCGACATCCTCGAAGCGGCAGGCAAACCCTTCACCGCGCTGAAAATCGACGACCTTTCAGACAAGGCGCACCTCAATATCCGACTTCGTACACTGGCCGAGGGAATCGAGTCGATGAGCCGCCGCGGAGGAAACGTGCAAAGATCGCTCACTGAGAGCCCGAAAAAGCGCGAATGCGCAATTGGCCGCCCAGCTGCCAGTGCCTTGGCCGCAACATCGCATGTCGAGAAGGGGCGCGCCGCAGTCGAAGGCTTCGCAGACAACGCAGAGGTCCCCGAAGTTTCGGGCCGCGAGCTCGAGCGTATTCCGAACGTCATGAGCGAGGGCATATCCGTCGTCGATGCGCAGGTGGCGCAACGCCAAGTACCAGGCGACGTCTGCTTTACCGCAGCGGCTCTCATCGCACGCACTCTGCGAATAGTTGAGGAGAATCCGCAGTTCAAAGCATTGCGAATCCCGCTGGTCTGTAACCGCTGCCTGCTCGACGGGCTCGCCCATACCCTTTGGCGGCTCAACGGCAGCTGCCCAGAGATTATTTGGGAGAAACAATGGCCGCAGCCCATCGAAAAACCCGCCACGCCCAAGGAAAAAGATGCCAGGCGAGTTCTCGTCGGCATTGTCGGCAATCCGCTCCTCTGCTTCGACACCTTCATGAACGACTCCATCTTGAAGCTGCTGAAGCACCTGGGGTGCGACGTTGCGATGCCCGACCCCGACAAGCTCTTCTGCGAGGACGTCCGCTATCTCGACCAGCTGGACGAGTTCTCACGCAAAAAGGTCGATTGCGTGATCTACCTGCAGAGCTTCGGCTGCATGAAAGCGCATGTGCACGCCCGCGGCTTCGCCCACGAATATGCGCGGCGCTACCCCGATATGCCGATCACCGTCATCGACTATGACCCCGAATCATCGGCGCTGAACAGGGAGAACCGCATCCGTCTCGCCGTGGAGGCCGCTCAGCGGGCGAAGAGTGAAAGATAGGGCCCAAAAAAGAACCGCACCCAGCAAATCCCAGCCTTCCACGAGCAGCCCGCGAATGCGCATGCAACGTACGCGGGGAGCGTAAGGTGGGAAGGCAGGCGCTGGGCGCGGCATTGGCAACGGCTCATTTTCACAGGCCGTTGATGCGCAAAACTAGTTGACGCAGTGGACCTTCTTGCCCGTTTCCAGGTAATCCATAACTTCGCGCACGGCCATCTCCGCACAGTTTTCCTCAGCCTCTGCGGTCGATGCACCCAGGTGAGGAAGGACAAGCGCGCCCTCCATCGTCATGACCTCGGGCGTTGCGAAGTCCGTCACGTAACGGCGAACCTTGCCCGACGTAAGCCCCGCGTGCATGGCGTCATTGTCGACCAGAGTGTCGCGCGAGAAGTTCAGAAACGCCGCGCCCTCCTTCATGGCCGCAATTTCGTCCGCACCGATCATGCCCTTCGTCTTCGGCGTTACCGGGACATGGATCGTGATGTAGTCGCAGCTTGCGCACAGGTCGAGCAGGTCGTCAGTGAAGCGGAGGTTCGGGGAGATGGTAGCTGCGCGCTCGGCATCGAGGAACGGGTCGTAGCCGACCGTCTTCATCCCCAGCGCCTCAGCAGCGGGGATGACGAGGCGCCCGATGGCTCCAAGGCCGATCACCCCGAGCGTCTTCCCCATGATTTCGGTGCCAGCGAATTGCTTCTTCGCCTTCTCGGCGCTCTTCGCGATGCTTTCATCGTCCGCGTTGTGGCGGCACCATGCGGCGCCCCCCACGACATCGCGCGCGGCCAGAAGCAGAGCACACAGCACGAGTTCCTTCACGGCGTTTGCGTTCGCGCCCGGCGTGTTGAACACGGGAATCCCGCGCTCGGCAAGCGCGTCGAGCGGGATGTTGTTCACGCCCGCGCCCGCGCGCGCGACCGCCTTCAAGTTGTCGGAGAATTCCATCTCGTGCATGTTCGCACTGCGCACGAGGATGACGTCGGCCTCCGACACGTCGTCGGTCAGCTCATAGTCAGACGACAGGAGCGCCAGCCCTTTTTGCGAAATGTTGTTCAAGCAGTGCACTTTGTACATGGAATCCCCTTTCTATTGGTAGGTTTACCGCACAGGATAACGCGGCGGCGGCACAATGCGAGGGGGAAATACTGCAGGCGGCTAAAGTGGCGCCTGTTAAGACGCGCTGGCCGACGAAAGCGGGAAATGAGCAGTTGGCGGCAGTAGCGGGCGAAAGCTCCAGCGCCGACAGCCGCTAGCAGCTTGGGATCGCATGGGCGAGGGTTCTGGCGCCTGCGGGCCCGCAGCTGCGAGCGCGCTAGAAGCTGATGCCGACCGTCATGTGCATCATGTAGAAGGAGAAGCGCATCACGAAGATGCCCGCGAGCACGAGCAGCGCCGCAACCGAAGCGCGCACGACCGAGATGGTCATCTCGTCGGGAGACGCCTTCCCTTCCCGCGACACTGAGGTCCTGAACAGCGACAACGCGTCAACAGCGATTCCCGCCGCAGCGAAAACGGCGAAGAAGCAGACGAGCAGCGCGTAATGCGGCACCAAATCGCCAGCGGACGAGACGGCGTTCTCGGCCGGCAACACGATCGCCCCCTGAAGGGCATACACGACAAGGCATGCCGCCAACGCGACAACCGCAAGCACGAGCATGAGCCGCCCAAAGCGGTTCCCCCGCGATTTCCACCGCGCAGCCCTTAAACCCACGATAGCGAGGACCGGCCCACCGAGCAGCGCATTTACCCAAAGGCTTAACGGGGAAAACGGGGTGTTCCATGTGATGACGGTGTCCGCGGAGTACGCGAAGGCGATAGCGGTGATGCACGCGATGGCGCTCACGCACGCCCCGACGGCGAGCAGGCGCTGGAGCAGCCGGCGGGGCTTCACGGCGAACGAGTAGAGCCAGTACACGCCCGAAAACGCGAGGAATATGACGGCGCTGAACACCTCGTTGGAAAGCGGGCTTCTCCCCACCCCCATGAACACGTAGAGCGCGTTCGCCGGGTTCCCCAGATGCGTGGCCGACGCGACAAGCCCCACCAGCGACACGATGAGCGGGATGCAAAGCGCCTTGTCGATGCGGCGATGGGCATCGTCGGAGAGCCTCCCACGAATGATAGGGAGCGACATAAGCGCGTATGCCACCGCACCCGACGGCGCAAGCGTCGTGAATAGCACAAGCGTGATCTCGTTGAACGCGGTGGCGAATCCCGTCGACATGACGATTCCTTACTTATAGAAGCGCGGAAGCTTCACGGAAAGCCCGCGGAATTCTTGGATTCCGAGCAGCGTCGAACGCGTGAGTTCGGCAAGGCCGCGGTAGAAGGAATGACGAGCTGCCACGGCGAGCTCCTCCAGGTAATGCGGCGCCCAAGTGAGCAGATGGCCGCACAGGTAGTCGTCGAGGGACTTAGGCTGCGTGCGACAAAGATGGGACATGAGAGCCAGCATGAGACCGATGTGGTCCTCGGGAGTCTTATCGTCAGTTGCCCGCGCGACGCCATGCTCGCGCATCCACGCGCGCAGCGCAAGCGTCGTCTCTCCGAACACGACGCACTCGCGATCGGTATAGACAGACCCCCACGGCGGAGCCGCGAGGTGTCCCGGCCCCACGAAAAGGGATCGATATTCCCAAACGAGGTTGTCGGTGACGCCTTCCGCCAAGCCCTCGACCATTTCCCGAAGGGCAGGGGCGGACGAAGCCGTCTCAGCGAAAGGCCACTCGCGCGCCGCCGCGTCGGCATCGAGCGACGCGAAGGCGGAAAAGGACGCCTGCGCGCCGCCCGTCTTCGGGTCTTCCAGGAAAAACGGCGCGAGCGTGTCGCCTACAAAAGCAATCGCGTCGAGCATCTCGTCAAACTGTTCGGCCATAGCGAACCCCCTCTTATCCTGTCGCCTGAATATAGCACAAGCTCCGCTACTGGGAAGGTGGTAGCGGAGCTTGCTCATTTTGAGCCGCAAGGGCGGGTCAAAATCGCTGGGAAGGCGTTACCCGAAGTAGATGCCCACCGACATCTGGATTGCGTAGAACGCCATGCGGGCCAAGAAGATGCCCACCAAAGCCGCGATGACTGCCGCTGCAGCAAGGCCGATTGTGGCCTCCTTCTTCACAGCGACGAAGACGAGCACTGCCGCGACCACGATAAGCGCCAGGCCGATGACGGCGGGAAGGAGGGCGCCGGAGACCAGCTCAGAGCCAGAAACGAGCGCATTTTGCATACCGAAGGCCATGGCAAGCTGGCCGACCAGGCCCACGATAGCGAGCGCCGCGCCCACAACGGCAAGCCCGATGACTGCCGCCTTGAAGGAACCCTTGCACGCATCGGCCCAGGCACCTGCGGTTGCGAGGACGAGCACCGCAGTAGCTGCGCCACCGACGAGTGCGAAGCCGAGCATCTGCACGGGAACGAGCGGCGTATCCCAAGTGGCAATGGTGTTCATGACGTACGCCAAGCCGGTGAAGATGGCGAAGAGGACGGCGAGCACGGCCACGACGGCGGCGAAGCCTTTACGGGCGGACCCGCAAAGCTTGCCCGTGTTCGCAACAATCACGTACACGATAGCGACGATTGCGAACACGCAGCCCGCGATGATCTCGTTCGACATCGGGGAACCCGCGCCCAAAAACACCGAGGGTGCGTTCATCGGGCTGGCCAGGTGGAAGAACGCGCAGATGAAGCCAACGATTACGATTGCAAGCGGGATGATGGTGCCGCGATCGATCTTCTTTTGCTGCTCGTCAGAGAAACTCGTGGTGAAGAAAGCGCACGCAAGGGCGATGAACGCGCCCGCGCCCAGCGGCGCCAGCGTGGTGAAAAGCGCCAAAGGCAGCTCAGCAACGGAAAACTGCATGCTACATCACCTCCAGGGGATTAGCTACCAGACCGGCAACGTTTTTAGCGCGCGCGGCGGCAGGGCATTTTTTCACGACAATGTTCGGGTGGGTATAGCTCGCGTCGGGCAAAGGAGGCACGGAGTCGACACCGTCGTACTTCTTGCGAATATCCTCGATAGGACCGAAGTCGAGGGCGCGAAGCGGGCAGGCGTCCACGCAGATGGGGTTCTTCCCCTCCGCCACGCGTTCCGCGCAGCCGTTGCATTTCACACTGTGGCCCTTTTCGCGGTCGACCTTCGGAGCGTTATAGGGGCACGCCATGTGGCAGTAGCCGCAACCGATGCACTTGTGCTCGTCGACCGAGACCAAGCCCGTGCTCGCATCCTTGTGCATCGCAGTGGTCGGGCACACCTTCACGCAAGCGGGGTCATCGCAATGCTGGCAGCCAAGCGACACGTGGTAGACGAAGCAATCCTGCGTGTAGGTGCCGTCAGATTGCATCTGCCAGTCGCCGCCTTCGCAGTCGTACACATGTCGATATGCGAAATCGACGCCCAAATCCTTGTAATCCTTGCAGGCTATCTCGCACGTGCGGCATCCGGTGCAGCGCGTGCTGTCGAAATAAAATCCGTACTGCGTCATTCTCATCTACCCCCTTACGCCTTCGAAACCTGGACAATCATCGAGTGAGCAGTTCCGTTGCCCTTCGCAAGGGGCGACGGTTTGTAGGCAGTCAGCGTGTTCACGCATCCACCCGTGTCGATCTTGTCGCCGAACATGTCCGCCTTGTGCCACGCGCCTTGCGGGATGCCGACAGTGCCGGGGACGATGCGCGGGGTGACCTTCGCCTCGATGCGGATTTCGCCAACGGGGCTCTTAACAGCAAGCATGTCGCCGTCCATGATGTTGCGCGGCTCCGCATCGGCGGGGTTGATCCACAGCTGCTGGCGTGCGACCTTCTCGAGCTCCTCGATGAAACCGAACGAGCTATGGGTGCGGCTCTTGTGGTGGAATCCCGAGCAGTAAAGCGGGAACTCGCTGGTCACGCTTCCGTAGCCATGGAAGCCTTCAGAAAAGACCGGAATCGGATTGATGACTTCATCCTCGGCGAGTTCCCAAGTATCGTTCAGGCCCGCAAGCGTTTCCGAGTAGATCTCGATCTTGCCCGACGGCGTCGCCAGGGGGTGCTCATCCGGGTCATCGCGGAAGCTCTTAAGGCCGATCGCCGGCTCGAGCGCACGCTTGTAGACGCCCTGCTCCTTGATCTGCTCCCAGCTCGGCATCTTATCGTCCGCTTGGGCGCCCTTCTTGTAGAGGTACTCTACCCAGTCGTCGTGCGTGCGGCCTTCGGTGAACTCATCCTTGAGCCCGAAGCGGTCGGCAATGTCGGCGCACACATCGTAGTTGCTGCGGCACTCTCCCGGCGGCTCTTGCGCCGGGGTTCCGACGACGACAGCGGTGTAATACTCGGAGTAGCCCTGCGTCTGCAAGTTCATCTGCTCGGAGCGCATCGCGTCGGGCAGAAGCAGGTCGGCATACTTCGCGGAGTCGGTCATGACAGTATCCCACACCAAGATGAACTCGCACTTGCTCTCATCGGAGAGAATCTCGTGGGTGTAGTTGATGTCGCCATGCTGGTTCGTCAGGCAGTTCCCCGCGTAGTTCCAGATGAATTTAAGGTCGCTGCCGAGTTTTTCAGCGCCCATAATGCCGGCGTTCTTCGCAGTCATCTTGTGGCCATGGTCGACCGCATTGACCCACTGGTACACGGGGAGCGTTGTCTTTATCGGGTTCGTGAAGGGGATCTTGCCCACCAGGTATGTCGGGGGCTCCGCTTCGCGTTGGCCGGTATTGGTGCCGGGCAGGCCGATTTTCCCGATTAGAATAGGAAGCATGCAGATGGCACGCGTGGTGTCCTCGCCATTGGTATGGCGCTGAGATCCCCATCCCTGGCAGATGAACGGCGCTTTTGCCGAGGCAATCATATCGGCAAGTTCGCGGATCTTGCTTGCCGGAATCTGGGTAATCGGCGCCGCCCATTCGGGAGTCTTCTCGATTTTGTCGTAGCCGGTCCCCATGATGTAGTCCTTGTAGGACTTGTTCTGACCCTTTGCGGACTCGGGCATCGTATCGTCATCGTAGCCGACGCAGTACTTGTCGAGGAATTCCTTGTCGATCTTGTCACCCTTGATCCACTCGTAGGCGATGGCCGACACGAGAGCAGCGTCGGTGCCCGGGCGAATGGGGAGCCACTCGTCGGGATGACCTGAGGAGGATTCGTTCAGGCGGAAGTCGATGTTGACGATTTTCCCGCCGCGGCCGAGAACGGCTTCGCGCATGAGAGCATAATCCCAGACGGCGTTCGCTCCGCCCATGCGCGTCTCAGCAGGGCTGTTGCCGAACATGACCACGAGGTCGGAGTGCGCCTCCGCCTCGGAGAAGGAGCTTGCGTTCACATTGTCGTACGGACTGAACTTGGTTGCCTTCTTCCCCAACGTTTTGTGGAGGCCCGTCTTCGGATCGGCGATGTTGCTCGCGCTGCCGTACATGTAGGGCATGACCGCCTGAAGCATATGGGTGGAGTAGTCGTAACCCTGGTTCACGTAGCCGCCGAGCAGGGAAAGGAGGCGCTGGATAGGCACGCGACCCGTCGCGCTGTACATTCCCGTTGCGTAGTTGATATAGATTGCCTCGTTGCCGTATTTGTCGATGGTCGTTTTCAGCTTCTCCACGATGATGTCGATGGCCTCGTCCCAGCTGATTCGCTCGAACTTGCCCTCGCCGCGCTTGCCCACTCGCTTCATGGGATACATCAGGCGATCAGGGCTGTTCAGCCAGCGTCGCATGGCGCGGCCCCTCAGGCAGGCGCGGGCCTGCAGGTCCGTACTCCCGAGGTTGTCGGTTTCCATGTACTGGATTTTGCCGTCTTTGGAGTGCCACTGGAAGATGCAGTTTCCACCGCAGTTCACGTTGCACTGAGACCAGTGGATCTCATCGGGCGCCTCGGCGAAAGCCGGCGTTGTCGGCTCGAACAGAGAGCCCGTCGCCGCGGTTCCGCCGACGGCCGCCAGGGCACCGAGGGCACCCGCCGTCTTGACGAACGTGCGACGGTTTACGTTCATGTTTGGCATTTCATTCTCCCTTCCTATCGCTTCCCCTGAGAAAGAGCGAGCCGTGCGCTCGCTTCGTGTCGCGGGCGTGGCTCCCGTCCCACTCCCGCACGCGTCCTCTCATCCTCTCGCTGTGAAATCTCGTCATAAGAACGCGCCTCAACACGGAACACAATATCTTCTTTCGCTGTCCCTCGTGTCACATAAAACGTGCGAATTATAAATTACCGCAGGTCACACGCCCACATGTGACTGTTCTATGTGACAATTTTGTCTCATGTAAGAATAGTTTTGCAGCCATTGCGGCCCGATGTTTCCGCCGCGATTGCTATACTGAAGCAACTCGCAGCGCCATCGACATACGTCCCTGCACCAGAATGACAACCGCGGAGTGACCCGAGGAGGAACGTGGCCAGAACCGCGCTGACATATCTTGCACGCCCGAACGTGGCCTCGCTGGGATACGCACTCTTCCTCGCGATCAATGCCGCAGGCGTTTGGGGCGGCGTGTTCCCGTTCCTTCCCCTAGATTTTCAAACGTCGGAAATCATCTTCTGGTTCTTCCTCACCCAATCGCTCGTGTTCTCGCTGTGCTATTTCGCAAGCGCGGTGGGCGTGTATTTCCTGCCGGGGCCGACGCGCCGTTTTCTCGTGAGGCTTGCCTGCATCCCCTACCTTCTGGGATGGTGCTGCCTTATCGCCGCGATCTACTTCGACCGAGCCTCCCTCCCTCTCGTCATCGTTGGTGGTGCGTTTTTGGGACTCGGGTCGGCAGGCTTCTACATGCTGTGGCAGCGCCTGTTCGCAAGCTCCGACTCCGACCGCGGAAACCTCGACCTCATCCGAGGAACGGCGTACGGTGCCATCATGTACTTCGGGCTTTACGCTATTCCCCATGCGGTGACCGCGTTTCTCATTCCCTTGGTCTTCATGCCGCTGTTCGGCCTGGCCATCGTGCTGAAAAGCCGCGAGATCGACCTTGACCAGCCGATGTTCGAGGACGTGCCGCACGAGAACGCGGCGGTGTATCGCGCCGTGATCCGCGACTACTGGCGAAGCGCCCTTTGCGTCGGTGCCATCGGCTTTTGCACCGGCATCATGCGCGCGCTCGCGATCGGCGAGCCCCAAGTCGGGTCGCTCGTGAACATGCTTTCGATGGCCGCTTCGTTCGTCGGCGCCATCACCATGCTCGCGCTGTGGAAGGTGAAGAGCGTGCGGTTCAACGTCGTCGGGCTCTACCGCGTGGCGTTCCCCTTCGTGATCACATCGTTCCTCCTTCTACCCTTCTCGTCGCTTGAATACGCCCGATGGCAGGCCGCGATTCTCTACGCGGTCTACAGCGTGGTCATCATGCTCATGATGATCCAATGCGCCCAGGCCTCGCGCGACCGCGGCATCAACCCGGTCTTTATCTACGGCTTCTTCGGCGGCATCGTGTATACCTTGCATGACGTGGGGTTTCTTGCGGGTACCTTCTCCGATCAAGTGCGCATTTTGGGCATCGACCCTTTGGCAACGGCCGCGCTCGTGTCGCTGTACCTTCTGGGGTTCATGTTCTTCATCGGCCAAGGCGGCTTTAAGCGAGTCCTTCGACACGACCCGTCCGCTGAGAACATCGAGCTTATCATGCTCGACGGTCGCCCTCCCGCGCGCATAGCGAAGAGCACCGCCAGCCAGCTAACCGCAGACGACGAGCGCACGGACCGCGCTGCAGGCGCGCCTGAGGGCGACTTTCCCGCCGAGCCCCCGACCGCCTTCCCGAAGAAACCCGCGATTGCGGCTGAGTCCACGCGTAGCGAAGGGGAAGTTGACAGGCACGACAGCGGCCAACCTGATGGGAGCGGACGCGGCGCGGGAAGTCGCAGCGACGACCTCGCTTCGCAGGCAGACGCCTCGCACGGGCGCGGCAGGCGCAATCTCGAAGGCGACTTCGAGCTGACCGACCGCCTCTCCAAGCAAGCGCAAGTCCTTCGCGAGCAATACCGCCTGAGCGCGCGCGAGACAGAGGTCATGGAATATATCGCGCGCGGGTACACCGTCGCGCGCACCGCCGAGGAGCTCATCGTGTCGGAGAACACCATCCGCACGCACAGCAAGCGCATCTACGCGAAGCTCGACGTGCACAAAAAGCAAGAGCTCATCGACATGCTCAAGGCCGTCGAGCTGTAGGCTCGCGCATTCCGCGGGGCGAACGTTTTCCCACAGCTAGCCTGTCACATCGCCCGATTGGTCGAGCGAGATCGGATCGCCCACATACGTCGAGGGCACATCGAAGAGCGCCTTGAAAAAGTCCTTCGTGCGGGCGGGAATCTCGCGCACATCGTACCAGGTCTGCTTGCCGTAGCTGCGATAGTCGCTCGCTACGCCGATTGCATCGACCCCCAAGGCGTGCGCCGAGTAAAGCGCGCGGTAGAGATGGTAGGTCTGCGTGGCGATCACGACGCGCGAGCAGCCGAACACGTTTTTCGCGCGATACATGCTCTCGTAGGTGGAAAAGCCCGCATGGTCGCAGAAGATATCCTCGGAAGGCACGCCCTGCGCAATCGCGTAGCGCTTCATCGCCGCGCACTCGTTGTAGTGCTCGGTGCTGTTGTCGCCCGACATGATAATCTTGGGCGCGGCCCCCGCCTTGTAGAGCGCGATGCCGCAATCAAGGCGGTCCTGCAGAATCGTCGACGGCGTGCCATCGGCGAACACCGACGCGCCGAGCACGACGCTTGCGTCGGCTTGATAGCCCGAGGCCTCGTCGACGCTCACGATATCGTCCTCCGTCGTGAGAACCACCAGCGCGTTCGTCGCGCCGACGACAATCGCCACGACGGCAATGCAGGTGCACAGTATTTTCAACAACGCCTTAATCATGCAGCTATCACTTCGATGCCTTCCAAACTGTGAGAGGACAAAGAAGGGTCGGCAGCGGAAACTGCCGACCCCCGATTTTCCATTCAATCCGCCGCCTAGCAAGTGATCGGCGAATCTTCTCAACGAAACGATTGTAACGCGACAATCCTCTCTTGAGGTTTATTTCGCGACGATGTTCACCAAACGTCCCTTGACGACGACGACCTTCTTCACGTCCTTGCCCTCGATGGCCTGGGAGACGGCTTCAAGCGCCTGGGCCTTCACGTCTTCCTCCGCGGCGTCGGCGGCAACCGTGATCTTCGCCTTCACCTTGCCGTTCACCTGCACCGCGAGCTCCACCTCATCAGCCTTCGCCTTCTCGGGGTCGAACTCCGGCCACGGCTCGACGTGCACGCTGCCCTCGTGACCGAGCACCGTGTGCCACAGCTCCTCGGACCAATGCGGACAAATCGGCGAGAGCAGCTTCACGAGCACCTCGGCGATATCGGCCGAAAGTGCCTTGAGCTCGGCGTTTGCCGCGCGCTCCTCGGCGGATGCCGCATGCAGGAAATCGCCTGTCGCGTTCGCGAGCTCCATGATGGCGGCGATGGCGGTATTGAAGTTGTTGCGGTCGAAGTCTTCGACTACCTTGCCGCACACGCGATGGCGTTCGCGCACGAGCACCTTCGCGGCCTCAGCGGCAGAAAGCTTGCCGCCTTCCTGATAAAGCGTGTCCTCCCCCGCGACGCCGGCCAAGTCGCCAACCATGCGCCACACGCGGTTCAGGAACTTGTACATGCCCGCAAGGCCGTCCTCGTTCCACTGCAGCTCCTTGTCGGGCGGGGCCATGAACAGGATGTACGCGCGCACGGCATCGGCGCCGTAACCTGCGATCATGTCCTCGGGCGAGATCACGTTGCCCTTCGACTTGCTCATGACGTCGCCATGCTCGTCAAGCACCATGCCCTGGCACAACAGGTTCTTGAAAGGCTCGTCGAAGTCGACCATACCCATATCACGCAGCACCTTCGTGAAGAAGCGGCTGTAGAGGAGATGCAGAATCGCGTGCTCGATGCCGCCGATGTACTGGTCGACGGGCATCCAGCGATTCGCCTTCTCGGGAGCGAAGGGCAGCTCAGTGTTGTGCGGATCGGTGTAGCGCAGGTAATACCAGCTCGAGCACGTGAACGTGTCCATCGTGTCCGTCTCGCGGCGGGCGGGGCCACCGCACTTCGGGCACGTGCATTTCGCGAACTCCTCATGCGTGGCGAGCGTCTCACCTGCGGAAAGATCGATGTCTTTCGGGAGCATGACGGGCAGATCCTCTTCGGGAACCGGCACGAGTCCGCACTTGTCGCAGTAGATGGCGGGAATGGGGTTTCCCCAATAGCGCTGGCGGGAGATGAGCCAGTCGCGCAGGCGGAACTGCACCGATTTCTTCCCCTTGCCCGCGGCCTCCAAGTCGCCGATGATCGCGTCAACGGCGGGCGAATGCTTGCCGCCGACCATACCGGTGTACTTGCCGGACTGCACGAGCTTGCCCTCGGCCTCGTAGGATTTCTCCCAGTCGACCGTGGTGACGACGCGATTCTGCTCGTCTTTGAGCTGCGGATAGAGCGCATCGTCCTCACCCAAGATGATGGGGATGATGGGCAGGTCGTACTTGCGGGCGAACTCGAAGTCGCGCTGGTCGCCGCACGGGACGGCCATAACCGCGCCGGTGCCGTAGTCGGCCACGATGTAGTCGGCAACCCACACGGGGACCTTCTCGCCGTTCACGGGGTTCACGACATAGCGGCCGGTGAACGCGCCGTGCTTCTCGCGGTCGCCCTGGGCGCGCTCGACGGCGCTCACCTTGGAGGCTGCCTCCACGAGCGCCATGACGTCGGCCTCGTACTCGGTGCCGGCAACGAGCTCGGGCACGAGCTTGCTCTCGGGGGCCAGCAAGAAGAAGCTGCATCCGAAGAGCGTGTCGGGGCGCGTCGTGAACACGGTGATCGTCTGGCCGTCGTCTTTGCCCTCGGCGGGAAGGAGCTCGAAGTCGACCTCGGCGCCTTCCGAACGGCCGATCCAGTTCGCCTGCATCTGCTTAACGCGCTCGGGCCAGCCGTCGAGCTGGTCGAGGTCGTCGAGCAGCTCCTGCGCATAGTCGGTGATCTTGAAGTACCACTGCGTGAGGTCGCGCTTCTCGACAGCGCCGTGGCAGCGCCAGCATTCGCCTTCCGTGACCTGCTCGTTTGCGAGAACGGTCTTGCAGTTGGGGCACCAGTTCACCGGAGACTCGCGGCGCTCGACAAGCCCGCGCTTCCAGAACTGCAGGAAGATCCACTGGCCCCAACGATAGTACTCGGGGTCGCACGCAACGACCGTGCGGTCCCAATCGTAGGACAGGCCCATGCGCTTGAAGGACGCCTTCTGCGTCTCAATGTTCGCGTACGTCCACTTCGCAGGGTGGCTGTGGTGCTTGATGGCGGCGTTCTCGGCCGGCAGACCGAAAGCATCCCACCCCATGGGGTGAAGCACATCGAAGCCGCGCATCTTCGAGTAACGGGCGATCACGTCGCCAATCGTGTAGTTGCGCACGTGCCCCATGTGGATGTCGCCCGAAGGATAGGGGAACATCTCGAGCACGTACTTCTTGGGCTTCGATTCGTCTTCTCGAACGGTATTCAGACCTGATTCGTCCCACGCCTTCTGCCAACGCGGTTCGATCTCATGCGGGTTATAAGCTTTCATGGTTGCTGCCTTCTCGTTTTCATTCTCGCTGGGTAAAAACGCGACTATATATTGTAGCGCATCTAGGACGCTCGCCGGCTACGTTTGCGCCGCTAGGTCGACCATTACCGACATGCGGAACCCGGCCTTGGAACGCTCAAGGGAAACCGCCCCGTCGTAGCGCTGCACGATCGTGTCGACGACGGACAGCCCCCAACCGTGCTCGGCGAGCGAACCACCGCTCGTCTGCTCCTCGGCGAACCGGATTCTGTCGAGAATTCCGCGGCGCGTCGTTTCGCGGCCCTCGTCTCCTTCCGACGTTGACTTGCTGTTGCGCATATCGAGCACGAGATACGAACCTTTTACGGAAGCCTTGAAAACCGCGAACCGTTTGCCGGGGTCGAGTATACTCGAAAGGTCGGAGTTTGGCGCGGCCGCTTTCTGATACCATGAGCGCACACGCGTAAAGAGAGGCATCCCCATGAATTACCACATCGCATCGTTCAAGGCAGCTTACGGCACCTCGTCGCAGCTTCCCGAGTCGACCCGCCCCGAAGTATCGTTCGCCGGGCGCTCGAACGTGGGGAAATCATCCCTTTTGAACAAACTCATGTACCGAAAAGGCCTGGCCAAGGTGTCGCAAACGCCGGGCAAAACCGCCACGATCAACTTCTACGACGTCGATGGCACCGATTTCGTCGACCTGCCCGGTTACGGCTACGCTAAGGTAGCGAAGTCGGAGAAGGGCCGCTGGTCGGAGCTGATCGAGGGCTACTTCAACCAAGACCGACGCTTCGCCTTAGTTGTGTCACTTGTCGACATCCGCCACGATCCCTCGGCGCTCGACATGCACATGGCGAAGTTCCTCTGGGAAAACGACTTTCCCTTCGCAATCGCCCTCACGAAAGCCGACAAGCTCTCGAAGCAAGCGGCAGGGAAGCAGGCGTCTGCCATCCGCAAGAAACTCGATTTGCCGAAGGACATCCCCTTCGTGGTAACGTCCTCTTCAAATGGCACGGGCGTCGATGAGCTGCGCCGCCTGATCGATTCCTACGTCGCCGAAGCCTAGTCACCGAGGACGCAACAAAGATTACGCGAGCGGACGACCACGGAGGGTTGCCGCGCTTTTGGGAGGAAACGCCGCATGAACATCCTGGTCATCACTGCGCAAAAGCCCGACAGCACAGGAAGCGGCGTCTACGTCGCCGAAACGGTGCGCGCATTTTCGTCGGCAGGACACGATGTGACGCTCGTTGCCGGCATCGACGCCGCCGACGAGGTGACCCTCCCCGAGGGCGTCTCCTTCCGCCCCGTCCGGTTCCGCACGCCCGAGCTGCCCTTTCCCGTGTGCGGCATGAGCGACCAGATGCCGTACGAGGCAACACGTTATCGCGACATGACGCCCGAGATGTGCGAGCGGTTCAAACACGCTTTCGACCAAGCGATTCGCGAAGCATGCGAGGAAAAGTTCCCCGACGTGGTGCTCTGCCACCACCTGTATCTGGCGTGTAGCGTCGCCGTGCGCTGCGTGCGCGAGATTGCCGAGGCGAGGGGATTCGCGCGCCCGAGCGTGCGCGGTATATGCCACAGCACCGATCTGCGCCAGATGGGAAAGCACTCGCTCGAACGCGAGTTCATCGTCGAAGGCGTGCGCGCGCTCGACTGCATCTTCGCGCTACACGAACCGCAGAAGCGCGAGATTGTGGAACTGTACGGCGTACCCGAGGAACGCGTGCGCGTTGTGGGTTCGGGATACAACGACAAGCTCTTCAACCCAACAGGTCGCGCACCCCACGTTGAAGGCGCGCCCGCCCACTTCCTCTACGTCGGCAAGATTTGGCGGAAGAAAGGCGTGGAAAGCCTGATTCGATGCGCGCAACTGTTGGGGACGGCGCCGTCAAATATTGCGTTCAACCTAGTCGGAGGCTATAACGACAAGGATGAATTCGCCCAACTGCGCACGCTTGCCGACGCTTCCCCCTATCGGTTCAACTTCCCGGGAAAGGTCGACCAAAACCAGCTTGCCAGAATATATCGCGACTCCGATGTGTTCGTGCTGCCATCGTTTTTCGAGGGCCTGCCGCTCGTGGTAATCGAAGCGCTCGCCTGCGGATGCAAGGCCGTGGTGACCGACCTGCCCGGCATCCGCCCCTGGATTTCCGCGAACATCCCCGCGGCGCCCGTGTGGTTCGTCGAGCCCCCGCGCATGGAGAGCGTCGACGAACCCGTAGCGGACGACCTGCCCGCTTTCGAGCAACGTTTGGCGAAAGCCATCGGCGCTGCCGCTGCCGCGCCCGCGCCGAGTGCCGCCAATTTCGCCGGCATCGAGCGCGTGACCTGGGCAGGACTTGCCGAGAAGCTGATTGTGTAACGTTTTCTCAAAATGCCAGGCAGCACGACCTGCGAGCAAAAGCAGCCCGGGGGGAGTCCAAGCAGGTGAACCGCAAGCACAGGAAAGGCCCAAAGTGCAAGCAATGGGCTAAATTCTGGCGCAAAAACCGAGATATCCCATTTGTTAATTTACGGCCAGCATAGCGAAGCTTCCTAAAAACAACGAGACCGCGCCGGGCGTCCAATCTCCCGCGGAACCCTCGCAGCGCACCGTAAACACGCAGCGAAAGCTTGCAGGAGGACGTCCGACGCGGTCGCGTCAGCAACCTGATCAGCAAGTTGAAATACGGCGAAGCTCGCTTACCTCATATTAGAAGCGTAGGGAGCCTTGTCCTTCAGAAGGACGTCGTGCGCGCCGCCCTCGACGATGGACGTGGAGCTGATCACCGTAAGCTTGGCCTTGTCCTGGAACTCGGGAATGGTGAGCGCACCACAGTTGCACATGGTCGACTTGATCTTGAGCAACGTGACCGCGATGTTGTCCTTGAGCGGGCCAGCATAGGGCACGTAGGAATCGACGCCCTCTTCGAACGACAGGCTCTTCTTGCCGCCCAGGTCGTAGCGGCCCCAGTTGCGGGCGCGAGCGGAACCCTCGCCCCAGTATTCCTTCATGTAGGTGCCATTCACCATGACCTTGGCCGACGGGGACTCGTCGAAGCGCGCGAAGTAGCGGCCCAGCATAACGAAGTCAGCGCCCATGGCTAGAGCGAGCGAGATATGGTGGTCGTAGACGATGCCGCCGTCGGAGCAGATGGGCACGTAGATGCCAGTCTCCTTGAAGTATTCGTCGCGAGCCTTTGCAACCTCGATGGTAGCCGTAGCCTGGCCACGGCCGATGCCCTTGGTCTCGCGCGTGATGCAGATGGAGCCGCCACCAATGCCGATCTTCACGAAGTCCGCACCCGCCTCGGCCAAGAAGCGGAAGCCCTCGCCGTCGACGACGTTGCCGGCGCCGATCTTCACGGAGTCGCCGTAGTGCTCGCGCACCCACTCAATCGTCATCTTCTGCCAATCGGAATAGCCCTCGGAAGAGTCGATGCACAGCACGTCGGCGCCCGCCTCGACCAGCGCAGGAACGCGCTCGGCATAGTCGCGGGAGTTGATGCCTGCGCCCACCATGTATCGCTTATGGGCGTCGAGCATCTCGTTGGGGTTCGACTTATGGGAGTCGTAGTCCTTGCGGAACACCATATAGGCAAGCGTGTCGTCGTCGTTCACGAGCGGCAGCGAGTTCAGCTTGTGATCCCAGATGATATCGTTAGCAACCTTGAGGGAAGTGTCCGCCGGCGCCACAATCAGCTTCTCGCGCGGAGTCATGAACTCGGAAACCTTCTCATCGCCGCTCATGCGGGAAAGACGATAATCGCGCTCGGTAACCACGCCGAGCAGCTTACCGTGCGCCGTGCCGTCGTCGGTAACAGGCATCGTGGAGTGGTCGGTGGCCTCCTTCAGGGCGACGACCTCGTTGAGCGTCATGTCGGGAGAAAGGTTGGCGTCAGACTCGACGAACCCAGCCTTGTAATCCTTCACGCGCTTGACCATGGCGGCTTCCTGCTCGATGGTCTGGTTGCCGTAGATAAAGGAAAGGCCGCCCTCGGTGGCAAGGGCTACGGCCATGTTGTCGTCGGAAACGGCGGCCATGATAGCGGACACCATCGGAATGTTCAGCGAAAGCGGGCACTCCTCTTCGCCCTTGCGATACTTGACGAGCGGCGTTTTCAGGCTGACCGACGCCGGAATGCACGTAGCAGGCGTGTGACCAGGCACCAAAAGATACTCGTTGAACGTGCGTGACGGCTCGTCATAGTAGTAAGCCATGGGGAATATGCTCCTTCGCGAATGGGGACGACTATAGTGTTGTTCGACATTATAGACACCCCGTCGCGGGTTGCACGGGTCGCAGCGGCGAAATACCTGCGTTTTCGGAGAAATTCCCCAGCCCTTAACGCGGCAGCAGGAGAAGGCGACGCGGAGTGCGAGGAGAACTTTGAGACGGGAGCTTGGGGGCGTGCGGCCGGCCTGCCGGCGAAAGGAGGGCGCCCGCGGCTCAAGCTTACCGGCGCGGCGTGCGAGATGTGTGCAACTCGGCGGAGGCGTCGCGGGAGCGACGCTGGCGCTCGGCGGAAGCATCCTCCGTCGGTACGACGCGCCCGACCACGCGCGTTGCGTGCGCGGCGGCCGCCTGCTTGTCACGCTCGGCCAAAGCCATGCGAACCTTCCCGTATTCCCAAACCAGAAGCACGAGCAAGATGCACATCACAATGAGATACCCGATGATGGCGCCCGGCAGTCCCGTGAAGTTCACCAACAGAATCGGGACGAACAGCGAGAAACCGAACGTGATCAGATAAAGCTTCGTCACCGTGCGCTGCTGGCGCAGTACGGTGACCACCTGGTAAAGGAAGTCGATGCAAGCAGTGACGCCGCCGGCGGCGAGCATGATGAATACAAGTCCGCGGAACTGCTCGAAGTCCACGCCGTAGAGGAAGCTCATGATCGTGATGCCAATCCAGCCCATGATGAGCGCCATCACGACGGTGATGCCCACGATCACCGCCACAATCACGACGATAATCATGTCGAAGCGCTTGCGCTTCTCGGGATCGGCCCACACGGCGGCCATCTTCACGAGCATCGGCTTGTAGATGAGCTGCGCGGTGAGCAGTATGCCCATGGCCGGGAAGTAGAGCACGTTGTAGTAGAGCTGGTTGTCGTAGGAAAGCACACCTTCCATGACGAACTTGGGCATGTTGTCGATGAGCGAGTAGAGGAACAGCGCGACGAACAGCGGGGCGCACTGTTTGAAGAGCGCGACGACGCTGTCGAAGCTCGCGCGCGCCGACGTGGGCGTTTCCCAAATCGCGAGGGGCAAGGTGAGCACGATGAACGAAACGCCCGCAGCAATGGCCATCGCGATGCAAGAGACGCTGACGCTGCGCGTGATAAACAGCGCGACGGAGAACACCACGAGCACAAGCACCGAGCGGAACGCCTGGGAGATGCCCGCGAGATAGAGCTTGTCCTTCTGCTGAAGGCGGCCCTCGTAGACGTCGGCTAAGCCATCGACCATCTTGTAGACGTACACGCCCATGCTGATCGTGAACATCTCGCCTGCATAACCCCTGATGGAGCAGTATATCCACCCGACGACAAGCATCGCCGCACACGTGAGCCAGCGATTGAGCTGGTAATCCGAGAACGAGTGCGCCTCGTCGAGGTCGGAAATTTGGTAGGTGCGCACGCCGTAGTTCGCGAGGATCATGAGCAGCGAGCCCGTGACGAAGGCGAGCGAGAACATGCCAGCGAGCTCCACGCCCGCGAGCTGCGTCACCACGATGGTGAGGACGGGGAACACCATGCCCCATGCGCTCGTGCCAAGCGTGTTGCAAATATAGTCGCGCGTCGTACGGTGCGAAGCGTACTCGGCCGGCTGGTCGGCGAGCTCGCCTTCCGTCACCGCGCCCAGGAGGCGATTGCACCACCCGTTGACGGCGCGTGTAAGGAAGAATTTATTCGGGTCGAATGCCATGGAATCGCGCGTGCTGTCCCTTCGTATCGTGTCTCATCCAAGGATTATAGAGTCGCTCTTCCGACGGGTTGCCAATTTGCACAGAAAGTGAAGAAGCCGAGCCCCGGAGGACTCGGCTTCGCATGTTTCACGTGGAACGCGACGAAGCGCACTCGCATGACGCTGCGGCGGTTAGCTCGCATTCCGCAACCGCGCGGAAGACGCCCGCCTTCGCAATGCGCGGGGATCGCTCGCCGCAAGCCGCACGCATCACCGCAAAGAGCTAGAAGCGCTGGAACTTCGCCTTCGGAACGCCGCAGATCGGGCACTTCTCGAAGTCGTCGCCCTTGTGGATGTAGCCGCAGCCCGGGCAGAGGTAGTATGCGTCGTCATCGGCGGCATCGATGTTGTTGTACGCCTCGAGATACTTCTCGGCATGAACAGCCTCGGCAAGCTTTGCCCTGGTGAACACCTTAACAGCCTTGGCGTGGCCCTCTTCCTGCGCCTTCTTGATGAAGGTGGGGTACATGTCAGAGGTCTCGAAGATCTCGCCGTTTGCGGAGGTGATCAGGTTGAGGTCGATGGCTTCGGGGGTCGGAGCCTCGGCGGTCGGGCGGGTGTAGGAAGGATCTTCGGCCTCCACGAGGGAAGCTTCGAGGTTGATGTGGATCTGCTCGGCGGCAGAAGTGGCCTCCCACAGACGTGCGAGCTGGTCGAAGCCCTGTTCCTTGGCGGCCTTGGCGAAGGCGGCGTACTTGGCGGAAGCGCCAGTCTCGCCTGCAACGGCGGCCTTCAGGTTCTCGAGCGTGGTGCCTGCCTTGGTGGCGGCATCGGCAACAGCATTGAAGTTGCTGGAGTTCTCAGCGGTGGGAAGTTCGGTACGAAGGTTCATGACGTGCCCCTCTCAATTGTTCTTGTTAACTGTTTTGTTAACCTCATCTTATTGAGAATTTATCTCAATAAGGAACTATAGCGAGTTGCCGAACCTTATGCAAGTCGCCCCCTCGCATTCCCCGCCGCAATTCGCAGAACGTTCACATCCGCCGAGGCGTAGGCGTCGTGCACTATAATTGGCCGCATCATGATACGCCTTGGGCAACACGAAAGGTCAAAGGACATGGAACACGAAGTAGCTTGGAAGAAGTACGACGAGGTGGACCTCGAGGCCCTCGAAGGCCTGGCCAGCAACTACATCGACTTTATTTCGGAGAACAAGACCGAGCGCCGCTGCGCCGCAACCGCCATCCGCATGGCCGAGAAAGCGGGCTACGTCTCGCTCGCCGACGCCGTCCGCGAGGGACGCGCGCTTTCCGCGGGCGACAAGGTGTGGGCGCATTCCCACGGCAAGGCGCTCATCCTGGTGCAGCTGGGGAGCAACCCGCTGAGCGAGGGTATGAACATCCTGGGCGCGCACATCGACAGCCCCCGCCTCGACCTGAAGCAGAACCCGCTCTACGAGAGCAACGGCTTCGCGCTTCTCGACACGCACTACTACGGCGGTATCAAGAACTACCAATGGGTTACGCTCCCGCTCGCCATGCACGGCGTCATCGCCAAGAAGGACGGCACGGTCGTGGACATAAACGTGGGCGACGATGAGGGTGACCCCGTTTTCTGCGTGTCCGACCTGCTTATTCACCTCGCAAGCCAGCAAATGGACAAGAAGGGCAACAAGATCGTCGAGGGCGAGGACTTAGATATCCTCATCGGCAACCGCCCGCTGTCCATCGACGGCGAGGACGCTGAGCGCGAAGCCGCTGGCGGCGAGGGCGCAGAGAATAAGGACGCCGCGAAGGAGCCGGTAAAGGCGTTCGCGCTGAAGCTTTTGGCCGACAAGTACAGCATCAAGGAGGCGGACTTCCTTTCCGCGGAAATCGAGATGGTACCGGCAGGGCGCGCCCGCGAGCTGGGCTTCGACCGCAGCATGGTCATCGGCTACGGACAAGACGACCGCGTATGCGCCTACACCTCCCTCATCGCGCAGCTCGAGGCGCCGGCGGATTTGGCGAAGACGGCCGTCACCGTGCTCGTCGACAAGGAGGAGATCGGAAGCGTCGGCGCGACCGGCATGGCATCGAACTTCTTCGAGAACACCATCGCCGAGATCATGGAGCTCGTCGGCGAAGGCGGCATGCTCCCGCTGAGACGGGCGCTTTCCGCATCGAGCATGCTTTCCTCCGACGTGTCGGCCGGCTTCGATCCCGCCTACGCGAGCGTCTTCGAGCCGAAAAACGCCGCGTTTCTCGGGCGCGGGCTCGTGTTCAACAAGTACACGGGCGCACGCGGGAAGAGCGGCAGCAACGATGCGAGTGCGGAATACGTGGCGCGCGTGCGTCGCGTGATGGATGACGCGGGCGTGTCGTTCCAAACCGCTGAACTGGGCAAAGTCGATGCAGGTGGTGGCGGAACGATTGCATATCTGCCCGCGAAGTACGGCATGGACGTCATCGACTCAGGCGTGGCCGTGCTTTCCATGCACGCGCCTTGGGAAGTGACGAGCAAGGCCGACATCTACGAGGCCTACAAGGGTTACCTGGCGTTTTTGAAGAACGCGTAAAGGCGAGAAAGCCGCCGATAGCTAGCGCCCGCAAAGCGAGGGGCTCCGCGGCAGCAAGTCGCGTCCGCGGAGCAAGGAGCTGGCAAAGGCTACGCCCGCGGAGTGAGGGAGCTTGCGGCGGGCGGCGACGCCTGCGGAACAAGAAGACTGGCGGAAGGTGGCAGCGTTCTCGAGTGAGGGGGCTTGACCACCAACTCATGGGCCTGCTCCAGGAGAGGAAGAAGGGAGCGGCATACAACCCCCCGTCCCAGACCTGGAAGCACGGACGCAGTTGGCCCTACGCGAAGTCGTGGCGCAGCACGACCTCGCCGCAATGGGGGCCGCGCGTGGTTCGCTCGACCCAGGCGCGCAGAATACGGCCTTCCCACACGTCGATCTTCGCCACGCATTGCGGGAATCCCCCGCGGGGGCTGGTGGGCGAACCGGGGCAAAGCAGCAGGTCAGCTGGGCGCGCTTCCTTCCCCACCACAATTTCGGGAATATGGGTATGCCCGTGAATGCACACGTTCGGCAGCGGGTCGCCCTGCGCGAGCGCGCCCGAGCCCGCGAACGTGAAGCGCACATCCCGCGGATAATGTGCGACAAGAAAGCGCACACCGTCGACGACGGGCCGGGCGAAACGGCGCACCGAAGAACCGTACTCGTTGAAATCGTTGTTGCCGAGCACTGCCGTCACAGGTGCGAGCGTCTGCAGATCGCAAATAATCTCGGGGCTGCAGATGTCGCCCGCATGGATGATATGCTCGCAATCGGCGAGCGCATTAAACGCTTCAACAGGCAAAACGCCATGCGTATCGGAAATCACGCCGATTCGGGCCATGTCACACCACGCTTCCTTTCGCCCCTTACTCCCCAAAGCATACTCGTTTGATGAGCGCTCGAGAATACCTGTTCGCGATTGCAATGCGAAACGGGTCTCGCCGCTATCGCGGTACAGGGTGGAATGACGGAGGAAACCCAAGATGAGAAGCGCGCATCAAGACGCGGAAGGGGCGCAAGCGGCATGCTGAGAGCGAGCGAACACCCGTCCCTTCCCCTTCTCTTCGGCATCGCCTTCTAATTATCTAAGCGTAGTCCACTCAAGTTACCTTCTAACAAATGTGTCAGGTTTGTGACGAACTAGCACTCTCCATTGACGAGTGCCAATGAGGAGTTTATAACGATAGTCGAACCAAGAAGGGACGCCGAGAAGAAGCGAAGGCAAGGCGCCGCAGGGTTTTAGCCCACTGCAGGCGGGCACGACAAGGTTGCCGCCCACCTCAAAAGCGAGCGAACAACCGCGGCAGCAGGCTTCCGCCGATTCCCAAAACAGAGCGCCCCCCGTTATTAGGAGATGACAATGATGACCATGCTTATGCCGACTCGTAGGAATTTCTTTAATGACCTGATGGCCGATCCGTTCGACGCGTTCTTCAACACCCCGTTCACCCCAGCGCCGAAGTCCTCCTCCACGCTAATGCGCACCGACATCAAGGAGCATGACGACGGCTTCGAAATGACCATCGACCTGCCCGGATTCAAGAAGGAAGATGTTCAGGCTGAGCTTAAGGACGGCTATCTCACCGTAAACGCCGAGACCAAGACCGAGACCTCCGAAGGCGACGAGAAGAAGGGCACCTGGGTACGCAAGGAGCGCTTCGAGGGCAAGTGCAGCCGTACGTTCTACGTGGGTGAGGATGTCAAGGAAGAGGACATCAAGGCCCGCTTCGAGAACGGCACGCTCGTGATCGACGTCCCCAAGCCGCAGCCGCAGCCGAAGCTTGAGGAGAAGAAGACCATCGCCATCGCGTAGCCTTTCCCCTCTCGATTTTCCTTTCCCTCTCTTTTCTCCAATCGACGCCGGGCGCGTCCGATAAGCCCAGTGCGAAAGCCCGTAAGGATCCTCCCCTTGCGGGCTTTCTTTTTCTCGCCTTGTGCCTGGTGTATCATGGCGCCGAACAACAGCGAGGCAAAGGATGGGCAGATGGACGCAGCAACAACCCGCGGCATTCCGCAACTGAAGAACATCGAGCAGGTCAGCGAGGGATGGATCAACAAGTATATCCTCACTTACGAGCTGCCCGACGGCACCGACTACGTGTACGAGAGCACATCGCGCAAGAAGCTCGAAGCGTACCGTACGGGCCTTTTGGCGAACGCCCGCGGCGAGGCGCCGCGCGTTGACGCCGTTTGCATCGTGGGAGAGACGCGCGAAGGCACGCTGCTCATGATTCGCGAGTTCCGCTATCCCTTGAACTCCTGGTGCATCGCGTTCCCCGCAGGATTGAAGGAACCTAACGAGAGTATTCGGGAATGCGTCGACCGCGAGCTGCGCGAAGAGACAGGATATCGCCTGCGCACCGACGTCGATGAGCCTGTCCGACTTTTGCCCCAGGCGGGATTCTCGTCGACAGGGCTGACCGACGAGGCGATTCAGATCGTATTCGCCCAGGTGGAAAAGGCGGGCGATGCGCAACCCGAAGAAAGCGAGCTCATAAGGCCCTTCCAACTGCCCCTCGGCGATGTACGCCGCTTCCTCGACGAAAACACGACGCTCATCGGGACACGTGCCCAGCTCATCCTGGAAATCTTCGCCGCACGCGCCGAACGCTAGGAGGTTTGCTGGCTATTCTTTCTTATCGCCGAGCGCCTCGAGCGCGGCGGCGTAACCGCCCGACCCGTAGGAGAGGCACTTCGACACGCGGGCGATGGTCGTCGCCGAAGCGCCCGTAGCCTCCTCGATCGCAGAATAGGGCTTGCCCGAAGAGAGCAGACGGGCCACAGCCAAACGCTGCGAGGTTTCGCGAATCTCGCGAATCGTGAACAAGTCCTCGAGCAGGGAAAATACTGTGTCGTTGTCGTTTAGCTTGGCGAAGACGGACAGCAGGTTCTCGACTTCGGGGGTTCTCAGCTCGCTCATTTCACTACCCTTCTGCTCGTATGAGGCCGTACTCGATGGAATCGACAAGCGCGTTCCACGATGCCTCGATGATGTTCTCGCTCACACCGACCGTGCCCCAGCTGCCGCGCTTATCGCTCGTCGTGATGATAACGCGCGTCGTAGCGCTCGTGCCAGCGCCTTCCTCATCCAAGATGCGCACCTTGTAGTCGGTGAGTTCCATGTTCGCCACCTGGGGCAAGTACTCAGTGATCGCCATGCGAAGCGCCGCGTCGAGCGCGCCGACGGGGCCCGTGCCCTCACCCGTGGCGACGATTCGGCGATCACCCACATGGATCTTGACCGTGGCCTCGCTCGCCGCATCCTTCGCGAGGGCGCCCGTGTCTTCCCGATCGTCCACGATGACGCGGAAACTCTCCAGCCTGAAATGGGGCTCATATAGGCCGAGGTGCCGCCTGATCAGCACCGCGAGCGACCCGTCAGCCACCTCGTAGGAGTAGCCGTGCGCTTCGCGCGTCTTCACATCGTCCAAGATTGCCTGGAGCGTCCGCGCATCACCCGAAAGGTCGATTCCCAGGCTCTTTGCCTTCGCAGCAAGCGACGCCTTGCCCGCAAGTTCGCTCACGAGCATTCGCGTTGCGTTGCCAACGTTTCGAGGATTCGTGTGCTCGTAGGCTTCCGGAAAACGCGCGATGGCGCTCGCGTGCAGGCCGCCCTTGTGCGCGAACGCCGAAGCGCCCGTATAGGGATGGTGCGCGGGAACGGACAGGTTGCACGTTTCGGCTACGAACTGGGCGGTCCGCGTGAGGTCGCGCAGGTTGTCGGGGCCGACGCAATGGAGCCCCATCTTGAGCTCCATGTCGGCAATGGCGGTAAGCAGGTCGGTGTTGCCCACGCGCTCGCCGATGCCGCCGACGGTGCCCTGCACCTGCAGCGCACCCGCACGGACAGCGGAAAGCGCATTGGCCACCGCACAGCCGGAATCGTCGTGACAGTGAATGCCCAGCTGCTGGTCGGGAAGCGCACGCGCAACGATGCCGACTATCTCCTCCACCTCGAAGGGAAGCGCGCCGCCGTTCGTCTCGCAAAGATCGATGGAGTCGGCGCCGGCCTCGCTTGCCGCGCGAATGCACGCGAGCGCGTAGTCGGGATTGGCCTTGTAGCCATCGAAGAAGTGCTCGGCGTCGAACACGACGGCGAGCCCGTGGGCCTTCAGATACGCGACCGAGTCAGCGATCATGCGAAGGTTTTCCTTGAGCGTGGTCTGCAATGCGCGCGTGACCTGGGCATCCCACGTTTTCCCTACGATAGTTGCTACGGGAGCGCCACACTCGACGAGGTCGGCAAGGCCCTGATCCTGGTCGGCCGGCGTGCCCTTCTTGCAGGTGGACCCGAACGCGGCGATGCGCGCATGGTCAAGCGGCATCTCCTTCACGCGGCGGAAGAACTCGATGTCCTTCGGGTTTGACGCGGGGAAGCCGCCTTCGATAAAGTCGATACCGAATGCGTCGAGCCGCTCCACGATGCGCAGCTTGTCGTCAAGTGAAAGCGAGATGCCCTCGCACTGCTCGCCGTCGCGCAATGTGCAGTCGTATGTGAAGATGTGCTGAGTCAAACCCCGTCTCTCCCCAATGGAAACGCCGATTGAATAGCCGTTCGTCCACAGGCTATTCTACTCCAACAGACTAGAGCGGGAGAGCGCTTTTCGGGGAAGGTTTCGCCGTCAAGCACGAAGTGCGGTTGAGCTGGCTGGGCAGCATGCCGCCGCCCTTCGCGACACGCGAAACGGGCCCTCGCCTCTCAAGTACGAGAGACGAGGGCCCGTTGATTGCTCGATGGAAAAATGCAGCGAGACGAGAGGGTGACCCACCCGAATTTTGCCAAATCGCACTCGAATCCCAGCTCACATCCATTGCGAAAGGGTCCGCTCCAATAGCTACAGCTGCGACTTCGATTTCTCGGGAGCCTTCTCTTCTTGCCACTCTTCGAAGATGACGTTCCCCCGGTACTGGTAGATACCGTAAATTCCGACGAAATCGTAATCGGCACAGGTGAACGTTCCACCAACGGACGTCACAAAGTCCGCGGCCTCGACGTTGAAGGCACCGCGCTTGTAGACGAGGAAGTTCACGATGTTGTCATAGCTCCCAGCGGGAGCCAGCACAACACCGCTTTCGAGCACAATGGGAAGTCCCGCGGCTTTCAGCTTCAGGTTCTCGACTTTGAGAAATGGCTCGAACCTGTTTGGCCACGATTTGCTCGCCATCTTGGCCCAAAGCGCCCATGCGTGGGTGAACCTCTGCGAATCATCCGCGTAAATCGCATCGAAAAACTCACGGTACGTCTTCGAGCTGCTCAGATGCTCCTTATATTGAGGCAACACCCCTTCGGCAATCGACACGTAATTGAGCAGCATCTTCAACTGGTTGCGCATCGCCAAAGGCGCATGTGCCATTTGCTCTTCAAGCTCCCGGAACTCCATTGCATTCTCCCTTATTTCTTCCTGCGTCAATGCTGCCGCTTCATCTGGTCAAGAGCGCCCAGCCCTCCAAGAAAGCTGGGCGCAAAAGATCGATTAGAACGCTCGCGACCCTACTTCTTCGCAGGCGGAACCCACAAATACTGATAGGGCTTCGCGTCCAAATCGTGCGTCAGCTCTTCGACGGGGCCGAACTTCATGCAGGCACCCTGACAATGGTGGACACAAGAAGGCTTCTTGCCCTTGCCTGTACGCTCGGCACACAGATCGCACAGCTTCGTGAAAGCGGGAATGTAGTCGAACTGGTAGCGCACCGTGTCGTTCCCCTCGGCGTCCTTAATCGGCCATGGGCCAAGATCAAGAACCTTTACGCCCCACTGGCCCAAAGGCATGTCATGCTCGGACTGGCAGGCAACCTCGCAGGCATAGCAGCCAGTGCAGAACTCGTAGTCAACAAGAATACCGTACTGAGACATTACAGATCCTCCTCACTGCAACGATAGACCTTGCAAAGCGTGCACTTAGCGTCGCAACCGAAGCCCGTCTTGCCCGGCTTGTTGGCAAGCAGCTTGTTGATGTTGGACTGGCGGAAGCCGTACAAGGTCGGCTCGGCTCCGTCTTGCTCAGGGAACCACCAGCCATGCTGAGCTGCGATAACGCCCTTCGGAGCCTCATAGGTAACGCGAGCGCGCTGGCGGCAGCGGCCGCGGTGATTCTCGATCCAAACCCAATCGCCTTCGCTGATGTTGGCGGCAGCGGCATCTTCCGGGTTGATCTGCACCCAAGGATCGGGCGTGAGCTGGCGCAGGTAGGGAATCTGGCGATGCTCGGAGTGGAAGAAAGACGTGGTGCGCGCGCCGGTGATCATGATCAGCGGGTAGTCTTCGAACAAGTCAGGCGTGGTGACAGGCCCGATGCCAGGTTCCTCAGCATAGGGCAGGGGGTCGTAACCGAACTTGTCGAGCAGCGTTGACCACAGCTCGATGCGGCCGGTCGGCGTGTTGAAGCCGGGCTGACCGTCGGGACGCAAGCCACCGGTCTCGTACTTGCGATACTCGTACTTCTGATAGACCGGGCCGTTCTCGCGCAGCTCGTCGAACGTGAAGCCAGACGGCTTCAGGATCTCGTCGTAGACCTCGTCCTCGGTCTCCCAAGGCCAGCCGTTCACGTCGAGCGGGCGGCCGATCGCGTTCTTGAACTCCTCATCGGCATCGAACTTGCGGCCAAGGCGGCGATTGATCTCGCAGTCGGACAAAGCCTCGCCTTCAACGGCGCAAGAACCGGTGATTGCGGACAAGAAGTAGTAGTGCGCGCGGACGGAATGCTTCTCAGCCCACGTCTGAGCAGGCATGACGATGTCGGCGCACGCCTGAATGGTAGGCGTCATGAAGATATCGACGGCCGCCACGAACTCGAGGCCCTTCATAGCCTCGTACCAACCTTCGACCTCGAGGGACATGCACGCGATAGCGTTGGAGCACTGGACCCAAGCGCCCTTGAACTTGCCCTGCTGATGCTCCAGCAGCTCGATGTCGGGGTTCGACTGGGTCAAACCGTAGCGGTACATGGGGAATTCCATCCAGCCGACGCGCTTTTTCATCATGTCCTCGGAAAGCAGGTCGTAGTATCCCCAACCGCCAGCAGAAGGCTGGTCAACGCCCATGGGAGCTGCGGTGTAGCACATGCCACCGGGAACATCCAGGTTGCCGGTGATAGCCCATAGTGCCGCAACGGCCTGGGCGGTCGGGGTACCCTGGCTCTGCATGTCGATTGCCAAGCCCCACACGATATTGGCGGGCTTGGAGGTGGCGAACATGCGGGCAGCCTCTTCGATGGTGGCCTTCGGAACCCAGGTGATCTTCTCGATATCCTCCAGGCTGAAGGAGCGTGCGCGCTCGGAAAGCTCATCGAAGCCGTACGTCCACCTGTCGACAAAGTCATGGTCGTAGAGGTCCTCTTCGATCATCACCTTCAACATGCCCATCGCGACATACGTATCGGTGCCGGGACGCAGGCGCACGTGGATATCGGCATGAGCGGCGAGCCAGGTGACGCGAGGCTCGACAGAGATGAGCTTGCAGCCCATCTTCATAACGTCGGTCACCCAATGGCCCATATAGAAGTCGGGGTTGGAAATGGTAGGGTTGCAGCCCCACACGATGGTGCACTCAGGGCACACCCAATTGGGATCCTCATAACGACGCGCGAAAAACTGCGACATGTCGGCAATCTGCATGCCGCCGTACGACATGATCATGAGGGAAACACGGGGAAGGTAGCACGCCAGGCCCGAAAGCACGCCACACTCGTTCGGGCAGTTGAACGTGTTGCCCAAACGGCCAACCTGCCACATGTTGTCACGCGCGGTTCCGCGATGACAGTGGATAGCGTCTCCGCCGTAGGTCATGGAGATGCGCTTGAATTCGCGATAGCAGGTATCGAGCGCTTCTTCCCAGGAAATCTGCTCCCACTTGTTCTCGCCGCGCTCCCCCACGCGCTTCATAGGATGGAGAATACGGTCGGGGTGGAACTGCACCTGGTTGAACGCCAGGCAGCGCGGGCACAGGTGTCCCTGGTTGTAAGGATCCTCCTCGTCGCCTTCCAGCTTGATAAACTTGCCAGTCTCCTTATCGGAATAGACGAGAACGCCGCATCCCTCGTGGCAACCAGGCGCAGACCAAACCTGCGTGCGAGTGACGACCATGCCGTCTTCCTCCCACTGCCATGGCTTGGAAGCCTTCCAGTCCTGTATCTCAAAATTTTTGCCAGCACCGAAATTGAACTGGTTTTCTTCTTTGGAAACACCAATCTCGTCGCGATCTTTGTCTTTGATTGTGTTCTCTACCATTACGTCTCCTCTCATCTCGTTTGAGGTTTCCCGCCGCTGCCCAAAGTCTCGACTCTTCGGGTAGCTGCATTTAAGCAAAGGGAAGGAGCCGCCAATCAGTCAAAACGATGCTCTTTAATCAAATCAAACTATTCGTTCTATTCCTCAACCTTTATCGGAGGACTCGCAAAAATCAATCGCCCAGGATGGTTTTCACCCTAGGCGATTGATTCAATCTTGTTTTACGGCGGCAAACGGGAACAGACGTCAGTCGCAGGCGCCGGCAACGTTCGCATCGAGAGGATAGGAGTCTATGAAATCCATCAGGCGCTGCTGCGAGTGGATGTCGAATTTGTCGTATATCTTGTGCATATGGCTTTTCACCGTGCTCTGCGAGATGAGGAGCTTCTCCTCGATATAGCGGGCGTTCCTGCCTCGCGCCAAGTATCCCAGCACCTGAATCTCCCGCGGAGACAGATCGTACATCGCTCCAAGGGTCTGGCATTTCGCCAACAGCAGAGGGTCGGCACCACCCCCCGCATCGGCATCCGGTGCAACCGCGGGAACGGGAATGCTCTGCTGCCCCGCCAGACGCATATTCGATCGATCGTGGCTCGTTCCGTCGCTGCGATGGTGCCGCCTATTGGGGTAAAACAGCATCACAACGCACACCGCAAGGAATACCAGCACGATGCCGAGGACCAAGCGAATGCTCGGCACGCTCGAGCTCAGGTTCTCGGTCACCGCGAACAGAAGCCAACCAGCGAGCACACCGGCATTGCTCGCTATGAGATGGACAGGGATCTGCCTATAGGCGGGGCCGCCGCCAAAGCGGCTCTTCTTCAGCATGAACGCATAGTTCGCCGAAAGGAAAACTGCCCAACCAAACAACGCGAAAGCCGACATCACCTGAGCGATCGCGCTTGGGTAAAACTGGAACGACATGAGGAACAGTACGCATATGCAGAGAAGAGCCCTCTGGACAAACGTTATGTTGATATCCCCGCCCCGAAACGAGACGAGCGCGATGATAACCGCGCCGGGGAGCATCGCCAGAAAGCAGGAAAGCTGAGCGACGTCGGCCTTGCCGACAACGCAGTGCAGCGCAAGACCGAAGGCGACGCCGAACACGGCGAAGGTGGGCTCGATTTCCTTCGTGAAACTCCAGGTGCCTTCCAGCTCCGGCACTTCTTTCCCCTTATCGCACTTCGGCTTCGACGAAAAATCGACACAGAGGGAAAAGATATGCAAAAGAATAACGCTCGCCCCCATGCATGCCAAAGCGAAAACCGGCTGAAGCGCTCTGTCCAACGCCGTCGAGAACGCAAAAGTGACGCACCCCACGGCAAGGGCGGCCCCAACATAGAACGTATAGTGGCTTATAGGCAGGTAGCTGCTTACATGCAACCAGGAAATCAGACCGAAAGCCGTTGCCACGCCAGAAAGAAAGCAAGCAACCGCGAGAAAGAACGGCGGCACGTTACAGCCCATCTGAACTGCGAAGAACAGCGAGCACGAAACCAAAGAAGCGAGGAGCACGACGGCCATAACCCCCTTGTTCAGGGGGCTGTAGCTTTCGCGTTTCCCCAAAAAATGTTGGATCGCATAGGCGACTGGCAGCCCGACGATGACGAAGCCATGCACGGCGCTTGCCGGATTCGCAGCATCGACCTCAACGGGAACCGAGGGCACCCAAAAGCCCGCGATCAAAAACCACGCAAATAGGAAGGAAAAGCCGATGGCGGATAAAACCTCTATCCCCAACACGCTATCCTTAGCCTCTGACTTTTTTGCCATACGTCCCCCTCCAGAGCCAAAAGCCTTGGTAAACGTTAATGTTACCCGTTCAAAAGTCGAAACGGTAAGCAGAAAAAGGCAGAAGGGCCACAGTCGAGAATAAAGCTTCTCGGCTCCGGCCCTTCCAGATAGCAATGCTCCAAAGCGCGTGAAAGGAGCTGCGACGATAGTTCCAAACGGTTAGCTCGTTGCGAAGGCGGCCATCAGATTCCAACCCGCATAGTGGCCATACCACCCTGCGCCGTTATTCCTCCTCTTTCTTCGGTTTGATAAAGAAGGAGGCGACGAGAGCGACGAAGGCGACCGGGGCAACGGCCATCCAGGCGGTTTGAGCCGTATAACCAAAAGCGTCGATGACTTGCCCGGGGATGAACACGAGCATTTGCCCGATGTACTGAAGAATGGTCACGGCAGCCAGCGCGTACGTCACGGCCGTTGCGCCGCCGCGCCCGACGATCATCGGCGCCATAGGGCGGCACGTCGCAACGAGAATGGAGTTCCCCAGAATCTGGAAAATGATGAACAGCCAGAACGAAAGCGTCGCATTCTGGAAGCCGACGGCGGCAGCAATGAGCAGGCCCACGCAGCCGAAGACGATCATCAGGTATTTCCGATTCTTGTTGATGCGGTCGGAAACGGCGCCGAACAGCGGCGCAATGATGCCGGCAGCAGAGCAAATCGACCCGATGAGAGCGGCGATGGACTGGTTCATCCCCATACCCGTCTGGAAAAAGTCAACGTTGAAGGTGACGAAGCAGTAGTTGACATAGTTGAAGCCAAGCCATGCGATGCCCAAAGCAATGAGCTGGCGGCTCTTCAGGAACGGCAGCGCACTCTTCAGAGAGCTGGTCTGCACGGAAATCTCGGCCTCATCCTCGCGGGGTGCGCGGAAAAACACGGCGACGAGCAGGGTGGCGATAATAGCAAGAGCGCAGATAATCCACCATAAAACATGGATGCCGAACGCGTTGACCACTATCGGCGCGCCGTTGAACACGATAAGCATGCCCACCGGCACCCAGGTAGACCAAATCGCCATAGCGGTAGCGCGCGTCTTGCCGGGAAACCACATAGCGATGACCGAAGATGCGGACACCGCGCACAAGCCTACACCGATACCGGTAATAATGCGGCTAGCCAGCAAGATGCCGAAATTGGCGCCCGAAAGCGCAGCGATGGCGCAGCCGGCGATAAGGCAGATGCCTGCAACAATGAGAACGATCTTATGCCCTAGCCTGTTCGCCAAAGGACCGGCAACGACCGCTGCGATCAGCGCGGTAATCGCCACGTAGCTCATCAGCAAGCCGAAATCGGCGCGAGCGGCGCCCTCGAGTCCGTACGTTTCAAAAATGTTCGCGCTCAAAGGCGGGCAGCTGAACCACTGCATGGGCAATACGATACTTAGGAAAAATACAATCGCGAGAATTGTCCAAGCGTATTTCGGGGTAGATGGAACCCCCGTAGGTTTGTCATCCATAGCTCCTCTATTCCTCCATTAGCCAAGTGCTTGATTTTCTCCCTTTAACCTCTGCGAGAACCCAGGTGGGTTCCCGCAGAGGCATCAATGTGTTCTGATAGTCGAGAGGGCAAAAGGACGAGGCGGGGCAACCCCTAATCCCCGCTTTGCCGGGTCCTGCCCAGTATCAAAACCTTACTTTATATTTAGAGCGTTCTTCTTCAAGCGGCGGCACATGTCGGTACTAGTGGATTTCGCTGACTGGAGTGAACTCGTGCTTCTTCATGCGCTTCATGTTTTCGGAGCAGCGAACGCGCCAATCGATCCGGCCTTGCTCTCGCTCAATTTGAGTGCAAACATGGCTGAACTCGCGAGGCGCACGAACGTCAACGTTCATAACCCTGTCTCGATTCTCCTCCCAGCGACCTTCAATCATCTCTCTCTCCTTTCACTCACGATCAAACCCTTATCGCCCCTGCGCCGACACGTTGCGACAAGCGCAAGAACACAAGAAGATGGTAAATGCAGAGTCTTGGGAAAACCCCTCCTCATAGTTGCCGCAATGAAAATCAACCCAATGAGACGTCTTTCGGCCTCAATCAACCAGGATGGACTATTCCACGACCCTCTCGTCCTTTTTGATTGGTTTTTCCTCCAAGATCGATTGGCTGATGACGACGAATATCGCGATCAACCAGTACCGATAATTCTTCTCCACGAATTTCGCCACCTTAGGAAAGCGCGCCGGGACGGCCTCTTTGGCGAGAGAAGACAAACCTGACCGCAACCACGACGAGCGCGATGGCGCACACGAGCATCACGAGCTCCGAGACGAAAATCAGGAAATCGAGCACCGGCTTCATTGCGAGCCGATCTCACTTCTTTCCTTGTCCTCGCGAATGAGGCGCTTCAGGTATGACGACATGCTTTCTTCTCGATTCCTCGCGAATTCGTACAAATCGTAATCGGGCGGAAAGAAATTGCACTGGATTTTCTTCTGCTTCGCCTTCTTGTACTTGTTTTCCGCCGAGCGCTGCGCATCAGTGCGCTTCACGGCTCGCTTCTTCGGTTCCGGCATCGCAAACCCTCCCTAGAAAAACGGCGAAGTCGGGGCCGTCCCGCACGCTCGGGGAGACACCTGCGGAAGGCGTTGGCCCCCGGGACCCGCGCGCTGAGATTGCCGCGCGGGAAGCGCTTAAATGACTCGCCACCTCTTCGCCGCGCCCTTTGCTGGGTTCACTATACTCAGCCCGAAGCGGCCGTATGTCCCCACCATGGTACAGGTGAGGAAACCGTCCGTTTGGCATGCATCGTCCCTGAATGAGACTCTCACGGCGGCGCTGTACGACGGCATAAAAGAAGCCCTCAAGTTGCTCATTTTTGGAGAAGACAACAACTAAAGGGCTTAACCGTCTCGCCGCGTATCTTCGCGGCGGGATGCCGGGTCCAGCATATCGCGGAAAGCATCGGTGACGCGCTGCGAAGCCAAGATCGGCCGACCCCGCGAGCGTCCCAACCCGCCGGAAATTCGGGAAGGGCGCGGCAATGGAATGGTTACCTCGCGACGCCGACTGCGCCAGGCCCCGATTCCATGTCTCCTACGCTCGATGAAGGCGTGGTGCTCGCAGTTACAGAAGTCGAGCTACCGCCCGTAACGGTCCCGGAATCGGTATAGCCATGCGCATCCGCGTTCGTCAGCACTCCGCCTATCACCAGGGTATATTCCCCGCCTTCGGTAAACTTCGGGCTGCTTGCCAGCACCATGCCGAATTGCTTAGTGGCTGTTATCGACGCAATCACGCTGCCGTTTGCGTCCACGATCGCGACCGTATCGCCCGCACTGCCGCTCACGTTCGCAGTGTAGAGAAACGGCTGAGTGCCGCCCAAGAAACTCTGTGCCATGCGCGACGAGCCGATCATGAGCACCGTACCGCCCGAAACGGTCGCCTCGCTATCGTAGTCAAACGCTCCATCGCCATCGCTCGACGGGCCATTGACGAGTACCGTGCCGCCCGTGATTTCCACGCTGCCGTTGCTGTCGATGGCATCGCCCGCCGAGTCGAGCACGAGCGTTCCGCCGTTGATCTGAATGAGGCAGTCGGAAGAACCTGCGCCAGGGGCTCCACCCCGATTGCCACCACCCTTGCTACCACCAGGGAAGCTACCGCCATCCACAGGACTTCCACCCGCTGCGGGCCCGCCTTTGCCTGGTGCTTCTCCATTGACAGTAATACCGCCCTCGCCAGAAGCGCCGATATCGTTAGCGCCCTCGCTTTCGTCCGAGCTATCCGAAAGGTCGGCAGCACTTGAGTTCACCGCGTCATCGGACGCCACGATGGAAGTATCGCCGCCGTTCACGTACACCTTTTCCGCCTCGAGGCCTTCGCAGCAGCTGGTCACGTCGATGGTGCCGCCGTCGACCGCAAGCTCGGTTTCCGCATGGAAGGCATCATCGCCCGAGCTCACCGTGAACTCACCGCCCGCAATCGCCATCTGCAAGTCGGAATGAAACGCATCGTCGGCCGAGGTCACGCTGAACGTTCCGCCCGTGATGCCGATATAGGTTTTCGCCTGCACCGCATCGTCGCCCGCATTGATCGAGAAGGTGCCGCCCGTAATGCTCACGAAGCCCTGCGTCGCCTCGGTGTCCTTGTTCGACTTGATGCTGTCACCTCCCGCCACCAGGCTGAACGAGCCGTCAGCAATCTTCACGCAATCGCGGCCGCGCAGGCAATCCTCCGCCGCCGTCACGTTCAGGGTTCCGCCCGTGACGACCAAGTCGTCCTTCGAGCAGATGCCGTGGCGATAATTCGCCGTCACGTTGAGGGCCCCCGTGCCGTTGACGGTGAGGTCGCAGCGGCAAAAGAGCGTCGCGTACGGCTCGTCAGAGTCATCTTCAAGCGTGTAGTCGGTGCCGTCGGAAAGCGAGTTTTGCATGCCATCGGCCAAGGTCACGAAGCATTTATCGGCGTTCTTCGCATAGATTGCGGGACCGCTCTCGTTGTGGATAGTCGCCCCCGCAAGTACCAGCTGAACCTTCGCGTCATCGGACGCGTCGACCACGATCTGCCCCGATGAAAGCTCACCTGAAATAATGTAGGTTCCTTCTGACGAGATGGTCACCGTCGAACCATCGACTGCGGCACCCGAGCCGTCAGCACTTGCGGACGACCCCGAAAGCGCGATGCGCGTGGCGGACGCCTCATCGTAGCTTGCATCCAGATCGCGCTTCGAATAGTCCAGGTCAAGAGCCGAAACGTCGAAAGCCGCGGCAGCGTCTTCAAAGACGGAAGACTCCGAGTCAACCGCTGCAGCAGCATCGCTTGACGCCGCGGAAGAAGACTGCTCGCCCGCGCAGCCGCCCAACCCCGAAAGCGAGAAAACGAGCACAGCGGCGATGCAAAGTGCAGCAAGACGCCTCATGCGACCCGACCGGGCCCCTTCGGCGGCGCCCACAAAGCGAGTTCCGCAGCGAAGCGAGGACTGTTTGAGCGACTGGGCGTTGCCGGAGAGCCCCTTCTCGCTGTCCGCCTTCTCTACCGTACGCTTTCCCATCTCTACAACACCCCCTGCGGCTTGAGCTCGCACTTCCCAAGCGTCACCTTCAAGTTCCCATTAAGGCAGCGCACCTCGTCAATCAGGCGTTTCTCCATGCCGGGCTCACGAAGGCGCAGCGTGTACTCCAGCGTGTAGAGGCTCCCCATGTTCGACGTGGTCACTTCGGTGAGCTCGTGCTCGGCGGCGAAACGATCGAGCACGTCATCGAAGATGCCGTCGAATTCCAGGTCCTCAGGAACGACGATCTTGAGCGTCTTCTCCGCTTCGCGCGGGCGACCGAGGGGCGAGAGCACATACACCACGTTCACGACCGCGATGATTGCGGTGAACAGCACCGCCAGGCCGAGAAAGCCCATGCCCGTAGCAAGGCCCACCGCCATCGCCAGAAATACGCTGCCGATGTCCTTCGCGCTGCCGGGAATGGAGCGGAAACGCACCAGGTTGAACACACCCATAACGGCGATACCCGCGCCAAGATTGCCGTTGACCAGGGTAATCACCATCTGCACGATAAGTGGCAGAAGCGCCAGCGTAACCACGAAGTTCTTCGAGTACCGATGGCGGAACATGTACACCCCGGCAATCACGAGACCGAGGACGATAGACACGACGGAGCACAAAAGAAAGCTCGACGCCGAAACCGACGAGACAAGCGAGTCGGCGGTTCCGAACACCGACGAGAACATAAGATCCGACATGGAAAATCCTTTCTTCAGGAGGAATTATCGAGGCAGAGCAGGGCGAAGGTCGGAAAATGGCGACGCCGCCTTCCCCTACGAAGCCTTCCCCTACGAAGCCTCGCCCCTTACGACGCCTTGCGCATGCTCGCCTGATAGGCCGTACCGTATTTGGAAAACGACGAGGGGTACGCCTCGCAACCGTCGAGCGCGTCGACGAGCCACAGCGGGAAGGGACCGGCGCACTTCACTTCCATAATCGCCTCGTCAGCAGGCAGAAGCTGGCGCGGCATGCCGAACCCGACAGGCGGGCGCCTATGCGAGGCTCGCGCGATGAGCGCTTCCTCGAACAGGTCGCGATATGCCACGTTCTCGTCGAAGGTGATGCGCAACGTCGAGGGGACGCCCGTCGCCTCGCCTTCCCCGCCAATCGCGAGAGGCGCATATGCCGTGCGGTCGCAGATCGTCACCATCGACGCGCGCAGCGGGGTATAGCGCTCCTTGAAGGCGTCTATTTCACACGCAATCTGCAAACTCCGCGGCGAAAGCGACGCTTCAGCGAGAATCGGGTCGGGCAGCGGGAACTCGCGACACGCCTGCTCATAGGGCATGCCGCCCATATACATACGAGCAGCCGACACGACGCTTGTACACGATGCCCTGGTACTTCTTCTTGAGCTCGACGAACACCTGGTCGTCCTCGCCAGGAATGCCGTAGCTGCGCACACGGAGCTTCTCCTTATAGAGGGGCTTGTCCAGCGATCGCTCGATAAGCGCCCGGTCGGGCGTGTCGAAATAGCGGCTGACAATGCTCGTCGTCCCGTAATCGTCGACGGCCATACGCCTTTCGATCGCCGTAAGCATCGCATGGCGCTGAGCTGCATCGAGACGGTACTTGACTTCCTTGCGCTCGAAAACTTCTTGATAGCTCGTCATAGGAAATGCCTCCTTTTGAAGAGGGACGGAAAGCCGTCCCTTTGGCGGTCGTGTCGTCGGCGGCGCGGAGCCGATCATCGATACAGGAAAAGGAGGAGGGGGAAGAGGATGGCCCCGCCTGCCGACACCCCGAATGCTACGGAGCACCCCTGAAAGAACCCTGAAAGAAACGCTCAAACCTAAAAATCGGGCAGTTTCTTTCAGGTTGTTTTCAGGGTCGTCCCCGACAATAACCTCACGGCCGCAACCGCCCCATCCACGATCCCCAGCGCGGAGGCGGTGGCGGCCGTTCGCGTCTCGGCGAGGCGCCCGCAAGGACCCGCGTCGAGGCGTTTCCTTAGCAAAACCGTGCTAGTATTCCAATCAAGAAAGCACCGAACGTGAAAGAGGAGCGCTGTGCAGATTCTCGTAGTCGAAGATGATGTACGCCTTGCCCAGGCACTTTGCCGCATCCTCGAGGAAAGCGGCTACAAAACCGACGCCGTGCACGACGGGCAGTCGGGGCTCGATTATGCGGAAAGCGGCATCTACGACGTCGTCATCCTCGACGTGATGCTGCCGAAGATGGACGGCTTCACCGTCGTGTCGAACCTGCGGCGCGCCGGCGTGAACACGCCCGTGCTGCTCCTGACCGCGCGCGACGCCGTGCCCGACAAGATCTGCGGGCTCGACTCGGGCGCCGACGATTACATGACCAAGCCGTTTTCACCAGCCGAGCTCATGGCGCACCTGCGCGCACTCACGCGCCGCCAAGGCGAGGTGCTCTTCGAGACGATCACGTCAGGGGACGTTTCGTTGAATCTGGAAAGCCACGACTTGACCTGCGGCGACCAGTCGATTCACCTCAGCTACAAGGAGTTCTCACTCGCCCGCGTCCTTATGGCGAACGCGGGCGCTGCGGTGTCGAAGGCCACGCTGATTGAGAAAGTGTGGGGCCTGGAGGCAGCCGCCGACGAGAATAACGTAGAAGCCTACGTATCGTTCCTGCGCAAGAAGCTGAAGTTTTTGGGCTCGGCATCGCGCATCGAGACACTGCGCGGCGCTGGGTATCGCTTCGCCGCGGAAGGCGCCGCAACCGACAATCGCGCGAGCGCGTAAGACTGCGCCGCATTCCACGAAAAGATTCCTATGCTGAAAAAGCTCCGCATTAAGTTCATCGCACTCAACATGGCCACCGTGGCCGTGGTGCTCGCCGTGATTTTCTCCGCCATCTGCGTCATCAACTACCAGCAAAGAGTGGCTTCCGTGCACGAAGCGATGAGCAATGCCATCGCGTTCACGGAGTCGAAGAGTCGCGCGCTGACCGACGGCAACACCCAGGGGCAGGAAGGCGCACGGGAACAAGACGCGGGAGACCCCGACGAGCAGGCGGACGGGGACCGGGAAGGCGATGGCGCGCGGCACGGCACCCCTCCGCAAATCGGCGGCGGACCTGCTGGAAGCGGCCCGCATGTCCCTGTGGCCGTGTATCGCATCCTCAAGAGCGGCAGCTACGCGCTCGCAGGATCGGCGGCTTCCGCATCGATTGCAGACGACGTGCTCGAGAAGGCGATATCCCAGCTCGCGAATGCCCCCGACGGTTCAGGCGAGCTTTCCGAACTGGGCCTTTTTTACGAGAAGCGCACCTCCGACACCGGCATCGCGCGCGTCGCGTTTGCCGACGTCAGCTTCGCAAACGGATGGCAGACCCTCGCGCTCACCCTTGCAGGCGTCGGCGTGGTCGCGCTCGCCATCTTCTTCGTGATCAGCGTGTTCTTCTCCCGCTGGGCCCTACGCCCGGTGAAGCGGGCGTGGGAGCAGCAGCGGCAGTTCGTGGCCGACGCCTCGCATGAGCTGAAGACCCCGCTCACCGTCATCCTCGCGAACACGTCGATTCTCATGTCGCACCCCGAGCGCACCATCGCAAGCCAAAGCCAGTGGGTCGAAGGCACGCAGGCGGAAGGCGAGCGCATGCAGGGGCTCGTGGCCGACCTTCTTCTCCTGGCGCGCCTCGACGCCGAGGAGACCGACATCGTGAAATCGAAGCCGAAAGAGCGCATCGATCTGTCGAACCTGGTGGAAGGCGAGCTTTTGCAGTTTGAATCGGTGGCCTTCGAGCGCGCCATCGAGCTGGAAAGCGACGTGGACGAGGGCATCGTCGTGCAGGGATCGATCGAGCGCCTGCGCCGCCTGGTCACGACGCTTCTCGACAACGCGTGCAAGTACGCCGGCGACAACGGGAAAGTGCGCGTCGAGCTGCATGCTCAGAATGGCAGCGCACGATTCGTCGTGCACAACACGGGGTCGCTCATCTCAGCGGAGGACCTACAGCACGTATTCGACCGCTTCTACCGCGCCGATAAGGCACGCACAAGCGGAGCAGGCGGCTTCGGCCTGGGACTTTCCATCGCGAAAGAAGTCGCAGAAGAGCACGGCGGCACGATAACCGCGAAGAGCAGCGATGAAGAGGGCACCACCTTCACAGCAACCCTACCGACCGCGTAAGCGAATAGCCGAAAGCAGCTTTCCGGGTGAAATCCCCACATGGAAAGCTGTCGTCTTTTCTTCACATTCCCCCTTCGCCATATATGGCAATAATGCTTGCGTTTTTGCCCATTATTTCGAAAAATGACGGCAATAAGAGCGCACACGAAGAGAGCCTACGTTACAATCGGGGGAAACACGGTCACGTCACGTTAACCACAAACGCAGCCAAAACGAAACGAGGACCCCATGACCGACTTACGGGCGAAAATCATCTCCATCGCGTGCGCGCTCGCACTTGTTGCCGGGTGTATGCCCGCTGTGGCCTTCGCGCAGGAAGAAAGCGCGACCGCCTCGCCTTCCCCTAAGCAACAAGCGAATTCCCTTTGCGACGAAGCCGCCAGCTCGACCCTGGCCGCAAGCGAGGACGCCCCGTCCCCCGCGCCCACCCGCATCCCCATCGACAGGCAGGCATTTGCCCAGGCAGAAGATGAGGGCATCACCCTGCAAAGCGTCAACCTCAACGCGACCGTCGCACCGCACGACGCATTCTCCGACGAATTCCTCTACTTCACGAAATACGAGAGCGGCAACAGGCTCACGAGCGGCGAGGGTTATGACATGCTCCTCTCCGCGGGCGACAATTACCACGCCATGGGCTGCTACCAGTTCGACAACCGCTACGGCCTGCAGGATTTCCTCGTCGCCTGTTACAACTACAGCCCGACGCGCTATTCCATGTTCGCGTGGCTGAAGGACGCAAGCGTGGATATCTCGAACATGAAGCTCTACGACTCGAGCAAGAAGGCCTTAACCGACACGGGGAAGAGGCTGAACAATTCGTGGTCCGCCGCGTACCAGGCGAATCCCGAGGAATTCTCGCGCCTGCAGGACGGCTGGTTCTACCAGGAATACGTCGAGTACGCGCTGCGCCTGTGCAACAACAGCGCGCACAACTTCAATATGGACAGCCGAAGCGATTGCATGAAAGGCCTGGTCAGCGGCATTTGCAACCTGTTCGGCTCAGGCGGCATGCAGTTCTTCGTCGGCGGCACGCTCTACGGGAAGCACTACGACGGCGCAGGTCTCTCCGGCACGATGAGCGACCGTGAGTTCGTCACCACGCTGTGCAACTACATCGTCGACCACGTGGCGGAGCTACCTTATGTGAACAGCCAGTACGTGCCCAGCTATCAAAATCGCTACCGAAACGAGCTCGCCGATTGCCTCGCCTACCTCGACAGCAAACCCGATCCCAGCAATCCGACACCGACGCCCGGCGGCTCCACCACCCCGACGCCCGAGCCCAACAAGGCGTTCAGCGATCTGGAAGACGGTGCCTGGTATCTGCAGGCCGTCGAGTACGTGTCGAGCCGCGGCATCATGAAAGGCTACGATAACGGCACGTTCGGGCCCAACGACACGCTTTCGCGCGGGCAGCTCATCACTATGCTGTGGCGCCTTCAGGGTTCCCCGCAGGCGGACATGTCCACGACCGCGTTCGCCGACGTCGACTACGACAGCTATTACGGGGACGCCATCCGATGGGCGCGCGCGACCGAGATTGTGAAGGGCTATGGAGACAGTAATGACTTCTGCCCCGACGCATCCATCACGCGCGAGGAAATCGCCGTCATGCTGGCAAACTTCGCCAAGCGGATGGACGGGAAGAACCCCACGAGCGACGGTGTGAAGCTTGGGCAGTTCCCCGACGCCAACGCGGTTGACTCATGGGCGAAAACGGCTCTGAGCTGGACTGTCGACAAGGGAATCATCTCCGGCAAGATCGACGCGAGCAACAAAGCATGGCTCAACCCGATCGACAACGCGACGCGCGCGGAGGCGGCGACCATCCTCATGCGCTACCTACAAAACCGCTAGAAGGCGATAACGGGCTCACCCGCTACGGGCTGGACTTGAGACGACGCAAGCGCCGCAAGGCCGAGCCTCCGCATCGGCGGCAGGGAGCAAATCCAACCCGAAACCAGAAGCGGGCGACCATCCCAATCGCCCGCTTCGCTTCCAGCTATAAGGTTGTTCTGCTAGGAAGGAAAGCCCTCCCCCTAGCACGCCATCTGGATTTCCGGCTCGCCATCCCCGAAGAGTAGCTCGCGCTCGGGACCGGAAAGCGCCGCGCGTGCCTGATCGCGCAGGTTGTTCATACCCGAAAGGAACTGGCGGTACATGACGAGGGTCAGGTAACGGCCCTTCGTCGTCAACGTAAGCTCGTCATCGTTGTCGATTGCGAACGACCTGTTCGCGCGCATGAATGCGAGCTCGATCGGCAGCGCCAGCTCAAGCGGCTCGCCGAACTCGCGCTCGAACGCATGCTTGTCGAGGTGAAGCTGGTAGAGATGCAGAAGGAAGTAGTAACGCTCCAGGTCGCGCTTCGCCATGACCGACTTGCCCATGATGGACATATGGCCCGCCTGGATAGCATCGTTGTATTCCTGCAGGCTGAACGAGTTCACGTACAGGCAGCCGTTTAGGTGCGTGATCGAGCCCGAACCGATTGCCGGGTACTCGTTGTATGACACCTGCAGCTCCTCGAACGGCAGCTCGACGTCCTTTTTCCCCTGGTCATTCAGGCGCGTGAACGTCCAGATGGTGTCGCGCTCGAAGAACGGGCGGTCGCCGCCGGCAAGCACGCCATCGAGAATCTGGTAGTAGCGGTACTCGCGGTTGTAATCCATGCGCCCGAGCGTCTCAACCATCTTGCGTGTGGTTGCAGACGAGATGTAGAGCGGCGAGAACGTGGTCTGACGCGCGCCGCATTCGACGATCTTCTCAAGGTCGCTGAAGAGGATGTCCTCGGTTTGCGAGGGGAAGTTGAAGATCATGTCCACGTTGAGCGAGTCGAAATACGGAACCGCCTCGCCGATGCGCTCAAAGATTTCCTCGCCCGAACCGTACTTGTGGTAGCGGTCCATCTGCTTGAGCAGGTCGTTGTTGAAGCTCTGCACGCCGACGGACAGACGCTGGACACGTCCCTTCAGCTCATTGAGCCACGGCTGCACGAGGTGGTTGGGGTTGGTCTCCGACGACACTTCCTTGATGTTGAAGTTGTCGCGCGCAAGGTCGATCGTCTTGCACAGCTCGTCGAGCATGATGGTCGGCGTGCCGCCGCCGATGTAGAGGCTTTCAAAATCGTATCCCAAATCCTTGAGCATCATCATTTCCTTGCGCATGTTCTCGAAATACGGACGCGCAACGGACTCGCGGAACGGATAGCGATTGAAGCTGCAGTATGGACAAAGCACCTGGCAAAACGGCACGTGCATGTAAAGCATGTACTTCTCGCCGGGCTTCGGGCCGGGGAAGAACTTCTCGTCGGTCGGATGCAGATCAAGGTGTTGCTTGGCAATACCTTTGACCAGGTTAGTGAGCACTCGTTCGGATAACATGGGTCCCCTTCGTGACTTTCTCGAAATCAACGCCACATGGTAGCGCTTTTGCATCCCAAACGCGCAGGAACTATTCGCTTTCTACGGGAACTGCAAGAAGGGGACCACGCTAAAGGCGGCAAGGCGAGCGGGCAAGGCGGCGCCTCTTACGCGAGAGCGGCCGCCAGCTCGCTGCGCGAGGAGAACGGCGTCTCCCTGTTGCCCGCCGCGCGGTCGATCGCGACAACGGTCCCCTTCCAGGTCGGCTCGCCGCCTTCCCCGCGAGCCGCCTTGTACTCGTCGGTCTGCACGACGTAGCGGCAGTCGAACTCTTCCGGCTTCGGCATCTCCTTCAGGTCGAAGCCGTACTCCATATCATTCAGGATGCACTCCATGTCGCTCGGCGCCGCCGCCGCAGATCCGAGCGACACAAGGCCGCGCTCCTTGTTGAAGAGCGCCGTCGACGACACGTAGATAGTGCGCAGCCGTTTCTCGCGCTGGCGCTCAAGGTGATTGACTCCCACGCTAACCGCGACAATAACCACCAGCCAGATAATGAAAATTACCAGGTCAAGCGGACTGTCAACCTGATTAAAGCCCAGGAAGAACCACAGCCACAGAAGGAATACGTCGACCAGCACGGCAATGGCGAGGCCAATCCAGTTGCTCTTCTTCATTATTTGCCACTTCCTTCCTTGGCGCCCGACAAGACCCCATCCATCTCCTTGTCGAGATCGGCGGTCATGCGGCGTCGGCGCAGCAAGACGACCGCGCCGTAAACCAGCGTTGCAATGGTGCCGAGAAGCATGAGCCAATGCACCCAGCAGCTCGTCGGCTGCTCAGCGGCCGGTGCGTTCTCGGAGTTCTGCTTTCCTTCCGACTGAGCGGCGCCGTTTTCAGAAGTCGCCTTGTCGGCGCTCTTCGGCATAGTGGTCTCCTTCGAATCGGATGCCGTCGGGACGGAATCCATATCGTCCGACGTCGTCGAACCCGACGGCGTCACGTCGGAAGAATTCGTCGGGCCATTCGGCGTCGATGGATTCTTACCAGGGCCGGGCGTCGGCTCGTCCGTGCCAGGGCCAGGTGCCGGCGGCGTGTACGCGATAACCGTGAGCGTGCCGTTCACCTGGGTGATCTCGTAGTTGTCGAGGCTTGTGTTCGCACTGGCCTTAACAGTGAAAGTGTTGTCGGAGGTGCCGACCGCCGTCTGCTCGCCCGTGAAGTCGTAGCCGAAGCTCTCGCCCTCGACGAGCGACCCTGCCGTCACTGCTGCCTCGTGCTTAGTGAGCGCGGTGCCGTCATACACCTTGGAATCCGTCGCGGAGGCGACCGTCACCGGGCGCTTGGTCACCACGAGCGGGGCCTTCCCGCACGCCACGTTGGCGAACTGGGCGGTGACATCCTCACCGGCGGCGTTCCTTATCACGATGGTGGAAGCGTCGACCTCGGCCAAAAGCTCGCCAGCGTCCGTAATGGAGCCCTTGGTCGCAGCGTCGAGCGTGAAGCCCGCGGGAAGACCGTCGACGTCGATGCCGGCGCTGGTCAACGACTTGCCGTCGTAGACCTTGCTGCCACCGCGCGGCGTGACGGTGATCGCCACCTGGCTCAGGATGACCTCGAGGGTACCGATGGCGCCTTCCACCACGCTGTAGTTCGACTCCTTAGCAGTGCCGTCCCATGTGATGGCGTAGGAGTTGGCGCTCGTGCCCACAAGCGTCTGGCTGCCGGTGGCGGCGAAGCTGGCGGTCTCGCCGTTCACGAAGCCCGAGATCTCCCCCGAAGCCGTGAGCGCCGTGCCGTCGTAAGGCTTCGACGCGCCATGCGTGGTTACGGTGAGAGTTGCGGGCTGGATCGTGAGCTGCCCGTCCTCGATCGCGAAGACCACGTTCGAGAAGTTGGCGCTCCTGTTCTCGAAGTCGCCGGGGCGCAGGCCCATGTCGTAGTCGCCGGCGTCGGTGCCGGTGGCGACCTTGTGCGCGGCGTCGCCCACGAAGGCGAAGTCGCCCTCCTTGTAGAGGGCGGAGGAGATCCCCGCGACCTCGTAGCCCTCGGCGGTCTTGGCCTCGCCGTCGTAGGGGAACGTCGCGCTGTTCTCCCTGATGGTCACGACGACCCTCTCGGCGTTCGCGGTCACCTCGAGCCTGCCCTCGCCCAAGGCGATCCTGTAGTTGGCGAGATTGGTGGAGCCCGCCGCCTCGTAGGCTGCGATGGTGCTCCCGCTCTCGCCGGCGTCGGTCTGCGACCCGCCGTAGGTCACGCCCGCGACGCCGTCGCCCCCGACGAAGCCGGCGGCCTCGAACTCGCTCGCCACGAGCGGCGTGCCGTCGTAGGGCTTGCTCGCGTCCTTGGGGCGGATGGTCGCCTCGGCGGGGCCGATGACGAGCGAGCCGTCCTTGATCTCGACGGCGAACTCGCTCGTCACGTCGCTGCCCGCCGCGTCGGTCACCTTGGCGGTGCCGGTGACGTTGTTGGTGTAGGTGCCGGCGTCGGCCGCGCTCGGGTCCTCGGTGGAGAGGCCGGAGACCGTGTACGCCTTCCCGCCGACCACGAACTCCGTTGTCTTGAGGCCCGCGGCGGAGTGGGTCCCGCCGTCGTAGGTCGCCGACGTCGAGTTCGCCTCGACCGTGATGGTCTCGGCCGCCCCGCGCGAGGTCACGTTCAGCGTGCCCTTCTCGGTGCGGATCTCGTAGTTGCCGGCCTTGGTGCTCTCAGGGTACCCCCACGAGACGATGGAGCTCTCGCTCGCCCCCGGCGCGGTCTGCGAGCCGGAGAACGCGGGGTCGGAGATGCCCTGGCCTGCGAGGAACTGGTCGGGCGATCCCTCGGCGACCTCCCACTCGCTCGCCTCGAGCGCCTCGCCGTTGTAGACCCGGGAGGCGTCCTTGGGCTTGACGACCACCTCGCGCTTCGAGATCGCGAGCTGGCCGTCCTCCACCTCGAAGCTGACGTTCGAGAAGTTCCTGCCGTTGTAGCCGAAGTCGCCCGCGTCGAGGCCCATGGGGTAGCTGCCCGCGTCGGTGCCCGTTACCTTCGCCGTGCCCGCGAACGAGATGTCGCCCGCGTCGAAGCCGGCGGGGGCGCCGGCGCTCGCGGCGCCGCCGACCACGTAGGAGACGGCGTAGCCCTCGACGCCGTGCTCCTCGCCGTCGTACTTCCCGCCGCCCGTATTGCCCTTGATTTTGACGACGACCTGCTGGGAGTTCGCGGCCACCTTGAGCTTGCCGCACTTCGCGGTCACCAGGTAGTCGTCCCCGCTCGTCCCCTCGTCGAACGAGAAGTAGAAGGTGTTGTCGCTCTCGCCGGCGTCGGTTTGCGAGCCCGTGACGGTGATGGCCACGCCCTCGCCGTCGACGAATCCGACCCCCTCGCCCTTGGGCGTGACGCTGACGGCGCCGTTGGTGAGCGGCGTGCCGTCGTAGGTCTTGTCCGCGCCCCCGGACTCCAGCGTGACGGGGCGCTTCTCGACGGCGACGCTTTCGGAGCCTGCCGCGTACTGACCGGCCGCGTAGTTGGCGCCCGTCGCGCGGAGCTTAACGGCCAGATGGCCGGAATGCGTCAGCGAGACCTTCGAGGGGTCGTCCACCCAGCTCACGCCGTCGGTGCTGTACTCGACCGAGAGCTCGTTGCCGTGCTTGTCCCAGGCGCGCGCGCCGTAGGCGGAGAGGGGCTCGCCGTCGTAGACCTTCTGCACGTCGCGGGCGTCCCACGTGACGGCGTCCTCGTCGATCGCGACGGGGACGATGTGCAGCTGCCCGTCCTCGATCGCGAAGACCACGTTCGAGAAGTTGGCGCTCCTGTTCTCGAAGTCGCCGGGGCGCAGGCCCATGTCGTAGTCGCCGGCGTCGGTGCCGGTGGCGACCTTGTGCGCGGCGTCGCCCACGAAGGCGAAGTCGCCCTCCTTGTAGAGGGCGGAGGAGATCCCCGCGACCTCGTAGCCCTCGGCGGTCTTGGCCTCGCCGTCGTAGGGGAACGTCGCGCTGTTCTCCCTGATGGTCACGACGACCCTCTCGGCGTTCGCGGTCACCTCGAGCCTGCCCTCGCCCAAGGCGATCCTGTAGTTGGCGAGATTGGTGGAGCCCGCCGCCTCGTAGGCTGCGATGGTGCTCCCGCTCTCGCCGGCGTCGGTCTGCGACCCGCCGTAGGTCACGCCCGCGACGCCGTCGCCCCCGACGAAGCCGGCGGCCTCGAACTCGCTCGCCACGAGCGGCGTGCCGTCGTAGGGCTTGCTCGCGTCCTTGGGGCGGATGGTCGCCTCGGCGGGGCCGATGACGAGCGAGCCGTCCTTGATCTCGACGGCGAACTCGCTCGTCACGTCGCTGCCCGCCGCGTCGGTCACCTTGGCGGTGCCGGTGACGTTGTTGGTGTAGGTGCCGGCGTCGGCCGCGCTCGGGTCCTCGGTGGAGAGGCCGGAGACCGTGTACGCCTTCCCGCCGACCACGAACTCCGTTGTCTTGAGGCCCGCGGCGGAGTGGGTCCCGCCGTCGTAGGTCGCCGACGTCGAGTTCGCCTCGACCGTGATGGTCTCGGCCGCCCCGCGCGAGGTCACGTTCAGCGTGCCCTTCTCGGTGCGGATCTCGTAGTTGCCGGCCTTGGTGCTCTCAGGGTACCCCCACGAGACGATGGAGCTCTCGCTCGCCCCCGGCGCGGTCTGCGAGCCGGAGAACGCGGGGTCGGAGATGCCCTGGCCTGCGAGGAACTGGTCGGGCGATCCCTCGGCGACCTCCCACTCGCTCGCCTCGAGCGCCTCGCCGTTGTAGACCCGGGAGGCGTCCTTGGGCTTGACGACCACCTCGCGCTTCGAGATCGCGAGCTGGCCGTCCTCCACCTCGAAGCTGACGTTCGAGAAGTTCCTGCCGTTGTAGCCGAAGTCGCCCGCGTCGAGGCCCATGGGGTAGCTGCCCGCGTCGGTGCCCGTTACCTTCGCCGTGCCCGCGAACGAGATGTCGCCCGCGTCGAAGCCGGCGGGGGCGCCGGCGCTCGCGGCGCCGCCGACCACGTAGGAGACGGCGTAGCCCTCGACGCCGTGCTCCTCGCCGTCGTACTTCCCGCCGCCCGTATTGCCCTTGATTTTGACGACGACCTGCTGGGAGTTCGGGTTGATCACGAGTTTGCCGTCATTCGTTTTCGCAACGATGTACTTGCCATCAGTGCTCACCGTGCCAGCGGTTCCGGAAGCGAAGGTATACGGATAGTCGCCCGCATCGGTTCCCTTGCCGTCCAGAAGCGTAACGCCCGCAAACTTGGCGTCCGCGACATCGCAGGTGTAACCCTCGACGTGCTGCGACTCTCCCGTGTATTCCGTCGTTGCGGAATTCGCCGTGAGCGTCACGTTCTGGTAATAGTAGATGTTGATGACGGTGCTGCCATCGAGCTCGACAGTTGCAGTTGCCGTCTGACCAGGCACTACGGTATATCCGTCGATGACCTTCGCGAGGTTGGAGGCTGCAACCTCGCTCCCCCACGGGGCGCTCTGCGTCTCAGAGTCGGCAACTTTCTGCTCGGTGCCGTTGAGGAAATAATTCACCTGGTAGTTGGCAGCGTCCTTCTCGTAGTAGAAGACGATTTCGGGCGTCTCGCCTTCGACGAGCGTCGCTTTCCCAGACGTCTGCGTCGGATTGACCAGATGATAGCCTTCGATGTCGCTCTTCGCGTTTGCCGTCACGACTTCGCCGGCGTGCCCATAGAGCGTGTCGGCAGGGGAAAGCTCCTTGCCGGTGCCCCGCTCCAGGTACTTCACGTTGCAAGCGAGCAATTTGTTCCACGTCGCCGTGAACGTGACGTTGTTGTCGGGCATGGTAAAGCTCGCGCCGCTTTCAAGCGTCGTCACACCGTCAAGACCGGAGACAGTCCAGCCAGCAAACTCATGCCCCACGCGGGTAGGCTCGGCTTTCACCGTCTGCGTCGAGCCCTCCTGAGCAGCATGCACGAGAGCGTCGCTGTTGTTCCAGCTTCCACCCGCCAAATCGTAGATGACCTGGCGCCCCGAAAGGTACTTGGCGTAGAAGTTCACGTTCCCGTCTATCGTATAGGGGAGCTCCACCTGCTGAGTTAAGGCCTGGTCGGTATACCACCCATTGAAGGTATACTCGATGCCGCCAACCTTCTTGGAAAGCGGAAGGCTCACGTCAGGAAAGTCAGTGATGTCGGTGGTATCGCCCTCGCGGTACGTCAGCTTCGAGGCAACGAGCTGGAATCCCTCGCCCGGCGTCGTCGGGTCGTCAACGTAGTAGCGGGCGTTGAAGAGGTTGCGGCACGTGATGGACACGGAGCAGTCGACATGGTAGCCATCGTCGTTGTTCGTCAGCTTGTACGGCTTGATGCTGATGGATTCCACGTCATCATCGGTCACCGTGACGCCTGGCAGCATCCCTTCGATTACCGATTTGTACGCCTTGAAGATCTTGTTCCAGTCCTCGCTTTCGCGAACAACCTGGTACTCGTCCCCCGTGGAGTTGTCGGGCCAGGTGATCACGCGATCAGAAACACGATCGAAGATGGCGGTCTTCCCGTTGTCTTTTGGGAAATTGCTGCTGTCGAGGCCGGTGAGGTTCACGCTGCCGCTGCCAAGGCTGGTCCACTGAGTTGTACTGATGGAATCGAGCGATCCGTTGGGGTTGTTGAGGTAATAGAAGAGGGCGCTATTGGTCGCAGCCGTTGGGGAGGTGACCGTCACGTCGTGCGTCGCGGTAAGCGTGGTGTTGCCGTCCGGGCTCGTATAGCTCAACGCGACCGTTGCGGTGCCTTGGCGGACACCCGTCACCGTTCCGCTTTGGTCGACCGTGAGAATGTTGTCGTTGTTCGAGGACCAAATGTAGGTCCCCTCAGCATTTGAGGGGCTCGTCGTCGCCGTCAGCTGCATCGTAGAGAACTGCGCGACGGTGTCGGCACCGGTGATAGAGAGGGACTGTGCAATCGCGGAGTCCGCGGCGGCGGAAGAATCAGCAGCCTTGCCGGATTCATTGTTAGTGGCTGAAGGAGTGTTGGGGTCGCCGCTATCGCCTGCAATATCGGATTCCACGCCCGCAAGCGCAGGAGAAGAGATTCCCACGGATTCGCCGCTCGGGCGAGCGGGAGCATCGTCTCCCCCACCCAGCGTCGCCGCAAGGTTTGCAGCGTCGCCAGAAAGCTGGGAGCACCCCCCCCCGCCATTGGCAGCGCCATCTTCCGCATACACCTCGGCAGGATTCACGGCAGGCCAGCCGAAACCCAGCAAGATGGCAGACAGCACGACAGAGACAACCTTGTTGCCCCATGATGTGCAATTGGCCGAGCTCTTAGCCTCTCTCATGTGCTTTATCGTATTATTCATGTTCCTCACCCCGTCAGCCCAGGCTCCAGATGAAGCTTACGGCCTAACTATCTCCGCAATTTCAGCTGGTCATACTTGCCTCTCGTCATAGGCAAGCCCTCTGTTATAGAGGGACACTTCCAGATGCGGCTTTCCGAATTCAGCATACTAGCACTTTTTGTGCAGGATGCACAATATCGTAAATAGTTACCTCAATATATTGTTCGCCATTTATCACCACCTGCTGTTTCATAGATTCACGTACCAATTTTTAGTAAGGTGACGAGGTGATTCACCATACCCATTGCTTCAGTTCGACGTAAAAGAATATGGGTGGGGTGACAAATTGGTTTCAAAACCACCTTTGCGGTAAGGCTCGCTCGACGCCCTCGTGCCGAATATGGGACAATGGCAACCAATGAAAGCCGCTCGGAACGGAGGCGACGATGGCAAAGCATATGACAAGAAGGGCATTTGTGACGACAGCATGCACAGCCGTTGCCGCAACGGCACTCGGCTGCAGCGCCTCGGATGACGCCAAAGCCACATGGACATGGACGCAAGACGACGACCTGCCCGTATTGTGCATGCAGGTTTCCGGCGGCGCTATCGTGGCCATGCCGGGCAACGGCTGGAAACCGCAAGACGACTGGATTCAACTACAGCTTTCAGGAGGGTCGATTCCCGGGAAAGAAATCGAGTCGATCATCCAGGAAGGATCGACCCTCGTTGTGCAGCTGAAAAAGCCGACGAGCGAAATCGAGACCATGGACCTACGCCTCACCGAGTACCGAGTCGAAGGCGGCGACGTCTCAAGCATCGAGTCGGTCGACATCATCGACAAGGGCGAGCGCCACGAGGCCCAACTCGGGGTGGACGGTTAGCGCTAAGCCCAATCGCGCTCGATCATTTCCCACTTCGCGTCGCGCGAATGCTCGACCAGGGAAATCTCCTCGTCGCTAAGAGCACGGAAGCGGCCTTGGCTCTTCAGGTAATCGCGCACGCTCGCGAACTCGCGGGGCTTGCGGTTGAGCGTGAACTTCCCACCAGGGACGCCGTTCTCCTGCTCGCCCTCGTATTCGGCGAGATACCACAGTCCGCAATCGACCACGTCGCGAGCGAGATCGACCATCTTCGACTCGGGAGCACCCCACCCCGTCGGGCACGGCGCGATCACGTGGATGAACCGCGTACCGTGGATATCCTTCGCGCGCTCGAGCTTTTTCAGGAAGTCGTTCATATACCCGACGCTCGCCGTTGCGGCATAAGGAAGCCCGTGAGCTGCGATAATCTCGAACACGTTCTTCTTCTGCGTGAGGCATCCGTGGGAGTTCTTCCCTGCGGGCGTCGTTGTGGTCTTAGCGCCGAAGGGAGTGAGCGAGCTTTTCTGGATGCCCGTGTTCATGTACGCTTCGTTGTCGTAGCAGATATAGAGGACGTCGTCGTTGCGATCGATTGCACCCGAAAGCGCCTGGATGCCGATATCTGCCGTGCCGCCGTCGCCCGCAAAGCCGACGACCGTACAATCGTCGGGCTTCTTCCCCTGAGCCCGCAAACCGGCCTCGATGCCCGTGAGCACGGCCGCCGTGGCCGCAAAAGGCGTGATCATCGCGTTGTTCGCAAAGCACAACTGGGGAAAGTTAAAGCCGACGGCGCTCATGCAACCCGCAGGCAGTGCCGCCACCGCGTTCGGACCGAGCACCTTCAGTGCCGCGCGAACCGCAAGCGAGCCGCCGCAGCCAGCACATGCCTTATGCCCGAAAAACAGCTCGTCAGCAGGCATGTTCTTCGCATTCATCGCCATTATCGCGCACCTTCTTCGCAATCGTCGCCGCATGCAGACTGGCTTGCAACGGGAAAGTCTATCCCGAGGAAGCTCACACGGCCGATCCCAGCTCCCTGGCCGGTAGAGGCATCGTCGCAACTCCGCCCGGCGGCAGCATCATCGCGCCCTCGCTCGCCCACGCTATCGAGCAGCGCGTCGAACATGGCGTCCATCTGGGCACTCGTGATGTCGTCACCGCCGAGGCCGCCGATGAAGTTGAACGTCGGCGTCGTGCACCCCGCTTGCTGGAACGCGGAATTCACGTTCGTGAACACCGTGCCCTCGGCCCCGAAGGAGATGTCCTTCTCCAGCACGCCGACCGCCGCCGCGCCCGCAAGCGCCTCAGCGATAAGCTTCGCCGGGAAGGGGCGCATGTAGCGGATGCGCAGAAGGCCCACGCGCTTGCCCTGCTCGCGCAGCCTTGCGACCGACTCGCGCGCAAGCCCCGCGACCGAGCCCAGCGTCACGAGCACGACTTCGGCATCGTCGCAATTCACCGCTTCAACAGGACCCGTATACGCTCGACCGAAGCATTCCGCAAAGCGCGCTTCCACGCGATCGATCGCCTCGAACGCGCCGAGCATGTCTCTGTGCTCGTAGTACTTGAAGTAACGGTCGTAGTCGGGGCCGGCGGAATACCCGATGTTCTTCGGATGCTCGAAGTCGAAGCAGTTCGTCGCCTGATAGGGAGGCAAAAACGCATCGGCCTCTTCCTCGGTGGGCACGTCGACCGTCTCGTAGGTATGAGTAAGCGCGAACCCATCGAGATTCACCATGAACGGGGTGAGAACCTCGGGGTCCTCGGCCACCGCGTACGCCATAAGCGCCAGATCAAGCGCCTCTTGATTGTTTTCCGCATACGCCTGGATCCAACCATGGTCAAGTAGCGCCAACGAATCGCGCTGATCGCCGTAGATGTTCCACGGCAGCGCCGTTGCGCGGTTCGCATTCATCATCATAATGGGAAAACGACCGCCTGCAGCATAGGTGAGCACCTCCGCCATGTAGAGAAGGCCCTGGCTCGAAGTAGCCGTGAACGTGCGAGCGCCTGTTGCGGATGCCCCCATCGCGCACGACAACGCCGAGTGCTCGGATTCCACATGCACGTATTCCGCCTTGAGCGAGCCCTCTTCCACCATCTCGGAAAGACGCTCGACCACGACGGTCTGCGGCGTGATGGGGTAAGCGGAAATCACCTGCGGTTTCGCGAGACGAACACCTTCGGCGAAGGCTTCATCGCCTGAAAGGAAACGCTTCATCGCTCATCACCCTCGCTTTCGGGGACCATGGCAAGCGCACCGAAGCGGCACACCTCGACGCACACGCCGCACCCCTTGCAGAAATCGTAATCGATAGCCACGGCTGCCGTGCCCGCCGCATCGGCCGTCTGCCGCGCAGGACGGAAGATGCAGCCATCGGGGCAGTACAGGTAACACTGCAGACAGCCCGTGCATTTCCCGACATTGAGCACCGGACGCATATTGCGCCAGCCTGCGTTCCTCGCCACGAGGTAACCACCGTCGTAGCAGGTAGTATGGGCGAAGTCAGCGGGATCGAGCGCGGCGGTTTGCAGCGTGGGAATGAGCGCCTCGCCGCGGGAAGCGGGCGCATCGAAATGCGCATCCTTGGCCGTTTCACGTGAAACAGAGCCGATGACCTGAGATTCGGGGGACTCGTCAATTTTTACGGCCACTCCCGCTGCGCGAGTTTTCCCCACCGCCTCAAGCGCCGCATCGACTACGCGCTTGTTCTTCTCGTGCAGCTTCGCGGGCATATAGCCCTCGATGGCTCGCTTCACGTCGTCAGCGCTCACGTAGTCGCACACCGAGCACAGCGCACCAAGAAGCGCCGTGTTGGGAATCGGCCTGCCAAGAATCTCTTGAGAGATCCCGTTCGCATCGATGGCAACAATGCGTGGATCGCCGAACGAGCGCACCGAGTTCACGATGACTTTCCCATCAGGAAGCAGCTCGTCCTCCCAACCTTCGCCAAGCAGCGTATCGTCGAGGTAGATAACGTAGTTTGCCCTGTTCACTGCACTGCGATCGCCAATCGGCTCGCGCGACATCTTAGTGAATGCGCGCATGGGAGCACCACGCCGTTCGGGACCGAACGAGGGAAACGCCAGCGCATAGGTGCCATCAGCGAACGAGGACGCCGCGCCCAAAAGCCGTGCCGCCGTGAAGGCCCCCTGCCCGCCGCGACCGTGCCAAAGCACTTCGATCATGTAAAACTCGCCTTCTTGTTAGTTTGTGAGATGAGCATCAGTATAGGCGAACCAGGCCGCGCCTGCGTAGTTTCGACAATTCAATACGGGCAAGGCAGAATCGAGATGGGTATTGGTGACTTCATTTTGATGCCGCGGCTTCTTTAGCGGACCGTTATTGGGGAAAGCAAGGGCGCCGACAACGTCGACGCCCTTGAACGAGATCCACATCAGCGAGAAGAAAGCTCACATCGCCCGCAGTTCGCTCGACTATTCATCTGCTTGCTCGCCTATTCGCCCGTGCGCTTGGCCGACCCGCCCGCAAAAGAGGGGTCCATCGCCACAGCGTCGAGGCGAGCCATCACGACGTCTTCTACCTCGGGAGAATATGGCGCGTTGTCGCCCTCTCCCGCGAAGCGCGTGCGGATGTAGCTGCCGCACTCGTCGCACGTACCGATGCGATGGCCCTCATCGCCCTCGATGTTGAAGTAGCCCACTTTATGGACAGGTTGAAACCGGCTCAAAATGGGTTGATTTTCACTTTCGAATCAACCTTGCGGATTGACGCGCACGAGTCCATTTCGGCAATGACTCCCATCCGCAAAAACGGTGCCCGAAAAAGACGTGCGGTCGTGCGCGTGGTGGCAGGCGAGGAGGGAGAGAGCCGTTCTCCCCGTATGGCGCTGCTATACTGAATTCGACTCGAAAGGAGATTGCCATGAGCGACAAGGAGAAAGTTGCGCTGACGAAGCTCACCAGCAAGGGCGGTTGAGCGGCAAAGTGGGGTCCGGGCGACCTCGAAGATGCGCTGCACTGCCTCTCGCCGGCAATCGATTTGCCCGACAAGGACAAGCTCCTCCTCGGGTTCGAAACGAGCGACGATGCGGCAGTATGGAAAATCAACAAGACGACGGCTGCCGTGCTCACGGTCGATTTCTTCACGCCTGTCGTCGACGACCCCTATGAGTTCGGACGCGTTGCGGCGGCAAACGCGCTTTCGGACGTGTTCGCGATGGGGGCCCGTCCCCACGTGGCTCTAAACCTGCTCGCGCTCGACAGCGAGCTCGGCGCCGAAGTCGCAGGCGAGATTCTGCGCGGAGGCGCCGACACGGCGCATGCAGCAGGGGCTTTCGTGGCTGGCGGCCACACGATTGATGATGAGGAACCGAAATACGGCCTGTGCGTGTTCGGCACCGTCGACCCGGGCAAAATCGTGCGCAACGGCGGCGCGATTGCAGGCGATGCGCTCTACCTCACCAAGCGAATCGGCACAGGGATCATGAGCGCTGCCGTGAAAAACGAGCTCGTCACCCAGCAGGAGTTCCGACCGGCCGTCGAATCGATGATGGAGCTCAACATAGCAGGCGGCGAGGCGATGGTCGCCGCGGGCGTCCATGCAGCAACAGACGTGACGGGATTCGGCCTGGCGGGGCACCTCCACGAGATGCTCGAAGCGTCGAACGTGGCGGCTGAGCTGGACTTCGGCGCCATTCCCACCTTCGAACGCGTATGGGAGCTCTCGTGCGCGTACTGTCGCCCCAACCGAGCATTCTCAATCATGGATCTCGCGGAGGAATACGTGCGGCAAGGCACGCTCGACGACGACGAGTTCGACAATCGCATGGGGGTTATCTGCGATCCACAGACCTCGGGCGGCATCTTGGCGGCCATCCCTCCTGACCAGGCAGAGGTTTTCGAGCGGGAATTCAAGCGGCGAGCAGGACGCGCACCTTGGAAAATCGGCCGCATCGTTGATGGCGACGCGGGCACGATCTCGTTCAGCGATGGAGCACAGTAGCTTTACTTGCGAGACCGTGCCGCCCGGAGCATCTGCGCTGCACGGTCTATCTGACTCGCGGCAAAGTCGATTTCGGCTGTTGTGTTGTAGAATGCCGGCGACAGTCGCGCCACACTGCTCGTTCCCAGCCAATCGAGCACAGGCTGCGCGCAGTTGTGGCCGCTGCGCAGGGCAACACCGCGCGCGTCGATGAGCGTGCACAGATCAAGCGGGTGCACCCCGTCGATCGTGAATGACACAAGGCCCGCACGCTCCTTCGGCGAGCCCGCGATATGGAGTCCCTCGATTTTCCCAAGCACGCCGACCGCATGGTTGACCAGCTCGGACTCGTACGCTGCAATCTCCTCGCGACCCAAAGCGCACAGGTAGTCACATGCCGCGCCGAGTGCGATCGCACCGACGTAATTCGGTGTGCCCGCCTCCAGGCGCAGGGGAAGCTCTTCCCAGGTGGTCAGCGCTTGCGTCACCTTCCCCACCATCTCGCCGCCGAAATCGCGGGGGGCAAGCATCTCAAGCGCGTCGCGCGTGCCGCAAAGCGCGCCGATGCCTGTGCCAGCCATCATCTTGTGGCCGGAAAAAGCCAGGTAGTCGACTCCCAAATCCACGATATCGACCACGCCATGGCGCATGATCTGCGCGCCGTCGAGCACGAACAAGGCGCCCGCATCATGGGCCATCTTGACAAGCCTCTTCACGGGGGTCACGGTGCCGAGCACGTTCGAGCACCCCGTCATCGCGACGATCTTCACCTTGCCATCGGCGAGCAGCTCCGCGTAGTGGGCCTCATCGAGATCGCCCTCGGCAGTGAGCCCAGCGACGCGGAAGTCGGCGCCTTTGGCAAAACACGCCTGCTGCCAGGGAACATAATTGGAGTGGTGCTCCATAAGGCTCACCACGACGGCATCGTCTGGCCCGAGCACGTGCGCCAAGCCGCGGGCCACCATGTTCAAGCCGTCGGTCGTGCCTCGCGTGAACACCACGCACGACGAATCGGACGCGCCGACAAAGCGGGCAACCGTCTCCCGAGCATGCTCAAGCGCGTCGGTCGAGGCATGCGCCAGATAATGCATCCCACGATGCACGTTCGCGTTGCTCGTCCGATAGTGCTCGGCAACAGCGGAGAGCACCTGCTCGGGAACTTGCGTCGTCGCCGAGTTGTCCAAATACACGAGAGGATGGCCGTGAACCTGCTGTCCCAAAATCGGGAAATCCTCACGTATGCGTTTCACATCCATGTTCGCCATCCCTTTCGCCCCAGCATATCATCGCATGCCGAACATTCTAGTCCATCAGGCATCTCGGCGCATTGACGGGTCATCTTTCGCATCGAAAAGCGCGTCTGCGAGCTGCGTAATTGTCTCAAGGTTGGCAGACTGCTCGGGCGTGAAGCGAACGTTCAGCGCGCGCTGGAGCGTCAAAGACAAAAGCACCTTCTTGATGTCGGTCGAGCTTTGGTTGGTGCACGTGGTCGAGCCTTCCGCAAGCTTCACGCTCTTATCGTTTTGGCGCAGAAGCTTCTCGACGCTCTCGTCGGCGAGTTTCAAGATGTCCTCCGTGCCCAAAGCCCGCACCTCGTCTTCGGTCAGGAAGAACTTGGCGAGCGTATAGTTGCGCACCTCCTGGCGAAACGCCTCGCGGCCAAGCGTGCCCGACGTGATCTTCTCCTGCGCAGCTTCAGCATCCTTCGCCGCGATATCGAGGCGATCTTTCAGCGTCATCGTGCTAGCCATGATGAGGTTCCTCCTTAGTGGAAAGCGCCTTGCGCGCAAAATCCTTGATAGTCGACGCGATTGCGGAAACGCCCGCCTGCCGCTTCGCGTCGAAAATATAGACGAGCTCGGTCTCTTCCACGAAACGCACGGGGCACTCGATAATCGCCCGTGCATCTTGCCCCGAGAACATTTGCTGGAACAGGTAGATCACACCGCGCACCATGAGCGTGTCGCTGTCACCTTCAAGAGCGAAGCCCTCGCCTGGCGCCACGCCCACCCATGAGGGATAGAGCCACACCTGAGACTGGCACCCCTCGACGAGCGCTTCTTTCACTTTGCGCTCCTCGGGTAGTTCCTCGAGCTGCGCCGATAGCTGCAAAAGGTAGTCGAACTGCTCGAACGTGTCACCAGCGGCGACGAAGCCGTCGATGAATTCCTGCTGAATCTCGTCAGGAGCCTTCACGTTCCCCATCCCCTTTCTCGCCGACCCGAGCCCCAAACTCGGGAAAGAACAAGCCCGCGGCGTCGATTGCGGCGCCGCGGGCTTGGCGTTCGGCGCGTGATACGCCTTCTCGTTGGCTCGATTTACGCCTGGACGATTTCCAGACCGAGCAGCTCGCCGAGCTCGATGACCTGCTCTTCGAAGTCACCGTAGATAAGCGGCATGTGGTTGCCGATGGCGGCCTGCTTCTTGAAGAAGTCCTTGGAGTCCTTCACCTGGAAGAACACGCCCATGGAGCAGTTGGTCTGATCGTAGCCCATGGAGGTGATGATCTTGCCCTTCGCAACGAAGAGCTTCTCGACGTTCGGGTCGACACGGCACATCGTGATCGTCTGGCCGGCGTCCTCTTCGAACTTGTAGCGCAGCGTCGCGCCGAAGCCGGAGCGGGCGAAGGAGCGAATCGCGTAGGGGCGGAAGTCCTCGTCGAAGGATTCCCAACGGCGGTTCGGCACCGAGTGGAAGGTCAAAACGACGTTGGGGATGTCGCCGAGCTCTTCCATCTTCTGGTCAACATGCTCGGGCGTGAAGAACAGTGCCTTGGGCAGCTGAGCGCGGACGCCATGACGCACCGGGCTCGTGAAGCAATTGCCCATGTAGGACGGACGGCGGCCGATGGCCTGCAGCATCAGCTTGGAGACGACGGCGCCCAGATCGTACTCGCATGCGGACGGGATGCCCTGCTCGTTGTTGAGCGAGTGGTTCAGGCACATCGTGAACTGCTTCTGGTTCAGGCGGCGCGTCGCGCACAGATCGGGGCACGGAGCAGTGAAGCAGTTGCACTCGTAGGCGTCGAGGAACTTCTGGATGCCGTAGTTGGCTTCGACGGACTTCTTGACCATCTCGCGCGTCATCTCGCACTCTTCGGCGCCTGCGATGAGCTCGTCGGTTTCCTTGTCGATGATCTTCTCGTCCTCGGCGGTGAGGTTTAAGCCCTTGCGGCCCGGCGTGCAGTAGTTCTCCATCGGGTCGTCGTAGGAAATCTGGTCAAGCAGCTCATGAGCGGAGACGTAACGGATGCGGGTGCCGAAGCGCTCAGTGATCTTCTCGGGGTCGATGATCGAGTCGGGCGCGCTCACCGAGACGGTGCTCGTCATGCGGGTCGCGGCGAGGATCTTCGAGTCCTTCATGACCTTGCGAGCACGCAGGACGGTCATGTACTCGGTGGCGTCCTCCCAATCCTCGAAGGAGTAGAACTCAAGGCCGCGGGCAAGGAACTCGGCGGACGTGATAGCAGAGGCGCAGCATGCCTGGGTGATGGCGCAGGGCTTGCCGACGCGCTGAGCAAACTCGAGAGCCAAATCGTAGGGGCGGCTCGCATACCCGATAAAGTACAGGTCGACTTCTTCGCTTCCCTCGGCAAGCTTGTCGATCATCTCGTCTTTGGTGAGGAAGTTCTCGTCGCGCTCGACTTTGACGGGCTCGAGCAGGTTGACGACGTTCTCCGGCATAGCAGCCTGGAGCTGAGCATACCAACCCTTGAACTTCTCGGCGGCCATGTGGAGGTCGAATTCCTTCTCAAGCTGGATGCCCTCACCGAAGCGGCACGGTCCCTCGAACACGTACTCGTGATACAGCGTCAAGAAAATCGGCTTCACGTTGAGACGAATTTCCTCATGTTTTTTGATGGCCATGATGACTATCCTTTCCCCTGTTCTGCGGCACTCTCTCCCGTGCCGTGCTGACATCGAGAAGAGTACGCCGCGCCGCAGCGTAAATCATGGGGCTGGAATCACCGTCTTCGATAAATTCTATTGTGCATTTTGCATAATCTCGATGTCGTCGAAACGGTACGCAAAGAGCAGCGCGAAGCGAAGAGCTGGATCGGACGTGTCGATACCGTACGCACCCTCAATACGGTCGATGCGGTACTTCACGTTGTTGCGATGCATATGAAGCTTCTCGGCAACGATGTTCGCGCGGCGTTCGCACATGAGGTACTCGTAGAGGAACTGATAGTTGTCAGTGCCCCGCTCGGCGTCGTCTTTCGCGATAGAACGAACGATGACGCTCGCGTAAGTTGAATTCAAAAGCGGCAGGTCATCTCCCATTTTGTCGGCGATAAAGGCGATTTGGGCTCGATTGAACGAGAAGATACGGTTCCAGTTGAACGAAATCGGCAGCTTATGAGCGCCCGGCTTGGCCTTCGCCCCAAGCCGTGCAGCCTCGCGCGCCTGTCGATAGGCAATGGAAGCCTTAGCGAGATTCGTGAATTTGGAGCTGCGTCCGCAGATAAGGTCCATTTTCTCCATGAGCTCGTTGATGCGCGATGAGATGGATTTATGCCCCCTTGGGCACGAACCGACCTCGCAATGCAGCGCGCACTGCGGAGAGAGGCAGTTGAAGCACAGCACCGTGATGTAGCCGTCGAAAAGGACAACTTTCGCCGGTGCCACCATCGTGGCCAGGTCGGAAAGAAGCCGCGAGGGAGACATATCCTCGGTAACGGGAATCGTGAACAGGCAAAACCGCGCTTCTGGTGGAATACCTACGAGCTTACATCGCTCGCGAATGATAGCCTCGTTGCTCTCGCGGCCCAGAAGCAGATCATGAAGGAACGTGTCGACCGCGTTACCCGAGGGTTTGTCTTCCGGGTATTCGCGCTCGGCAATGCGTTTGACCCTCGAGAGGAAAAGGTCGAACGTGTCGTAGAGATAGTCGCAGGGCGAAAGCTCGTTGCACATCATGACGACGATGAGGCTGAAGCTCGTCTTGGTTTTGAACGACCTCACGACCGTGACGTATTTGCAGATGGAGAGCGTATCGTTGACGATAAAGCCGTCCTCTTTCGCCCATGGCTTGAAGCGCTTGTGCAGCTGGAATTTCCGGATGTTCTCCTCGGTATGGTAGCCGTGCTCGATCAGCTCCATCGTAATCGGATCGTCACAGGGAGTCCCCTTGGTGTAGGCCAAAAGCTTGAGAGCCGGATCCACTACGACGACGTTGTTGCGCAGCATCTTCTCGCTCACATCCATAAGCTCTTGAAGCCCGCCGCCGCGGCCGAGCACCGCGTCCATATCGCGCTCCCACATCCCGAATCGATAGAAGATTTCGAGCAACGCGTTGAATACCTGGAGCGTTCCCTCTCCCCCCGTGACGGAAAGCACGGCGGTCTGGTCGGGCTTGGTCGCGTGATGGTCCACGAAAGCTGCGTGGCGGCCGTAGCCTCGGACGCTTTCGCAGTCTTCGCTCGTCGAGCAAACGTAGAGGATATCGTCCCCCGCAATCGACGATTCCCCCAGATAAAGACGGGCATTTTCGAAATCAAGACTCCCGTCAGACGAGATTGAGACGTTCCCCATAGCCTCAAGTTCGTGCTTCATGATGTTCAGCGAAACACCCATGACCTACTCCCCTCAGATAAAGCCATTGCGCCGTATCTCATAATGGCCTATCTCCCGTCCGATTGCTTTAGTCGAAAGCCAGGCTTTTCGATAATCTTATTATGCAAAATGCACAATAAGATTTCACTCCCATCGTGCACGTCTTGCAAGAAGCACAACGAGTTCCATTTCTTTCGTATGCCCCATGCCCACTGACTCATGTGCGCGAGGTCTATAAGCTAAGCCCGAGCGAGAGACCATCCCCTCCGCTCTCAAAAAGCCCCTTCTTCCCTCGAATTTCAACGAAGGGGCAGCATCGCTGGGGCGGGTGTTCTTTATCCCAAAACCCGCCCCTCCAAAAAGCTTACCCCGTCTGCAAAGGCGGTTGACATACACAGCTGAAAACGGGCGCATAAGGGGATAGCGCCCAATCTAAGGAGGAGAAACTATGCCAAGAATCAACACTGCCATACGTTCCGTCTGGGGGGTGTCCGAGATAGGCTTCTCGATAGCCGCAACTCTCGAGACCGCCTTCTTCCTGTTCTTCCTGACCGACGTGGCACAACTTCCGCTTGCCATCTCGGGCGTCATCGCCGCAAGTGCGTCGGCCGTCGACACCGTATCTGCCCTTTTGGCGGGCGTGTTCATCGACAAGTTCCACTTCAAGAAGGGTAAGTACCGCCCCTGGCTCATCATCGCTCCGATCATCGCCATGGTGTTCTTCATCATGTGCTTCACCAAGGTGGGCGGCGACGTTGTGGCGGGCATCGTCATAAGCATCGGTTATGTCGTGAGCCACTTCTGCTGGAACATCACGTACGCGGGCATTCGCAGCATGACCAACGTGCTCACCGACGAGCCTTCCGAGCGCGCGTTCCTGTCGGGTCGCCTGGGCGCCGGCTCCGCACTCGGCCGTGTGATTGCGTCGAAGCTCGTGCCGCTGATCACGACCTCCCTCGCCGCGCTCGTCAGCGGCGTACTTGCCTACTCCATTTGCGCCGCTGTTGTGTCAGTCATCTACATCATCGCGATGGCCATCTGCTTCTTCGCGACGAAGGGATACGACACCGAAACCAAATCGGAAGGCAAGAAGATTTCTTTCAAGGCGATGGGCAAAAACATCGTCACCAACCCGAATCTCATCGGCGTCGTACTCCACGACATCCTGCGCCTCATCGCCTACTACACAGTCGCTGCAGGCACAGCGTACTATGCGAAAGTCGTCCTGGGTGATGCGTCCGCTTCGGGAACCATCCTCATGATGTTCTACCTGGGCTGTTTCGTGGGCTCGTTTATCGCCGCGCGCGTCGCTAAGAAGCTCGGCACCAAGAACACCACCATCGTGGGCGTCGCAGGCTGGCTCGTGATCTGGGTCATCGCCTACATCCTGCAACCAGGGTATGTGCTTCTGAACGTGCTGCTCGTGCTTTCGCAGGTGTTCTTCGGCCTTGCCTACGGCCTGTCCGCAAACCTGTACTCCATGTGCGCCACCTGGAGTCATTGGAAAACTGGCGAGAACACGCTCGGCACCACGATGTCGATCATGACCGTGTCGGTGAAGCTCGGCGTCACCCTGCGCGCGATTATCCTGCCGGCGTTCCTCTCGCTTGTCGCCTATGACGCCACAGCAACCGTCTTCGACGCTGCTGCTATCGCAGGCATCGAGCAGATGTACTTCCTGCTGCCGATCGGGCTGCTCGTTGTGTCACTTATACCGTTCCTGCTGCTGTTCAAGATCAAGGACTCCGATGTCACGAAGATGAACGAGGAGATCGCCCAGAAAGCGTAGCGGGAAGAACCGAGGACTGCTGAGGTTTTCCGCCTCAGCGCATAAGGAAAAGGCCGGTGCAGCTATGTGAGTTGCACCGGCCTTTCTTGCTGTTCGGCTACGAGAGCTTCGTGTACCCTGTCGCCTCGTAGAGCGTTGCGCATTTCGCGGCATCGCCCGTTACGGTATCGGCGACGAAGGCTTGCGCCTCTGCCGCACCTTCCGCCTTGAATTTGAGCGACATGCCGCATCCCGCGCTGATCTCGCGCGGAGTCGGGATGAGAGCAAAAGAGGCGCCCGCTGCCTTGAAGGCCGCCTGCGCCGCCATCGCGGCATGCGTCGAGTCGAAGGCGAGCACGAATGGTTGCGCGCTCGCCACCTGAGTTTCCCCCATTACAGCGTGATGGTCTTTGCGGACTCGCGCATGCGCTCGAGGATGTCGTACATGTTGGAAACCTCGCCGACGGAAAGCTTATCGGCAATGCCGAAAAAGTTCAGGCACGTGCCGCACACGAGCACCTCGGTGCCCTGCTCTTCGAGCTTTTTCACCGCCTCGATGACCTGCTCCTCTCCCGGTGCTACCAGCTTCACGCCAGCGTTCATGAACAGAAGCGACGTCGGCGGATCGCCCGCTTCGGAAAGCGTGTAGAGGGCCATTTTCATAAGGTTGCGGCCAAGCTCAAGATCGCCATCGCCCACGAAGTCCTTGCCGATGAACACGGAGTACCCGCAACCACCCGTGGTCGAGCACGCGCTCCCAGCCTCGGGGATAGCAGCAGGAGCCTCGGCCTCGGTGCCGTCGCCCTCGCCGAAGGTGATGAGCCAGCCGCCCTCGATCTTGTCAACCGACGTGGCCATGTTCTTCTTCTTGCCAAGACGCGTGAGGTTCTTCACGGCCGTCTCGTTGTCAACCTGGATAGCGAGCTCCGTCACGCCCGCGTCGAGCTCCTTTTTCGCCATGACGAGAGGCATAGGGCACTGCTTGCCGAAACCGTCGAGGATTTTCATGGGGGATCCTTCCTTGCTGAGGCCCGCGCGTACGGACACGGTGAATTGCGCTTGTTTCACGTGAAACAAGCTTCTAAGCAGGCGAAAATGCAGAATGTCGCGCGGCGGCAGAATCACGCGGCGAAAAATCGCTCTGTCAAGGATGAGTATAACGCAGAAACGCACGGGGCGCCCATCTGACGGCCGCGACGGCCGCAATCGCGTCCGAGGGCGACGGGAAAGCCGCCCGCTGCTACAATTTGAGTCACCGTTTCTCGCACGAAAGGCGCATTCATGACTTCGCAGTCCCCGCACGATAAGCTCCGCTCGCTTCCTCAGGTTGAGGAAGTCCTCCACGATGCCTCGCTCGAGGCCCTCACCGATAGCGTTCCCCGAGACTTGGTATGCGACGCTGTACGTGCGAGCATCGACGAAGCGCGGCAAGCTATCCTTGCAGGGAGCGACGCCGACACGTCCATCCCGAGCATCGTGCGCGCGACCCGTATGAGGCTTCTCGCGCTGAACCGTCCTTCCCTGCGGCGCGTCGTGAACGCAAGCGGCGTCATCATCCACACCAACCTCGGACGAAGCGTTCTCGCGCCCGCCGCCGTGCAGGCCGTGAACGAGATCGCAAGCGGGTACTCGACGCTGGAATACGACACCGACGCGATGGCTCGCGGCTCGCGCCATTCCCACTGCGAGCAGCTCATCTGCACGCTCACCGGCGCCGAGGCCGCAATTGCTGTGAACAACAACGCCGCGGCAGTCATGATGGTGCTCTCCGAATTCGCCGCAGGTCACGAAGCTATCGTCTCGCGCGGCGAGCTCGTCGAGATCGGCGGGTCGTTCCGCATCCCCGACATCATGGCGCAATCGCACGCCACTATGGTGGAAGTCGGCGCCACGAACAAGACGCACCTTTCCGACTACGTGCGAGCGGTCACGCCCGACACGGCCATGGTCTTGAAGGTGCATCCCTCGAACTACCGCCTGATCGGTTTCACGGAATCGGTAGCTATCTCCGAGCTGCGTTCACTTGCCGACGACGAGAACGCCACGCGTGAGCAGGCAGGCGGAACGAGCGGTGACAAGCTCCTTGTCTACGAGGACCAGGGGTCGGGTGCATTCATGCGCCTGACTTGCTTCGGCGACTACGCCGAGCCCACCGTCTCCGAATCGTTGCAAGCCGGAGCCGATCTCGTGTCGTTCTCAGGCGATAAGCTGCTCGGCGGCCCCCAGGCAGGCATCATCGTCGGTGCGAAGCCGCTGATCGCGCGCCTGAAGAAAAATCCCCTCGCCCGCGCGCTGCGCCTCGACAAGATGACGCTCGCTGCGCTCGAGGCCACGTTGCGCCTCTATTTGAACCCCGAGAACGCTCGCCGCGAGGTTCCCACCCTGCGCATGCTCACCGAAACCGCCGATGAGGTCCGCGTCCGCACCAAGAAGCTTGCGAGCATGCTGAAGAAAGCGCTCCCCGTAGATGCCTGCGAGGTTTCCATCGTCGAGGAGATTTCCCGTGCTGGCGGCGGGGCGCTGCCCATGTGCGATATCCCCACCTATTGCGTGCAGGTCAAGTTCTTGCAAGGCGACGCGCTCTCATGCGATCGCCACCTCGTTTCGGAGCGTCTCGTTCCCGTTGTGGGTCGCCTGAAGAAAGACATGCTGCTCTTCGATGGGCGCACTGTGCTCGACGAGGGAGAGATGCAAGAAATCGTGCGCGCCTGCACCGAGTATTTCGAAGGGATCGACCGATGAAGAACCACGACCTCGTCCTGGGAACCGCAGGGCACATCGACCACGGTAAGTCCTCGCTCATCCTCGCGTTGACTGGAACCGATCCTGATCGTCTCTCGGAAGAGAAGCAGCGCGGTATCACCATCGAGCTCGGTTTCGCGCGCCTTTCTCTCGACGACGGCACCACCTTAGGCGTGGTTGACGTTCCCGGTCACGAGAAGTTCGTCCGTCAGATGATCTCGGGCTCGACCGGCATTGACATGGCACTCCTGTGCATCGCAGCTGACGATGGCGTCATGCCCCAAACAACCGAGCACTTGGCCGTGCTGGAGCTTCTGCGCATCCCCACGCTCGTCGTCGCGCTCACGAAGGCCGACCTCGTTGACGACGAATGGATCGAATTCATGATCGATGAGGTGAAAGGTCGCCTTGCGGGTGGACCTTACGAGAATGCCGAGATCATTGCTGTATCAAGCCGCACGGGAGAGGGGCTCGACAACCTGAAAGCGGCGCTTGGCCGGGCAGCGAAAGCAACAAAGCGCCAAAAAGCTTCCGACAGCGCTCGCCTGCCGATCGACCGCGTTTTCACAATCAAAGGCGCAGGCACAGTCATCACGGGAACGCTTTGGAGCGGCGCCATTTCGATAGGTGACGAACTTGAAGTGCTCCCGAGCGGACGCATGTCCCGTGTGAGGAGCATCCAAATCCACGGAGAGAGCGTCGATCGCGCCGAAGCCGGCCATCGCGTCGCGCTCAATCTGAACGCGCTTTCCACCGAAGAGGTGCGGCCAGGCGATTTTCTCGCAGCTCCCCACACCGTCACTGCAACCGACCGCTTCGATGCCGACTTCACCTACCTCGGCCTCTCCTCGTCCGACAAACCCCTCGAAAGCGGGGCGCGCGTCCATGTTTCGCACGGAACGCGCGAGGTCACAGGGCGAATCCTTCGCATCGGGGACGAGCAGGGTTTCAAGCCGGGCGAGAGAGCCTATGCCCAAATCCGCCTCGACGAGGAGCTTCCCGTATCCTGGCAAGACCACTTCATCGTGCGGTCGTATTCCCCCGTGCACGTTATCGGCGGCGGCGTCGTGCTCCGCGCGCACCCCAAGCGCTCGACCACGGCGACCCCCGAGAAGATCGCGCTCCTCGATGCTTTGCGCGACGGAGATGGCGACCGTGCAGCGGAATGCGCGTTCAGCCTTGAGAAGGCGCCGGTAACGTGCGAGGACATCGTTCATGCAGCAGGATGCAGCCAAGCTGCGGCGAAGCGAGCCCTTGAGTCGCTCGAGAAATCGCGCAAGGCCGTCCGTCTCAAATCCGACCAGGCCGGTTCAAGCGTTTACTTCACCACACCGCGCTATGTGCAGAAGATGCGCTCAACGATCGAGAACGCTCTGCTCGCCTTCCATAACGAGAATCCGACGTCGACCGGCATGTCGAAGGAGGCACTCCGCCAGAAAGCGGCTGCACGCCTTTCACCCGACTGCTTCGATGCCCTCCTCGCTGATGCACAAGCGACTAAGCACGCTGTTGTCAACGGCGGTGAGGTTTGCCATCCCCAAGCGGGCGCTGGAGCTCAGGCGTTGGAGAAGCAGGCCGCGGAAGCCCTGCTTGCCGCACTTCGCGAGGCTGATGGGTCCCCCGCGACACTCGATGAAATCTTTTCGAGCTGCAAAATCGAGCCTTCTCTCGGCCGACGCGCCATGGCTTCCCTCGAGAAGGCAGGCGAAGCGGTTCGCATCACGAAAGAACTCGCCTTCTCTACTGGGGCACTTGCCCAATTTGAACAGGCCGTTCGCACTCGTCTCGCCGACGGCGCCTCTGCGAGCGCCGCAGAACTGAGGGACGCTATGGGCACCACGCGCAAATACGCCATTCCCTTGTTGGAATATTTCGACGACAAGGGCATCACCCGCCGCTCGGGCGACGAGCGCGTGTTAATCGGAAGATAGCGCAGCTCATCTAGCGAGATAACGGCGCCGCACCACGCCGCGTGCCCAGCGAGCGGGGGGGTGTTCCTATAGTTTTGTCAACTGATTTGTTGGCGAATTTCGCTCGATGGGGACAACGCTGCCGCGGGCCCCGTAAGGGGCCTGCGCCTTCCCTTCTTCGATCGGCTCGCTAGGCCGAGTACGGGACCTTGTCCCGCATAATCGCGTAGATCACCTTCAGCCTTTTGCGCGCGACGGCTTTGAGCGCCTCTCCGTGGCGCATGCCGCGGCCCCTGCAGGCGCGGTAGTACTCGCCGAAGCGGTTCTCGCTCCTGACCAGGGAGTTGCATGAGAATATGAGCAGGTTCTTAAGCCTCCTGTTGCCCTGCCTGGATGCGGAGACCGACGATATCGAGGTGCCCGACCGGCGGTTGCGCGGGGCGATGCCGCAATAGGAGGCAAGGTGGTCGTGATCCGGGAAGTCCTCGATGTTTATGCCTATGACCAGCTCCGACGCGGTCCTCGGCCCGATGCCGGGGATGGTGACGAGGCATTCGTACGTTCCGTCCCCCGCCAGAAGCGCGGTGATCTCCCGGTCGATCCTGTCCGCTTCCTCCAGCGCCTCCCTTATCCTCCTTGCAAGCATCCTGACCTGCGGGTTCTCCGCGTCGACCCGTCGCTTTGAGGGTCTGGTTGATGCCATGGCGGCGTTCCAGGCCGCATCCATCCTCGCCCGGTTCGCGCCCTTCGTGACGGCGCCGAACGCCGGCTTCCCGGCGTCGATGCAGCCCCACGGGCCTCCCAGCTTCTCGAGCATGTTCAGCCAATGCCGGTCGCCCAGGTCGGCAAGCGCCTCGAACGCGGGGCACGATTCCAGCAATATGCTGCGGAGGCGGTTCTTGTCCCTGGTGGCGCAGGTGACCATGTGGCTTCTCTGGGCTGCGAGCGACCTGGCCGCCTCGAGGGCCTCGTCGGGCTCGGGGACCGGCAGCAGCGCGTCGGGGATGCCCAGCGCCGTCTTCGCGATGGCGAGGGCGTCGCGCTCGTCGGTCTTGGCGTCGCCCGCGAACAGCCTGGCGGCCTGGTGCGCGGCGAGCCCGGGCAGGTACGCGACGCCCAGCCCCGCCAGCCTCGCGCGCGAGATCGCCAGCAAGCCGATGTTGCGACATTGGTCGACGACAACGATCGTATCGCATGCGACCTGGGAAAACAGGCCGTCGAGATCGCCTTCCGAGTTGCGGACGCGCCTGTTGAGCGCGACCTCTCCCTCGCGCGTGACGAGGCATGCCCAGTGCGACGACTTGCCGACGTCGATGCCCAAAACGGCCTTGGGTGGGGATATTGCGGATGGCATGGTGGTATCCTTCCAATCGTCGGTCGATCGGAATGCTGCTTCCCGCGACACCCACATTACATGGCCGTGGCTCATCTTGGCGGAAGGCCCGGCAGTTTCCTATCAGTCGTCGGAAACAGCGGCGCCCGCGTCGGCAACACCCCCCGGGCCCTCTTGGGGCAGGGGCGGAAGGCCGTCCGCGGGCGCCCGATCGGCAGTCCCTCGGGACTTGCGTCAATCGTAGTCCGTTTTGCGATTGATTGCTCCAACCGCCGAACTAGCTGTTTTTTACTGTAATGGGGGGGGGAGAGAAACGCCCCTTTCGCGAAACGCACTCGCTGCAGCAAACGCCCATCTCCAAGAAAAAGGCCTCAGACGGACCATTCCGCCTGAGGCCTTCGATGTTATGCGCGCCGTTTTCCCTTAGAGGGATGCGACGTAGCGCTCGAGGTTCTTCTTCAGTCGACCGAGGAAGCTTTCGCCCAAAGCGGAAAGCTCGGCATCATCCTTCGTGATATACCCGAGATGGATTGTCACGTCCGTCTCAAGCGGGACGGTCGTCAGCGCCGGACCGTCGGCGATGCCCACAAGGATGCCGCTCGTCACCGTATAACCATTGAGGGCGACGCAGAGCTCGGAGAGCGAGGCACGGTCGGTCGTTGCTATCTTCTTTGCGCATGCAGGGTCGCACACCGCTTCTTCCGCGAATTCAGCAGGAGCGTCTTTACCCTGGTCAAAATAGATATACGGCCAATCAGCAAGATCGTCCAACGTAAGCGACTTCGCATTCGACATCGGGTGGCTCGAAGGCAGGGCCACGCGCGGCGCCGACTGCACGAGCTCGGTGTATCGAACGCCCGCTGCTTTGAACGCCTCGTCGAGAGCGGCATCCGAAGCGGACGTCTTGAGCAGGATGCCCAGTTCGCTCATTCCTCGCGCGACGTCGTCGATAACGCCCTGCGTCGTGCGGTCGCGCAGCGCGTAGGAATATTCATCGCCACCTGCCGCAAGCACGGTGTGCGCGAACGTCTGCACATCGAAGAGATAGTGCTGACCTGAAACCGAAAACGTTTTCGACATAGCCTTCTCCTTACTTCTGCGTACGCTCATCAACGAAGCGGCTCGCTTTGTGTGCGGATGACGTACCGAGCTTGCCCGCATCGTACACGATTACCTTAGCAGGTCGCACGCCGCAATGGGCCTTCAACGCTGCCTCGACACGCTTCGCAACCTCAGCATACGGCTCTTCACTGCCAAGCGCACGCTCGACCGAGACCTCGTAACGGGTCGTGTAGTTCTCGTCGTACACGCGAATGGAGTACTCGCCGGTAAGGCCCTTCGACGCACGGACGACGTACTCCACGTCGGAGGGGAACACGTTCACGGCGCCGACGATGAACATCTCGTCCTTGCGACCGGTCACGTGGATGCGGGCAAGGGTGCGCCCGCATTCGCACTTGTCGGTGCTCACATATCCGATGTCGCCCGAGCGGAAGCGGATCATCGGGCGTGCCTTCTTCATGAGCGTCGTGTAGGTAAGCTCACCGACGCTGCCTGGCTCTAGCACCTCACCGGTCGTCGGGTCGACAGTTTCCACGAGAATCTGGTCCTCGACGATATGCAGGCCGTCTTTCGCCTCGCACATCGCTGCGCAAGCGCCGTAGATGTCGGACAGGCCGAAGAAATCGACGACCTTAGCGCCCCACAAATCCTCAATCGCCTCACGCGTCGACGAGATAGAACCGCCAGGCTCGCCTGCGACGATGATGGTGTGGATGCTGAAATCTTCGCGCGGGTCGAACCCCTTCTCCTTCGCTTTCTCGCCAAGCGCCCAAGCGTAGGAAGGGGACGTCCAGATAACGGTCGGCTGATACTGCTTCAGCACGAACAGCAGGCGATCGGAAGGCACCGCGCCAACCCAGATGGCGAGCGCGCCGAGTTCCTGCGCGCCCATAACGTCGGGGCCGCCGACGTAGAGCGCGAAGTTCAACCCGTGCACGTAGCGATCGTTCGGGCGCATACCCGCTTGCCAGAAGAGGCGCGCTTCGGTCGATTGCCACAGGTCGAAGTCTTCTTGCGTGAAGGGGCTTACCGTAGGAACGCCGGTCGAGCCGGATGAGGTCGCCATAAACACGACGTCCTCCTCGGGAACGGAGCACATCTCGCCGAAGAAGCTTCCGACATGCTGCGTCTCGCGCTCCGTCTTCTTGTCGATGAAGGGGAATCTCTCGATGTCGGCGAGCGACGTGATGTCCTCGGGCTTCACGCCGGCCTCATCGAAAGAGCGCTTGTAGTACACCGTGTTCTCGTATGCGTACTTCACCATTGCCTGCAGACGCTCGAGCTGGAGCTTCTCCAACTCAGGACGCGGCATGCATTCTATTTCGGGGTCGTAGTATTTCTGATCGTAGGGTATGTTCTTCTTCGCCATGCAAATACTCCTCGTTGCTATTCGTGGATGCCTGATAATAAAACCACTCGAACCTTCTTGAGGCAAGCATTTGGATTGGACTTTCTTTTGAGTACTCGTTATCTTTATAATCGATAGTTGCATATAATGCATTTGCAATACCGCTATGTACTCGAGGCGATTTGCTTTAAGAAAGGTACTCCATGACTTTACAACAACTTCGCTACCTTATAGCAATTGCCGAATTCGGCTCCATCAATGCTGCTGCTCAAAATCTCTATGCCTCGCAGTCTAATCTTTCTACCGCAGTCAAAGAGCTTGAGACTGAACTTGGAATCACCATATTCACCCGCAGCAATCGTGGCGTCACCCTCACCAATGACGGAACCGAGCTGCTCGGCTACGCACGTCAGGTTATCCAACAGGCCGACATGCTCTCCGAACGCTATGCGAAAGGATCTTCGAGCCATGCACGCCTGACTGTTTCGACGCAGCACTATGCCTTCAGCGTGCAAGCCTTTGTCGAGGTCGCCGAAATGTACACAGGAGACGAATACGAGTTCACCTTGAGAGAATGCCGAACCGGCGAGATTATCGACGACGTGCGAACCTTCCGCAGCGAAATCGGAATCCTGTTCCGCGATAGCTTCAACTCACGTGTACTCGACAAAGCCTTTGCTGATGCAAACGTCGTTTTCACGCCGCTTTTTGATGCGCAGGTCCACGTGTTCGTCGGCGAACATCACCCGCTTGCGAAGGCAAAGATTCTCACACTGGATGACCTTGAGAATTATCCGCGCTACTCCTTTGAACAGGGTACAGAAAACTCCTTCTATTACGCCGAAGAGCCCTTCAACCAGATTCCCCATAAGAAGGAAATCCGCTTCTCCGACCGCGGAACATTGACGAACCTCCTTACCAACCATATCGGCTACACCTTGTCTACCGGCGTCCTCTCCTCTGAGATGCACACGGGCATTGTGTCTATTCCGCTCGACACCCGAGGCCTTCCCGGCAGCAACGGGACGATGCAAGTCGGCTATATCATCCACAGCCAGATGAAACGCAGCCCGCTTCTCGAGGATTACATTTCGATGCTCGAGAACGTTATGAGGAACAATCCGTTCGTCCATCCCTATAAGCACTAAAAAAGGCGATGTTTCACGTGAAACATCGCCTCTCGCAAGCTGAGCGCGTTCAGGTTATTTAACAGCGCCAATGCGGCAGATCTTGCCACCGCAGTCAGGGCAGGTTCCCTTCATGATGGGCTTACCGTTTTTGGTAACACCCTCAACCGGGTTCTGCATTTCCTTCTTCGCCTTGCACTTGACGCAATATGCTTCGATGGCCATTCCTATAAACCTCTCTATCGAATCGATATGGGTGGAACCAAAAGCCCGTTTCACCTCAAACGTTCGAAATTATACAGGAAGCAGACAATCTACCTCTAAGAAATCCTACTCCCCTTAGATATTCTTTAGCATTTCCACAACGAACTCGACATTCTTGGAAAGGTTGTCCGGTTTCACCACGTCAATTGTGTCGTCCTTTTGAGCAAAGAATGCAGGCTTGGTACCATCCATGCCAGCGAGATGCATAGCCTGAAAACCTTGCTGTGCTGCGTATGCGCCAGACCCCTCGCCCCACGGGATAGTCGCACTGCCCACATGAGCACCCGTTGCCTGAGCCGCCTTCTTCACATAACGCTTCATACGGGAAGAGACGGATACCTTGCGCAGCGTGCCCTCGCTCTCGATAAGCGACAGCGACCCTGCACCCATCGCCTCGAGGTCCACGATGATCGCACCACGCAGCTCATCGGCGTGATCGGAGAGAAACGCCTTCATGCCATTATGGCCGGAAAGCTCGCAACCAAGCGCAACGAACCAGACTTCCGTCGTAATCTCGGGGTTATGGAAATGGTAGATGCGCTCCTCGTCTTCTTCGGACTCCACTGGCTCCGGCATCATGTCCGGCGTCACGATTTCCTCTTCAGAGCGAACGTTTGCATTGCCCATCGAGATGCGCGAGAAGGCGCCTCCGTTCCAACGGCTGCGGCCGCCACGGCGCGAGCCATCGTCAGACGCTGGCTCAAAAGCGGTCGTCTTGTCCTCGTGGAAGCTGTCGTCCTCGTCGTAATAGTAATCGTCGTCATACTCGTCCTGCGAATATTCCCCGTAGCCGGCCTGGGCATTAACATCGGCCTCGTAAGACGCAGAATCGTCGCGGAAGCTCTCCCAACCGCCTCGGTCAGCCCCCACGGTGCGAGCATCGAAGGAGTCGTCGACGTCGAGCCATTCCTGCGGCGTCATAGGAGCGTCTTCCTGCTTCTTCTTGCGGCTGAAGCGGTCGAAGAACTTGCGAACGCGAGACTTCGGCATCTCCACATATCCAGGGCCCGCGAATGCCCCTGTCTCGGTGACAGTGCCGTCGTACGCCGAATCATCCGCATCATCGACATAGATGTCTTCGTCGGCGACGTTCTCGAAAAGCTCCTCATCGACAGGGGCGAAAGAGCCTGTCGCGCTTGCAGGTGCAAAAGATCCAATCTGGTTGATCGCGACCGTCGCGTCAGCGGACGTTTCCTCGGCAGTTTCGTTCTCTTGAGGTGCCTCCACCGGCTTTTCAAGCGTGATTGAACCGGAAAGCGACGGGAGAGAGCCTCTCAGGCTCGATATCGACATAGACGAAGGATGAGCCGGAGCGGCCTCCGTTTGGCCCTGAGAAAAGCTCTCAATGGACGGAATTTGAGCACGAAGTCTCTCGGCAGGCGATTTCTTTCCCTTCGAAGCGTCTGCAAGAGGCGCGCGCTGCTTCTTCAGTTCAGCGACCGGCTTCAAATCTTCTGCCGTTATCGCCTCGAGCGTCGGGGCCTGTGCGGTACGGTTTGCCTCTGCGGCCAAAGGAGCCACGAACGGAGCAGGGGCTTCCGCCGCCGCCTGGGCAGCTGCCTCTTCGCGCAGGCCGGTCACATCGATCGGCGTCATCGCGCACGTAGCGTATTCCTCAGTCGAGGCGGGCGCGGGCGAGCCTGCAGCTCCAGCCTGAGCGTTCGGCATCGACGCTGCGTCCTGTACGGGAGTAACAGGAGGAATCGCCGTTGCGGAAACACGCTGCTCGCCAGCAAGCGCATCAACAGACTGCGACGGTGCTTCATTGTTAGCAATCGGGGTTGCCTCTGCGGAAACCGGCTCGACGGTGAGCGACGCCGCCGAGGTATCGACAGGTTTCGTCCATTCGGGCATAGACCAATCGGGGATTGCCTGGTCTCTCTCCCCCGCGATGGACACGCGTTCCTGTTCGATCACCGCGAAGGTAGTATCCCCGCCTTCACCCTCAAAGCCCGGCGCCTTCACTTCCTTTATGGAATCGCGCATAGCAGCCAATCGCTGCTCAGTCTCGGATACAACCGCCTCGTTCGCTTCCTGGAAATGAGCACTGCTCGCGCTCACCGCGGCATCGAGCGCATCGGCATAGCGGGAGCGGTGGACTGGCTTGTCGTCGTTCTTGGGACGCTTGGCCTTCTCCTGGGCGCGCGCAAACCATGCGGGAACGCTTGACCCGTCATCTTCAACCACCATCTCGGCGGCTGCAGGAGCATTCTGCTGCGAGGCGTCGGCATATGCAGCCTCATACGGGGAACCGAGCTGCGACATTTCCTTGTCGAGATATCCCTCGATGGGAGAACCCTGAGCAGCAGGTTGCGGGCGCGACGCCGCCAGCGCTGCCTCGGCGGCATCAGCTTGCGCCGCGATCTGTTCCTGAAGAGCGGCGGCAGCTTCGGCGGGTATCGGTGCGAAGGCGGCCGAGGTGTCCTCGCGAAGCGCCTGTATATCCTCCGCACTCGGCTTGCCGAGCGGCTCGTCTTTCACCTGTACAAGATTTTCGGAAATGTCGAACACAGGGGCGGCTCCCGGCACGGGCTTTCCGGAAATCGCCGCGATTGCCGCCTTAGCCTGAGCAAGGCGCGCCTCTGCCGAACCCGCAGGTGCCTGAGCTGTTTCGTAGACCACGGAGGCCCCATTGGGAACCACACCAGCAACGCGAGCCGCTTCCTCTCCGTGGATTACCGGAGCCTCTTCATAGTTCTCAACAGCAGACGTGGGGCTGCCAACACGAGCGGCTGTCTCCATGAGCACAGCGACTCCTGAAGCATTGCAATTGGCGCCAGCGCTATATCCAGCTGTACGGTGCGCGAGCGCGAAGATTCCCGGAACAATCGCAATAATCGCGGCAATCACCGCGATGATCGAGACAACGACGACGGGAGCACCCGACGCATTGCCGAGAGCCAACCCGCGAATGAGAAGCAAAATTGCGGTAACCGCAGCTGCAACAGGTGCACAAAGCTTGATTATCGGAAGAATTCCCAGAAGAGGCTCGTTCAGCTCAGCCTGAACCTTACCGCTGTCGTAATGGGAAACGATCACGATCTTTCGATGGGAAGACTTCATGTCGGCGGCAGCGGGCTCGTATTTCGCCACCACGTTCTGACTCACGCCTTTACCGAGCATGCGAGAGAGAACCGGCTTGCCAAGCGATTCAGCGAGCATAAGACCCCCGCTTACCAGAGCAAGGAAGAATGCGAGAATCCCAATAGCGGGAACCGCAAGACCCAAAACCACTGCAACGAGCAAGATGCCTGCACAAATGAGCGACGGCGTCTCCGTGTTGGAGGCTATGGCGAAGTCCTCGATTTCTGCTGCGAGGCCCGCTTCCTTCTGAAGATAGTCGGCGATATAGAGCGCCGCCTGCTGCTCCTCTTCGGTACCGCCAGGTCGCGGCCCGATTTCCTCGGAGAGATATGACACATGGTCGATGATATCCGGCATAGGATGCCCTTTCACTTTCCTTTTGTATGAAGGCATATATGCTGCATACTATACGCTATTTATTGAAGGTGCCCAAATAATCACGGATAAAAGCATCTGCGCTCTGCGCTTGTGAACGGGCATTTTCATACATTTCTCGACTCGACGCCGTTTTGCTATCAAACGCTTCCACTACGAGCTCGTCTGGATCCTCCGGAAGCTTCTCCGCGAGTTCGCCCGCCTGTTTCTCCGCGTTGTTGTATGCGTCGTTGTGCTCGGTCGCCGCTTGCGTGTCGCGGTTGATAAGCGCATCGTTCGATTCGATGGCGTAGCCTTGCGCCTCAAGTCGCTTATCGATGTAGCTCATATATGCGCTCAAATCCAACTGCGGAAAGATCTGCTCGGCATTCTGCAGCGCAGTCTTCGCCTTCGAAAAGGACTCTATCGCCTGCTGGGACTTCTCTGTCGACGCCTGCATATCGGCTGACGTTGCCGAGGAAGCGATATCTGCCGCCTCGCGGGCAAGCCCGTCGGCAGCGAGAACCAACTGCCACCCTTTCGTTACCTCTTGCCTCGCTTGGAGAGCACTCACCGTGTCGTCAATTATGGCAGCGCCGCTTGTCATCATCTGGCGACGAGCCGTTATCGTATCGACCACCTTTAAATCGGGGGCATTGCTCGCCTCGGAGCTGCTATTTATCGCTACTTGACCTACCGCTTCCTCTGCCGCATCAAGCTCATCGATGCAGGTCGACTTCCCATCCTGCACCTTTTTCTGAACATCAAGCATATCATCTACTGAAAGGGATGTGACGTCACTGTTCGCCAAATCGACGACGACAGCATCTATTTCCTCCAACAGCTCGTCAGTCCCGGACAGCTCAGAGATGGCGCTGCTCAAGACCCCTTTGTACGTCTGCTGATCTTGATAGGTGCCGAAACCCCACCACGTCAACCCTCCAGCCACCGCAAGCAGTACCACGGTGAGCGCGGACGATACGATCAACCGCCCGCGTTTGCGTGCACGCTTGCGCGATGCAACTTCAGCATCGAACGATCGAGGTTCACGCGCGCTGTGCGACCCACGAGCTACCCCACTCGCTCTTTTCTGCTCGAGACGACGTTGTCTCCGCTCGGATCGACTTTGCGCACGCGCTGCTGAACGCGACGCTTCCCGCTGTGTCAGCGCAAGCCCCTCGTCTTTCGACGGCGTGGATATATGTTTCTTCTTACCAGGAAGCGTGAAAAGGGAAATTGTTCCGAAGGGGCTCGAGCTCCCTTCACCATCGAGCGAATTTTTAGCTGCATCGAGAACACTGAAGGAAATCTCGTTCGAGGTTCCCTCCGTGTTTCTCTTGATGTGCGCCGCTTTCGCGACTTTGTCGATTCGCTTAGACATGGCAATGTTTCACGTGAAACATCTACTCGTTTGCTGCCGCAAGTCGAGCGATGATCTCGTCGATGGTGCACACTTCTATCGTTTTGCTCGGAAGCGAGTGGAGAAACACCTTCCCATAGCTCTTCGTTATCAAGCGCTTGTCAGCCAAGATGAGAACACCCTTATCGGAAGCCTTCCTGATAAGCCTTCCCGCTGCTTGTTTCGTCTCGAGCACTGCCTGGGGCAGCGAGTAATGGCTCCATGCGTGGTCGTCGCGCATGGCTCTTTCGCACGAGAGCGGGTCGGTCGGCTTTGAAAACGGCAGCTTAGGAATGATCACACCGCGAAGGGTCGATCCCGGCGCATCGAATCCTTCCCAAAAACTTTTCAACGCAAAGAGTGAAAGATGCCTGTCTTTGATGAAATCATCACGAAGACCTTTAACGGAAACTCCCCATTTCTGACAAACGAGACGCAAATCCTCTTCCTTGAGGACAGGCTGAACGACGTCGAAGCACTTCTCCATTTCGCGCCGGTTGGTGAACAGCGTCAACATCGACCCCTGCTGCGCGATGTGCGTACCCACCAAAAGCCGCTCGAGCTCGTCGATATAATGCGGGTCGGAAGGCTCCGGAATGTCGTTTGCCACATATACCGTCATATTCTTGTCGAAGTCGTAGCTCGAATCAAGCTGACAGGTGCGCGCACGCTTTCCCTCGCCTGCGTTCAGCCCCATCGCGTTTTCGAAAGAAGCGAAATCCCCGTCGATGGACAGCGTTGCAGAAGCGAACACGACCGATTTCGTCTGAGAGTACAGCTTGTCTTCAAGAGCCTCACCCACATTGACGACGAGCGCCTCCAGCTTATCCGTCTGCTTGTCCTTCTTTCGGCACAGCTCCGCAGCGTAAGCGTAGCTGTCAGACTTCTCGCCGAAGATCACCTCGACTGCTCCCACGAGGTCTTTCAAATCCATCGCTACAGAGGCGATTTCGCGCTGAGGCTCCGCCGCACCCTCGATGCTCTCAAGATAGCCGACGAGCTCCTGATTGCAGGTAATCGCCTTTTCCGCGCTTACCTGCATAGCCTTTGCAAGCGTTCTCAACGAACCGAACGTCTCTGAAGCCCGAATATCATCGTTGAGCCACAACTCCGTGCGGTCATAGTTTCGACTGCGCTTATTCGGGTCGAAGTACAGCAAATCCTTGATGTGGGGGGCGAATTCATGGGCTGCCGCAGCAAACATGTCGCCTGCAGACTTCGCCTTGCCAATCAACCCCTCGAACAGCGTCGCTCCATCGTTTTTGAGAGAGGAGCTCAACTTCCTTTCAGCACGGGCATAGACATTGCGACTTTCGCCGCTGGCAACTTTTTGCGCAAGTCGAGTGACATCTTCCGCTGCAATCTCCAGCGAGAAGGCACGGCGAGCTTCTGCCTCGGCGCCGTGAGCCTCATCGAGGATCCAATGGCGAACGGGCGGGAGCAGACCGTTATCAGCGGCCGCATCACAGAACAGCAGCGTATGATTTGTGACCACAACATCCGCCGTTTCGGCAAAGCGACGAGCGCCATGCACGAAACACGTTGTTCCATAGAAGGGACATTTACGGCGAAGACAGTCATGGCTCGTGGTCGTCACTGCTCGGCGAGGCACCACGCGATAATCCATTTTCAAACTGTCCATATCGTCATAATCGGTCTGATCAATAAACGACAGCAGCGCACCCAGAGAAGGAGCCTGGGAATGCTCCGTGCCCTGAACATCAACCATCTTGACGCCTTCTTTTACGAAGCGGTTGACCTTTCTCAGGCATGGGTAATGGGAAAAGCCCTTTAGCGGGGCATACGTGACGTCGCCAAGCGACTGGGCAAGTGCGGGAAGCTCATGATAGACCAGCTGGTCGAGCAGGGCATTCGTCTTCGTCGCAACGCCAATGGCGATGTTGTTCTTCTTCGCCATGAGAACCGCAGGGACCAAATACGCCATCGACTTTCCGACGCCGGTGCCTGCCTCGACTATGAGATTCTCGGAAGCTTCGAGGGCCGCACGAACTTCTTGAGCCATCGTGAGCTGCTCTTCACGGGGATCGAAATCAACATAAAGCTTTCCCACAATCCCCGTCGGAGAAAATGCTTGAGCAATATCCTCCGCAGTCGGATATTCCATCGTTTGAATCATCTTCGCATCGATACGAGGTCTCCGCTCATACGAGGTCATGCTTTCATGGCGGAGTTCCTTAAGGGAAAACGGCTTTGCCTCCGGCTGGGCAAAATGCTGGAACACCACTGCTGTGTTCCATTGCTCCACCGGTGCGAGAAGCGCGATGCATTTCACCAAGGCCGGCGGCATCTCATGCACCGCCGCAAGCAAGATTCGAAACAGCGCGCACGTCGCTGCAACGTCATCATCCGCGCGGTGCGTTGACGTCGGCGCTCCAAAAGCCTTCACCAAATCGATAAGGCGATGCGACCTCATACGAGGAAGGGCTATGCGAGCCAGATCGAGCGAGTCGATCCAAATGTTATCCAAAAGCGGATAACCGCTCGGATGGCGAGTCGTGAACGTGCGGTCGAACTCAGCATTGTGGGCAACCATCTTCGCATCGCGCGCGAACTTGACAAGCCCCGCGAGTGCCTCATCCGGGGTGGGAGCATCCGCCACATCCTCGTCATGAATATTCGTCAAATGAGCAACATCATCGGGAATCGGTTTTCCCGGATTGACGAACGTCACATACCAATCGACCACTTCGCCGTGTTCCATACGCGCCGCAGCGATCTGAGTAAGCTCATCATGATTAAAGGAGAAACCCGTGGTTTCGGTGTCGATTACCACAATGTTCTCGTCAAGAGCACCAAAATCCGCTTTTTTTGCCAGATCCGATAAGCGGCGGTAACGCTCACGCACTCGGTCAGGAGTTCCGTCGCTGATATATGCATCGAGATTGCTATTCATGAAACTTCTCTCGTTATTCCTCTCAATTGTTTCACGTGAAACACCCGTCAATTATAAGATAATGTTTCACGTGAAACATCACTCAGCGAAGGAAGCGCACATGGAACGTTATTTCGGCTCTTACCAGAAGATCGAGCCTTCATCAAAGAAAGAGGGCGCACTCCTTCTCAGCGCCGACAATATCATTGGCGATTCCTACGAAATCATTTTCGACGGCGACTTGGCCTGGGCCAAGAATCGCTTTGGTGCACGGGTAGGCCATTTTACCATCGATTTCTCCCGACAACTTCGCGTCTTGAACGCTCGCGGGTGGAAATTCATCGCGCTGCTCTCCCTCGTCGCGTTCACACAAGAGCCAAAACCAGGCACCTATTGGGCCGAAATGGCTGTGCTCTGCCTCGAACCCCAATATGAGTCCTCAATCACGAAATTCTCCAAGAACATCTCATCAATGCTCGCCGAGGGAATCCGCCCTGAAATCAACCTTGGCAAACAAGCCATTTCGAAGGTTATCGAATCGAACGGCACCTGGAAGCCGGATATGCGCAGCAGCAGACCGAAAAGCGAGAGCGGCACCGTCATCATGAAAAGCCAGCGAAAAATGAGCGAATCGCTCATTGAAAAAGGGCGCGCAGGAAACATCGGCTGTTACATCGTCAGCATCGCCTTCATCATCGTTGTCATCGCGGTAATTATCTTCGCCATCAAAACGCTGTTCCTCTAGCCCACACCGCAAACAGCGCAGCACGAACGAAATCGCGCTGCGCTGCCTCATACTCGGTCAACTATAGCCCTAATGCCTAGCAAAGGCTTTATCGGCCACTCCTCTCAAGTGCATACTCAATTAACATCGTGCACAGCTGAGGGAAGGGAATACCCGCCGCGGCGGCGGCATCGGGAAGAAGCGAGGTTTCCGTCATGCCAGGAATCGTGTTGGTCTCGAGCGCCCACGGCTTACCCTCATCATCGAGAATGAAATCAGTGCGGGAAACCCCTTCGCACGAAAGTGCCTTATGTGCGGCTACGGCTTCCCTCTTAATAGTCTCCGCGTCCTCTTCCGAAAGTTCCGCGGGGCAGATATGCCTCGAACCACCAGCGGCATACTTTGATTCGAAATCGTAAAATTCACCTTTTTGGGCAATGATCTCGATGATAGGCAGTGCGCGAGGCTTATCGTTGCCGATGACTGCAACGGTGAATTCACGTCCCTGCACGAACTTCTCAACTACTATTTCGTTGTCGTGTTCGAACGCTTCAGAGATAGCCTCCTCTAAAGCTTCGCGCGTATCAACGATAGAAATCCCAATTGAGCTGCCCTCGGTTGCAGGCTTGACCACCACATGGGTACCGATTTGCGCGACGATGGAGTCGACATCGAGCGAATCGCTGGACGAAATCGTCATCGACGGAGCCGTAGGAACTCCCGCGAGACGGTAGAACTCCTTAGAGCGAGCCTTGTTGATAGCCGTTGCGCTCGACCATACGCCCGGCCCGATATAAGGAAGGCCGATCGTCTCCAGGAAGCCCTGGATCACGCCGTCTTCTCCTTTGCGACCATGAAGGCATAGGAACGCTACGTCGAAGTTGCCATCAATCAGAGCGATCAAATCCTCTTTCTTTGCAGGATCGAAGCATTGGACGGAAAAACCTGCCTCTTGCAATGCAGCAAGGGCACCTTTTCCCGACGCAAGCGAAATTTCCCGTTCTCCGCTCGTGCCGCCAGAAAGCAATGCAACGCGGCATGTTGACGTATCGAAAGCGCTCGGCATGATATCTCCCCTTCATCGCGCGTTAATCTCTCGCTTCAGTATAGCAATGACTTATAATGCCACTTATGAATACAGACATCAAAACATACGATATGCGGGGTCTGCAGCAAGCTATGAAAGAGCTGGGTCAACCTGCATTCCGCGCAAAGCAAATCTACGAGTGGCTCTGGTACAAGCATGTTGACTCGTTTGACAAGATGACAAACCTTTCGCTCGCTTTGAGGGAAGAGCTTGCGAGCAAGTTCTCCTTGGCGATACCCAAACTCATCGACAAGCAGGAATCATCCGACGGAACGCGAAAGTACGTGCTCGAGCTCTCTGACGGTGCTCTTGTCGAGACAGTCGGAATTCCCGCCGATGCCTCACGCGAGCGGCTCACCGTGTGCTTCTCGACACAAGTCGGCTGCCCTATGGAGTGCGTCTTCTGCGCTACGGGCCACGAAGGGTTCACCCGCAACCTCACCATCGGCGAAATTGTCGATCAAGTCTATTTTGTAGAAGAAGACTTCGGACGGCGCGTATCAAACGTCGTAGGCATGGGCCAAGGGGAACCTTTCCTCAACTACGACAACGTGCTTGCCGCGCTGCGCATCATGAACGATAAAAAGGGCCTCAACATCGGTGCACGCCGCATTGCAGTATCGACGTGCGGCATGCTCGACGGCATTAAGCAGTTCTCAAACGAGCCTGAACAATTCACGTTGGCTGTTTCGCTTCATTCTGCGATTCAGCCGATTCGCAACGAGATCATGCCGCATGTTGCGCGTCAATCCCTGAAAAGCCTACGCTCCTCTCTCGAGCGCTATATCGAGAAAACAAATCGTCGCGTGACCTTCGAATATCTTCTCATCCAGGATGTCAACGACACTCAGGAAGATCTCGACGCCCTCATCAAATATTGCAGAGGCCTGCTTTGCCACGTGAATCTCCTTCCTATGAACGATATCGAGGGCAGCTATTTCGCGGCAACACCCCAGAAGACGGTCAAACACTGGCTCGATTCGCTCGAGAAACATCACATCGAGGCAACTCTTCGCTCGTCGCGTGGCTCCGATATCGCCGGCGCCTGCGGGCAGCTGAAGAACAAGCAAGGCTCCCATTAATCGCAACAAGAACAGCCTATTCTTCGCTCGTTCATTTTCTATAATCGACTGAACCAAGGTCGCCGACATGAGGTTGGCGACCTTTTCTTTATTCATTCGTTGCCCAATTTGTTTTTCTTTCCTCGGGCTGAGCTTCGTATCCCCTTTAAGGCTGGGTCATCCTGGACATTCTCTCCAAAAATAGCCATAAGGAATCAAATAGGCCTTTAAAATGAGACTTCGCTGAGTTCCTCTTCGCGGAATTTGCTCATAAGTTGTCAGGTAGCAAAATTTCAAGGAACCCTTTCACAGAGAAGGAGCGTGGAGCTTATGAGATCCATCACCAAAACCATCGTAATTGCCGCCTCGGCAGTTGCCCTCTGCTTCGGCCTCGCTGCCTGCGGCGGTGGCCAGTCCGCCTCTTCTGACAATTCCACTTCAAACAACAACTCAGCTTCAAGCGAGAAAACGGCCCCAGCCGCGCAGGAAGAGAGCAAGGCCGTAGACTTCTACATGTTCAAGGGCGAGATGCCCGAAGGCTACGGGCTAGCGGGCCCCAACGGCAGCAGCTCCCCTCTCGACATTGTCGAGTTCCGCAATATTGAGAACCCCAACAAGATAGTTGATATCGAAATCGACGAGGGTAGCGCCCAGGAACAGTTTGATAAAGCCGCAGCAAAAGACAAATACACCGCGGGCGACGATGTCAAATTGGGCAAATACACGTGGAAGACGCTAAACTTCACCTGGAACAAACAGCCGAGCGTTGTTCTGTACACAGACATCACCGAAGGACTGTATGCTGAAGTAACCCTCTACGAGACGACGCTCGAAGATGCCGCCGTTACTGCCTTCCTCGAGGGCATCGAATTCGCGACGGACTACGACGCTGCCCATAAGGCTGGCATGGACACGACTGTCGAAAAGTTCGCTGCGGACAATAACTTGAAACCCTGGGAAGCCAAGTAGCGACCATTGAATCACTTCTCCCTATAAGATCTTGATCTTATAGGGAGAACGATAAGAGCGTAAAAAGAGAGGTTATCGACAAAAGTCGACGACCTCTCTTTTTACGCTTCGAGAACAGATCTTTTCAATAGCTTAGGTTAAAAACAAAGCTCCCTCGTCTAATCTAAGGGACGAGGGAGCTTTTTTCGACTCCTTACTCAAACAAGAGTCTCATCTTGCTTTACAGGTCGTTAGAAGAGGTCATTTCCTTGAAGATGCGCTCAAGATCTTCTTCATCCTTGAATTCAATCTCAATCTTGTTCTTACCCTTTACGGTCTTAACACGAACGTTAGTCCCAAACGCGCGGCGCAGCGATTTGGCAACCGATTTGAACGCAGGGGGTGTCGGCGTACGCGGCGTCGATTCGCTCGTCTCTTTCTTTCCTGAAAGCAGGCGGGCGATTGCCTCCGTCTCGCGAACCGACAGCTTCTCATCGACAAGCTTCTGCGTCAGCTTCTCGCGCCCTTCCTTCGAGGGAATGGAGAGAATGGCGCGCGCATGACCGGCAGTGATCTTCTCCTCAAACAGCAGCTGTTGGGCGCGCTCGGGAAGATCAAGCAAACGAAGTGCATTGGCCACCGTGGAACGACCCTTGGACATCACCTGCGCGACCTCGGATTGCGTCATATTGCGGCGCTCCATGAGGCGGCGATATCCGTATGCTTCCTCGATGGGGTTCAGATTCGAGCGCTGGATGTTCTCAATGAGCGCGAGCTCAAGCGAGTTATCATCATCAGCCTCTTTGATGCAGATGGGGATCTTCTTAAGACCGGCCATCTTGCATGCCTGCCAACGACGCTCGCCAGCGATAATCTCATACGCGTCCGCACCTGTTTTCCTCACAAGAATGGGCTGCAGAAGACCATGAGCCTCAATAGAGGACGAAAGCTCCTGAAGCTCTTCCTTCTTGAATTGGGTTCGAGGCTGATCGGGATTCGGGCGGACCGAGTCAATGGGAACCTCATTCGAAACCTTCTCCACAACGCGCGATGAAGGTTCATGGGAGACAACTTCGTTCGCAGCTGCAGGAGTGGAAGCCTGAACGGCAGCACGGCGCTGAACAACTCCCTTGATATGAATGTTGTCTTCAGGATAGGTCTCGTTAATCTCCTCGCGCTCGAGCACTTCTTCCTCCTTCAACCGACGCTGGGAGGGAGCAGGAATCTGAGCCGGACGAGCTGCAGGAGCAGGAGATGGAGCGGGTTTGACGGTATCCTCATACGAGCCAAGAAGAGCATCGAGTCCGCGACCTAAGCCGCCTTTCGTGGATTTAGCCACGGGAAATCACTTCCTTCGCTAGATCGATATATGACTGGGCACCTTTGCCCGTCGGGTCATACTGCGTAATCGGCTGCCCAAAACTGGGAGCCTCGGATAGCTTTACCGTACGCGGGATGGAGGTCTCGAAGACAATCTTCCCAAAAAAACGACGTACTTCATCGGAAACCTGACGCGAAAGCGTCGTGCGGCTATCGGACATCGTAAGGAGAACACCGTAAATATCGAGCGACGGATTGAGGCGCGATTTGACACGTTTCATCGAGTCGAGAAGTTTTGTCACACCTTCCAATGCATAGAACTCGCACTGAATGGGAATAAGCAGCTTATCGGCAGCGACGAGTGCATTAATCGTAAGCAAGCCAAGCGAAGGCGGGCAGTCGATGAATACATAATCGTAGCGTCCGCGCATCGGACCGATAGCGTCCTTAAGGCGATTCTCGCGAGCCATTTCCGAAACAAGTTCAACTTCGGCACCAGCCAAATTGATTGTTGCCGGAACGACATCGAGCCCTTTTGACACATCGGGAATGATGATGTCGGTCAGAGGAATATCGTTAAGAAGCGCATCATAAATACAGCGGGAAACCCTGTTCTTCTCAACACCTAAACCGCTCGAAGAGTTACCCTGCGGGTCGAGGTCGATAAGAAGAACCTGCTTTCCCATCTCCCCAAGTGCTGCCGAGAGATTAATAGCCGTCGTTGATTTTCCAACGCCACCTTTTTGATTGATAATCGCGATAACCTTCGTCTGCCCCACAACGTGGGTCACTGCCTTCTTTTCGGCGTAGGTTTTCACGGGCACCGTGCGGGACTGGTCTTCAATTTGAGGAGCAGGCTCCCTTTTGATCACCTGATATTCCTCTTCCACCGCTTCCTCTTTGTTGTCCACGGCAGGAACCGACTCAATAATCGGCTCTTTAACTTCAGTGACAGCCTGAGCTTCTTTTCTTTCACGTTTTAGACTATCGAACCAACCCACCTATGGCCCCCTTTCTTGAACTTTGATTAAGTATAGATGTTTCACGTGAAACATCCTGCAACGATTCTACGAGAATCGATTATTTCAAGGGACGTTTTTGAGCTAAACCCGTTTTGCGAGGCAATTTCACTTCAGCATCCTTGAACTTCTGCATCACGAACATACAACGAGTCGTTTCACCATCCGACAACGTGAATGTATCTTCATGAATACACTTCAACCCCAGCTTATCCTCAAGAGAGAGCGCATGGTTTCGTTCCTCGTCAGAAAGATGAGATTTATAGCATATAAGCAATCCACCCTCGAAGAGGAGTGGAGAGGCAAGCTCCATCAAAGAAGGAAGCTGCGAAAGAGCGCGCGCCGTAGCGACAGCAAAATGAGAGGGCATTTCTCGACCCAAATCCTCAATACGCCCCGCATAAGTGGAAACGTTGCTGATGCCCAACTTGTCCACAATCCCCTGTATGATTGCGGTCTTCTTTTTAACCGAGTCTACAAGCAGGGTGTCTCGACCCGTTTTCACCGCCAGCGGTACCCCGGGAAATCCTCCACCAGTGCCTAAATCGACATAAGGCCCACCGGGGGCCTCATTTATGTAGTTCAAACCCGAAAGGGAATCTTCGATATGCAGGATTTCCGCGCTTTCGCGGGACACGATGCGAGTGAGGTTAGTAGTCTCGTTCGCCACAAGCACCTCTTCAAGGTAACGCTCGATGATATCCATCCTTGCTCCTTATAACAAAAAAGCCGGGATGCTTCTCTTCGAAACATCCCGGCTTCAAGTGAGTTTAACGGGGAACGACTACCACATGCCGGGCGCTTCCTTCGCCCTCGGAAGCGGTATCGACGCGATCATCGTCTCGAAGCGCGATGTGAACGATTCGACGCTCGTAAGGAGTCATCGGTCGCATCTTCACGCTGCGATGCTGGCTTGCAGCTTTATTGGCAGTGGAGCGCGCGATGGATTCGAGCTTCTCACGTTGACGGCTCTTATATCCCTCGACGTCAACAATAACAGGATAACGGAAGCCCATCGAGCGGACAGTGATGGCGGAAACGACAAACTGCAGGGCATCGAGCGTACGACCATGTCGACCAATCAGTATCGCAAGATCGTCACCGGTGATATCGAGGATAAGCTCCCCTTCGTCACCCTCATATTCGTCGATCGTCACTTCGCCAACATTGAAATACTTCAGGATGTCCTGTAAAGCGGCAATAGCGGTATCGGCGATAGCGTCGAGTTCTTCTTCCGTGACTTCGATCTGATCTTCACTCATAGCTACTCCTCATGTTTCACGTGAAACAATTAACGCTTCTTGGTGGGACGAGGCTTTTTCACCTTGCGGGTAACGTCGATTTTCACCGGCGCAACCTCGGCTACAGCCTCTTCCTCAGCGTCCTTCTTCTTCAGGAAATGCATCGTGAGCTGCTGCTGAATAACCGCGAAGACCGAAGAAGCGCCCCAGAACAAAAGCACGCCTGCGGGAGCGGACCAGGAAATCCAAAGCATAAACAGCGACATAATGCCGGACATCATGAGCATCTGGCGTTTTTGATTCTGGTCCTTGCTGTTCTTCTGCTGAAGGAGCATAGGAGCAAAGGTAACAAACGCGAAGACGAGCATGAGGATGAGGTAGGGAATAAAGGCAAGAACGCCCTCGCCCATCGCCGTTGCCGGATTCTTCGTCAGGTCAGGTACGAGATGGTAGAACTGATACGTCATGCCTTCGGGCATACGATCGACCATGCTATAGAGCACCTGATACAGTGCAATGAAGACAGGCATCTGAATGAGCATCGGGAGGCAGCCAGCAAGCGGGTTGAACTTGGTCTCCGCATAAAGGCGCTGCATCTCCTCGCGCTGACGAACAGGATCATCAGCAAACTTCGTCTGAATCTCCTGAAGCAGCGGCTGAACCTTCTGCATAGCGAAGTTTGCAGTCGTCGACTTGTGAACAAGCGGAGCAACGATGATGCGGAAGATGATGGTGATGATGATAATCGCCATACCCCAGTCGCCCACGCCATTGTAGAAGAACTGGATTACATCGAAGACCCAGTCCTTAATGACATCCCACATAGTATTCCCTTCTGTATACCAAAGGGAACCTTACGGAACAGGATCGTATCCGTAAGGCCCTCCCGGACGGCACTTCAAGATGCGCTTCGCAGTGAGGACAAACCCCTTTTTGAAGCCGTAGCGGCGAAACGCAATCAGAGCGTACTCCGAACACGTCGGCGTGAATCGGCAGCAGGAAGGGAATAACGGCGAGATGGCAGCACGATAGAACTTGATGAGAAGAAGAGCTAGCTTGACCGGCAGCCCCTTCAACGTACTGCGCATATCAACCATGGCTAATCCCCTTTGGCGACCAATTCTGATCCTTCGACTACCTTGGCGCATGCCGTTAGCACTTTACTATAAGAAGCGCGGGTGACGGGCGACTTTGCAAGAAATATCACATCATAGCCCGCCCAAGGGCCTTGCAGATCTCGACAGATGGCGCGCATGCGGCGCTTCGCAGAGTTGCGCCATACTGCGTTGCCGTGCTTTTTCCCTGCAATAAAAGCAACACGACCCCTTAGGTCGTGTTGCACTGCCCCCTCTGTTTTCTCCGAGGCGTAGACTATCGTGAGAAAAGGAGTATGAATCCGCTTTCCTCGCGAGAACATCTCGGAGATCTCTGCGCTGGATTTAATGATATCCAACGAAAAGCCTCGCTACACGCAGAGACGCTTGCGCCCCTTGTTGCGGCGAGCCTTGAGCACGGCACGGCCGCCCTTGGTTGCCATGCGAGAACGGAAGCCATGGCACTTAGCACGCTTGCGCTTGTTCGGCTGATACGTACGTTTCATATCTCTATCCCTTTCATTATCTGTTAATTCAAGCTGGATGCAGAGTAACTTCTGAATTATATAACACAGAAGCCATCGATGAACAGAGCTTTTTAGAAAGATTTCACACTAAGCTGGCTCTTTGCTTAACCGCATGCCCGCAAGCGGAATGATGCCCTTCTTATTCTTCGCCCTTTTTTCTTTGTATATATGTTTCTCTTTGTAATGATAATAAGCGCGGGGGATTGGTGAAAAAGAAGCGTTTTCCCAGGTAGAAGCGTTTTACTCATCCATTTCCCTCGGTAGAGAGCGTGTTCTTCTTTTCAACGTGAATTATCGCTTTCGTTATCACTCCACCGTAAACCGCCGGTTTTCTACTGCTTCTTCCCCGATTCTTGAGTAGGTTTTCAAGCATGGACCGAAGCTGAGTGCCGCCCGTCATGAGTCCGCGCGGTTACTTGCCTTCCCCCACTTGATTTCGAAACCCCCTATTCCCCTCGCTATTAACACCATTTTGAATGGTTTGAGCAGGAAAAAGGGGAATGGTGGATTGTTCTACAGGTCTCGAATGATCATCTTCAGCGCTTCGATTTCCTCGTTCATGTCGCGGCTTTCCTTGAGCTGCTTCTCGACGTCGCTTACTGAGTACAGCACGGTCGTGTGATCCCGATTGAATTTCTTACCGATGTCGTTGAAGGGCAAATCAAGCATCTGGCGGCAGAGGTACATCGCGATTTTCCTTGCGTAGGTGATATGACGTGGCCTTTTCTTCCCCACCATATCGCTGTGGCTGATCTTGTAATAGTTCTCCACCTCGCGTTGGATGTCGGCGACGGCAAGTCTTTTCGAGGGTCCGCCGGAGAAGTGGCTCTCGAGCACGCCACGCACGTCGTCGAGCGTCAAGTCGGAGTTGTGGGTGAACGCCATCTGGTAGATGATTTTGGTGACGGCGCTTTTCAGCTCGCGAATATTCGAGCTGGAGTTCTCGGCGATGTACATCTGGATATCGCTCGAGATGGAAAACGACGGATCCCCTTCGCTTTCGCGGTATTCCTCGATGAAGCTTTTCACGATTCCGAGCTTTGTCTCGATTTCGGGCGGCTGGATGTCGAAGGTTCCGCCAGAGTTGAATCGAGTGATGTAACGTTCGTCGATATCAATGTTTTTAGGCGCGCGGTCAGCGGAAAGAACAACCTGTTTTCCCTGGTCAGTCATCTTGTTGAAAATTTGGAAAACGATATCGAGCGTCTGTTTCTTGCCCTGGAAGTATTGCACGTCGTCGATGAGCAGCACGTCGGATTCCTCGTAGCGCTGCTTGAAGTTGCGGTAGCTCGATTTCTCCTTGTCGTGCGCCACAGAGGCTTCCATGTAATCCGAAAGCAGCTCTGCGGAGTCTACATAGGTCACCTTCAGCTGCGGTCGCGTCTCGTTGATATAGTTTTGAATAGCGCGCAAAAGGTGCGTTTTCCCCAGCCCGCTCTTGCCATAGATGAAAAGCGGATTGAGGTGCATCTTGCCGGGAGTTTCCGCGACATCGACAGCCATCGAGTAGGCCATTCGGTTGGAGTCGCCGATGACGAAGTTCTCGAAAGTGAGGGAGGCAGGCCCCTCCGCGCGTTTGTGAGGGGTCGTGGGTGCGGGCGGCTGCTCCTCTGCGCTATGCTCGGCCAAGGACGATTCGAAATGATCGTCGAGAGTCGATCGTCGTTCTTGCTCTGGTTGAGGTTGTGCGATTTGAGACTGGTCACCCGAAGGAAAGGACGAGACGATCGTTGGTGAATATTCGTGTGCGGGGGCAACAGCAGCACTTGGGGGCATTGTTGCCGGGCTCGCAGGAGCACTCTGAGGCTCGCGGGTGGTTGTCTGAGGGTTTGACGGCGCCGCCGCGGGTGCAGCCGATGCGGCGTCTACAGCGAGGATGACGTTGAAGGGCACGTGGAAAAGATCATTCAGCGCCTGTTTGATGATTTCGAGGTAATGCTGCTCGACCCACGACTTGATGAAGTCGTTATCGGCTGTAAGCATCAGAAAACCCTCGCTCATCGCCTGGGGAACGAGACGCGAGAAAAAGGCATTGACCTGCGATGCGTCGACGTTGTCGTACGTCTTCACCTGTTCGCAGACGTTGTTCCAATTATGGTTGAGTTCAGAGCTGTCCATATAAGTCTCCCGAGCCTATTCGAAGTATCTGCAATTGTATACAAAAAAACGCCGCGCGTGACCGTTTCGCGCGCGGCATGCGAAGGTAATCCAGATGAAGCGCAGGCTACATTGTCTCGGCTATTTCCATGCCGAATGCCGTGAGCGTTCGCTTCTTCTGCCCAGGAACCATCTCGATGAGACCTTCCTCCTGGAGCTTCTTGAGCGTGGTGTAAACGGTTGCTTGAGGTGTGCTCGTGAGCCTGACGAGGTCGGTCACGCCAAGCGGGCCTTCAGCGAGCAGAGCGTTGAGGAATGCCTTCTCTCGCGGATTGAGGGCGGGCGCCGCGTACGAACGGGGCTGCGGCTGGGTGTAAGGCTGCTGGTAAGCGTTAACAACTGGTTGTATGACCTGGGGCGTTACCTGCTGCAGGTAAGGTTGGGCAGGTATCTGCGCATATGTGGGAACAACTTGGGGAACATACCCCTGCTGCGGGTAGTACGGCGCCACCGGTTGTTGCATGGGCTGCTGCATAGGTTGTTGTACGGGTTGCGTGGGTAGTACGGCGCCGGGGTCGATTCGTTCTGCGACGAATTGGTCCTCTTTGGGCGCGTATTTGCCCACGGGAAGCTCCACTTGCGCGCGCTCTTCGTCATCGCCGGCGTCCGCCTCGCCATTCATGCTGATGGTGACGACGGTTCCCTGCCCGATGTTGTCGTCGATCGAGATGGAACCATGGGTAAAGTCCAGATAATCGCATACGATCGGAAGGCCCGACCCGACGCCGCGGATGTATCCCTTCATCGGTTCGACCGCTGAGGAGAATCCTGGCAATTGGGCTTTCTTCTTGTCGCTGATGCCCGGTCCTTGGTCGGCGAAGCGAATGGTGTTTCCCCCATCGAGGATGGAGACGATAATTTCGGTGAAGCGAGCGTGGATGAAGTTTTCCGACACTTCGCGCACTACGGTATAGGGAATCGATCCCCCCGCTTGTTTCGCTTGATTGTAGATGGTCGACGCGAGCGCCTCGATGTAGTCGGGCGTGGATGCCGGCATTATCTCGGTCACGCGCGGCGCGCTGCGCAGGTCGTCGTAAAGTGCGATTCGAGCGACCGACGTCACGAAGGTGTAATCGTAGGATCCCTCGCCTTCGGGCTGGGTCATTGGCTCGTCATGTGGGGTGTTGTTCGTTTTTTCCAAAACCGTGTTCCATTTATTCAGCGTTTTTAGTTTTATTCAGATGAATTGTAGCCTTTTTTCAACAATGAAAGAAGCCCACCTGCCCATTTCTTGGTTGAGAAAGAAAGAAATTCACTTTCGGTTGAAAGAATTGGGGAAATCTACGAGGTGCTTTCAGACTTTTTAACAATTCATTCAATAAAAGTTGAAAACTCTGAAAAAGCACGGTGGAAAACGAAAAGTTGAGAAAGAGGATTGTTGAAATTTTCATTGACTTGAGGAAAAAATCGGTTTTGCCTGATGAAAGGCGCGCGTAAAATCAAAACCTCAGGTGAATGATTTTTGATCCTTTAAAGGAGGGAATCGAGAATGCTCCCCTTCGGTTGATGAATTAATAAACGACCAGGTCAACATCTTGTTTCTTTATAAAACACCAGGTCGCAAACGTTGAGCAATTAAAGATAGGAAACTACATAAAAATGAGGTAAATGACGACTTTTCCACAGCTCTTTATGCATGAATGCCCGTTTTTCAACATTTTCCACAACGGGAAGATCCTTATCTGGTGGAAGACGATGCATGAGAAGGAATTGTGGATAAAAATGAAAGAGAAAAGCCAATTTTTCACCTTTCAGCGAGGTGAAAAAAGGAGTTGGGTGAAAGAGAGCTTTGAATTTTCGGATGCTTTCAGTTGAAGATTATCCGCGCCTGCTCGAGCCTGTATAATGACGCGCAGCAGAAAAGAAAGAGAGAAGGTTTCCTTGAAATTAAGCATCAGCAAAAGCGAACTCCAGAATGCCCTCGCAATTGTTATTAAAGGTGTGTCCACCCGCTCGACTCTGCCCGTTCTCTCCGGTATCTTGCTCGAGGCAACGGGTGACTCGCTCGTTCTCCAGGCGACCGACCTTGAGCTTTCCATCCAGTATTCGACGGCTGCACTCGTGGAAGAGGAGGGTAAGGCGGTTGTTCCCGGCAAGTTGTTCTCCGACATCGTGAAAAACCTGCCCGACGCCGCGGTCCATGTTGAGGCAGACGAAGAGAACGCGCTCATAACCTGCGACAGTTCCTCGTTTTCGATCAAGGCGCTCAACTATGAGGATTTCCCTGGTTTTCCCCACGTGGAGGCCTCGCAGCGCATTGAGGTTCCCTTTACTAAATTTGCTGCGATGGTTAAAAAGGTTGCGCGCGCCGTCTCGAAAGATGAAAGCCGTGCGATTCTCACTGGTGCTTTGGTGACGCTCGAGGAGAACCACTTCAAGATGGTTGCGACCGACTCGTATCGTTTGGCCTTGGCCGAGGTGGAGCTCCCTGATTCTGCCGCCGATGAATTCGAGGCGGTGATTTCCGGCTCGTTTTTGCAGGATATTGCGTCCTTGCCGAAAACCGAGTCTAACGTACAAATTGCGCTCGCCGAAAATCAGATTCTTGTCAGCTGCGAGGGCACCGTTTTCATCAACCGTCGAATCGAGGGCAATTTCCCCAATTACAAACAGCTGCTTTCGGGGAAGCATGGGACGCGCGCGAGGATCGACGTTAGCCACCTCGTCGCGGCGGTGAAGAGAACGTCTCTTCTTGGTTCCTCTTCCACGCCGATCAAGTTCGATTTGAATGCGGCGTCTCAGACGGTTCAGCTGTCCGCTGCTTCCCAGGACGTCGGATCCGCTCAAGAGACGCTTTCCTGCTCTATCGAGGGTGATGATGCGGAAATTGCCTTCAACTTCGCCTATGTGCTCGATGGCCTTTCGTCGGTGTCGAGCGATTCGGTGTATCTGGAGGTGGGAACCTCTCGTGAACCGGGTATCTTCAAGGCGGAAGCCCCTGAGAAATTCCTATATCTTGTCATGCCGGTGCGCATCTCGTGACGCTGTCCATCGAGCATATAGGGTTTACTAACTTTCGCAATTACGAGCGCTTCGAGTTGAACGATATCGGGGCGCTCACCTTGTTCGTGGGACCGAATGCGGTCGGGAAGACGAACATTGTCGAGGGAATTCAGCTTATGACAGCGCTTTCCTCGTTTCGCCATCCGCTCATCGACCAGGTAATAAAGCATGGGGAAAGCTACGCCCGCGCCGAGGCGCGCGTGACAGGAGACGATCGGGTCCTCGATATTGTCATGCTGCTTGAAAGTCATAAGCGGAAGTACACGTTGAATGGCAAAGCGCGGCGACCTGCCGACTTGAAGGGGCTCATCCCCTCCGTGTCTTTCACGCCGGATGATCTTGACTTGGTAAAAGGTTCGATGAGCGTCCGCCGCACCGCAATCGATGCTTTGGGGTCGCAGCTCTCGCCGAATCACTACCTTATTAAGAAGGATTACGAGAAGGTCATTCGCTACAAGAACAGGCTCCTGAAAGAGGAAGCCCAGGTAGCGCTCATCGACAGCATCAACGAGACACTGGTGACTTGTGGTGCACAGCTTGCGTGCTATCGCGCGGCTTTGTTCGCGAAGCTTGCGCCGGAAATTTCCCGCCGCTACGCCGACATCGCGCAAGGTGAGAAGCTGCAAGTGACGTATGTTCCTTCCTGGATGGTCCCTGTTTCACGTGAAACACCGTGCGGGGTTGCCTCATTTTCTCGAGAGGAGGCGCGCGATGCGCTCGCCTCTGCCCTTAAAGCGCGCCGTGGCGAGGAATTAGCCCGCCGAAAGAGCGTCGTTGGGCCTCATTCTGACGAGATTGGCTTTTACATCGAGGGAAAGAATGCGGGCAACTATGGAAGTCAGGGGCAGCAACGCTCTATTGTCCTTGCTTGCAAGCTTGCCGAGGCGTCGATTATCGAGGATATGCTCAGCCAGAAGCCGGTGCTCCTTCTCGATGATGTGATGAGCGAACTCGACGAGCATAGACGACACGCGTTGGTGGAATTCATTTCGGGAGACATGCAGACGTTCATCACGACGGCGAACCTCGCCTACTTCGATGATTCCCTTCTCAAGAATGCGAGTGTCGTGCAGTTGGGGAAGGAGGTTAAACGTGGCTAGGATTGGAAAAGAAATGGCGCGTCTGTTCAGTTCGCTGCCGACTGATGAGAAGACGCTCATCGCTCGCCGGGCCGCCGAGGTTCGCACGATGTGGAAAGATGCAATCGAGTATGTATACAAGGAGAATGCTCCCTACGTCCTCGACCACGTGAACGCTGTTTATATAAAAGAAGAAGAGGGAATCCGCTCGCTGTATGTGTATATGGACGATGGAAACTTCCGTTCGGATGTCCACTGCCGGCAGCATCTGATTATGCTTCGGCTCCATGAGCGCTTCGGCGAGAGGATAGATGAGTTCAAAACCTACCCTTCCCGATTCGACATGCGCAAGCGCCATCCTTACAGGGATGTGAGCGAAATGAAGTCTGAAAGTTCCCGCTCGGTTCCACTTTCTCCCGAGGAAAAAACCGAAGTTGAGCAGATGGTGTCATCTGTGGAGAACCCTTCGCTCAGGCGCGCGCTGGAAAAGGCGATGGTAACCGACAGGGAATGGAAGAAGGGTGAAAGGTCATAAATGGCGAAAAAATGCAGAATCATCCGTTAGAAGGCCTTAGAGACCGCTCAAACGCTTCGTTTTATTCTTCTATGGTACAATAGGTCAGTTCGCGTTCTGCGCGAAGCATCTTCCAAACGTACCGAAAAGGAGCATGTCAGTGGTTAACAAACCCGATCATTACGATGGTTCTGACATTCAAGTCCTCGAAGGTCTCGAAGCGGTGCGCAAGCGCCCCGGTATGTATATCGGCTCTACGGGCCCGCGCGGCCTGCATCATCTGGTGTACGAGGTTGTCGACAACGCCGTCGACGAAGCGCTTGCTGGCTATTGCGACTCCATCGAGGTATGGATTCATCCCGACAACTCGATCACGGTAGCCGACAACGGCCGCGGTATCCCGGTGGACATGCATCCGAAGGAGAAGATTCCGACGGTTGAGGTCGTTCTGACGATTCTCCATGCTGGCGGCAAGTTCGGCGGCGAAGGGTATAAAGTCTCGGGTGGTCTCCACGGCGTCGGCGTGTCCGTCGTTAATGCGCTCTCCTCGCGCGTTGAGGTCAATGTGAGGCGCGACGGCAAAGAATACGAGATCGATTTTGACCACGGTCACACGAAGACGAAGCTCCATGAGATTGGAACAGCGGACCACACGGGAACGAAGGTCACGTTCTGGCCTGACCCCGAAATCTTCGCGGAAACCACGGTGTACGATTACGACACGCTTGCGGCACGCTTCCGCGAGATGGCGTTTTTGAACAAGGGTCTCAAGATCACGATGCACGATGAGCGCGAGAATCCGAGTGAGGTTATTTCCGGGAAGGCCGCCGAGCCGCGCACGGAAGTGTTCCAGTTCATGGGCGGCATCATTGATTTCGTGAAGTATCTGAACAAGGGCAAGGAAACGCTTAACGAGCCCATTTACTTCTCGGCCGAAAATGCCGACGGCACGGTGGAAGTTGCCATGCAGTGGTCGACATCCTATTCGACGAACTCTGTCATGGCTTTTGCCAACAACATCAACACGCACGAGGGTGGCACGCACCTCGACGGCTTCAAGCAGGCCGTGACGCGCACCATCAACGACTATGCGCGCAGCAAGAGCATTTTGAAGGAGAAGGATTCCAACCTCTCGGGCGACGATACGCGCGAGGGCTTGGCGGCGATTATCTCCGTGAAGCTGCACGACCCGCAGTTCGAGGGGCAGACGAAAACGAAGCTCGGCAACACCGAGATCCGCCCACTCGTGCAAAACGCCGTGACCCAGGGCCTTGCAGAATATCTGGAGGAGAACCCCTCCCCTGCCAAGAAGATCATCGGGAAGGCGACGCAGGCGCTGAAAGCCCGCGAAGCTGCTCGCAAGGCTCGCGAGATGACGCGCCGCAAGAACGTCCTCGACTCGTTCGCGCTGCCGGGCAAGCTTGCCGACTGTTCTTCTAAGAAGGCGGAAGATTCCGAAATTTTCATCGTAGAGGGTGATTCCGCAGGTGGCAGCGCCAAGCAGGCGCGCGACCGCAAGACGCAGGCGATTCTGCCGCTTCGCGGTAAGATTTTGAACGTCGAGCGCGCGGGCCTTCACCGTTCGCTTTCAAGCGAGACGATTAGCTCGCTCATCACGGCAATCGGCACGAACATCGGAGAAGATTTCGATGCCGACCAAGCGCGTTACCACCGCATCATCATCATGACCGATGCCGATGTCGACGGCGCACACATCCGCATCCTGCTGCTCACGTTCTTCTATCGTTATATGCCTGAGCTCATCAATCGCGGCTACGTCTACATTGCCTGCCCGCCGATTTTCGGCGTGAAGAAGAAAAATTCGCGTTCTACGAAGATCGAGCGCTACATCTACGACGAGAACGCGCTTTCGGAGACGCTCGCCGAGATGGGTGGTTCGGAAAAGTTCGACGTCCAGCGCTACAAGGGTTTGGGCGAGATGGACCCCGAACAGTTGTGGGAAACCACGATGGAGCCCGCGACGCGCACGCTTCTGCAGGTCAACATTGACGACGCTGCGGAGGCCGAGCGCACAGTGAGCGAGCTTATGGGCGATCAGGTTGAACCGCGCAAGGAGTTCATCCAGAAGCATGCCCGCGACGTTCGTTTCCTTGATATCTAGGGCATCGTGCCTTACGGTGATTGAGCCTGAAATCTCGAAAGGATTCTAATGGCAGAAAATAACGACATGACCCCGCCGGAGGGGGAGCAGCCCGAGCGCGACGATGCGTTCGACGAGATGCTTTCCCGTGCCGAGCAGGATGCTGAGACCGAGGAAGGGGAAGGGGAATCTGAGAAAGATTCCGCCACTCCCGCCGTCGGCTCTGCGATATCTGAAGAGCAGCTCGCGCAGTCGATGCTCGTCGATATGCCGACCGCCCACGGAGAGATTATCGAAGGAGCGAATGGCGGCGAGGGTACGACTGTTCGCAGTGCCTACCTGGGCAAAGAGATGCAGGCATCGTTCCTGGAATACTCCATGAGCGTTATCGTCTCGCGAGCGCTTCCCGATGTGCGCGACGGTTTGAAGCCAGTTCATCGCCGCATCCTTTACGCGATGAACGAGTCCGGCTACACCCCGAATCGCCCGCACATGAAGTCCGCACGTACCGTCGGCGACGTCATCGGCAAGTACCATCCGCATGGTGACTCCGCAGTGTACGACACGATGGTGCGTCTTGCTCAGCCCTTCTCGATGCGCGTGCCCTTGGTTGACGGCCATGGCAACTTCGGTTCGATCGATGGCGACTCCGCAGCAGCAATGCGCTACACCGAGGCGCGCCTCGACAAGGCCGCTATGGAGCTTCTGCGCGACCTCGACAAGGAGACGGTTGATTTCCAGCCGAACTATGACGAGAGCCTCGAGGAGCCGAAGGTTCTTCCCGCGCGCTTCCCGAACCTGCTGGTCAACGGCTCAAACGGTATCGCAGTCGGCATGGCGACGAACATTCCGCCGCACAATCTCGGCGAGACGATCGACGCCACCTGCATGATGCTCGACAACCCCGACATCACGACCGAAGAGCTCATGACCGCGCTGCCCGGCCCTGATTTCCCCACTGGCGGCATCATCATGGGGAAGAAGGGCATTCTCGATGCGTACGAGACGGGCCGCGGCTCGCTCACTGTTCGTGCGAAGTGCACGATTGAGGATCGCAAGAACGGCAAGTCGTCGATCGTGGTCAGCGAGATTCCCTACCAGGTGAACCGCAAGCGCTTGCTCGAGAAGCTCGGCGAGCTCGTGCGCGACAAGAAGCTGCCCGAGATTTCCAACATTCACGACGCTGCGGACCGTCATGGCATCGATATCGTAATTGACTTGAAGCAGAATGCGTTGCCCCAGGTCGTGCTGAACAAGCTGTACAAGCACACACAGCTGCAGGTGGGTTTCGGCGTAATTATGCTGGCGCTCGTCGACGGTGTGCCCCGCGTGCTTTCCTTGAAGGAGATGCTCTTCTACTACATCGAGCATCAGAAGGAAGTCATCGAGCGCAGGACGCGCTTCGAATTGAAGAAGGCCGAGGAGCGCGCTCACATCCTCGATGGCTACATCATCGCGCTCGACAACATCGACGAGGTCATCCACATCATTCGCTCGTCCCAGACCGATAAAGAGGCGGGAGCGCGCCTTACCGAGCGTTTCGGGCTATCCAAGAAGCAGACCGACGCCATCTTGGAGATGCGCCTGCGTCGCCTGACCGGCTTGGAGCGCGAGAGGATCGAGCAGGAGCTGGCCGACCTTCGCGAGAAGATTGCGTATTACAAGCGCGTGCTCGAGGACGAGGGCCTGCTCAAGCAAATCATCAAAGACGAGCTGCAGGAAATCAAAAAGAAGTTCGGCACCCCGCGCAAGACGCAGCTTTCAGGCGATGCGAAGGATATCGACGTCGAGGACCTGATTGCCGAGGAAAACGTGGTCGTCACCATGACGAAGGCGGGCTACGTGAAGCGCCTTCCCGTGACCACCTATCGCCAGCAGAAGCGCGGCGGCAAGGGCATGCAAGGCGTGAGTTTGAAGGACAACGACTACGTCGAGCACCTGTTCGTCGCCTCGACGCATTCCTATATGCTGTTCTTCTCGACTGCGGGCAAGGTATATCGCCTGAAAGTGTATGAGCTTCCCGAGGCATCGCGCCATGCTCGCGGCACCGCAATCGTGAACCTGCTGCCTCTGCAAAAGGGCGAGACAATTTCCGCTGTCATTGCGACGAAGGACTTCCCAGAGGACGAATATCTCATGTTCGCCACTGAGCATGGCATGGTGAAGAAGACCTCGATGGACCTCTACGACCGCACACGCCGTGACGGACTCATCGCCATCAACCTGAAAGAGGGCGACCAGCTGATCAGCGTTCGCCGGGTGGCAGTCGGTGAGAAGGTCATCATGGTCTCGAGTGCCGGCAAGGCCATCATGTGGAGCGAGGGTGAAGTGCGCGCCATGGGACGCGACACCATGGGCGTGAAGGGCATGACGGTGCCTGCTGACGCGCATGTGCTCGGCATGGAGATTGCCAAGCCGGGAAGCGACCTGTTCGTGATCACCGAGAAAGGTTACGGCAAGCGTACCTCGATCGATGAGTATCCCGAGCACCATCGCGGCGGTCAGGGCGTGTTCACTATCACGATGACTGACAAAAAGGGTCTGCTGTCGGTGATGAAGATCGTGAAACCCAACGACGAGATTATGATCATTTCCGAGGAGGGCGTCGTCGTGCGCACTCCGGTGAGCGGAATTTCCGAGCTCGGACGCTCAACGCAAGGCGTTCGCGTGATGAATGTCGCGGACAAGGATCGCGTGACGGCTGTTGCCATCTCGAGCACCGGCAAGAAGAAGCGCGACCAGAAGGCCGAGGGAGACGACGTCGACGACATCGACGAGATTGAGCTGGCCGATGAAGGGGAGCTTGGCGAAGACGACCTCGATTAGGCGCAGGTGCGGCGCTCAAGCGGTATAAGCTGTTAGCGAGGGGACTTACGGCTGGCAGGCTGTAAGACCCCTCTTTTGTTTTTTGGACGCAGCGAAGGGCCCCTGTCGCTCTTGTGGCAGGACTTCCCTTCCTTTGGAGGGACTCCCCTTCAGCGTTTACGCTTGGAAGTCTTCAGGGGAGATATTCTCAAGGAAGCTATGGAACTCCTCTATCTCGCTTTCGGATGCGTCTTCCCTGATGATGTAAGGGTAGCTTCCCTTATCGAGGGTCTTCTCGTCGATGTAGATGGGTGCATCTTCGCGTATGGCCAGCGCGATGGCGTCGCTCGGCCGGGCGTCGAGCTCGATCATCCGGTTGCCTTGCTTTAAATAGAGCTTCGCGAAGAAAGTCGTCCCCTTCACATCGTTGATGACGGCGTGATCGATTCGCGCGTCGAGGTTGGTGAGGGCATCGAGCATGAGGTCGTGGGTGAGGGGCCTCGGGGTCCTCATGTGCTCGACAGCCATGCCGAGCTGCATGGCTTCAGCGGGCCCGACCCATACCGGCACGATGCGCGATTTCGTTCGCTGATGCTCCTCAATTGGCTCCATGACCAGGGCTGCTGGTTGCATGGAATTCAAAACGATGAGGGTGAGAACTTTCAAAGGGATCATGCCGGCTCCTCAATCAAAAACTTTTTTCAAATTCTAGCAGATTATGGGTTGACGATACCTGGTCGTCGGGTTACTATAATTAGGCACTTTTCAAGGGCCCGTAGCTCAGTTGGTTAGAGCGCACGCCTGATAAGCGTGAGGTCGCTGGTTCAAATCCATTCGGGCCCACCATTACTTTGCGATAAACGCTCCACCGTGAGCCGAGTTAGCCGGTGGAGCGTTTATTATATTTCGGGCCAGAATCGGCCGATTTTCTTTAAACTGACGAAATCCCGAACGAGCAAAGTGATGACTGCTAGTGCATGCCATGGGGCGTTAGCTCAGCTGGGAGAGCGCGGGCTTTGCAAGCCTGAGGTCAGGGGTTCGATCCCCCTACGCTCCACCATAAACGAATCAGACGAACACCTTTGGGTGTTCGTCTTTTTGTAGCTGCCTGTTAAGGGAAGTAGAAGCAAGGAAGGGGACATGAGTCATCCCTAACGCATTGCCACTCGCTTAGCTGAGTGCCATTCGTTGAAAAGTAGTTATTGTTTGCCACAGATTGACTCCTTGCAGGGCGTTTTAATATAGTCATTACCCTGTCATTTACCTAGTCATCTTCTTTCGGGGTCTCTGTGAAATAGCGAAGAATCACCAGGTCAAAGCCTTGCAATTTGAAGAGAAGCCATAATTGTCTCATTTGTTGTCATTTTTGGCAGTAGACAAAAAATCTCAGATCAATAAAGTGATCCTTAGCATTGACAGAGAGCTAGCTTGCTAAAAGATGATTTGACGGGTAGACAATAGCCTGATGAGCCGTCTAAAATAGCAAGCAAGAGAGCAGGATTGCGAATCAGCTGACGAAGAGAGGCGGCTCTTCGCAATCAACGAGGAGAAGAGGATCGCCGACGCGCCCGAAGCCCCCGCTTCGCGCGCGTATAGGTGCATATAGCACCAGAGGCGATCGCGAGCAGCAGAGGAGACACAAATGAGGAAATCGGTCATGGGGGGGTCTCGCTGAAAAGAGAATTTTCGGCCGAAGCCTTCTAGCCTTTACTCTTGCAGCTACGTTGGCTTTTCCGGCAGCGAGTCTTTCTTTCGTTGCCCAGGCCTTTGCCGATGACCCTTCGAATGGTGATGCGGCAGAAGCTCCTGCCGCTCCTGTAGTCGACCCGGTCAAGAGCGGCGAAATTCACGGCATCGATTTCATGACCCCCACAGCTGAAGATGGTATGTGGGATCTCTTCCGCGTGGAAAACGGCGCGGGGAAGACCATCTATATAGAGGTTGAGAAAGACGGCAAAACCATCGCGCCGCGTTTCGCCTACGCTATTCCCGAGACGCAGGATACCGATCCCGAGGCAAAGGATGCCGACACTTCCGCGCCCGACTACGCTGGCGATGCCAACTCCTCTCGCATCGCCCAAATTGTCGCGCTGAAGATTGCACAGCCGGCTCCGGCGGCTCAGGATGCCGAGGCCCCAGCCTCGGTGCCGCAATCGTTGCATGACGTGTTTGGCGACCCGAACAATTTCCCTGCCTATACAGTGAAAGTGTTCGACGCGAAGCGCGGCGGTGACCCGTTGTACGCGGGCACTATTTGCCCCATCTACGCGAAGCTTGTCAACGACCCCGCCGTGCCGAATGAGGATGAGTGGAAGGTGCTCGGCATTCGCACGATCGATCCCAAAAACGACAAGTTCGCGGAAACGGTCGGCGCTGGTGCCAGCTACTATAAGAACCTCACGGGCGACATCCCCATTGTCTTCCAAAGCGCGGAAACCACCAAGGATGGCGAGCCCAAAGCCGAGGTGCAGGCCGCTGACACCACTCATGGCCAGCGCCTCGTCGTCACCTACGAGCAAGTTGACGCTGCCGCCATCTCCGGCGCCGTCAAGTACGTCGATGTCGATGGCAACATCATCGAAACGGAAATCGTGGAAAACCTCGGCGAAGGCAAAGAGGTTGCTATCAAGAAGTCTTTCTTCAAGACGACTACCGATGAGGCCGGCCAGGAGACCACGCATTATTATCGCGTCATCCAGCGTCTCACCGGCTCCACCATCATGCTGACGCCCGAGCAGGCCACGAAGCAGATTCGCGTTATGGAAGTGAAGAACACCGAAGCCGGCGCCTATCAGGTCACCATTAACTATGTGGACGATAACGGCAATACGTTGTGGACCGACAGCGTAGATGTGAAGGGCAAGGGCTACCAATACACCCTGCCGAACTCCTTTTCGATGAGCGCTGTCACGAATGCAGCGGATGCGCCTACCACCGACCGCGACAAGGGACAGTGGGGCGTCAACTACTACACGCTGGATTCTTGGACCATCGAGACCAATGCGACGGACGACAATGTGGCCATTGGGGCCCGCTCGGCGGAGACCCAGCAGGGCAATCCCGTCGTCGCCTTCGAAGCGGGCGAGTATCCGGCCGGCCGCACGGTAACGGCGAAGTACGTCTCGCAGGCCACTACGAAGAAGGTCAACCTCACCGTGATGGAAATCAACGGTGAGACGGGTGCTCTTATCGATAAGATCCACTACGAAGTCACCCCGGAGCAGACGGCCACCTACACCCCGGCCCCGAAGAACGGTCTGGTGCCGTGGTCTGGCAATATGGAGCCCATCACCTACGCGTGGGAAGATCTGGAAAAGGGCACCGACGTGCTCCAGTACGTCTACTACGTGCCGGAGGACTACACGCCGGGCGATACCTACGACATCACCGTGCAGTACATGAACATCGCCAACAGCCAGATTCTCCGCAGTGAGACCATCACCATCGATCCCGAAACGAACGACTTCGTGAACATCCTCGGCGAGGAGCAGTTCGCGCTCGGCGATGACACCTACGTGCGTCTGGCGGGTCAGGAAACGGCCATCCGCCATGCCTACTTCTCACCGGCGCGTACCTACACCATTTACTACCGCGATGTGAACGACGAGCTCAGCGCGCAGATCACTATTCGCCGCACGCAGATCGTCGACACCGAGCGCGTGGTGACGGTGCCGGGCACCACAGTGATGACGGCCGCTCCGGTTGCTGCCGCCCCCGCTGCGGAAGGAGCCGCTGCCGATGCTACGGCGCCGGCAACGGTTGATGCCGGTGTGGGCACAGGCGATGCCGCCGCGGTCATCAACGACGATGACAATCCGCTGGCGACGCTTGGCGGCCAGGACACCGGTACTGAGCGCGCTATCGTCGACGACGAGAACCCGCTGTACTCCGGCCTCGCCCAGGACGTGGCGACCTCCGGCTCGGGCATGGCGCTGGTCGTAGCCACGGGCGCTATCGTTCTCGTGGTCGCCGGCCTTGGCATCTACTGGTGGATGCGTCGCCGCAAAAAGAACGAGCAAACCGCAACCGATTCGATGAACGCCTAAAGGGAGGAGGACGACATGACCAAGTTGCTGCAGAACAAATCGATCATCAAATTCTTGGGAATCGCCCTGTCGATCCTACTGATCGTCGCCCTTGTCCCCCAGATCAACATCGCCTACGGCTCCAAGGACGACGTCCTAGCCGACACGGGCACGGAAGAATCCGTCGAAGATACGGACGATCTGGAAGGCGCCGAAGGTGCGGAAAATGCTGAAGGTGAAGAGGAGGGGGTCCTCTCAGAAGAAAACGTTTTAGACGGTGCAACTCTCGATGGGGAAGAGCCGCCTGCAGGCGAAGAGGCCGGGATCATGGCGACGGCGCTCCCCGAGGAGAATCCCGACGCAGGCGCCGAAACTCCCGCGGATACGACTTCCACGGCGTTGGCCAACAACGAATCGCATACCATTGAAGGCGACGTGACCAACACCTCTAGCCCTCTGACCTTCAGCGGGAATGGAGCCTACACCCTCACCGTCAATGGCACGCTTCACAGCGACATCAGAGTGACCAGCGGCGCTACGCTGTCCATTGTGGGGGCAGGCACAATCCAGGGATCGGGTATCAGTTCTGTCATAGCGATAGTTGGTTCTAACAGCAAGGTCATTCTCGGCACAGAAAACGGTGTAGGACCAACCGTTACAGGTGGCAAAGGATCGGAGAGCCCTGGTAACTTCAACAACGGCGCAGGCACGGTAGGCGGCGGCGTTTTTGTGAACGACGGGGCTAGCTTCATCATGCACAGCGGCGCCATCACCAAGAACGAAGCGGGCGCTGGTGGCGGTGTATTCGTGTGGAATGGTTGTCACTTCGAAATGACGGGCGGCGAGATCTCCAGTAACAAAGCAAAAGACCCCGATAAAACGGATGACTCCGATGGTCCTTTGCGTGCCCATGAAGGCGGCGGAATTTTTACTGACGCAAAAGACACCAAGATAACTGGTGGTTCCATCATTAACAATGAAACAGAGACTACTACCGACTGGGGCGGCGGTGGCATTTATATCAACAATAATGGCACCTTGATGATTCCCTCTGCCCTTATTACGAACAACAGCGCTGCTGGTCTGGGTGGAGGCGTTGCTGGCTGCCCTCATGCGAAAATTATTATCGGAGAGAAGGAAACAACCAGTGCAGGCCAGCTGGAAAGCAGCGCCGCAGTGTTCAAGAACACTGCTTCGGGAACGAGCTATCCTTTGAATACGGTGCTGCGGTTCAATGTTCCTGCGTCTGTTGTTTCTTCTGGTAAGAATGTTCCCTCGGGCGACTTCTTCCTTACTGGTATGGGCGAAGGCGAAATTGACAAATTACTAAACGGGGAGAATCCTGGCAACGTAGTCGATGGTAAGCTTACCTACGGATGGAGCACAAAATATACTCTTGAAAATAAGGATTATGTGAGCAAGTCTTTTAAGGTTGATCTTGCACAAGACTATTATTGTACTCTCGCGAGCTATGTTTCTGCGGATAATACTCTCGTGCGTGGGGATGGAGAAACTCTTGCTTGGCGGGGGTTCGAGGTTGGCATGCCTCCCGTGAACGGTTGTTCGGTGAGCGATACTGGATTGTGGTCAAGGGAAATCGGTATTCCTGTGGGCCAGAGCTATGAATCCCATGATGCCACCCTTTGTCTTACTAACACGGCTACTGCCGATAATGTGAACATAGCTCGAAGTGTCATCATAACAGGAAACAAAAGTGGAACTCACGGCGGTGGTATTGCCTGCAACGGCGCGATCAAGTTCGGAAAGTTCGACACGGAAGAAAAAACCACGGTGAACCCTTACACGGTTTCACTGACGAAGAAAATTGTTAACAGCTTGGGTGATCTTCTAGACATTGGCTCCGATGACGTTTTCCGCTTCGAGTTAACTGACAAAGAAACGAATGAGACATACGAAGGATACACCGAGAACGGTGATCTGAAATTTATATTGCCTGGTTTCAGTACCGAAGGCCCGAAAGAAAAAACCTTCTCTTTGAAGGAGATATTAACTAATGAACAGAAAGACGCGGGTTTTGTGTCTTCTATTCCCGACGGTATCGATGTTCATGTCAGTCTGAATGTCAAAAAAGAGGTGGCTAGCTACAAAGAAAAGGACAACAACGTTCTCCTGACTTCCACGACCTACACCACCACGGTCAACTCGGTGCAGATTGGCAATCAATCGGGCGACGATGCTGCAACAGTTACGAACACGCTGGATTTGAAGACGTCTGTGAACATTCCGGTGACGAAGATCGCTGATGGCATCGCGGCTAACACATTCACATTCGGGCTTAAGGATGTTACGGCGAATATCGACTCCCTGGTGGATCAGGCTGGTAACAAGATTACGCTGAAGAATTCCGTCAATCTGGCCGAGCAGGCGCTGACGGATTCGGACGAGACAGCCACCATCGCGGTAGCCGACTCTACCTCCGAGGTAGTTTCAGGAACAGACGCCAAGACCTTCAAATTCAACTATGCACCCACAACTGCCGAAGAAACCCACTGGTACGTCATTGCCGAGCAGCCAGGCGCAACGGCGGGCGTCGTGTACGACACCACGGCCTATCTTGTGAAGATCACCACGACGCTGTCTGAAGACGGCCGTAGCTTGAGCACGGCCAAGAAGGTTTACAAGACGGTTTCCGATTCGAGTGAGCTGCAGGAAGTAGCCGGTGATATCGGCGTCACCTTCACCAATGTGGCCACGCCCAAGGGTACCTGGCAGTTCAAGGCCGACAAGTTCTTCTATGGCTTGGGCGCTCCGCATGACTGCAGCTTTACTCTGCAGGAGATCGAGCGCGCCCCCGAAGCCGGTGAGCCGTTGGCGAACGTGCTCGTGTCGAACGACAACCTCCAGCAGTGGACGGCCAGCATTGCCGCCGCCGACCTCACCGACGGCCACGCCTTCATCTCCTTCCCCGCAATCAACTATGAGCAGCAAGGCGAAGGCGAGGGCTTCCAGAACGATGTGGGCGACCACTACTACCTCATCACCGAGGACGGCGATGAGGCCGTCAAGGACACCACGGCCTATGTCGTGAAGGTGACTGTCGCGGAAGACGCTGCCAATACGCGCAACCTCACCGCCACTGGAACGGTGCTCGGTTACGCTGACGACATCAACTCCCCGCTGAACCCGCTGACCCTTCCCGAAGGCGAGCTCCCAGCGTTCTACAATACCGACACCTACGATCTGATCAGCGCTGCCAGCTATAGCGTGTACGCTGCTAGCGGCGAGCCGGTCGATCAGGTGTGCTACGTCGATCCGAAGATCGTCAAGAACCTCGAGGGCCGCGCCATCAAGTCTGGCGAGTTCGCCTTCAAGCTCATTCAGGTGGCGAACTACAACGACACCGAGGGCGAGCTCATCTCCGCCACTACTAACGACGAGTTCGGCATGGTCGACTTCGACAAGGCGAACAACGTTTCCGGCGACCTCGAGAACCCCAGCTGCCTGGCTTACACCAAGCCCGGCACCTATTACTACCGCGTCATCGAGGACACCAGCAAGGGCGGCATGAACGACCAGTCCGTGCTGTACAGCGATCAGGTGATCACCTTCACCACGGTCATCGAGCAAGATGAGGCGACCGGTCAGCTGGTGTGCACCGACATGTACTACGGCTGGTGGGACGCCGCGGCCAACCAGAACGTCCGCTTCGACGAGCAGTACGCCGACTATGAGACCCAGCCGGGCAACATCGGCGATATGTCGAAGCTGAATCCCGATTGGCACCCGACCATCAACAACAAGGCGCGTCCGATGGATCTGCAGGTGCGCAAGACCAGCGTATCCGATCGCGATGAGGGCCTGGTGGGCGCCACTTACGCGCTGTACATGGTGAACGAGAACCCGCAGGGCGACATTTGGCTCGCTGAGGCGACCTCCGAGGAGGGCGGCTGGATCACCTACAAGAACGTGAGCCTTGCCACCAACAACCTGTACTACTTCAAGGAAACGGCCGCGCCCGCGGGCCATACCGTGAGCGAGTTCCGCAGCCCCTACTTCTACCTCGTGGAAGATGCGACGTCCGCCAACGGCTATGCCCTGAAGTACACTGACACCAAGTACTTCGACGCCGCCGAAACGGAAGCCGCTGCCGCTCCGTTGGCCGCTGCTGAGGCTCAGGCTCTGCAGGCTGCCATCGCCGCCCAAGCCGAGGCGACCGCGGCCGATGACCAGACCAAGCCCGGCCACAGCGCCGACGGCAACATCCTGCTGACCTACGACAAGGACGGCGGCGTCTACGACGAAACCACCCAAATCGAGGTGAACAAGCTGGACACGCGCACCCACGAATGGGTGGAAGGCGCCAAGCTGGTCATCCTCGATAAAGAATCGGGAAAGGAAGTGGCCAGCTGGACTTCGGGCAAGGCTCCCCAGAAGCTGGCGAAGACACTGAACGTCGGCACCACTTACCTCCTGCGCGAGGTGGAGGCTCCCGGTGAGTACCGCCTGGCCAACGACGTTGAGTTCGTCATCGACAACTACGGCAACGTGACCATCACCAAGGGCACGGAAAACGGCAACGCCGAGCTGTCCGACAACACCATCACCCTCTACGACACTATGATGGACGCTGAAGAGGTCGAGCAGCGCGAGCACGAAACCACCCGCGAGGTGCCGCTGGGCACGATTCTGGCCCAGACTGGCGACATGCTGCCGATCCTGGGCATCGGCCTCATCGTGCTGGCGAGTCTGATCGCCCTTATCGTGGCCGGCCGCCGGCGTCGTGCAGGAAAGGATGACGAGAACTAGGATGTGTCGGGAGTCGCAGGCAACCGCCTGATTGAGATACCATGAGGGATACGCGCGAGGCTCTTCGGGGCTTCGCGCGTATCTGTGCTTGATAGTAAAAGATGAGCTATTGACTAAGGAAAAGACAGAGCAAACAATCCATCGACCCCATGATTTCCATGACTGATGCAGTAGCTAACATACCGGCAGGTTCGCTCGGCGTTTCAGGGCCGGCGGAGACATCGGATGCATTTGCGCGCGACGTTAAGAAGCGCCTCGCGCGGTTGCGCATTGTGTCGCGGCTCTGCTCGATCGTCGGTGCCGTGCTCCTGGCGGCGGTTGCCCTGCTGGCTATCAGCGCAACAGTGGCGCCGCGCTTCATGGGATTGCAATCCTATACCATCGTATCGGGATCCATGGAGCCGTCATTTCCCGTGGGCAGCCTCGTGTACGCCGAACCCATCGAGCCCGAGGCGTTAGCCGTGGGTGACGTGGCGGTCTTCTGGCGCAATGACGAAGTCGTCATTCACCGCGTGGAGGAAAACCTTTACGAAGACTGCGAACTGATCACCCGCGGCGACGCCAACGAAGGCATCGACGCGCATCCGGCGCTGTACGACAACGTGGTCGGCCGCGCCGTGAACCAGATACCGGGCATCGGGTATTTCGTCATGGCGCTGGCGTCGCTGCCGGGAAAGCTCGTCTTGGGTTGGGTCGTCCTCATGGGCGCCGCCTTCTCCATAATCGGCACCGCCATAGCCTCCCTCGCGAGGCAATAATGCAGCGCCTCCGCCAACAAATCTTCGTTATTTTGTACCTGAAGTTCTCGTTTTTTTGCTTGTAAAACCTCGTTATTTTGAATATGACAATCAACCGTCCCTCCTCAGGATCCGGGACCTGGTGCCCGCCATGCCAAGATTAGCGGTTTGGTTCCCATCTCCCAAGTTGGCTGAGGCCTTTGTCAATTGATCCCAGCATTGAGGGTCGCGGCGTGAGGCTCGACGCTTATGTAAAAGGGGAGGGAAAAGCCTTCAACATCGAAATGCAAGCGCAGGCTGAATACTACCTTGGATGCAGACTCCGCTATTACCAATCGGTGATCGATAGCGATCTGCTCCACAAAGGAGATGACTACGAGGACTTACCTCGCAGCTATATTATCTTTCTCTGCGTTCACGATTCGTTCGGCTGCGGTCTCCCCGTGTATACCATTGAACCGAGGTGCTTGGAGAATAATGACTGTCAGCTGGATACGCGCTGCACGTGGATCGTCCTTAACGGAAGCGCGTGGGTAAAAGAGGACGACGAGAAGCTGCGATCCTTGCTACAATACATCGAGGACGGTACCGTTACGGAGGGCGATGATCTTGTGGCCCAAATTGACCGTCTGGTTGTAGCGGCCAACGACGATGATAAGGTGATGAGCGAGATGATATCCGTCAGTACTGTGGAGGCCAACGCCGAGCGTCGTGTTCGCCAAGCTAAGAAGTTCTATAGCGAAGTGGGGTTCAAGCAGGGCTATGAGGCCGGAGAAGAGCAGGGCCTCGAGCAGGGCCTCGAGCAGGGCCTCGAGCAAGGCCTCGAGCAAGGAAAGAAGGAAGAGGCCGCTCGCATCTCAGCGTTAATCAACCGCCTTCTCGCAGACGGGAGAGAGCAAGACATTTTGCTTCTTGGTGATCAGGAAGCCCTAGAGCGCCTCCTGAAAGAGTACTCCCTATAGCGCAAAACGCCCTACTGATTATTCCCGTTTCCAGCTGCGCTGATTTCATAGCGAGTGACACTGGATTTCGGCACGAGCCGCAAGTGCGGTGAGGTTCTCCTTCCCGAAGCAGGATTGCCGAAGATCTCGCTGCCGAAAATCTAACAGCGCTACAGCTCGCCCCTTCCAATCTTCGTTATTTTGTACCTGAAAGTCTCGTTTTTCTTGTAAAATCTCGTTATTTTGAATATGACAATCAATCGTCCCTCTTCAGGAGCCGGGATCTGGTGCCCGCCACGCCAAGATTGGGGGGTTTGACATCCGCCTGCTCGAAGCTCGAAGCAAAATCCGGAAAATACAAAGTGGAATCTTCGGATTTTGCAAAGTGAGAATGTCGGAAAATACAAAGTGAAATTTTAGGATTTTGCAAAGTGACTATCGGAAACACCCGGTAAAGGCTACAATGCGCTAAGAAGCGAAACGCGAACAGGAGCGCGCTATGCCCAACGAACTGCCTCCGCGAGACGAATACCTGCCTCGCATTGTCGACGACCAAGTGCGCCGCTACCTTGAGATTTTCGGGGCGGTGGAAGTGGCCGGAACGAAATGGTGCGGGAAAACCTGGACGGCCTGTCGCCACGGCGAAAGCGTCAGCTACGTCGACGACGCCCTGGCCCTAGCCCAATCCGACCCTCAGGCGATGCTTGCGGGCGAGCAGCCCCACGTCATTGATGAGTGGCAACTTGCACCGGCCATCTGGAACACCGTTCGCCATGCCGTGGATCGCAAGCGGGGGCTGCGCGGCGCGTGGCTTTTAACGGGCTCTTCCCCCCCTCTCGCGAAAGACGAGGATCAGGCGAGAGCGATGCACAGCGGCGCCGGCCGCATAGGCCGCATTCGCATGCACCCGATGAGCCTTGCCGAATCGGGCGACTCGACAGGTCAGGTTTCCCTGGCCGCGCTTTTCCGCGGAGAATTTGCGCGGGCCACGGTGCCGGGGGACGCGGCCTCCCTTGCCGCTGCGGCGTGCCGCGGTGGTTGGCCCGAGACGTTGGATCTTTCCCCGAGCCAATCTCTTCTCACCGCAAGGGAGTACCTGAACCTATTGTTCTCGGAAAGCGTCCCGCGCCACGGCCGAGACGGAGGTTTGGCACGGCGCATCGCGCTTTCCCTCGCGCGAAACCTGGGGCAGGCAGCAACTTACAAGACGCTTCTCGCGGACGTATCGGGCGGCGATGAGCCCTTGACGACGACAGCTACGGTGGCCTCGTACCTCGAGCTGCTGAAGAATATGTATGTAATCGAAGAGGTGCCGGGCTGGGTGCCGGCGAGGCGATCCCCTAAACGGCTCTCGGTGAAGCCGAAGCGCTACCTCGCCGACCCCTCCCTGGTCGTGGCGCTCCTCGGCATGAACGAGGAGGCGCTTCTCGCCGATTGGCAGACGTTCGGGCTGGTGTTCGAGAACATGTGCGTGCGCGACCTCATGGTGTACGCGCAGGCGCTGCCCGATGCTCCGGCCGTGCCGGTGAGGTATTACCGCGACGACGCCGGCCTTGAGGCGGACGCCATAGTCGAGCTGCCCGACGGGCGGTGGGCAGCCTTCGAGTTCAAGCTGGGCATCGCGAAGGCCGATGCGGGCGTGGCGACTCTGAAGCGCGTGCGTGAGAAGGTGACGCGCAACCCCCATGCGCGCACCCGGCCGCCCGAATTCGTGGCGGTTCTGACGGGCACGGGCGAGTATGCCTACCAAGCCGAAGAGGGTATCTACGTCATTCCCCTGCGCGCCCTCGGCGCCTGAGTGCTGCTAATGTCTAAGTAGACAGCGAATTCCGGAATTCCATCTTCAAAAGTCTGTCGGCGATGGCGATAATGGAGTCGCCATCGCCTCTTTCCGAACGATGGGAGCCTGCCATGTCCAACAATATACTCAACCCTCTGGAGAAGGAGCTCCTGATAAGGCTCTACAGGAGCAATCCCGACATCAAGCTCTCCGACTTCTGCCGCGCCAACAACGTGAGCGAGGCGGCGTTCAAGACCTGGCTCAAGAAGTACGGCGCCGAGGGGCTCTCCGGGCTGTATCGCTCGAAGAAGACGCCGAGCCTGCTTCCCGAGGGCGTGGACGAGACGGAGGAGACCCTGCGCCGCGAGCTCATCAAGACCAGAATCGAGCTGGAGCGACTAAAAAAAGGCTACGCCCGGATCCCGAGAGAAGATGGGACGCCGGGAGAGTTCGTGCCTGTATCCGAGAAGAGTGCGCGATCATCGAGGCGCTCTCGAAGGAGTTCCCTGTAACCGGGCTCTGCAGCCTGTGCGGCGTGAGCCGCTCCGGCTTCTACAAGTGGAGGAAGAGGGGCGGGGATCCGCCGAAAGACCGCGCGAAGGTGCTGCGGCTGGTGCAAGGCTGCCACGACGCCCACCCCTCGCACGGGTACCGGTGGGTGCACGCCTACCTCAAGAGGAGCGATGGCATAACGGTGTCCGCGGAATACGTCAGGAGATGCTTTCTCTACCTGGGCATACGCGCCGAGACCAAGCATCAGAAGAAGGATCGCGAGCGCAAGGCGCGCGATCCTTACCCCAACCTCATCTTCTCCACGTGGGAGACGGTCGATCGCCCGCGCCAGGTGATAGTCTCCGACATGACGGCGTTCTGGACGCGGAGCAGGTACTGGGAGCTCGCTCTTTACTTCGACGTGTTCACGAAGCAGATCATAGGGCGCGGCCTCACGAAAAGACGCGGCTGGCCGGGCATCTACCACGACGGCCTCGAGCAGGCGAGGGAGGAGATCGAGAGATCCAGGGCGGAGGCCGTGGGGAGGCTGGAGGCGGGATCGGGCGACATCTGCGTGCTGCACACCGACCAGGGGAGCGTCTACACATCCAAGGCCTACAACGAGATCATCCGCGAGAGCAGCATCGTCCGCTCGTGCTCGCGCGCGGGCAAGCCCACGGACAACCCCGTGAACGAGTCTTTGAACGGCTGGATCAAGGAGGAGCTCTTCACGGACTTCGGGCTCTACGACAAGCGGGATTGGGAGGTGGAGCAGGTGGTCGACGACTACATCGAGTGGTACAACGCGAAGCGACCTTGCTGGTCTCTCGGGTACATGACGCCGAACGACTTCTACGACGCCTTCATGGCGGGGGAGGTGGAGAGGCGCGACACGTTCGCGGGTCGCGTGATCGACCCGACGCCGAAGTTCGTGCGCGAGAAGCTCGCAAGGGCCGAGGCCGATGCCGAAAGCAACGCGATCGGCACAAGCGAGCTCCTCTGCTTCGATGCCGGTGTCTACGTCCCTCTAAAGAAAAACAGCTCCAGTGTCTACGAACGCGATGCGGATTCCAGCTCTGGTGTCCACCATTGCCACGGGGAAGATGGAAAAAGTGTCTACGAAGCTTGACTAGTACAAAGAACTGGTAAGCCCGAAGCCATGAAAAGCGGCAAAATCGTCAATTTCTGCAAAATGAAGAGTTACATTATCGTAGAAATCGACCAAATAAAGAATTGCATTATTGAAAAAGCCCAGCTAGAATAGACAAAACGATAGCAGCGAAAGGAGTCCTCCTTGTTTCGCAGGAAGGTCTACGAGTCTCTACAGCGTTGGGCGACCCGACGTGGTCAGACAGCACTTCTCGTGACAGGTGCGCGCCAGATCGGTAAAAGCTATCTGGTAGAGCGCTTGGGTCGCGAGAAGTATCAGCGCCTTCTGACAGTCAATCTCTACCTCGATAAGGCGGCGAAGCGCTCGCTGGCTGAGGCCTCCAATGAAGCGGATCTCATAACACGCCTCTCTCTCATGGCTGACCAGCCCCTCGTTCCTGGCGAGACGCTGATCTTCATCGACGAGATCCAGGAGCTTCCCGACCTCATGACCATGGTGAAGGGTCTTGTTCAGGACGGCCGATTCTCTTATGCGTTCTCGGGTTCGATGCTGGGAACCGAGCTGAAGCACGTGCGCTCCTATCCTGTGGGCTTTGTGACCGAGGTCACCATGTTCCCTATGGACTTCGAAGAGTTCTGCTGGGCGACGGGTGTCCAGAACGAGGCTCTTTCCGTCGTCCGGGACTGCTGCACGTCCCTTCAGGCGGTGCCTGGCTACCTGCACGAAGCCCTACTCGGCTACTTCCGCAGCTACATGGTAGTAGGGGGAATGCCTGCAGCAGTGCAAGCCTTTCTCGACAACGCCGGCAATATGGGACCGGTGCGAGAGGTTCAGGCTGAGCTGGTGGTTTCGTATGTTCACGACATCACGAAATACGCCGGCACTGCGGCTCCAACCGTGAGGGCGATCTTCGAACAGCTTCCTCTTCAGCTGGACGCGCGCTCGCAGCGGTTCCAACTGAACTCCCTAGGAAGGGATGCGCGCTACAGCAAGTTCAGCTTCGATTTCAACTGGCTAGTTTCGGCCCATGTCGGCCTGAAATGCAACGTGGTACGCGATCCGAAGAGGCCTCTCAAGGCCACGGAAGACGCGGGGAACTTCAAGCTGTATGAGTCGGACACGGGGATGCTGGCGAGTCGCTACGACATTTCGGTGGCGCGCGGTTTGTACAGCGATGATCGCACGCTCAATCTCGGATTCATGTTCGAGAACGTGTTCGCCCAGGCGCTTACTGCTTGCGGGTGTGATCTGTTCTACTACATGAACCGCAAGAGGGGAGAGGTTGATTTCCTGGTTGAAAATGCCCGGGGAGACGTAGTTCCACTTGAGATCAAGTCGGGCCGCACGCCCCGCGCCCATGAAGCTTTGAACAAGCTGCTCGCCACTCCGGAATACGGGATTGAAAAGGGCTACGTGCTTTCGCGCCTCAATGTGGAGCAGCGCGATCGTGTTGTCTACCTCCCCTGGTACGTGACGGCGTGCCTGCCCGAGGCTCTCGGCCTGAGAAAGCGCTCCGATGAGGAGGACTCGTTCAGCATAACGCTTCCGTCCCTATCCGCGCCCACAAGAGAGAACTCCAGCGGAGTAGTGTGAGGCTTTTCTCTTTCGCCGCTCACCCCTGAAAATGTACCGCTTGAATAGGGTTTAGAGCGTTTAGAAAGCATTTTCGTCGTTCTTTACCCTGTCATTTGCCTACCAACTTGTTTTGGACACTTCGTAAGAAAGTTCCGAGAAACCCCTGGTCAGAGCTTTGAATCTTGCTGTCGGTGCTGCTGGTGTTCTCGTTCCTGAACGTGACCATGTTCACGGACTACGCCAACGCCGAGGGTGACAACGGGGAGGCGACCGAGTTCGCCGAGCCTGTCGGAGAGCCCGAGGCCCAGGCGCAGCCCGAGGACGAGGCCAACGGCCCGGAATCTGAGGAGCCCGCGGAGGAGGTGAACGAGGCCGAGCCCGCCGCCGAGCCCGAGGCCCCTGCCGTGGCGGAGGAGCCCGAGGAGAGCTATCCGGCCCAGCGCCTGACCGCCGAGGCGGGCGATGGAGTGACTGTCGTCATGGAGGCTCCCGAGGGAGCGCTCCCGGCCAACAGCTCCATGAAGGTGGAGACGGTGTCATCGCGCGCTGTCGAGAAGACAGTCGAGGAGGTCGTGGCTGATGAGGGCAAGAAGGTCGAGGAGCAATCTGCCTACAGCATTACTCTCTTCAACGCTGCGGGTGACGAGGTGTCTCCCGCCAAGAAGGTGAAGGTGTCGTTCCGCAACGCCGGAGTCGACGGCGATGAGATTACCGTCATGAAGGTCGCGAATGGAGCCCGTGCTGTCGAGGTTGCCGAGATTCGGGATAACGGCACAGCTGCTTTCTCCGATACTGCTCCGACCGAGTCTGGCAACGTCTACGTTCTGGTTGGCAAGAAGGCCGAGATCAAGGCTCCCACGGTCGAGCAGAAGACCGTCACCCTCCGCGTCGTATACGAGACGGGCGCGGTGCGCGACGTCATTCCGATAGCGGTCGAGAAGAAGGACGGTGCTTACGCCGGCACCTACAAGCTCGATCTGAACGGTTTCACCGCAAGCTGCGACGCAGAGATGGCCACCATCGACGAAACGGGGCTTGTCTCCTTCAGCTTCCAAGACGACGAGCCGGTGACCATCGTGGTGACCCTGCGGGGCGAGAAGGCGACCTACACGGTCAACCACTACAAGCGAGGCGCCAACGAGGGCGAGGAGACGCTTGCGGAATCCGTGCAGCGGGAGGGCATCGTCGGCACTTCGACGGAGGCCGTGGCCAATACCTATGAGGGCTACACGTGCGAGGGCGTCGCGCAGACGATCGTGACGGTCGAGAACGACGCCGTGGTGAACATCTACTACGCGCCCAACAGCTACAAGCTGAGCTACGAGTCCAACGGCGGCTCCTACGTCCCTCCGGTGCTTGGAGTCCACGGGCAGACGGTTGACGCCATCACCTATATCCCCTACAGCAAGGTTCTCACCTGCGGCAAGACCGTCCATTCACACGACGGCGACTGCTGGGGGCTGACGTGCAAGATTGAGGAGCATACCCATAGCTATACGGAGTCGCAATGGAAAGGTATTCCGCTCTTGGGTGGTCATATGGAGTACAAGGGCGGCTGTTACGGAAGCAGCTGGAGCCGGAATCCGAGCTGTGGGAAAACTGCCCACACCCATGGCGACAGCTGCTACGGCTACACCTGCGGACTCGAGGCGCACCAGCACACCGACGGCGAGTGCTACGAGGTGACCCTCGAGTCTTGGACGCCGACCCCGCAGAAGCAGGGCTACACGTTCGAGGGCTGGTACGAGGACGAGGCCCTGACCACCCCGGCGCAGAACACCTACGTGCTCACCGGCGACCGCACCCTCTACGCGAAGTGGACGGCCGGTCAGGCGCTCTACACCATTGTCTACCTGACCGAGAATGCTGACGACGGCAACTGCTCATACTTCGGCAGCATTGGCAATCAGCTCGCCGAGGTCGGTACTACTGTGACCGCGAACGCGAACTCCGCCAAGCCCTCCGGTCTCGATACCGCGCACTTCACCTTCGCCGAATCGACCTCCGCGACCGTCAAGGCCGACGGCTCCACCGTCGTCACGGTCAAGTACAAGCGCAACACTTATACTCTTACGTCCGAAGAAAAACACGGTGGGAAAAAGCTGACCTTGACAGCTAAATATGGGGCTCACATTACTGATGCCTTCAACAAAGCTTTCAACGAGCCAACTGGAAACGACATCGCGTGGTCTCTTGAAAACGATCAGAGCACGAAAGTCGCCGCAATCGATGTCATGCCCGGTAGGAATGCTACAGTCTACGAGTTTGAGTACAGCTCGAAAAAAAGTCAGACGCTTAGCTATTGGCTCGAGAATTATGCTTCGGATACCACTACCATGTACGACGGTCGTACTTATGGTCTGTACAAAACTATTAATGTGAAATTCAATTACCTGAATAGCGCCGATTTCCCGGATCATACTGGATATATGAGACACGACGCCTATATCGATGGTAGGTCACGGGGCGTTAATTTCGGCGAATACACTACCAGCAATGGCACAACTGGCGATTTCTACTATAACGCCGCGAGCTATAGCCTCGATCTATACGGCTACGAGGGCGTGAAACTCTCCACCAACTCCGTGAAACTAGGTGCTGACATCACTTCGTATCTCACTGAGCCGGAGGCCCCGGTCGACGGCGCGACGTTCGCCGGCTGGTTCATCGATCCCGAGCACACGACGCCATTCACTGGCACTGCGATGCCCATGGGTCTGGCGCTGTACGCGGACTGGAACATGCCGACGTATAAGATCACGCTCGACGGTCAGGGCGGTACCTTCACTGACGATGCGCAGATGCCCGAGGACGTGGAGTACGGCGAGATTATCGGCTCTCAGCTTCCCACTCCCGAGAAACCCGGCTATATCTTCACCGGCTGGGTCACCAGCCCCATCACCGAAGCGCCGTTCGATCCTCGCAAGCCCATCACCGAGGACACCACGCTCTATGCCTCCTGGATGGCGAGCTCCACAGTTGAGTACACCGTGATCCATAAGGTCGGCGGCGAGGTTATCGCTACTGAGAAGCACACCGGTATGGTTGGATCCACGGTTACGGCAAGCGCTCTTTCCGAGGATGCGCTCGGTGAATACAAGGACTACCTGCCGACTCCGGCTACCCAAACTACGACGCTCGTCCGCGGCGAGAACACGATGGTCTTCGAGTACGCGAAGCTCGACGACATCAAGTACACGGTCGAGTACAAGCTCCCCGATGGCTCCATCGTTAACGAACTCACCCAGAAGGACGTTCCCGCGGCAGCTCGGATGCAGGTTGTTGGCATCTCCCAGGAGGCCGCCACTTGGGCCTCCGACAACGGCTACATGTTCAAGAACGGCACCACCCAGGTCGTCTCCGACATGGGCCTCGGCAAAGTGGTAACTTTCGATCTCGACTACCAGCCCTACACTATTACTTATGTGCTGGGCAATGGCGAAACTTGGGAAAACGACTTCTATACAAAGAACGATCTAGAGATCAGTATCAGCAAGCAGCCTACGTGGGAAGGTCACAGATTTGTTGGCTGGAAGGTCGACGGAGTTGATACCAAGGTTGAGCAGATAATTAGCAAAGATCCATCGACTGATCTTTTGCCTCCGGAGTCGCTGGGGCAGACCATCACACTTGCCAAGGGAACCATTGGCGATCTGACGATAGAGGCGTTGTGGCAGATTGATGTCGTTGTAACGGCACCCTCAAAGACTATGACCTATGATGGCACCAATATTATGGTTGCTGGCGGGTGGACTGATGCGACCGCTACGAATTTGCTACCAGGTCATAAGGTGGTCATAAGCTCTGATGCAATCAAGCTGTCTGATGGCTCCAGTGAGATGATCAATGCTGGTGAAAAACTGACCACGCTTGATAAATCCGATGTGAAGATTTATTGGTCTGGTGTAGATGTAACACGTCTGTACAACATCACTGAGATTAAGAACGGTCTTGCTAAAATCGGCCAGCGCGAGGTGACCGTCACGGGCGAGGGCTGGCCCTCCGAGCAGCCCTACACCGGCAAGCCCTACACCAAGGACGGCGAGTACGCCTTCGACAACGTGGTCGCCGGCCAGACGGCCACCATCGGCTACGAGCTCTCGGGCACCGAGGTGGGCCACTACGACGGCGCGTTCGGCGACGACTTCAAGGTCATGGCCGGCGCCGACGACGTGACCGCCAACTACACGCTGAAGACCAAGACCCCGGGCTCCCTGGACATCACCAAGTCCGAGATCGCCCAGTACGTCACCCTCACCCCCGTCGACGTCGTTGAGACCTACGACGGCGCCGCCCACGCCGCCGGCGTGGCCACCGCCGCCGACGCCAACGGCAAGGCCGTGAAGGTCGAGTACAGCGTCAACGGGACCGACTGGACCACCGACCCGGCCTCGATCACCGCGACCGCCGTGGCCGACTCCGTGACCGTCAACGTGCGCGCCTCCGTCGAGTCCTCCTACGAGGGCTACGTCACCGGCACCCAGAAGCTGACCATCACTGCTAAGGCGTACGGTATTAATACAGCCTCCGACAGCAAGGAATACGACGGCACTCCTCTGACAAACAAAAATGCTGAGGTTGCAGGCCTGGTTGCTAAGGACACGGCGTACGTCGAGGGAACTGGAGAGATCACCGACAAGGGCGAAGTGCCGAACTCGGCTGGCGATGTCAATTGGGCTAGCGGCACCGATGAGCGCAATTACATCCACGATACCTCGCTTGACGGCATCGGGGTGCTGACCGTGACCGCAAAGAAGATCGACCCGACGCCGACTCCGACCCCGGAGGATCCGGACGCAGTTGAACACAAGCTGACCCTCCAAGGCCTCGAGAATGTTACATACAACGGCTCTTCGCAGCCGCAGCACGAGAAGATCGTCGTGAAGGACGGCGATAAGAAGCTCGTCGAAGGCAAGGATTACGAATTACGCTGGTCCTCCGACACGACCAACGTCGGCACCGTCCGCGTGACGGTCGTCGGCAAGGGCAACTACGATGGCGAGGACTGGGCGGAGTACCAGATCATGCACTTCCCCGTCACCGTGACGGCCAACGGCGCCGGTAAGACCTACGGCACGGCAGATCCGGCCCTCACGGCCACGGTCAGCCAGAAGCCCAGCGACGGCTTTGACATTGCCTGCAATGTCACCCGCGCTCCTGGCGAGGACGTCGATGACTATGTGATCACGCCTTCTGGTGACGAGATCCAGGGTAACTACCGCGTGAGCTACGTGACCGACATCTTCGAGATTGTCGCCTCCGGGGCCAACGTGGTTACCGTCTCCAACCTGTCGGACGCCACGGGCCTGACCAAGACCTACGACGGCGCGGCCACCTCGGTCTCCCCGACCGCCGCGGTGGCCGGCTCCACCTTCGAGTACTCGCTCGACGGCGTTAACTGGACTGCCGCCAACCCGAGCTTCACCAACGCGGGCACTTACTCGGTGTGGGTGCGCGCGAACGCCGCCAACTACGAGACCACCCGCGCCGTCCGCGCGACGGTGACCATCAACCCGCGGCCTGCCGTCATCGTCGCGAACAGCGCGACCAAGACTGCGGGTGCCGCCGACCCGATCTTCACGGGTACGGTGACCGGCCTGGTTCGCGCCGGAGATCTCGGTGCCGTCTCGTTCGGCCGGAGCAACGCGGCCGAGGGCGTCGGCTTCTACCCGGGCGTGATCGGTGCCACCTACCTGGCCAACCCGAACTACTCGGTGACGGTGGTTCCCGGCAACTTCACCGTCCTGGCCGCTACGGCTCCGGTGATCCCGGCTGCTGTGACGCCCGCGACGCCGGCCCCGGCTGCGC
>OLPF01000018.1_pt1 | contig 176619 bp, 146 predicted proteins | sample 1673121 | NCBI WGS metagenome assembly OLPF01 (sample SAMEA3136756, study PRJEB25190) | human gut metagenome
GGTTCGGAATAGTGTAGTGCTGGCGGTCTATCTCTTGTTTTCGGTTGCTTGCTTCTTTACCGTACATGAGCATTATCATGAGGAATATAACCTCTTACGACCTTTAGTGCAGTTGCAAAAGCAATGTCAAAAATCACATTCAATTCAAACCAAACATCTACATTCGGCTTAAAAACAGGTGTGAGTCGTTCTATTACAAGTTTATAATCCTTCTTGCGTTCCTCCGAAGAGCAATCGCTAAAGTATGCAGAATGATAATAACGCATGAAATAGAAGCATTTTTCATAATCGCTCAAAACCTTTTCCCACACGTGCGAAAAATACATCCAACATCTCTTTTGCATGTCCATAGAACTTACTTCTATGATTGGCATATAGCGTAACAGCATAGAACACAATCTTTTATCGAGATGAGAAAAAGTAGCCTTAAACAAGCCCCTTTTACTGTCAAACAGCCGATAAATATATGCGTCATTCAGACCGGCTCCTGATGATATGGCACGTGTCGTAGCTTTATCAAAATCACCTTGCGCAACCACATGAATCGTGCTATCCATGAGTGCTCTTCTCATTTCCCCAACTTCCATTGATTTCTCCTCTCATGGTATTGCGAAGCTTCATGCAAAATTATGACAACACCCACTGATTGCCGATTTTCACCACCATTCGTAATTTAATAAAACTCTTTACGCATTGAGTTTTAGCATTTGCTACATCATCCGTAAAATAAATGCAAGAGCTATTCTATAGCTGCTTGCCGGCAATTATGTATTTATAGAGGTTGTTCTGTTTTTTCGCAGAGCTACGCACTCTGTTATATATTGGTTGAAATGCTATGTATTAAGGATTTGCAAAACTAACGACGGAGATTTTGACGGCGATAATCAATAGCCGATTACCTTAAGTTTGTTCATATTGCTTCTTTTAAGCTCCAGTGATGAATGGACATACCGTTCCAAAGTTATTCTTGGGCTTGAATGACCGAGAATTTCGGAAAGCGATTTAATTTCAAAATCTACTTCAATACATCGGGTAGCAAATGTGTGGCGTAGTGTATGGAAATGAACATCAGTAAGCCCGCATTCCGCAGCATATTTTTTTATACGGTATTGCATATTACGAGGTTCAATGTATTCGGTTGGGGAACCAGTTAATACGAATGAGGAAGGGTCACTGCACTTATGTAATGAACATAGTTTTATTCCGGTTTCAGTTAACGGTATTATTCTTACAGAATGATCTGTTTTGGGCTCGCTGATGATTATTTTTGTTTTTTCTTTTTTATCAACATCAGCATTTTTGATTCTTTGCATAGTGTGCGTAACACTTATCTGCTGTTTTTCTAATGAAACATTTTCCCATTTCAATGCACAGATTTCGCCTATACGCATCCCTGTCAATAATGCAAGTAAAATACCAAATTTATATGCATTCATATCTTGAAGGAGAAAATCTACAAACTGCGACTGTTCTTCGCGTGACAGAACTCGCATTTCCTTTTTCCTTTCTTTGGGGTATGTTATTTCGATTATTGGCATGGCATTGGCGGATTGTTTGGCAGTGTACATCAGGATAGAGTGCAAAACTGTAAGTACATCTTTTACTGTTTTTGGTGACAATTTTTCATCATTGAGGAGCTTTTGACTGAACTTTTCTACCGTTACGGAATTAACAGACTGTATTAAGTATCCTCCCCAAAAGGGTTTGATATGTTTTTCGATTATATTATTGTATTTATCATAAGTGGATTCTTTGATATGGCTTTGCTTCATATATAACCATTCATCACAGTAATATGCAAAAGCCCTTTTGGGCGAGCACGCTCCACGCGCCGATCTTATGAGTGACTCTGATTTAGCTTTTGTTACCTTTTCTTTTGCTTCGTAATATGTTTTACCGTAACAGTATCCATATTTTGCAGACCCGTCCGGGGCATACGCTTTTATATACCGAGCCTCCCACCGGTTATCTTTGCGTTTATAGATGTTTTCACCTTTTTTTGACATAATAAGTGTTCTCCTTTACAAGTGATAAAAGAATTGTAAAAGACAAATTGGGATTTTTGTGCTCTTAAGTTGAAAAAGACGGAGATTTTGACGGCGATAATTTTTTATCAAGGAGAAAAAGAGACAAATTTCAAACTCAATAAAGCACAAATTATAAAAAATTGTAAAAAAACAAAGAAAATCATCAGGAAATGTTGACTTCGGTACGTTTTTAAGGTATAATTTATTGTGTATATAGTGCGTAGCTCTGCGAAAAAATAAGACTTATAGAATAACCCTTGTTCTTATTGCAAGGGTTATTTATTTTTCAATCATTTTTGCAATATTACATATGTTGAGTCCCTTTTTTCACGCGTAGTCCACCGTATATGCCGTACCTCCCGTTTCATTTATCATATAGCAAATACAAATATCGCTATTGTCAACAAGGTATCGGTTTCGCTTGTGCATACATCCTCGGAAATATACTTCGGAAGTATAAACGATTTGATCCGCTTTAACCTTTATATCTTCATATTTCTCTTTATCTTCTTTTGCCCAGTTTTTTGATTGGTTTTCGCATGGCAGTACAAGGATCAGCTTAATGGATGGATACGTCTCTTTTAGGTTGAGTATCGTTTGAGCGGCAATGGTGTCAAAGCCCAATGCTCCACCCGCATAATAATACTCACAACTTTGATTTATCAACTGTATAAGTGTTCTTTCAAGCCGCCTTGAGATTTCAGCATAGGTCTCAGGCGGTATTCGTCTATGTCCTGTAAAACAACAGGACTTATTTTTACTTTCTATCATCTATTAACCACCACATCGCTTTATTATAACATCTACAAACCTATATGTCAACACGAATACAGCCTTTGCCATGCTATTTTTGACACTTGTATGGGTTAAAATATAACAAAGGTGGTGATTTGTTATGACTGAAAAGGACTTCTCTTTACGTTTAGCCAGACTTAGAGAAGCAAAGGGCGTATCCGCCCGTGATATGAGTTTATCAATGGGGCAAAATCCCGGATATATTAATAATATTGAAAGTGGAAAATCGATGCCATCGCTTTCAGGCATATTTTATATTTGCGAATATCTCGGAATTACCCCAAAAGACTTTTTTGATATTGAAGCAACGAATCCCTCAAAAGCAAACGAACTATACTCTATTGCAAGATGCTTAAATAATGAGCAGTTGGACAACCTGATAGCTATTGCTAAAGGGTTACGAAAATAAAAAATGAGGTGCTACCCACAAAGGGCAGCACCTTTTTTAATACTGTGGGATACCATAGCCGAGTATCTCATAATGCCCGACAGGATACTGATTTACTCTTACACTGTCACCTGAGTTACCTTCAACGGTATAGACAATCCCGTTCTCCACTTTCTGAACGATACCCGTATGGTCGGATAGACCGTCTTGCGGTCCTGACGAACCATCGGGAGAATCCCAGTCAAAGAAGATAATCATACCGGGAACCGGCTCGGAAGAGCCGTCCATCCATTGATCTCTGTCCTTGAACCACTGCACACCGTTTACACAGCCTGCATATTTCGGGACAACGCCCGTGTCTATATACCCGCACTCGTTGGCGCACCAAGAAACAAAGCAGGCACACCACTCCACACGGGAGCCGAAGCCGTACCAAGACCAGTAAGGCTCGCCGCCCACATTGCCAATCTGTGACAAAGCAACGGTTACGATTTGGTCGTCGCTTGCGGTTATGCCATAAAGCACAGATGACCACAAGGAATTGTTCTTATCTTGCAGAAGCTCAGTCAGGTAATCCTTTTGCTCCTGATTAAAGCCGTACTGTGCCGCCATTTCGTCCACCGTCTTATGCGACACCGTTATATATAAGTAGGTTCTCGTAACGGTGGTTTCGGTCTGCACGATATTTCCGTTTCCGTCATCGGTTTCGGTTATGACCGTTTCAGACTTGCTTTCCGTCCGTGACGATATACTGTTCATCTCCCAAAATATATCTTTGAGAAGCTGCTTTTTGTTATCGTCCATTGTGGCGACCTCCTGCGGGTTGTCAGGATCGGTGTTGACCTTAACGGAATACACCGAAAGCACTTCTTTCCAAACCGCACGACTGCCCGACATTTCAAGAACATCATAGGTATTGCCGTTTCGGATTTCCATCAGCTTGTTGTCATATTCGGTGTTGATTTCCTGAACGACGGTCTGCATAGACTGTCCCGTTCCTGAGTCCTCGCCTGAAAAGAAGATACCGAACACCGAGCCGATAATAGCGGCAATCAGGCAAATTACAATAATCACAACAACCGCAACCCAACCTCCGGCAGCGATAGCGGCGACAAGCGCTTTAATTCCGGCGATAATTGCTTTAACTGCGGCAATCGTAGCCTTTACCGCCGCCTTAACACCCGCAACTACTGCCTTTGCCGTAGCTTTTGCGGCTTGGGCGGCTTTCTGTGCCGCTTTCGCACTTGCCTTTGCGGTTTTCTGTGCCGCTTTTGCAGCCTGCTGTGAGGTCTTAATTGCGGTCTTTGCGGTTTTCTCGGCAGTCTTTACGGATTTCGCCGCCGTCTTTGCCGAGCCTTTTCCGACCGTCTTTATCGTTTGCTTTCCGGCTGAACGGGCAGACTGCTTTACGGTTTTCTCCGACGATTTTTCCGCAGTCCTGACCGTTTTGCCGCCGATATTCTGAGACTGCTTCTGCAAAGCCTTTTCAGCCCGTTTTGCCTTGAAATTCTCAATACCGTCCTTTGCCTTGTAGATGTTTTCCTTTGTGGTTTCCACACCCCTCCGTCCGGCTTTGTCAAATTGATGTGCGCCCTCGTGAACGGCGGTGTCAACTCCACGCTCGAACTTTTCCGCAGCATATTCATCGGCGGAATTCTCAGCGGCAGATGTGCTGTGTTCGGCTTTATCTTTGGTAGAGATATACGCCTGTTTCATTCGCTGTCCGGCTACGGCAGCTTTATCAATGGTCTTTATCGTACCTTTGACTGCATCTCTTGTTTTAATATCAGCCATATAAAAAACCTCCCTTCGTGGAAAATTAGAACGCAAAATGAGGGGATAAGGTATAAACACCTTACCCCCTTGACCTTTGCATATAAAAAGTGGCTTGAAATAAGGGTTTTCGGCGGTCTAATTGTCCACGCACGACCTCTTATTTCGTTGATATTTCGCCTTGTTTTTCAGGTACATTATCCTTGCACAGTCAGCACAGTATTTCTGCCTGTTGCTGTGCTTTTCAATAGGGACACCGCACCTTTCGCAAACGGTTTTCGCTCCCGACATCAATATCTCTGCTTCCAGCTTCGGCTCTGCGGGCAATACCGCATTGCGAAAGTATTTGCATAGCAGAGAGTAGGAAATGGACTGAACGCATACGCAGGGTTCACCGTCATCAAGGAGCAGACAGTTTCCTCCGTCATAGTTTGCACAAAGACGCTTTATCAGGGCATTAGCTCGGTATCTCTGTCGCCCCGTCATTTGAGGGAGCATTGCTACCACCGCTTTCTGTTACTTTCTTTGCAACTACGACAAGCCTGCTGTTCTGACCGGAATACTCACAGGTGGATAGCGTGATGAGCTTATCACCGTATTCGGCAGAAACGCCCGTATCGTAGAAAGCCTTTTCTTTGGCTTTTTGAATATACCCGTCAAACTGCTCCTGCGTTACGGCGTCCACAAACTGATAATACTTAAACTCATTTTCCGAGCCGGTATAAACAGCCGTCTTGAAAACAGCGATAATCTCATAGGTCTGTTTCATATAAAGCGTGTCAAAGCGGAAGGTCTTGTGTTCCTCCCAAAATTCTTTGCTTTTGAACTTTTCAAGGTCGGAAAACATTGTGCCATTCTTCATATGATGACCGTAAACAATCAGGTTGTCAGACGGCTTATTCACATCACAGCTTTCGCTCATATAGGGACAGCCGTAATCGGTGTATTCCTTGTTAAAGCCGTGTTTCAGGTAGAAGTTCAGATCCTGCGGCGACTGCATAACGGGATAGTTGATCAGCGTATCGTCAATTCTAATCCATCCCACAATATGGCTGTTCTGCTCATAGAGTTTTGCGTACTCAGGGAGCATTAGCGCTTCTCCCTCCGTAGTTTCGGCAGTCTCGCTTGTTTCGTGTTCTTCTACGATTTCCGCAAGACTGTCGTAGATTTCCTCCTGCGTATGCGCTTCCTTGAAATGACGGTATATCATCACTCCGCTGAACATCATCACAAGCAGGAAAAAGCAGATAATTGAAACATAGATATTCTTTTTCATTGCGTTTCCTTTCTGAAGCCGAGAGAGAGCTATGCGCTCTCTCCGGGTTTCGTGGTCATCAGTTTGTAGAGTTTTGTATTCTTGGGGAACTTGTTTGCGAATGGAACAAGAGAACTGCCGACTTTCAGGAGTCCGTGTCCCGCTTCAACATTGGTGATATAGGACATCTGAAGATCGGAGATATTCAGAAGCTCAGCCAGTTTCAATCTGTCGGTTGAAGCCTGATTGAGCATAATGATGAACTCGGAGTTGGCAAGCATCGTCCTCGCCGTATGGCTCTGCAAAAGGTCATCCACATTCTGTGTAATTCCGGTGGCATAGGCTCCGTACTTTCTTACACGCTTCCAAAGGGTAAAGAGGAAGTTTGCACTGTACTCGTGCTGGAAAAGCAAGTAAATCTCATCAATGAAGATATAGGTGTTCTTGCCCTTCGCCCTGTTCTGCGTAATGCGGTTAAGGATAGAGTCAAGAACGACCAGCATACCGATAGGCATAAGCTGCTTACCGAGGTCGAGAATATCGTAGCAGATAAGGCGGTTGTTGGTGTCAACATTCGTCTGCTTTGCAAAGGTGTTAAGGGAACCGTGCGTGAACAACTCAATCGCAAGTGCGATTTCCTTTGCTTCAGGCTCGTCTTGCTTCAGGAGTTCAGCACGGAAGTCTTGTAAGGTCGGGACAGTACCCGTGTAATCGTTCTGCTGATAGGTACGGTAAACGCTTGCGGTGCAACGGTCGATAATAGACTTCTGCTTTGCTCCAAGGTTGTTGCCGCCGATAAGCTGTTCGCACAAGGACATGATAAACTCGGATTTGAGAATAACCGGGTTTGCACCGTCGCCGTATTCCTTGTTCATATCCATAGCGTTGATATGGCTCGGAGAAGTGGCAGAAATGTTGATAATCTCGCCGCCCAGCGCTTTCACAAGTGCGGAATACTCTCGCTCAGGATCAATAATGATAACATCGGCATTGGAAGCAAGTATCTGATTGATAATCTCTCCCTTTGCCGCAAAGGACTTACCGCCGCCGGATACGCCCAAAATGAACTCGTTGCCGTTCAGTAACTGTCTGCGGTCGGCAATAATCATGTTCTTAGAAATGACATTCTGACCGTAGTAAATGCCGTTTTCATGGTAAATATCCTGAACACGGAACGGGATAAACACCGCCAAGGACTCGGTAGTGAGTGTTCTGAAGGTGTCAATCTTTCGTGTACCGAAGGGCATAACCGTATTCAGTCCGTCGAGCTGCTGAAACTTCAGCACTCCGAACTGGCAAAGGTGCTTTCTTGCGGTGGTCAGGAGCGCTTCGGTGTCCTGATCGAGCTGTTCTTTGGTATCCGCCGTATGCACAAAGGTAATAACGGCGAACATCATTCGCTGATCTCTTGTAGTCAGGTCATCGAGAAACTCCTTCATTTCGCTTCGCTGCTGCTCCATATCGTAAGGGACGGTAGCGGAAAAGTTGTTGTTGGAGTTCTGCCTGCGCTGCCAGTTCGTAATGTTCGTCTCAACGCCGAGCAGTCTGCTCTCCGCTTCACGCACCGCTTCGTCGGTGGGAATGGGTACAACATCAATCGACATCATAAGATTGCGGTTAAGGTCTGTAAGCTCCGCCACCATACTGTCCTTGATATACGACGCATACTCACGAAGGAAAAGCACTCTGCCGTAGCGGTCTCCGATTTTGAAATAGTCGCTTTCAAACTCCATAGAATCAGGGCAGATATAGTCCTTGAAATCGTGTCCTTTCTTTCGGGTTTCCTTAATGTCAAAATGAAAAGAGCTTTCCTCACCGACTCTGTAAAAGTCGTGGAAAACTCTCAGGCGTTCATCTGTTTCAAGCTCGGTGCATTTGCTTCCGAGCCTGCCGAAGTGGGCGATCAGGTCTGCGCCGACACGGGCAAAGTAATTTCTTGCTTCCTCTATGTTTTTCTTGTTGATTGAGATGGTAATATACTTGTCCTGCACAATGGCGTTTGCTCCGGTCGCTTTTTCGAGCAGCATTTTGTTGTATTCCTCACGGTACACATCAAGCTCATCGCCTTTCAGCGGCAGGAGAATGGTTTTCTCAAAATCCAGTCGGTTCAGCCTGCGGTTGTTGATTGTGATTTTGGTTGTAGCACCGCTATCAAGGGAATTGAGCAGCTCAGAGTATTCAAGGAACATTGCCTCCTTGTCCTCACGGCTGGCTACCGCATAATTTATATCCGTAAACTTAAAGGATTTGGAGAACTTATCCTTGCCGACCTGAAAAATGCCGTCATCATAGATTGCCTTGATAGGAATGACATCCTGGACACCCTTCGGTACGACAAACTTCTCCTTATCCTGTTTGAAAAGATTTGTCAGTGTCTTAATCATTGGTTTTCAATACCTCCTTGCTTTTTTGTTCCATACTCGGCTTCATCAGCTCAAAGTAGGTGTTGGTGGAATGGAATACGAGCTTTTTCGGCATAAGAAATTCACTCTTGATCCACGCCCACACAAATTTCTCTGCGGTCATACCGTTGTACTTAATGAAGCCCAGCGCCGCAAAGGGTGCGGCCGCTAAAATACACATCCACGACACGGTCTCCGTACCGACATACGGTTTGAGCAGAAAATATACGCCAACCGCAACTCCGCAAGCCAAGACAGAAAAGATGAACTGTCGAAGCGTGAGTCCGAAAAACATACTCTCCGTGTAGTTGCGGATTTCTCTGTTAATTTTTACTTCCATTTTTGCTCCTTTCCCGGCGGCGAGCTTTTATAATTTCTTCCTTGCAGACACACTCATCGGCAAGACAGATAACTCTCCGCTTGCGTTTGCCGCCGTAATACAGACAATATCTGCAATCGCAATCCTCAAGGGAATACCCTGAGAATTTGTTGTATCTTCGTGTTGTTTGTTTCATTGCAAAATCTCCTTACAGTCCCATCATTTCCCGTATAATTCGGTCTGACATCTTGACCGAGCCGACGAGCACCAACATATTAAAGACAAGTTCTCCGATATATGCCCACACCTGCGTTACGGCTGCCGCACTTGTATCTACAACGGGCGGCGATGAAGCGAACACTGAGAAGATAATGCAGGAAAGTACGATGACCGCACCTTCAAGCAAAACTGCACAGTAGCTCTTGATAAAGGACTTGCCCACATTCTGCGAGGGTTCTCCCGCAAAGGTTGAAAGCGGAATCGGGGCAAGCGCCGTATACATATACAGCTTAAAGAAACGCCCGTAAACAGTCATAATTAGCAGGAACGAAAGGACTGTTATGAAAAGCCCGCCGATAAGCGTTACCGCCCATAGCGGAATACTCTCGAAAAAGCCGCAGTCCTCGATTGTCGTAATCATTTCAGCCGGGAGCGTTGTCTGCTGCGGCGAACCGAAGCCTGCGGCATTCATAATGGTTGTAATCGTACCTTGTACGATGTTGAACAGCGCAAGCATCAGCTCCATACCGTAGGTAATCGCACCTTTAGCAAGGGCAAACCTGATAAATAGCTTCAGTGCGTGTTCCGGTTTCTTTACATCGGAAAACGAACCGCAGGTTTTCACCATACCGACTACAAAAAACAAAACGAGCAGTGCCAAGCCGATAGCCTGAACCGCACCGTTTATATTGACAATCACGCTCCATATACCGCCGCCTTTGAAGTTCTGCGGCGTCGTTGTGATAAGCGTCCATATTTCAGATAGCTTCTCATTCCAAGTTTCAAGGGCGTTTTCGAGATTTTGTACAATCCAGTTATCACTCAAATTGACGCACCTCCTTTACAAATTTGGGGCATACCCGATTTTTCGGATATGCCCCTTTTGAGTGTTTCCTTGCTTAACCTGTAATGAGAGTGAGGATTTCCTTTGCGAAGGTGATGATGACACCGCCTGCAAGGGTAAGGAAGCCGTTGGCTCTCTGCGAAGGATCGTGGGATTTCAGGGAAAGACCGACCTGAACAATACCGAAGCCGAGCAGGATAAGTCCGATTGCACGGATGAGTCCGAAAATGAAATCGGACAGGTTGTTGATAACGGTCAGCGGATCTCCGCTTGCCGCAAATGCGGTCATAGTCATACAGCCGATAAATGCCATACAAAGCACAACGGCACAGTAGGCACGAAAGCCCTTTTTAACCTTTCCGGTCATAGGCAGCTTCTTAGTTTCCTTGTTATTGGTTTTCTTAAAAATGTTCATTGTGTTTACCTCCATAAATTTATTCATTTTCAAAGTCCTCATCTGAGAGGAGTTCGTAATTGGTTTCTGCTACTTCTGTTTCGGGAGCCTTGTATTTATCAAAGCTCAGAAGCTCGATGGTAGCGACATCGGACTTCACTTCGCCGTGTTCGTAAACGCCGGCTTTTCCGTCTGCGGTCAGCGCCACATTCGGGTGCTTAAGAATATCGTATTTGAAATCAAGCACCGGACGCTCACCACGGATAAAGAGAATTGCGTAACGGTTATCAAGCATACGAACCTCGTCCGGGGTTAGCAGCTCTCGACCGCTGATTTGGTAGTTAGTTGAATAACTGCCGCTTCGACCTTCGCTTTTGCCGTAGGTGTTGGTATCAATCGTGGATTTACCGAGCAGCTCGCTCACATATTTGTGGGTGGACTGTTCGTTGCCGCCGAGGTACAGAAACTCATCGCAGTTGCCGACAATCGACTCCCATTGCTTCTCAAACAGCGCTTTAAGCTGTGCCAAGTTTTGTAGGATGATACTGACAGATACCGAGCGAGAACGCATAACGGAAAGTATCTTGTCAAAGTCATCAGGGAGCGAAACATTCGCAAACTCGTCCATCAGGAAATGGACAGGGATAGGCAGGCTGCCGCCGTGTATGTGGTCGGCGGAATAAAACAACTGCTGAAAAAGCTGTGTGTAAAGGATGGATACCAAGAAATTAAAGCTCGTATCGTTATCAGGTATCAGGGCAAATAGTGCCGTTTTCTTTTCACCGAGGGTTTCAAGCTCCAGCTCATCGGTTGAGGTGAGCGAAGCAAGACTTTCAAGGTTGAATTTCTCCAAACGGGCGGCAAGGGTAATCTGAATGGATTTCAGCGTTTTTGCCGAGCCTGAATGGTAGGAATGATAATACTTGAGTGCGATATGGTCGGGGTTCTCATATTCCAGTTCGGAAAAGAGATTATCAAGGGGCGAAGGTCTTGGCTCTTCCTCGTCCTCAATCGCGCCGGCTCTGAGCATTTCCATTATCATTGCAAAGTTCTGTTCATCTTCGGGAGCTTCGTAATGAAGATAGAATACAAGTGCAAGCAAAAGCATTGACGCTGCCGTGTCCCAAAAGGGATCGTTGCTTTGAGAACCCTTCGGCGTGGTACTCTTGAAAAGGTTGGTGACAAGCCTTTGAATATCATTGTCACTGCGCAAATAGACAAAGGGGTTGTAACAATGGCTCTTTTCCATAGAGATAAGGTCAAGAACCTTAATCTCATACCCCTTTGCTTCAAGCAGCTTTCCGACATCCCGGACAATTTCTCCTTTCGGATCGAGTATCACAAATGATGTGTTGCACTGCATCAGATTTGGCTTGCAGTAAAATCGGGTTTTGCCTGCGCCCGATCCGCCGCACACAAGGGTGTTAAGATTGCGCCTGTGCTTTTTGGCGTTAAGTCCGATGCTCACGTTCTGAGTCATCAGCTTGTTTTCGCTTTTGGGCGTTTGGCAGTATTTCTTATTGACAGCTCGTGCGTCGCCCCATTTTGCAGAGCCGTGTTCCTCCCGGCGTCTGTAATTCCTGCGTGTTGAGAAATAAATGCCGATACCGAAGCCGTAGCACAAAAGCAAAACGAGGACAGTTTTCAGGCTGTCCTCGCAAAGCTCTATTTGGAACGGGTTATTAAATACCGTCATCAGCTTCGGAAGTATCTCCGGCAAGCCGCCTTTAACGGACGGTGCAATCAACAACGCAAGCCAGACTACGGGAAGTATGCCGATTACGGAAAGAATGACAGCAGACTGCTTATCATCTTGCTTCATCTCGGCGTTTTTCCTTTTCTATCACCTTGAACTTCTTTTGCGGGGCGTGACCGACCTTGACGATCAGTTCATCAACGGCGTCGGTAGACTTTCCCTCGCTGCGAAGATCGTTGCGCTTCTCATTGAGGGAGTCAATCACGATACCGTGTTCGTATTCGTCCAAAGCGACAAAGTGCTGGCGTTCTCTCATTTTTCTTTACCTCCGTTATCTGCTGTCACGGTCTTTGGAGCGTTCCTGCTTTTGGCGGTACATCTCCTCGGATACACGGGAATGGATTTCATTCATAGCCGTGCGGGTTTTGGAAAGCTCTGCACGGATTTCCTTCGGCTCCTTGTTCTTCCATTCCTCCGGGATACGGTTGATAGCAAAGTTTTTGGTGTCCACGCCGTACTTTTTGCAAAGCATATAGCCGACGCACATTGCCTGAAAGCCCATATCCTTGCGGCTGTAAGAGTCGCTGTCGATAGAAAGCTGTGCGTGGCCGAGTTCTTGTGCCACGCACTGGCAGAGAGCAACGCTGTCGCCAATATCCTTTTTGACAAAAAGCGTCTGCTTCTCATTGTCATAAAAGGCTCCCATCTGCGGATGCGGCAGTTCAGGCGCAACCTCCACGATAACCGGGGAGGTGTCGATCATCACGGCAACGAGAGCCTGCGGATCACGGTTGACGGTAGGCGCCGGAGTCTGTCTGCCCTTGGTCTGCGATACATCAAAGACCTTTTTGACATTGTAGGAAACGCCCGGAGTTCCGTCCGCCTTTGTGTACTCAACGGGTTCGAGAATGGAGATACTCTTTGCACCCTTATTGATAGATACCTTTTCCTCAGCCCAGTCACCGAAGTCTTTAAGCTGGGTTGCTTTGGGGTACTGACTGTAAATGAGCAGAGCATTTGCGGCGGAATAGCGGTCGAGCCTTGCCTGTGTATCAAGAAAGCCCCTGAACTTTTCGCCGTCCTGCACGATAGCGGTCGCCGTTTCGTCAATCAACTGATAAACGGCGTCCTTTTCTGCCTGCTTCTTTGCTTTCCATTCTTCGGGGGAAAGCTGCGGCTTCTGATAGCCGCCCTTATTCGGTTTGAAATTATTTGTCATTTTAGATTACCTCACTTTATTCTTATTTCTGTTTTTCTTTTTCTTGGGTTGCTGATGGGTGGTCTGATTGGTGCGGTTTTGGGACTTGGGTTTTTCTCCCGATTTATCAAGGTCGGTGCGGTCTGCTTCTTTTTCCGTTTTCGCCTGTGCCTTATACCGTTCGAGTTTCTCACGGACGGAAGGTTTTTCTTCGGCTGATTTGGAAATACCCTTATCAGATTTACCATCGACCTCGGCGGAGCTTTGCCTTGACGGAGGGTTTTTGTCCGTCTTGGCGACCGTGGGGTTTTCGTGAGATGCCCCGTCCTTCTGAATGGGCTTTCCCATTGCTTCCTCCACAATCCTTTCGCCCTTTGATTTGGTCGGCACTTCGTTTGCAAGCTCCTCACGCTGGGCAATACTCTTTTCCGCATTGGCAACGATGGAACCCTTATCAACATTACCGAGTTCAAAGCGGTCGAAGATACTCTGAATTTTAGAAGCGTCCTCCGCACGGGCAATAATATCCACCGGGGCGTTATCGTCCTTACTGTATTTGTCCCTCAGCACACAGTAAAGCACACCGTACTTCTTTGCCTGTTCGGTAAACTTCTTCAGGTCTTTATTCGGAACGGAAAAGACCTTGAGTTCCTTTCCCGATTTGAGCATATTGGTAAGGCGTGCTTTGCCTTTGGTTTTCTGTTCCTGCTTCAGCACAGAAACAAGAAGAACGGTCAGCTCCTTTGCCGCCGTTCCCGTTAGTTTTGCAGCTACTTCAAAGCCTTCAAGCGAAAGCCTGACAACCTGTTCCGCTGCGTCACCGCCTGTGTTCATAATCACGGTTCTCCTTTCTGTTGTTCTTGATTTTTTCTTCGTCTGCAAGCACCGCATTTAAGTTCTCCCGCATAACGCCGGAGCGTTCAGCGATACCGTCGCAGAGCCGAACTTCCTTGCGGAGTTCTTTGAGCCTTTCGGACAAGGCTGAAATCTGTTGCCTTTTGCCGGACAGCAAATCATCATCAATTTTTACTTTTCGTATTTCGTTTCGGAGATGTGTTCTGTCGGCAGTAAGGTTTTTGATTTCGTCCTCAACCTTTGACTTATATGAGAAAAGCTGCTCGGAGGTTGAGATGTGTTCTCTGCCGAGCAGCCTTACTTGTGCGGTTATTTGGTCGAGCTTCATCAGATCTTCACGGAGAAGATAATGGAGCCGAGCCGGATTTTGTTTTTGATACTTCGGCAGATAGCCTAACTTATAGCAGTAATGAAGGTACAGTCCGTACAGACCGCCGACCTTTCGTATCTTATGCTCCCGTGTCAAAAGGACATATTGCTTCGGGCGGTAGTAATAGCCTTTTTGGAACGGCTCTAACTGAACCCTGTTGCGGTTCTCATAGATACGCTCCTTTATTCGGTCAAGGGAATAGTCATCACCGAGCCTTGTCAAACGGATATTCTTTTGGTATCCCTTTACCCTGAGTACCTGATACTTGTGGTTCGGGGAATCGTCAAAGGACGCTCCCATCTGTCGGAGAATATATTTGAAATCGGCATAGCTGTTACTCTTTGAAATCGCTTCATCAATCACAGCTTTTGCAGAGTCCACATAGTTCGGCATCCCTGCTTCGTGGAGCTTCCTGGCATAATAGTTTTTGCCTGTGCCACGCTTTGGGTTTTCAATCACATCGAGCTGGTGCTGTCTGCAAAGCTCGTCTGCAATGTGCCGGAAGTACCGCCAATGCTTTTCATTGTTCTGCATACGCTTTCCGTCAACAAAGGAAACAGAGTTTACAACAAAGTGGCAATGCAGGTGCTTGGTGTTCAGGTGGGTTGTTACCACAACCTGAAATCTGTCGCCCCACACACGCTTGGCAAACTCTGTTCCGATCTGCTGTGCCAGTTCGGGAGTGATATTCGGTTCGTCCTTAAAGCTCAGATACCCGTGATAGGCTTGGATACCGTCGCATTTGTCGAACTGCTCCTTGACCGTTACGAACTGGTCACGGGCGGTAGCGACATTACAGTTAATGCCGCCCACATATAACTCACGCTCGGTCTTTTCTTCGTCCTTTGCATACCGGAGGACATCGGCAAGCGCCTGATACTGCTCCGGCGAATACTTTTTTGCCGCCGTCTTTTTGGGATTGGTCGCATAGTCAATCACTTGGTCGAGGCGGGCTGTCACTTTCCATATCTTGCTTACTGCCATTTCATCTCACTCTTTTCGGGACGGAGAAACTGTCGCTCCACATCCGCCTGAAACTTATGCCAGCGCTCGGCTTCCTTCTGAAGTTTCTGTGCATCGACAAAGCTGAGTGAGTTTGCCTGTGCCGCAAGCTGATTGATGTTGTTGCCGATAGAGGATAACTGACGCATCACATCATAGAAACGCTCGTCAGGTCGCTCCTTCGGCTCGTACCCACGCACAAGCAATCTCACAAGTGCGGCTTCGGTCAGGCAGGTTTTCTTGGCTTTCTTCTGCAAGTCCTGTGCTTCGTCACGGGAAAACCAAAACTGCTTCTTAACAGTTCTTCTTTTCATTTGCTTCGACCTCCTTTTTCATAGAATCAGTTTTGTATAGTCGGTTGATTTGCAGGCAGCACATAAAGACAACGCCTATACAGCCGCCAAGCAAAAGTCCGACGATGAATAAGATAAATTCTGTCATATAGAAAATCCTTTCTTATAGGGGTATTAGGGGCAACCCCTAACAAGCGATTTACTGTTTTTTGCCCGATAGGAGTAAAAACAGTCTGCTTGCTAAGATAATGCAGACTCTCCGGGTTGCCCCGTTTCTTTTTGAGATCAGCGTTCTGCTTCTTTGTTTTTGGGCTTAAAAGGAACGGCGACTATCTCGCCGTTTACCTTTGCAATGCGTTCGGGATATTTGAATTTTTCCTTGTATTTCTCCGCAAGGTTCTTCGGCAAACTCTGAAAGTTTTCCGATTCGATAGGTGCGTAAGCGATAAAGAACTGTCCGAAAATGATGTCGAGCATTTCGCGGGAGTTCTCTTTCATATAGCACTTTTCAATCTTCCAACCGTTCTCGCCGCCGTGTTCGGCAGACATATATCCGTCCAATCGAAGGCAGGGATCAGTCCCGTCAAGGCAGGAAGCATAGATGGAATAGCCGCCCATGCCGGACTGAAACGCCTTGTTGTTTGAGCTGATTACATAGGTTCTGGACTCCTCGCTGTACGGTTTATCGAAGCTGTCCTCGGTAAAAACGACATATCCGGTGAGGTGTTCCTTGCGGTTGTTCTCGGCTTCTCGGAAGCGCTTCGTCATTTCCTGATAGCTCATCTCCACCGTTTCCGGCTCGGCATATACGGCACGGTTCGGCGGCATACCGTTCATCTTGCTTTCATCGTTACAGATGATTGCAACCTCGTCCTCAAAGGGCATATATTCTTCAATATCGCCGCCTACAATTTTCTGCATTGCTTCAAGGCTGTCCTCAATTTCAATCATCTTCGGGTACTTGTTCGGCTCAACAAGCAGAACGGAAATCATATTTTTCTTTTCCGTATCTGTAAAAGTCCTGCCGAGCTGACAGTCCTTCGGCTCAAAATCAATGGACTTAAAGCCGATGCTGTCGCAGAAATAAAAGCAATGCGGGTGCATTGGATCTTCCATCACCTCCACCACATCGGATACCGAAAGCGAACGGTCTTTGTAACCTTCGGGATGGTTCAGATTAAACATCTGATACACATCTTCGAGGGTTTGACAGTCAACCTCGCCGTCAAAAACCTTATCGTAGATTTTGGAATCGACCGACTGACTGCCTTGCAGCTTATCCAAAAGTTCGTATCTCATAAAGGCGACATTGTTGGTGTCACGCTTCATATTGACTTGATAAATTCGTATATTCATCGTTCAAAACTCCTTTGCTTTGATTTGTAAATTCCTAATTTCATACAAAGAAAGTCATTGAAGTCCTTGCCGAATTTCGGTGGACTGTCAATGACTTCGTAGCGGTCGGACAGAATGATTTGAAGCGCCTGCGTCGCTTTTCTGCCGACCTCATCATTATCGAAGTGAAGCACGATCCGCTTGATTTCCGGGTGGCTTTTCAAGAACCCTTCCACCGCTGCGGGGACTTTGCTTTCTTCGACTTTTTCTCTCGGTGCGTAAACACCGGCAAGGGAAACAAGGTTTTCTTTTCTCCAATCATCTCCGTTCATCTTGATTAAGGTCGCATAGGAAAGAGCGTCAATCGCACATTCGTACAGGTGGACTTCCGATTTGTTTGAGCCTTCAAGACGGAAAGAATAATGCTTGTCACTGCCCGATGCGTCGCCCATAAGTCTTGAATTGTTGGTGGCTCGGTAGGCGGCATAGCGTGGTGTTCCTTTCTCGTCCTTGCCGACAAACACGGCATTATGATAGGGCAGGCTCTCAAAAATCAGCCCCTTTTGTATGCAGTGCGTGATGATTTCATAGTCGATGCCCCTGTTGAAAAGGTACTCTGTAATTCTATCTGTGGAAGCACTTTTAGGGGGCAGTTTTAGCTCTTTCGGCATTTCTTTTTGGGGAGTGCAGTAATCGGTCGGAAGTGCCACCTTGCAGCCCATAATCGTTTCTACGGCTTCAAGAAAGGAAAGACCTTTGACCTTTACGAGATAATCGAGGGCAGAATTGCCCCCGATACCTCTTGACCACCACATCCACTTGCCGTTGGAAATCTTCAAGCTGTCGTGGGTGCGGGTGGTGTAGGTGTTACCGGAAAACCTCACAAGCTCATTCGGCTCATAGGCTCTCAGGTAAGTGAGTAAGTCCATCCGCCTTGCTTCCGTAATAACCTCCGGCGCAATATACGGCATTTTCTTCACCTGCTTTCACGCTGTTTTTCTCTGCGCTCTTTGACGGCATCCTTTGCGGAATCGTCAATAGTATCCCGTATCATCCCCATATAACTGACATCACTTTTGAGCCAATCCTGATAGATACGGTCAAGCGGATACTTTTCAAGATACAAGGCTTTTGCTTCTTTTTGGTCAAGCCGTCCATTCTCACATTCGATAAGAATATCTGACTTAATAACCTTTTCGTAAGCGCTGTCTATGACTTGCTCATTGGACATCAGCTTTAACCGAAAACAAAAAAGAATATCTTGACTTGCTGTTATTGGCAGACGAGCAAGAGGATATGATAGACCGTTACCTCGACCATGGCACGATGTATGTGCTTGACGATAACGGAGTCAAATGCGAGTGTGTCATAACCGATGAAGGAAAAGGCATACTTGAAATCAAGAACATTGCGACAGCTCCCGAATATCAGGGAAAAGGTTATGCCAAAGCATTGATTGAATTTCTTGTTAAAGAATATGGCGAACAGTATTCTATTCTTCAAGTGGGAACAGGTGATAGCCCTTTGACGATACCTTTCTATGAAAAGTGCGGTTTTGTCCGTTCCCATATCGTGCCGAATTTTTTTACAGACAACTATGATCACCCAATATTCGAATGTGGTGTTCAGCTTGTCGATATGGTATATTTGCAAAGACCGATATAAACCAAATTCCAATTTGTCGAACTTACTCTAAATTAGCAAAGACCGCTTACATCGTGTAGGCGGTCTCTTTTCGTGTTCAGATATATTTGATTTTGAGCTTTCTTTTCTTGGTTGAAAGCACCTTGCAGAGAACATCGTCAACTCCGTCGGTGTATCTGCCTTGTGAAATCAGACTGTTCTTTAAGCGGATAAGTGTTTGTATTACTCTGCTATATTCGTCATCATTAAGATAGATATGGAACTTTTCTTCTCTCACAGTCGCTTCCTCCATTCATTGAATTTTGCTCTGATTACCGAAACATCTGCTTCGACATCAGAATAAATAAAGATATGTACGCTTTTGAAAACTGCTTTTACTCTGTCGGCATACTCCGCTTCCGTTTCGGTTGTCTTAAAAGGGAGTTTTACGAGTTTTATATTTCGTTGCTTGCATAAGTGGCTTTTGAGAACCTCCATATGTTCTGAGCCGTTCGTAAATTCTATCGCCAGCTTTTCTGACGGAATGTATGTTTCAAGAGGTATTCCCAATAGTTTATCCGAACCGAGCTGTACCTTTAGTCCTTTTTGATTGGCGTAATAGGCGACAGCCAAGCCGGGGAACACGGAGCGATATTCGTTTTCGCACACAGTGCATTTTTCTCCGATAATTGTTCTGTCGCTGATTTTTGCTTTCCAAGAGTGTCCAAGTGAACATTTCCACCACACACTTTTCATTGACTTTCTTGACACTTGTGTCGGGAGCAGAGAGTTTTTTTCGTAATCCCATTCAGCAAGCAGTTTCCTGTCCGTTGTGGCTAAATCATTGTATCCTGCAAGAACCGCCCTGTCCGCACAAACCGGGCATACTGTTCCTTTTACACGAGCATTGATAACGGACTTCCACTCATTGCCACAGGTCTTACACTTCCACCAAACATTGTGTCTTGATTTTGCGTTTACCTCATCAGGCATTAGGGGATAATTTCTTTCTGACCACTCAGCCGCAAGGTCAGGGTGCGTAGTCGCCAAGTCATTAAATCCTTTGAGCAATGTATATCCGCTGCAATACGGACATCTGCTCCCACCGGAACGGGTTGAAATAAGAGTGTACCACTCGTTTCCGCAATCTTTGCATTTCCACCAAGCCTTACTGTTTGCAAAGGCTGTTACCATTGTAGGCAGCAACGGAAGATTTCTGTCAGACCATTCAGCAGCAATATCGGGATACTGTGAAGCAAGGTCATTGAATCCGGCAAGGACTTTATTATGTGAGCAGTATGGACAGCCTGTGCCGTTTACCGTTCTGCTTTTAACGCTTGCTTCCCATTCGTGTCCGTGTTTACATTTCCAAATAATCTTCTTATGAGAAGCGACAGATACCTCGGTTGGCTTTAATTTGTTCTTTTCAGACCACTCCTGAGCCAACAGGGGCTTCAATGTGGCTAAATCATTGATACCCTCTATTACTCTCGCTCCTGAGCATATCGGGCATTTCTCGCCCTTTGAACGAGCTTTGACGCTCGTTTCCCACTCGTGTCCGCAAGCACCTTTCCACCACACTCTTTTATTTGAACCGAAGGTTATCTTATCCGGCGTCAGCGGTAAATTCTTCTCTGACCATTCAGGAATAAGCTCCGGATGAACGCTTGCTAAACTGCCCGTCATAGTACAACCACCCCTTCCTTTGTGATTATCCCAATTATATTGAGAAAATCGGGATTGGTGTAGTTTGCGAATAATAAGAAAGACCTTGGGAGAAAATATCTCTCAAGGTCAATAAGTGATTCCTCAGTTAGAATTTTATCTTTCCTGTCGGGCAATAAGAGTGGTTACACTATAATAAATCATCACTAAACCCGCACTTAAAATTGCCCCGCCAATAATATCAGTAATCCAATGAACACCGGATATCAACCTGCCAATTACCATAAAATCAGTAAATGCAATTAAAGCAAAGGCAAATGCTCTTTTCATTTTTGTATTTCTAATTCTACTGTTTAGCTGCATAACAGCTGTCGGCATAACACACATAACAAGCAAGGTTGTCGATGATGGATACGAAGCTTCAAGAAAACCGTTAATCAATACCGGGCGGTAATTGACAACATAAAATTCAAAAAACAAATATGCCGCCATTACAACAATATAGAATGCTCCCAACACCAAAATACTGGAATCGACCTTGAATAAGCTTTTTCTTTTAATAAGCTGTATAAGTCCAAGCAACGCAAATCCCAAAATAAAGCAAAGCGGTATCAGTCCTAACCAGTCCGTAACGGTATATATTGCCATATGCACACCTGTCAGGCTGTGGATAAAGCCGTTCAAGGTTGCAAATCCAACAGAAGAGTTTTGTGGCCCGATGGGCTGAACATCAATAAGGCTTATTGCCACTGTCCACAAAATAAATAACACTACCATTGCTATTCCTGAAAGCAATACTTTTTGACTTTTTTCTTTTTTCATTTTTATCAATCCTTTGCCATAATTATTTGGCTTTCGCCTGTTTACAGTATAGGCGGAATGAATAAAAATGAAAAGAATTTCACCGTCACATTGACGACACGCTTCGTATCATCGCCATTTTATCAGCATCAGAGACTTTATCGCCAAGAAAACAAAAGTGAAAAAGGCTGCATAAGGTTGAAGTGTTATCATAAATTCTATTGTAGCAACTGTGCTTAACACAATGGATATTTGATGTTTGTGTTTCAACCAAAACACTGCTTCATAATTTTGTAGAGCGAGAAGCAAAACACCTGTAAGTACAATTCCAAATACAATAATTAAATACGGTATTTTGATATACTGCGGGGTACCTGTCAGCGAAAGTAAAGATACCTCTTTTATAATCTCATCACCCTTTTGTCCAAAGAAAGGCAGAAACAGAAACATAATCAAACTGCAATCGAGTAAACCAAACACTAAGTCTCTTGTATGTTTTTCCTTTTGCTTATTATCCTCGTCAGCAATTTTAAGTATTTCTTCACCGGACAATAACTCATCTATTGACACTGAAAAAAACTTTGAAATTGCTTTTAATGACTCGATATTGGGAACTCCTCTGCCGGATTCCCACTTAGAAATTGCAGTGCGAGACACAAATAACGCTTCCGCAAGTTCTTCCTGCGTGAGTCCTTTTTCTTTCCTCAACTCTTGTAATTTTTCACTTAATTCCATAATAAACATTCCTTTTGCACTCAGATACGAATGTATCCTTTATTAGAAATGGGCAATCCCACTATGGGACTGCCCATTCATTCCGTAAATTATGCGATTTTTTAGTCTCTGCACCGTTTTTAGCACCGATTGGTGTAAATTTGGTGTAAAGAGGTAAATTTATTCGGTTTGGAAAGTCCCGAAACCCGCATAAATACTGGGGTTTTCTTACTTGTCGTTCGGTAAGGACTTCATTGTGGGGAAGAGCAGGACATCGCGGATAGATGCGGAGTCGGTCATGAGCATAACGAGGCGGTCAATACCGAAACCGATTCCTCCGGTGGGAGGCATACCGAGTTCAAGCGCGTACAGGAAATCCTCATCGGTGCAGTTCGCTTCCTCGTCGCCCTGTTTGAGAAGTTCTTCCTGAGCCTTGAAGCGCTCGCGCTGGTCGATCGGATCGTTCAACTCGGAATAAGCGTTCGCCATTTCCCATCCGTTCATATAGAACTCAAAGCGCTCGACATAATCGGGATTTTCCGGTTTTTTCTTTGTCAGCGGGGATATCTCGACGGGATGATCCATCACAAACGTGGGTTGAACAAGCTTGTCCTCAACATATTCTTCAAAGAAGAGATTGAGGATGTCGCCTTTTTTATGGCGCGGCTCAAACTCAATGTTGTGTTTCTTCGCGACCTCGCGCGCTTCATCGAGCGTGGATATCTCGTTGAAATCGACGCCCGCATACTTCTTGACGGCGTCGAGCATCGTTATTCTCTCAAACGGTTTGCCGAGATCCATTTCGATGCCGTTATAAGTTATTCTTGTCGTTCCGAGAACCTCCTGCGCAACATGGCGGTAAAGATTTTCGGTCAGATCCATCATTCCGTGATAATCGGTATACGCCTGATAAAGTTCCATCAGCGTGAACTCGGGATTGTGACGGGTATCGAGCCCCTCGTTTCTGAAAACGCGTCCGATCTCGTAAACGCGTTCGAGGCCTCCGACGATCAGCCTTTTCAGATAAAGTTCCAATGAAATGCGGAGTTTTACATCCTCATTGAGCGCGTTGTAATGCGTTTCAAAAGGTCTTGCCGAAGCGCCGCCCGCATTGGAGACGAGCATCGGTGTTTCAACCTCCATGAATCCCTGTTCGTCAAGATACCTTCTGATCGAAGAAATGATCTTCGAGCGTTTTATAAACGTATCCTTAACTTCGGGATTGACGATAAGATCGACATATCTGCGGCGGTATCTCGCGTCCGTGTCGCTGAGCCCGTGAAACTTCTCGGGAAGCACCTGCAAACTCTTTGAGAGGAGCGTTATATCCTCAGCATGGACGGAGATCTCTCCCGTCTTTGTTTTGAACACATAGCCCTTGATACCGACAATATCACCGATATCCGTTTTCTTGAACGCCTTGTATTCATCCTCGCCGACGCTGTCGCGCGCGACATAACACTGTATACTTCCGCAAAGATCCTGAACATTGCAGAACGAGGCCTTTCCCATGACACGCTTGGACATGAGTCTGCCCGCGATCGTGACGGTCTTTCCTTCAAGCGTCCCGAAATCTTCCTTGATCTCCGAGCTGCGGTGATCGACGTCAAATTTTGTAATGACGAACGGATCCTTTCCCTCGCTTTGCAGTTCCGCGAGCTTCTCGCGCCTTATGCGAACCTGTTCGCTGAGCTGTTTTTGCTGTTCGGCCTCGGTCATAGGCTGACCGTTGTTGTTATTCTCGTTCATAAAATTCTCCGTTCCTGTTTATCTTTTATCCGCTCTTCCGACCGAAAGGACTTTCAGTTTGTAACATCCCCCGTGCGGGATCTCAACCGTCACTTCCGCGCCTTTTTTACAGCCGAGCAAAGCCTTTCCTATCGGGCTTTGATCGGAAATCTTCGCGGGGGTTGCGAGAGGATCGGACTCTATCGTCGAAACAATGATATATTCAACGTCCTCCTCGAGATCGTAATCGTGAACGCCGACGATAGATCCGACGGAAACAACGCCCTTTTTAATGCTTGATTCATCGATGATCTTCGCGTGTTTTTTCATCTCTTCCAGCGATGCGATCTTCTCCTCGTGCTTTGCCTGTTTATCGAGAGCCGCGTCATATTCGCTGTTCTCCGAAAGGTCTCCGTGGGAACGCGCTTCCTGGATCTCCTGCGCGATATCCGGACGCTGCGCTTTCAAAGACATAAGTTCTTCTTCAAGTTTGTCGAACGCTTCCTGCGTCATTTCGATCTGTTTGCTCATTATTTAACCTCTTTCAAACGTGTTTTTTCTTTATAATCTATGCGGCGCGCATCAAAAACAACTTACTGTCCGACCGCTTTCCATGCGGCATAAAGCTGATCGTCCTCTTCGAGGGACAGTTCATACAGTCTTGCTCTTTTTTCCGAAGAAAGTTCGACCTCTATATCGGGCGTCAGCCCCACACCGTTGAAATCCACATGATTTGCGGTAAAATAGCGGAAAGTCGTGAATTTAATATACGATCCGTCCGAAAGCTGTCGGGTCGTCTGACCGATACCCTTCCCGTAAGTCTGTTCTCCTACAACCGTTGCGCCGTTCAGATCGCGGAGAGAAGACGTAAACATCTCGGCGGCGGAAACGGTTGACCCGTTCACGACGACCGCCATCGGTTTTCCCGAAACAATCGGATCTTCTTTCGCATACTTTGTCTCGGTCGAATTCTTTCCCTCGATCGTTATGATGACTTCGCCCTTTTTGACAAGCATATCGACCATCGAGCAAACGGAGTCGAGTTCTCCGCCCGGATCGTTACGCACATCGAAGATATAACTCTTCGCACCCGCATTTTCAAGATCGGTCAGCGCCGTTCTGAATTCTTCAACGGAGTTATATCCGAACTGATATATGCTGACATATCCGACATTGCCTTCGAGCATCTTATACTCGACATATTTCTGAGTGAATTCCGCGGGAGTCAGATCAAAACTCAGGTCCTCGCCGTTTCTGTCAACGGCGACGGAAAGCGTTTTTCCCTCTCGGACAAATCCGACAACATAGTCGTAAGCGTCATCGTATGTCATGCCGTCAAGACCTTTGCCGTTGACCGATGTCACGATATCGCCGATCTTTAACCCGGCCTCTTCCGCAGGAGAATTACCGAGGACACGGTAGACCGTCAACCCCTTTTCAAGGACGGCGGTCGCATAATTGAAAAACTGCAACCCTATACCGCCGAAATTTCCGGTGAAACTGTCGGCAACTGCCTTGTAGTCCTCCACCGAATAGTAAGTGGCATATCCGTCTTCGGTCAAACCGAGCATATAACCGTAATAAAATCCTTCTTTTGCAGCCTCTTCATCGAAATCTTCGATCGCGTACGCGTCGATGAGCGCTCGCATTTCGGCAATCTTTTTCTGCGTATCGTCATCGAACTCCGAAGAAGTATCGGATTTGTACAACGAAACGCAGGATGTGACCGAAAAAAGAATAACTGCGGTCACGACTCCCGAAAGGACAGAAACAATAATATTTTTTCTCACTTAAAAAACCTCATCAAACAATATCAAACCCTGTCTGCGGAATTTCCCGCAGACAGGTCTGTTTTTTTATTCCGGCAACAGCATCACGACGCGATAAGATCTTTGATCGATTTTGCGGGCTTGGCATTCCGATAGTTGACATAAAGCGACGGGTTCTGATACGAGCCCTTATACATTATCGCGAAATCGAGGTGCGGACCGGTCGCGGTCCCCGACATGCCGACATAGGCGATGACCTGGCCCCGCTTGACCTTCGTTCCTGCGGATACGGCAAAACCCGAAAGATGATTGTAATAAGTCAAAAGCCGACTTCCGTGGTCGACAACGACCTGATTTCCGCCGCCCGTCGTGACCCATCCGGCGCGAAGCACCGTTCCGTCTCCCGCGGCAACGACTTTCGTTCCCGTTGCGGCCGCGATGTCGATCGCGTGATGGAAGCCCGTTATAACCTTTCCGTTATAAGTATATGTTCTCCAACCGAAGCCCGAAGAAACATACGACGACGCAGGCACCGGCCAGCAAAACTCATCTCCGTAATACGAAGCCGACGTATCCGCAAGTTTTGCGATCTCTTTTTCAAATTCGGCTTCCTTCTCCGTCCATGCCTGCTCCTGCGCTTCAAGTTCTTCCGCGTCGGCGGTAAGCCGGGAAAGTGTTGTTTGAAGCTCGGATTTTCTGGAGATCAGCTCGGCTTCCGCCTCCGCCTGTTCTTCCAACTCGGCGGTCTTCATGTTCTTTCGCTCTTCGATCTCGTCGACAAGGATCTTTTTCTCCTCTGCCTGAGCCGCAAGGTCGTTCAGCAACTGGCTGTCATATTCCGCAACGGCTTCGACAAGGTCAAGCTTGGTCAAAAGCTGCGAAAGGTCGGTCGATGTAAGGATCGCTTCAAGATAACTCTGCGTTCCCGACTCATACGACGCGCGCGCACGCGATCTGAACTTGACCATAGTCTCATCGTATTTATCCTGTACGACCGCAAGTTCTGCGGTTTTGACTTCAAGTTCTTTCTCTATAACTTCAAGCGCGGAGTTGATCGTTGCTATCTGCGCTTCGGTTGCCGCGATCTGCTCGTCGAGCAAATTTTTTTTCGCAAAAAGCTCCTCTTTATTGCTTCCTATCTCGGCAAGTCTGTCTTTGATGTCCTTTATCTGCTCTCTCGCTTCGTTGAGTTTTTCCTTTGCGGCTTCAAGCTTCTCCTGCGTAGTCGCCGCTTCGAGCGGCTCGGCGCCGGAGAAAGAAAATCCTATCACACAGCCTATGCCTATAACGGCCGCGAGGATTAGACAACACATTTTTTTCATAAGTAAATACCTCCTTTTTGCGAGGGAATAAGGGGGGCGGAACAGGTCTCCGCCGTTTCAGCGGATGTCCCGAAACCGAAAAATTAAACGTTAAGATATTTTTTGACGGGGATAACCGATCCGAATACTCCGATAATACCTCCGAACGCAACAAACAGCGCAAGGATCAGCCCGAAATGAGCGTCGAAGTCGAACAGACTTATTCCCCTGACAAGATCTCCGAGAACCGGAGAGATAAACGATTTGTAAAGAAGTCTTTCTACAAAGAATGACAGCACGCCGCTGAATATTCCTATCAGAAGACCTTCAATGAAATACGGTAACTGTATATAGAAATCCGTCGCACCGACATATTTCATTATGTTGATCTCCGTTCTGCGCGCAAAAACGGACATTTTGACAGAATTCGTGATGATAAACAGCGAAAGAATGAAGAAAACAACGATCACAACGCCCGAGAAGAACGAAAGCACCTGCTTAATCTTCACGACCGTGTCAACGAGGCTCTTCGTTGAACGGATCGCCGGTTTTCCCGCGTTTTCACCGCTCTCAAAAACTCCGAGACCCTCAATGTTCTGAATTTCATAAATAGTCTGTTCGTATTTGTTCAGATCGATCAGGTCAAAGATGAACGAAGGTCTGAAAACGGAAGCGTCAAGCCCTTCAACAGACTCCTGCCCGAGCTGTTCGGTATAATTCTCAAGCGACTGCTGAGGAGATTCATAAACGATATTCGTTATATTCTTTATTGATCCGAGTTTTTTTTCAAAGTCGTTGATCCCGACCTGAGATATATCTTCCTCAAGGAATACGACCACCCTGTTCTCGCTTCCGACGGAATCGACGATCATGTCAACGTCTTCGACAACGAGGAATGTGCTGCCGAGAGAAAGAAGACAGACGCTCAGAACGATGACCGAAGCGATCGTCAGAACGTAATTCCTGAAAATATTGTAAACAGCGTTTTTCAGAGAGAAAAGAAAGCCGTCAAAACTCATTCGCCGTCAGCCTCCTTCCCTTTATCGGTATCATCCGGAAGACTTTCGGGATCATCCGCGACGGAATGTTCGGAATCCGCCGGGATCTCTTCCGCATCCGATCTGTTTTCGGGAGAAACTCTTTCGGATATGTCGGAAGCAAGATCGCTTTCTGCCGCCGCACTTCCGTTTCTCCTTCGAGGACGGACATCTTCTTCGGGCTCGTCATCCGTGGCATCGGTTCGGGAATTCGACACGTCATCTTCCTCGTAATATTCATCTTCGGAATCTTCGTCCGACACATCGGATACGCCTCTCGACATACGACGCGCCATGTATTCTTCTTCGACCTCGGGATGAGCGGTATCGCTCTTTATGCGTCCGTGATTAAGTGTCACGACTCTCGCGCCGAGGGTATCGACGAACACCTGCTCATGAGTAACGACGATAACGGTTATTCCCGTCTGATTTATCAGGCGAAGCATGTCCATGACCTCAGCCGACATTTTCGGGTCGATATTTCCCGTCGGTTCGTCCGCGATGATCATTTTCGGGCTGTTTACGATCGCTCTCGCAAGCGCGACCCTCTGCTGTTCTCCGCCCGAAAGCTGAGACGGAAGAGATTTTTCCTTTCCGGTCAGTCCGACGATCTCCATAACCGTCGCGACCCTTGTTTTGATCTCGTTTTTGCGTCTTCCGACCGCTCGCATTGCGAACGCGATGTTGTCAAACACATTCATGGTCGGAATGAGCCTGAAATCCTGAAAAACGACGCCGAGTCTTCTTCTGTATTTCGGGATCTGCCTGTGGGTCAGATTTTTGGTGTTTATACCGTCAACGACGACTTCTCCGCTCGTCGGAACATCCTCCGCGGTCAAAAGTCGGACGATCGTTGATTTTCCCGCTCCGGAGTGACCGTTGACGAGAACGAACTCGCCGTCTTCAATTCCGAGGCTGACTCTTTTCAGCGCCGTCGTTCCGTTTTTATGCGTCACGGTGACGGACTTCAAATTTACCATTTTAAACTCCTTTTTTAGGCAAAAGAAACATATCCGAATGCTGATTTTATATGATATGTACAAATAAATATGTACCCCGAAATAAGCCGTAGAAGGTACAGATCCTCTTCGGGTCTCTACCTTCAACTTCGGATATCAGAATTTTGTCGGGTTCGATTGCAGATATTTCTTGACCATCAGCGCGACCTTGAACACGATCGCATGGTCAAACTGCTTTAAGTCGAGCCCCGTGAGTCTTCTAATTTTTTCAAGTCGGTAAACAAGAGTATTTCGGTGAACGAACAGTTTTCGGGATGTTTCCGAAACGTTCAGATTGTTCTCAAAGAACTTTTGTATCGTAAACAGAGTTTCGTGATCGAGCGCATCGATCGAGCCCTTTTTGAAAACTTCCTGCAAAAATGCCTCGCAAAGCGTCGTCGGAAGATAATAGATAAGCCGCCCGATGCCGAGATTGTCGTAAGACATTATGATCTTTTCAACGTCAAAGACCTTTCCGATCTCGATCGAAACCTGCGCTTCCTTGAAGGAGCGGGAGAGGTCGCGCAAAGAATTGACGACCGTTCCTATACCTATCACCGCGCGGGTGTAAAACTCGCTGTTCAGAGTATCCACGATCGAACGGGCAAGTTTTTCGAGATCGCGTGACTCCGTATTGGGCTTGACTTCCTTGACGAGAGCGATATCGTTTTCTCCGATATTTATAACAAAATCCTTCGTCTTGTCGGGGAAGAGGCTCTGAACTATATCATAAGCGAAGACTTCCGTTCTGTCGATCAGACGGACAAGCAAAACAACGCGGGGAACGTCGCCGCTGAAATGCAATTCCTTCGACTTGGCGTAAATATCTCCGGGAAGAATGTTTTCAAGCATGACATTCTTGATGAAATTCGATTTATCGTATTTCTCGTCGTAAAAATCCTTCATCGTGTTCAGAGAAACGGAAAGAACTCCCGCGATATTCTCCGCGAGCGCGTCCGTTCCTTTTACGAAAACGACGTTGTCCATCTTTATGCGTGATCCGATGACGCGGTATGTATATCCGTCGGAAAAAACCGTGTCGTTCATTCCCATGATATCCGACAGGCTGTTTCCCATGCTCTTTCCTATGAGAGAAGGATCACTGCAAACCGCGACCGTTCCGGTTTCGTCGAGAATCCCGACAACTCTGTCGGTGGTATCCTTCAACTGCTGGATAACGCTCTGATACAACTTACTTGACATTTCGAAAATAACTCCGATCTGTATTGTTTGGTACTATTGTTTATATAGTTTACTATAAATATGTGCAAAAATCAAGTGCTTTTATAAAAGTTGTACTAAAATTTAAAATTAAAATATCAAAATTTCACAATTTTACTTAAATCCGCACCGTATTTTTCGACAGTTTGATTTCTGTTCCGTTCTATCTCCGATCTCAGTTCCGAGACCGATCCGAAACGTTTCTCGGGTCTCAGAAATTCGAGAAAACCGACGCGGACATTCTCGCCGTAAAGATCGAGAGACGGGAGCGCCTGTCCGTCAAGTCTTTTAATAATGTTCGTTTCGACCGAGACCGCGTCCGAATCGCTGACGGTCGGACGTTTTCCCACATTCGTGACCGAAAGATACAGGCAGTCCCCGACTTTGGTACAGGTCGCGTAAACGCCGAGGCGGGGAAGCAGTTGAAGAGGCTCAAAAGAGGTGTTGACAGTCGGAAAACCCCAGCCCGAGCCGACGCCTTCACCGTGAACGGTCGTCCCCGAAAGCGAAAACAGGCGGCCGAGCATCATCGATGTCTTTTTCATGTTACCCTCGGTAATGTAATTCCGAACGGCAGACGAACCGATCTTTTCACCGTCCCCGTCAAGGACTTTTAGGTCGCACACGATCGCGTCGAGCCCCTGTTTTTTTGCAAGATCGCCTATGTTTCCGCCGTTTCCCGAACCCGATCTGCCGAAAGTCGTATCGCGTCCGCAGACGACTGCGGCGCAATCGTATTCGTTTTTCAAAAGCGAAAGGAACTCCTCCGCGCCGACAGCGGCAAAAGCCGCGTCAAAATCCACGGTCACGACGCGATCCGCCCCGCAGGAAAGAAGAAGCCGTTCTTTTTCCGAAGGAGATGTTATAAACCGAACAGGATCTTTCGGATTAAAAAAATTCCGCGGATGGTTTGAAAACGTGAACGCAAGCGTCGAGAAACCGCGCTCCGCCGCAATTTTTTTCGCCGTTTCGATCACGCGACGGTGTCCGAGATGCACCCCGTCGAAATTTCCCGTTATAACTACATTTTTCATATTCTTGACCAAACGGCTTTCACACCGCCGTTTTCAATGCGGCAAAGCCCCAAAAAAGTACCGTCTTCCGAATAAGCGCGCATCATCGGCGTATTTCCCGAAAGCCTCGGCAGACGGTTCACGCCGACGGTTCCGCCGTTCAGATAAAACTTTTTCCCGTTATCCGGTACGGTACAGTATCCGAGATGCTCAAAGCACTCTTCGCTTTCGCGGCAGATCGACAGGATATGCCCCTCGCGCGCATAACTCTCCGCGGTCTCGAGAGGAACCGCGTCCGATATGTCGAACCCGTTCGCCTTTGTGCGGCGAAGAGAGGTCATGCAAGCGCCGCATCCGAGCGCCTCGCCGACGTCGTTAATAATAGTTCTTATATAAGTTCCCTTCGAGCAGGATATGCGGAACGAATACTCAAATTCCGCGATTTGTCCGAGAAATCCCGTTTCGTAAACGGTTATTTTTCTCGTTTTCCGCTCAACGGTCTTTCCCTCACGGGCAAGTTCGTAAAGTTTTTTTCCTCCGACCTTGACCGACGAATACATCGGGGGAAGCTGTTCGCGATCACCGCAGAAAGAAGCGAGCGCCGCTCTCACGTCCGCCTCGCAAATGCCGTCGGCGGCACGTTCTTCGAGTACCGTGCCCGTTATATCCTGCGTATCCGTCAGAACGCCGAGTTTCATCGACGCGACATATTCTTTGTCCCCGTCAAGCAGATCGGAAAGTTTCGTGTCGTTCCCTGTCAGGATCGGAAGCACGCCCGTACACATCGGGTCGAGCGTTCCTGTATGTCCGATCTTGATCTTTTGTCCGAGCGCGCGTTTCATGCGCGACACCGCGTTATGAGACGTCATCCCGGACGGTTTATCCAAAACAAATATCATTTTTTCTGTGCGTTCCATTTCTCCGAAATAACGGAAATTATGCGGTCGATCGCTTCCGCGGGTTCCCCGGACACGGAACAGCCCGCGGCGCGGACATGACCGCCGCCGCCGAATGCCGCCGCCACGTCAGCGACGTTGAAATCGCATTCCGAGCGGAGAGAAACACGGATCGTCCCGTCCGAAAGTTGACGCATCGTTACGCTGACGACGCTCCCTTCAAGACGGCGGACGACATTTGTCATTCCGTCCGTTTCGCTGTCTTCGAGACCGAGACCTTTAAGCATGTCCTGCGTTATACAGCAAAGCGATACCTTTCCGTCGAGATATACGCGGATATTGTCGATGACGGTCTTTTCAAGCAGAAGCTGCTTCATCGGCGCAACATCGAACAGTTTTCTGTTTATATCCGCGGAATCTATCCCGAAAGAAAGCAGTTTTGCCGCCGCGATATGGGTCTGCGGGCGTACATTCGAGAATTTGAAACAGCCCGTGTCAAATGCTATCGCGGTATAAAGATATTCCGCTGTCTTTCCGTCGATCGGAGTCCCCGTCTGTTCCAGAAGCATGAAAAGAACTTCGCCCGCACTACTCGCTTCGGGGCAAACGACCGTTTTTTTCGCGTAATGAGTATTCGTATAATGATGATCTATGCAAAAATCGAAGGTTGAAGCCTCGTTCTCGTACCTCTCGCCGAGCAGTTTTTCCGATGCGACGTCGATGCTGACTTTTACCAAAGGTTCAAATGCAGGCTCGAACGCCGACACGCCGTCGGTAATGAAACGAAGACGGCGCGGAACGATGTCCGAACAGGCAATGCAGACCCTTTTTCCCGCATTTTTCAGAACCTTTTCAAGCGCGAGAGCAGACCCCAGAGTGTCCCCGTCGGGCGAACGGTGCATATATATGCAGATTCGGTCGCGGGAGAGCAGATCGCGGAATATCTCCGCATCTTTTTCGGACAGACGCGTCTCCGTCATCTTTCCTCGTCCTCCTTCGGGGTCTCATCTTCGATCCGTTTGAGTATCTGTTCGATCCTTGCTCCCGTCTCGACGCTTCGGTCAAACTCGAAAGTCAATTCGGGAACGTTTCGCAGAGCCAGCCTGTTTCCGAGCTGACTGCGCATATAACCCTTGCAGGCTTTAAGCCCTTTGCGGACTTCCTTTTCATCGTAATCTCCGAGGATGCTGACGAACACCTTCGCATATTTGAGATCGGGAGATACCTGAGCGTGTACAACGCTCGTCATCGGGGGAATGCGCGGATCTTTGACGTCGCGGATTATCAGAGCGAGTTCGCGCTTGATCTCCTCGTTGATCCTTCCCTGTTTGTAGCTGTTAGCCATACACAATCCTTTCGGTTCGCTTTTTGCAACAGCCCGGAAAAAGTTTCTCTTTCCGGGCTGTCATCTTGTATTTCGGATTTTTATCTGGGTATTTCTTCGTTGATGAAGGCCTCGATTATATCGCCTTCTTTGATGTCGTTATACTTATCGAGTCCGACGCCGCACTCATAACCCTCGGCGACCTCTTTCGCGTCGTCCTTGAAACGTTTGAGAGAGTCAAGAACACCTTCGTAAACAACTATATCGTCGCGGATAAGGCGTATGTTCGCATTGCGCGCGATCTTGCCCTGTTTTACCATACAGCCCGCGATCGTTCCGACGCCGGAAACGCGGAACGTCTGACGAACTTCCGCGGTACCGATATGTACCTCGCGGAACTTCGGCGCAAGCATTCCCTTCATCGCGGTCTCGACTTCTTCGATGCAGTCGTAAATGATCCTGTAAAGTCTTATATCGACCTTGTTCTTTTCAGCCATATCCTTCGCGACGGCATCGGGTCTGACGTTAAATCCGACAACGATCGCTCCGGAAGCGGAAGCGAGCATGATGTCGCTTTCCTTGATTCCGCCGACGGCGCTGTGGATGACCTTGACGCGGACTTCGTCGTTGCCGAGTTTTTCGAGAGAAGATTTGACGGCTTCCGCCGAGCCCTGAACATCTGCCTTGACAATGATGTTCAAAGTCTTCATATTGCCTTCCTGTATCTGAGAGAACAGATCGTCGAGAGTGACCGCTCTCGCCTTGTTTGCGGCTTCTTTCTGCTCCGCTTTTCTCTGCTCGACAAGTTCGCGAGCCATTCTCTCGTCCTTGACAGCGTGGAACACATCTCCCGCTGCGGGAACTTCGGAAAGACCGATGATCTCCACTGGAGTGGACGGACCTGCGTCGGTTATCTTTCTGCCGTTGTCGTCGGTCATCAGACGGATCTTTCCGACCGCCGTGCCGGCAACGATTATATCGCCCGCATGAAGCGTGCCGTTCTGAACGAGAACCGTCGCGACGGGACCTCTGCCTTTGTCAAGTTTCGCCTCGATAACGGTTCCCTTCGCTTCCCTGTTCGGGTTCGCTTTGAGATCCTGCATATCCGCAACGAGCAAAACGGTTTCGAGAAGATCGTCAATACCGTTTTTCGTCGCGGCGGAAACGGGAACGCATTCAACGTCGCCGCCCCATGCGGAGGGAACGAGATCGTATTCGGTCAGGCTCTGAATAACTTTGTCAAAGTTTGCTTCGAGCTTATCCATCTTGTTGACGGCAACGACTATCGGAACGCCCGCCGCTTTCGCGTGGTTTATCGCCTCGACCGTCTGCGGCATAATGCCGTCATCCGCGGCAACGACGAGAATAACAACGTCCGTCACCTGCGCTCCGCGCGCACGCATGGATGTAAACGCCGCGTGACCGGGAGTGTCGAGGAATGTTATCTGTCTGTCTCCGACCTTCACCTTATAAGCGCCGATATGCTGAGTTATGCCGCCCGCTTCGCCCGCGGTGACGGAGGTGTGGCGGATAGCGTCGAGGAGCGACGTCTTACCGTGGTCAACGTGACCCATGACAACAACAACGGGATCTCTCGTTTCGAGCTCGTCGTCTTTATCGTCCGAGTCGTCAATGAGTTTGTCTTCGATCGTAACAACGACCTGCTTCGTAACGGAAGCGCCGAAGTCCTCCGCGACAAGAGACGCGGTATCGTAATCTATTATCTGCGACGCGGAAGCGAATATACCGAGCTGCATCAACTTCTGGATGACCTGAGTCGTTGTCATTCGCAGTTCCGCGGCAAGTTCGGAAACGGACATTTCCTCGGGAAGAACGATATTCGAAAGATGTTTTTTCTTATCCTTCTCATACTGTTCCATTCTCTTCAACCGCGCTTCCGCCTCTTTTCTTCTCGCGGCGTTGTCGGGTTTTCTCTTATTTTTCTGTTTTATGCGCTGATTGGATCTTCCGTAATCCTTGTTCGCCTTCTCGCCGACGATATCGTTAAGACGCTCGTCGTACTTGGAAAGGTTGACATTCGTCTGCTTTCGGGTATCTACAACGACGGCGGTGCCGAGTGTCGAAGAACCTATCGATCCGTCTTCGACGATCGAAACTCCACCCTTGGCGGGGGTTGCCGCGGGACGCGGAGTTATCGTCTTCATTTTCTGTTTCTGAGGAGGCTGTTTCTTCTGAGGCTGTTTTCTTTCTCTCTGTTCACGCGCGGGCGCGGGAGTTTTCTCCTCTGCGGGCGCGGTCTGAACGGTCGGGGTCTGCGGCTGAGATATCTCCTCCGTCTCCCCGACAGGCTCTTTATCCTCGGATCCGGACTTCGCTTTCGCTTCGTCCATGACTTTTACGGCGGCTTCGGCTCTCGCCTTGTCTTCCGCTTCCTTCGCCTTTTTCGCCCTGATCTTTTCATCGTATGTCTCGAAATACTCCTGAAGAGTTCCGAAGCCCTGCATCTGAGTGAAATAATCGAACAGGACGTCGAGACGGTCGGATTCAAGCACGGTGCTGTGCTTATACGATCCCTCGCCGAAATACTTCGTCAGAATGTCCGCCACATCGGTGACCTTCACTCCGAAGTCCTTTGCAATTTCGCCTATCTTATATTTCGCCATATGTTCTTTCCCCCTGTTTTCTTTCTACCGCCGCCGCAAGCCCTGCGTCGGTTATGCCGACGACCGCAACGTTGCCCATTCCGAGCGCCGCTCCGAGCTCCTGTTTCGTCATGTCGGTGTGTATCGTTTTGATATTGAACGCCTCGACCGTCGCTTTCGTTCTGTCCGACGCATCGCAGGCGCAGACGAGCAACAGGCATTTCTTTTTCGATTTTGCGATCATTTCCGCGCCGGGAACAAGTTTTCCCGCCTTACGGCAGAGTCCCAGCATACCTTTGAATTTATCCGTCAACGGCTTCCTCCGCAAGATCGTATATGTGTGCGGGAACCGACGAGCGCAGAAGTTTCGGAAGTCTTCCGGACTTTTTCAATTTTGCGACGCAGTCTTTGTTTGCGCAGACATAAGCGCCGCGACCTTCGCTTTTCTCCGCTTTTCCGACGGAGATCTCCCCGCCGATATTCGCGATCCTTATAAACCCGTGTTCCCTTTTATCGAATTTTCCGCCGCATCCGGCGCAAGTGCGCACGAACGCTCCGCGGACTCTTTCTTTTTTTGCCATTATTCGCTGAGAATGTCGATCCTGTAACCGGTCAGTCTCGCCGCAAGACGGACATTCTGTCCCGTCTTTCCTATCGCAAGAGAGAGCTGATCCGCGGGAACCACGACTTTACAGCTTTTCTGTTCGCTGTCGATCTCAAGAAGTCTGACCTCGGCGGGAGACAGAGCCGCGGTGACAAACTCGCCCGGATCTTCGCTGTATTTTATAAGATCTATTCTCTCGCCCGAAAGGTCTTCGAGAATGGTATTGATCCTCGATCTTTTCGGTCCTATGCACGAGCCGACCGCGTCAACATTCGGATCGGTCGAATGAACCGCGACCTTCGATCTTGATCCCGCTTCTCTCGATATTCCCTTTATCTCAACAACTCCGGAAGCGATCTCGGGAACTTCGACCTCAAAAAGTTTCTCGACGAATTTCGGAGTCGTTCTCGAAAGCATGACTTCCTTCGCGGTCGAGCCTCTGCGAAGATTCGGCTGTCCGACGCTGACATAAAGCCTGACAACGTCGTCGGGCTCAAATCTCTCGCCGGGGATCTGTTCTCTCGGGAAAAGCGGCAACTCGTGGCCGTTGACCTCGATCATAACCGTTCCGCTCTTCGGATCGACGCTTCTGACGGTTCCGCTCATGAGCGATCCCTGTCTTTCTTCAAACGCCTGGATAACGGATCCGTTAACGGCTTCGTTGATCGCCTGAACGATAACGTTCTTTCCGACCTTGGCGGCGATACGTCCGACGGCGGACGGATCGACCTCGAGCATCGCAACGTCTCCGAGTTTGTAACGGCGGCTGATCGCTTTCGCTTCTTCGAGAGAGATCTCCGTCTGCGGATTTTCGACAGTCTCGACGATGTCCTTCTTTATGCAGACTTTTATATTCTCCTTCTCCTCGTTGAAGATGACCTCGACATTATCCGCGGGAACATTTTTATCTCTCTTGATGGTCGACGCTATCGCGGCCTTGATCTTTTCGAGCATATAGTCCTTCGGTATATTCTTTTCTTTTTCGAGATCTTCAAGTGCCCTGTAAAACTCTTTGTTCGCCTTCATTTTCTTTTCAAAACCTCCGTCACACTAAGTCGATGCTTATCTTGGATATGAGGGAACGCCCGACGTTCCTCGTTTCGTCTTTTATCTTCAATATTATATTCTCTTCGTCGTGACCGACAAGCGTCGCGTCGAATTTCTTCGGGAGAATGCCGTCAAGGCTCTTATAAGTATGAACCGTGACCCGTTTTCCGATAAAACGGTCGAAATGTTCGTCCCTTTTCAGTTCCCGGACAAGTCCCGCGGAGGAAACTTCAAAACAGTAACTCTGCTGTATCGGGTCGAGTTCGTCAAGTATCGGGCTCAGAAAGCCGTCGACCTTGACACAGTCGTCTATGCCGACACCGCCGTCGCGGTCGATATACACGCGCAGAAAATATTCCGCACCCTCTTTCTTGAACTCAACATCCCAAAGTCTCAGCCCTTCTTTTTCGAGAAAGGGGGTCACGACCTCGGCGACTTTTTCACAAACTCCCAAAAACACGCCCTCGAACTTTCATATTTATTTGCGTATCATATTTATTTCTTTACATAATCTCAAAGAGCGGTCGCCCGCTCTTCAAGTCAAGTATAGCATACTTTCAAAGAAATTACAAGTACTTTTTTACAATTAATTATGTTTTTTATGTGTACTTTCACCAAGTCCTTTCCCGAAAAATGCGGTTAATTCTTACATTGAAGAGAATTTCACGCCAAGAATGTCGCACACAACGCGTCCGAGACCGAGCCCGGGAAGCGTCAACGCCGTCCAAGCGATGCTGAACGGAAGGCAGATCTGCCCCATCAGATTGAACGGAACGCCCGAATAGTCCCAGACGCCGAGACCGAAACGCAGATTGACGATGCAGCCGGTGATAAATTCCAGAACGGTTACGCAAAGCCCGCCGATAAGACAGAACAGGAAAAGATTGCAGTCTTTCAGAACAGTCAGTCTGAGGAGATTGACGCTCAGAAAGCAGAGCCCCCCGAGGATGAACATCGACCAGTGAGTGCGGGCGCGCCATGCCATTTCGATCATCTGATAAACAAAACCGCCGGCAAGGAACAGATACACGGAATAAAGTATTTTCATTGTTTTCCGTCCTTTCGTTTTTTTCACTTCTATTCTCTCCGCCGCGATTACAAAATATTCCTTTCCGTCTTTTTCTTTGCGCCGAAAACGAAAGCCCCTTTGATCCCGAATCTCATTTTCGTTCCGAAGACGCCCGCCGAAAGACAGACCAGAGCGGTCAGCGCGATCGCGGGAACAGCCGCGTAACGGCTTTCCGAAAACGAAAAGATATATTTCAAAAGTTCTCCTACCGCAACGGTTGCCGCAACGGGAAGAACGACGCTCCCGAGAGGTTTTATATTCACCCCCGCTTTTTTATGCAGACGCGCGAGACTGAACGAAGTGTTTATCACGTTTCCGGCGTAAACGGTTGCCATAAAGCCCGTAAAGCCGAGAACGGGTATGAGAGTGAAAACGACGCAAAGACGCAGGATCGCTTCATATATGTTATAGCGCATTACGGCGACCTGTTCGTCCATTCCTTTCAGTATGCCGTCCGCAACGCCGTCAACATACATGGCGGGGATCAGGGGAGCAAGATACAAAAGCAGTTTTCCCGTTTCCGAATTATTGAAAAGAAGAACTCCGAGAGGATCGTAAAAGACAAGAAAGACTCCCGTGACGACAGAAGAGAAGATCAGCGTCAGCCTTATTATCTGCCCCCCCCGTTCGCGGATCACATCGTATCTGCCGAGTGTATATGCGCGCGTAACCTCCGGGATCATAACCTTTATGAATGCATACATAAAAGACGCGGGGAAAAAAATGACGGGAACCGCGAGGCTCTTGACCGCTCCGAAAGCGGCGAGCGCTTCGGAATCGCTCATTCCGTAACGCACAAGACCGACGGGCACGGAGAGGTTTTCAACGGTTGTCAGTCCCGTTCGCAGATATGAACTCGCGGCGACCGGAGAGCCGATCGAAAGCATTTTGCGAACGGTGCCCGCAACGCTCCCGTCCGAGCGCGGAAGGCGACGCTCATCAAAGCGCCAGAAAGAACAGGCGACGATACAGGATACGGCTTCACCCGCAACAAGTCCGAAAACAAGTCCGACACAGCCCGAAACGATCCCGGTCGGAGGACGTATAAGAAAGACAAGAAGCGTGAATGCGACTTTGCAGAGTTCTTCCGTTCCGTTTGCGACGGCGGTTTTATACGCCTTGCGTTCGGCGACGAAAAACCCGTTGAGACAGGAACCCATACTCATAAACGGAAGACCGAACGCGAGAATGCGAAAACAGATCTCCGTCTCGGGTCTTCCGAGAACGGTGCCGGCGATGATACCCGAGAAAAAGAAAAGGAGCGCGCACGCGCAAAGACCGAGGACCGCCGACACGAGAAGACATTTTCGGAAACGTCTTGTTGCCGTTCCCCGTGTTTCCGCAAGGCTCAGTGCCTCGGCGACGATGCGTGTGACGGAAAGATTTATCCCGGAGGTCGCGAATGTCGTTGCGAGCATATAGGCGGACGCGATCAGTTGAAAAAGTCCTATTCCTTCCGTTCCGAGCGTGTCCGACAGGTAAATGTTGAACCAAAGTCCGACGAGATTCAGTGCCATACCCGTCGCGCCGATGACGAAAGCGTCTTTCAGAAGCCGTCCCTTTTCCTTCATTCCGCCTCCGATTCTCCTTTTCTAAAATTTCTTTATTCAATTGTATGCAAACAACGCCTTCCGATATTTACAAATGCCGAAAAAAGTGTTATAATCGTTATCAGAAAGCTCGGAGGTAGCTCGGGATGAAGAAAAACAGACGGATAAAAAAGGAACGAACCGCATGGCAGGCGCTCGCCGCGTCCGCGCTGTCGGGGCTTCTGATGTGCGCGTCGTTCACGTTTGAAGCGCTCGACCTGCTCGCGTTCGTTGCGCTCGTTCCGATGATAACGGCGATGTCTTTTTACCGTGACCGCGGTTTCGGCATGACAAAGTGCGCGTTCGTTTACGCCGCCGCGTATTATCTGCCGAATATGCTTTGGCTTTACAGAATGTGTCCGATGACGAATTACGGTATAGGTCCCGTGCCGTCGGTGCTGATACTCACAGCCGCCGTACTCGCGATCTCCGCCGCGGAAGGCTTTGTTTTCGCCGTCGCATTTCTGCCATTCAACAAGCTCAGAAAAACCCGACTGCCGATGTTTCTGATCTTCCCCGCGCTGTATGTCTTCGCCGAATTTTTGCAGGCGCACGCATGGGAGTTTTCGTTTCCGTGGGGCAGGCTCGGAACCGTCATTGCGTCTCACCCGACGCTGATCCAGACCTCGTCGCTGTTCGGTTCTCTGTTCGTTTCGCTGATAATCGTTTTTTTCAACTCGTTTGCGGCGGAGGCGGCGCTCGCGGTAATAAAGACAAAAAGCCGCAAGCGCGCGGCGGCGTTCCTTTGCTCCGCGGCGGTTCTGTTTTCGCTGAACGCGGGTTACGGCGCGGTGCGCGTTTCGAGCATTGAAAACGGACGCAAAGATTCCGACAAAGTGACCGTCGCGGTCGTTCAGGCCAACCTCGGGTCAATGTCAAAGTGGGACACATCTCTTTCCGAGTCGCTCAAAAAATACATATCGCTTTCCGACAGCGTGAAAGCGAAAGATCCCGACATCTATCTTTGGCCGGAGACTGCGGTCACTACCAATATAAATAATGAAAACGTGCTTGAACTGCTGAAAAATTTCGCGAAAGACAGAAACTCTGCGCTCGTGACGGGTATCTTCGACGGAGAAGAAAGCGAATACAACGCTCTCGCCGCCGTCCGAGCCGACGGAACGGTTCCGGAACCGTATTATAAGCGGGAACTTGTGCCGATGGGAGAGTATATTCCCTTTTCGGATGTTTTTTCGATATTTGTTCCCGAGAATTTCGGAGACTTGAAGGCGGGAACGAAGCCGACGCTTATTGACACGGGCTTCGGGAAAGCGGGCGGACTGATCTGCTATGAATCGATATACCCGTATGTTGCGAGGGAAAGCGTCGGAGCGGGGGCGGAATATTTTCTTATGGTGAGCAATGACTCGTGGTTCGACGGAAGCGCGGCGCTGAGACAGCATCTGTGCCACGCGGTCATGCGCTGCGTCGAGAACGGACGGGACATGGCGCGCGCGGGGAACACGGGAATCTCCGCCGTGATCTCATCGTCGGGCACGGTCGAAGCGAGATCGGAGGCGGACTCGGAAGAAGTTATCGTTTCCGACCTCGTCGCATCAGATTCGAGAACCGTTTATTCATATATCGGAGATATTGTCGCCGTCCCCTGCGCGGCGGTGTTCGCGGCGGGAATTTTTCTTATTATAAAGGACGCTGCCAAGAGTATTTCCGAGAAAAGAGCCGGGAAAAAGACGGATTTCACATAATGTTCGATATTTCTTCAACTTCGCCTATTGCAAAACGCGACGGCTTGTGATATAATACTAAGGCTTGATTTACGGGGGCAGTCCTCTGCGTTTCTCTGCACGAAAGCCCTGCTTTATCTTGACACAAAATATGTTCAGGAGGAAAAGAGAATGAAAGAACTGATCATCAAGAATTTTACCGCGGATCAGATCAAAGCGGAGCCTTTCCCGTTCGAGATCGGAAGCACCGTTAAGGTACACGTTAAGATCAAAGAAGGAAACAGAGAAAGAATCCAGGTCTTTGAAGGAACCGTTATCGCAAAGAAGCACGGCGGAGTTTCCGAGACCGTGACCGTCAGAAGAGTTTCCTACGGTGTCGGCGTTGAAAGAACTTTCCCCGTCAACTCGCCTGTCATCGACAAGGTCGAGGTCGTTCGCAAAGGTAAAGTTCGCCGCGCCAAACTGTACTATCTGCGTGACAGAGTCGGCAAAGCGGCTAAGGTTAAAGAGCAACTCTGATTATTCTTTCAGCGGTAGCCGCGAGGCTGCCGCTTTTTACTTTTCGTAAGCAAGGGAGGGCATATATATGGATGAGAACAGATTTCCCGAAAACACCTCGGCGGAACAGAAGACAAGAAAGACGAACAAAAAGCCGATAAGGGATTTTTTCGACGTTTTTGAAGCGATCGTTCTTGCCGTGGTCGCATCTGTTTTTATAATGACTTTTCTGTTCAAGACCGGTTATGTTGACGGTCATTCGATGGAATCGACGATGTCCCACGGTGACAGATATTTCGTATCCGATCTCTTTTATGAGCCCTCGCGCGGAGACATCATCGTTTTCGAGCCGGACCTCAGCGGTCTGAACGACAGCAGCAAAAAACTTTATGTAAAAAGGATCATCGCGGTCGAGGGAGATCATTTGCAGATCAAAGCGGACGACGAAAATCAATATCACGTTTATCTGAACGGTCAGATCCTTCGTGAAGAGTATCTCGACGATTTCCAGATAACGAAGCCCGCCCTCGATATATATAATTTCGCAGGTTTCAATTTTAACGACGAAAACGGAAACGTATGCATTGACGTGACGGTTCCCGAAGGATACGTGTTCGTCATGGGAGACAACAGATTGAATTCCCAGGACAGCCGTTGCATCGGATTTGTGGACACGCGCCGTATTGCGGGCAAAGTCCTTCTCAGGTTTTATCCGTTCAATAAGTTCGGAACCGTTTCATAAACAGACCGATTTATGCGAAAAGGAGAAAATTAAGTGGCAAACATCAACTGGTATCCGGGTCACATGACGAAAGCGAAAAGGATGATGGCGGAATGCCTGCCTTTGATCGATGTTGCGATCGAACTGGTCGATGCGAGGATCCCCTTTTCATCAAAAAATCCCGACATCGCGAAAATGACCGAAAACAAGCCGAAATTCATCGTTCTGAACAAGAGCGATCTGTCCGATCCCGTACAGAATGAAAAATGGCTGAAATATTACGCAAACACGGGATATACTGCGGTGCTGTTCGACAGCAAGACAAAAAACCGCACAGCGGCAGTAAGCGGCATCATGAAAAAAATATCGGACGTTTTCAGCAAGCAAGCACAGCGCAACTCCGAAAAAGGAATGCGCGGGCGTTCTCTGAAAATCATGGTAACGGGAATTCCGAATGTCGGAAAATCGACGTTCATCAACTGTCTTTGCGGATCGAAAAGGGTCAGGGCGGAGGACAGACCGGGAGTCACGAGAGGCAGACAGTGGATATCTCTCGGCGGAGGTATCGACCTGCTCGATATGCCCGGAATACTCTGGCCGAAACTCGAAAATCAGAACTCGGCGAAACGCCTTGCGATGACAGGCGCCATCAAGGACAATGTCGTTGACACGGAGGCGCTCGCCTGCGATCTGCTTGCGATCCTGAGGGCTCATTACGAGAAGAATTTCCGTGAGAGATACAAACTGACCGAAGAGCTGCCGGAAGACGATTACGATCTGCTCGGTCTGATCTCGAAAAAACGGGGATTGATCCTGAGCGGAGGCAGACCCGACGAGGAGAGAGGCGCGATCATGCTTCTCGACGAATTCCGCGCGGGCAAACTCGGAAGAATCACACTTGACGATATAGAACAACTCGCACCTATCCTGAAAAACATCGAATGACGGAAATTCCGTCTTTGCGGCGGCGGGCTATCCGCCGATCCCCGTTTCTCGGCTGCGGTGCGGGTATTTTTTCGGAGGAGATAAATGGCTCTTTACGCGATAGCGGATCTTCATCTGTCCGAAAGTACGGATAAGCCCATGGACAAATTCGGGACGCAGTGGCACGACCATGTTCGCAGGATCAAAGACAATTGGTGTCTGTGCGAGGACGATGTCTGCGTCGTGGCGGGAGACACATCGTGGGGGAGCAGTCTTGAAGAAGCGGAAGCGGATTTTCGGCTTATCGACTCTCTCCCGGGCAAAAAACTCATTCTGAAGGGAAACCACGACTTTTGGTGGACGACGCTGAGAAAAATGCGTCTTTTTCTGAGAGAAAAGGGATTTAACAGCATAGATTTTCTTTATAACAACACGTTTTCTGTCGGCGGCGTTTACGTTTGCGGGACTCGCGGCTGGATCGCGGGGGCGGGAGCGGAAGAAGATCTGAAAATCATCGGGCGCGAGGCGGGCAGGCTGAAGCTGTCGATTTCGGAAGCGAAAAAAGCCGACCCGAACGCAGACCCCGTCGTTTTTCTGCATTATCCTCCGATGTTCGCTTCCGAACGGTGCGCTCCGATCATGGACGTGCTGCACGAATTCGGGATCAAAAGAGTCTTTTACGGACATCTGCACGGAACGGCGGCGCATGAACTCGCCGTCCGCGGAGACTGCGAGGGAATTGAAATGAAACTTATTGCGGGAGATTTTATCGGGTTTGCTCCGATAAAAGTGACCGACTGAGTCGGGAAAGGAGAATCGAATGGAAACGGTATTGAGAACGGTCGGACTGACGAAGCGCTTCGGAAGAGCTCGCGCTGTCGATCATGTCAGCATGACTGTCAACAAGGGCGACATCTACGGTTTCATCGGCAAGAACGGAGCGGGAAAAACGACGTTTATGCGCGTTGTTCTCGGACTTTCCGCGCCGACGGAGGGAACCGTTGAACTTTTCGGAGGGCTCAGCCCCGAAGAAGCGGGAAAAAAGATCGGCGCGCTGATAGAGGCGCCGGGGATATTTCCGAACTGCACCGCGAAAGAAAACATGAAACGTTTTGCGATCCTCAAAGATGAAGATGAGAGCAAGATCGACGGACTGCTCGATTTCGTCGGGCTCGGGGACGTCGGAAACAAAAAAGCCGGTAAATTTTCGCTCGGAATGAAACAAAGGCTCGGCATCGCTATCGCGATGCTCGGAGATCCCGAACTTCTCATTCTCGACGAGCCTGTCAACGGGCTTGACCCGACGGGAATGAAAGAGATAAGAGATCTGATCCTCCGTCTCAACCGGGAAAAAGGGATAACGGTCCTCATATCGTCTCACCTTCTCGATGAGCTTTCAAAGATCGTGACCAGATACGGGATAATCAACAACGGAGTTCTTGTTGACGAGATCGACGCTTCGGAGATGAAGGCAAAGACCGGTCACAGGCTCATAATAGTTGTCGACGACGTCGAAAAAGCCGTTTCCCTACTCGAAAAAGAAGTCGGAAAGGACTCGATCGGCATAAACGGACACGCGATCGGACTCTCTTCCGGACTTGACCGCACGGCGGAACTCAACGCATTGCTCGTAAAGAACGGTGTGGCGGTCAGCTCGCTTTCCGTCAAGACAGACGGCCTCGAAAAATACTTTATTGAAAAGGTGGGCGGCTGATATGAAAAATTTGCTGAAATATGAATACAGACGCCTGTTCAGGCAAAAAAGTTTCATCGTTTTTCTGGCTGTCGGCGTCGGGCTTGTCTTTCTGTCGCTCGGTTCGGTAAAACTGCTTGAAATCGCAACCACGTCGGAGTACGACGAAATGACAACTACGGAAATAATCTTCGGCGCGAGTTATAACGGAATAAATGCTTTCAGAGACGGCATCGCGAATTCAAACGCGACAATGATAACGGCGATCATAACCGCGATCTTCGTTTGTTCGGAATATTCGTTCGGAACGATAAAGACCGTTGCCTGCCGAGGCTATTCGAGGCTTAAAATCTTCACCGCCGAATTCATTGCGGCAATGACGGCTTCGCTGATATTCGCCGCGGCGGCGTTTATTTCTTCTCTTTTGTTCGGCACGCTGTTCTGGAACATCGGAAAATTCAAATACGAGGCTTTGTGGTCGGTCCTTTTGCAGACGCTCGTTCTTCTCGCCATGACCGCGGTGTTTTTCATGCTGTCCAAACTCGTGAAAAAGACCGGCGGCGCGATCGCACTCGGAATATTTTCCCCGATCGTTCTCAACCTTCTTCTGTCCGTTGCCGACAGTCTTATAGACAGCAAAAAGTTCAAAATTTCGGAATATTGGCTTTCGGGATGTCTTTCCGCAATTCAGGCAACTTCGCCTTTGAGCACGGATGTGTTCGCCCTCATGCAGGGAAGACCATCTCTCGGCGCGACTCTGATAGTCCGGACGGTCATCGTTTCCGTTGCGTATATCGTTCTCTCTTTCGTTCTCGGAAACCTCGCGTTCAGAAAACAGGAGATATAACGGAATAGGCGAAAGTTCAAACCTTTTTTAAAAAAAATTTTTAAGGTATTGAAATTGTATATATTGTATGCTATAATCCTTGTAAATGTGAAAAAATAGGAGATAAAGTCAACATGAAACTTGAAAAAGTTACCAACAAAGAGACGAATGTTGTTGAGCTGGAGATCAGCGTTCCCGCCGACGAGTTCGAAAAAGCAGTCGAAAAATCTTACAGAAAAAACGTAAAGAAACTCAACGTTCCCGGCTTCCGCAAGGGCAAGGCTCCGAGAAAAATGGTTGAGAGAATGTACGGCGCGGGCGTGTTCTACGACGACGCCATGGAAGAGGTCTATCCCGAGGCTTACAAGGCGGCAGTAGACGAAGCAAAGATCGAACCGGTTGACAGAGCGAACGTCGAAATTCTCGAAGTCGGCGAAAACGGCTTCCGTTTCAAGGCGACCGTCACCGTTAAGCCCGAGATCAGGATCGAAGGATACAAGGGTCTTAAACTGACAAAGAAATCCGTTGAAGTGACCGAAGCGGACGTTGCGAAGGAACTCGCGGACTATCAGAAGCAGCAGTCGCGTCTCGTTGACGTTGAAGGCAGACCCGCGCAGGACGGAGACACCGTTGTTATCGACTTTGAAGGTTTCGTTGACGGAAAGGCATTTGACGGCGGAAAGGCTGAGGGTTATTCGTTGAAACTCGGCTCCGGAAGTTTTATTCCCGGATTTGAGGATCAGATCGTCGGGAAAAACGCGGGAGAGGAATTCTCCGTAAATGTCACCTTCCCCGAGGAGTATACGGAAGAACTGAAAGGAAAACCCGCCGAATTCAAGATCAAACTTCATGAGATCAAAGTCGAAGAGCTTCCCGTTCTCGACGACGATTTCGCAAAGGACGTTTCCGAATTCGACACTCTTGCCGAGTTCACCGACGATATAAAGAAAAAGATCGCGAAGAGAAAAGAAGAGACGGCGGAAGCCGATCTCGACGCGCAGATCTCCGACAAACTCGCGGAACTCGTTGAAGGCGAAATTCCCGAATGCATGTACGAAAGCGAGATCGACTATCAGATGCAGTCCTTCGACCAGAGACTCAGAAGTCAGGGACTGAGCATCGACGCTTACGCAAAATATATGAACTCGACCGCGGAGCAGATGAGGACGATGTTCAGAGACGGCGCAGTACGCGACGTCAAAGACCGTCTGGCGCTCGAAAAGATCGCTCAGGAAGAGAAAGTCATTGTTGAGGAAGCGGACATAAACGAGGAATACGACAAACTCGCAAAGGCATACGGCACGGAAGTTGAGAAGATCAAGTCCGATTACGTGACCGAAAGCATAACGAAGGATCTTGTTGTCCGCAAAGCGTTTGAAGCGGTTAAAAACGCGGCTGAGATAACCGAGGAAACTGCGGAAGCAAAGCCGGCGAAGAAGACGGCGGCAAAGAAGACCGACGGCGAGACCGCCGAAAAGAAGCCCGCCGCGAAGAAGACGACGGCAAAAAAGGCTGACGGCGAGACTGCGGCAAAGAAACCCGCGGCGAAAAAAACGACAGCAAAAAAGACCGATAACAAAACCGAGGAATAATCGGTCGAACACAAGCATATAATCGGAGGGGGAGGTCACAAGCGGGCTTTCCCTTGCGTTTTCAAAAAACAAACCGAGGAGGAACAAAAAATGAGCAGTTTGGTACCCTATGTCGTTGAACAGACTTCAAGAGGCGAAAGATCTTATGATATATTCTCCCGACTTTTGAACGACAGAATCATATTTCTTACGGACGAAATAAACGATACGACGGCCAATCTCGTCGTTGCACAGCTTCTCTATCTCGAATCCGTGGATCCGGATAAAGACATTTATCTTTACATCAACAGCCCCGGAGGAAGCGTTACCGCAGGCATGGCGATCTATGACACGATGAACTATATCAAGTGCGATGTCAGCACGACGTGCATCGGTCTTGCGGCGAGCATGGGCGCGTTCCTGCTTTCGAGCGGAGCGAAGGGCAAGCGCTACGCCCTTCCGAACAGCGAGATCATGATCCATCAGCCTCTCGGCGGATTCCAGGGGCAGGCGACGGACATAAAGATCCACGCGGACAATATTCTGCGTATAAAAGCCGATCTGAACAGGATCCTTTCGGAAAACACGGGTAAGCCGCTCGAAGTTATCGAGAAGGACACCGACAGAGACAACTTCATGACGGCGGAAGCCGCGTGCGAATACGGTCTTATAGATAAAGTCGTAACAAAAAGATAAAACCGAAGGGTAACGGATAATGGCAGAAGAGAAGAAGCAATGCGCTTTTTGCGGAGCGACGGAAGACGACAGACAGAAACGCTTTATCGCGAGCATGTATGAAGGAATATATATCTGCGATGAATGCGTTGAGATCTGCGGCGAATATCTGAAAGGCTTCAAAAAAGCGAAAACCGCTGCAAAGAAAAAGAAGATCGAGATCAAAACGCCCGCCGAGATCAAAGCCGTTCTCGACGAATATGTTATCGGACAGGACGAGGCAAAGATCATGCTGTCCGTCGCGGTCTACAATCACTATAAGCGCGTTTTTTCAAAGCCCGACAAAAAGGACGAGGATGTGGAGATACAGAAATCAAACGTCCTTGTTCTCGGACCGACGGGAAGCGGAAAAACGCTTATGGCGCAGATACTTGCAAAAACGCTGAACGTTCCGTTCGCGATCGCAGACGCGACGACGCTGACCGAAGCGGGTTATGTCGGAGAGGATGTCGAGAATATCCTTCTGCGCCTTCTTCAAGCGGCGGATATGGACACCGAAACGGCTGAATACGGCATAATATACGTGGACGAGATCGATAAGATAACGCGCAAAAGCGAAAACCCGTCGATCACCCGCGACGTTTCGGGAGAGGGCGTTCAGCAGGCGCTGTTGAAAATACTCGAAGGCACGGTCGCGAACGTTCCCCCGCAGGGCGGCAGAAAACACCCGAACCAGGAATGTATACAGGTCAACACGCAGAACATTCTTTTCATCTGCGGCGGGGCGTTCGAAGGGCTTGACAAGATCATTCAGAAGAGGCTTTCGGGCAACGCGATAGGATTCGGTTCCGATATAAAGAGCAAAAAGGAAGAGGACTCGTCCTACTACCTGAGGAAATGCGAGGCGCACGATCTGATAAAATTCGGTCTCATTCCCGAACTCGTGGGAAGAATCCCCGATGTTGTAACGGTCGATAAACTTGATGCGGAAGCGCTGAAAAAGATACTGACCGAGCCGAAAAATTCGCTGATACGGCAGTACAAAGCTCTGCTTTCGATGGACGGCGTAACGCTTGAATTCACGGACGGGGCGATCGACGCCATTGCGCGTCGCGCGGCGGAGAGGAACACAGGCGCAAGAGGGCTTCGCTCGATCGTCGAAGGGGCGATCACGAAAATAATGTTCGAGGTTCCGTCGGACAAGTCGATCAAAAAGGTGATCGTCACCCCGGAATGCATCACGAACAGAGCCGATCCTATCGTCGAGCGCGCAGGAGCGTAAAAGGCGTAACGCTCCCCTTTTTACGCGAAAAGAAAAATACAGACGGTCAAAAGTCCGCGCGGCACCGAGCCGCGCGGTTTTTCCGTCTGATTCCGAACTTAATTCCGCAGCAAGGCAACTTAAATTTGAAACGTATTGACTTTTCGGGAAACAGAGTGTATAATACAGGCGAAAATCCGAAGAAAGAAGGGAGAAAGATCGGTTATGAAAAAAATAATTTGCGTGCTCATCTGCGCGACCCTTTGCTTGGCTGTGTTCGCGGGGTGCGGAGACAATTCGGATAAAACAGTGCCCGCAGAACCGTCGTCTCAGAACGAGACCACCACCAAAAACTCTTCGATCGATCCGGAAACGGGTACGGGAGAAGATATGACGACGGAGCCGACGCAGGAGACGACGACCGAAGAGGACGGAGAGCCGACAACGGGAAGCGAGATCCCCGACTGGCCGGTCGCGGAAGAAGATGTCAAAAATTACGTCAATATGGTATACGGAAAGTACGAGATCTACAGATTCAAGGAAATGAACATTTCGAGCCCGTCGCAGTACGGAAGTGTTTTTCCGAGAAAAGATGCCTTCGGCTCATACAAGGCGCCGAGTTTCATTGAATCGAAGCTCTACAAAAGTGCCGAGGAACTGCTTGTCGAAAACGGAGAAGAGGTATCGGGAGGCGGCATACTGACGCCGGCGGAAGCGCAATATATCTCCGCGACGGCTCAGTCAACCGTTTTCGGAGCCGTCAGGATTTCAAAGGTTCAGCAGGCTGTAAACGAGATCTTCGGAAGCGGAAGATTTACTTTCGACGGCTCGATCGAAAGCGGCTATACAAAGAGCGGATATTATATTATACCCGCTTCCGCAGGCAACGACGGCGCGGCAAGTCTCGACCATTACACGGTTGAGTCCGTCACTTTTGACGATGAGACATCTACCGCAATGGCAACCGTGACCGAGAAATGGACCGATTATTCAAACGACGGAAGAACCGTCATCAGAAAAACGGAACTTTCTCTGCGGATCAGCGGAACAAGCATTTCTCTGAAAGAGATATTCTATTAAAGACAGCATAAAAATTCCGAACGGAGTTTGCCGCAGGCGGCAAATGACCGTCGGATCATGCGGGATACGGTGCAGCCGATCAGGGCTGCGCCGTATTTCTCTTTCAGCGCCGACGGCGGATTCTTGCGGGTATCTCCATCAGTTTCAATGCTTTTTTTCCGTCGGGATCTCAAACACGCCATGCCGAAAAAAGGCGCCTCGATCGAAACGTGCTTTTCCCCGTTCCCCGCTTTGGCGCTGTCAAAGACCTCCGTTCCCCCTGTCAGCCGACCGACCGGTTCGGAGGGACAGTTCTTTTCAGGGCGACGCACCTGCGGAGAACAGGAAAAAAATGCCGCAGATCAACAGCATCCCGATCTGCATCGGACAGGGGCAGACCCTTCGGAGAAAAATATGGTGTAAAGCAACATCGGAAGTTCTAAAAAACCTGTAAAAACTGTATGATTTTTGTCTTCTTCTATTGACAAAGCAAAACAAAAACAATATAATATAAATGAACATTTGTTTTATTGCATATAAGGGGGAAAATATATTGCGCACAGTAAACGAAGAAGCCCGCAGGGCAAAGCAGATCGAGATCATGGAAAAGTGCTATGGTTGCTATGCGGAGAACGGGCTTTCCTCTGTCGGTATCAAAGCCATCGCGGACGACTGCGGTTGCAATGTCGCGAGCCTGTATCAGTATTTTGACAATCTCGATGACCTTATCATTCAGTCCACCGAATACTGTATGAGTAAGGTAGAAGATGATTTTATGGCAAAAGCCCCGACCGATGTTGAGGACTTGTGGCGGTTCATTGACGAGATACCATATTGGACGGCGAAAAAGCACGGCAAGAAATACAGACTTATGTATCAGGTTTATACCCACCCGAAATACAGAGAATACGGCAAGAAATTCTTTAAGGGTGTAGATGAACGATATACCGAATACGCAAAGAGCTTAGAGCCAAAGCTGGGGATTCCCCACGAAAAGCTGACACCGCTGATTTTTATTCTGATAAGAGCCTGCGTCCATTACGCACTGTTTGAAGATGATTTTTATTTGAAATCACAGATTGAAGTGCTCAAAGAAACCCTGGAACTATTTCTTGCGAAATACAACCCGAAAGCAAAACAGGGTACTGTTATAGAATAAGTTAATTAAAAATATTCTCTTAGGAGGAAGATTCAATGAAAAAACGAATTTTAAGCATTGTGCTTACGCTTTGTATGGTACTGGCATTGATGCCGCAGATGACAGCAGAAGCGGCTTCCTGGGAAAATGAAATCTGGATCGGTAACACCCCTGTCAACCAGAGCACCAATATGACGGATAACACCTGGGTATTCTTCCCCGGTTACAATACTCTGGTATTAAGTGACGGTTTTGTGAAGACAACCGCTTCCAATCTGTCCGGTTCAAAAGACAAAGCTGTCATCCGGGTCGGATCCATCGACAATCTTACGATCCAGCTGCTGGGAAATGCCATAGTCGGTGTGCCTTCTACAGAATACCTCCCCCCGGAGGCTGCAGACGGCATCAGCACCTATGGCATCTATGCGCCGAATACGAGTCTGGCAATTGAAGGTACCGGCACTCTGAATGTCAATTCAAACGCCAATGCTATCTGGTGCAAGGATTTAAGAGTGGAAGGTCCGACCCTGAACTGCAACTCTTTCCGCACGGCTATCAGGGTCATTGACAGCAGTGCATCGATTGATACGGCAGCAACAAGAGGTAATATGCTTGTCAAGAGCGGAGCAACAGTCACCGCCAAAACCACGAGCGGCAGCGGTATTTATCCCGAAACATTCGTCCTTGGCGGATACGGTGCTGATTACAGAGACAACGGCGGGGCCGCCATCCTGGTATCCGGCTCACTCACCGTTGAGAATTCAACGGTAAATGCTGAAAATTCCTGCAATAAGCTCCCGACTGTTACATCCGATTTTACCGGTTTTAATGGTATTCTTGACAAAACAAATGTTTTCTACAGAAGTTCGTTCTGTACAACGATCTTTGTCTGGAATGATCTGACGGTTTCCGGAAGCGATGCATCTGTTACGGGTAAGTTAAAAAACACGACAAGCGGCTATATTGATGACTCGGGAAGATATTCTTTCAGGCTGGGCGCTGTTGTAGCGAATAAAATGTATGTCAAAGAAGGCGGAACGCTTGAAGGATTTATTACTACCACATATCATTCGGAATATGCACAGGGACTGAGAAGATTCTATCGTGAAAGTCATGATCTTCTGGTTCTTGAAAATGCATTAATCAGCCGCAGCGGTGAAGGCACCGTCAGAAGCGGCATCGTAAATATTGATGTTGCGGTTGAGACCCCTGAATATGCAGACGGCCCCTATTATGTAACAGAGGATTTCAGTCCGACACAGAAATACGGAAACCATCTTGAAATAACCATCGGCAAAGTATCGACTGTCTATTTGCGTACAACCGACAGCGGTCCGGAATGGTCTTTCCAAAGCAACTTCAGACGTGCTTATTCCCTTGACAGTGCGACAATCGACTTCCGTGACTTCCCCAATTCGGTCTTTGTGCAGAACGGTTGGCCGCTTGACTGGGGCACCCCGGAAATTTATGTCCAATCGGGCAACTGGACGATTATTCCGCCGTCTGCAGAGGAAGTAAACTACTATATTGAATCCGGGACCCAAACCATCCAGCTTCAAGACCAGAGAGAATATGCCGGCGGTCATATCTATATTGCCGAAAACGCGACTGTGAATATTCAGGGCGACGGAATTGGTGAAAACTGGGAAATTTCGCCGATAAACAGCACAGCTACGGCAGGCGGGGCGGTTCGCTTTATCAGCGGTACGGTCAAAAATGCCCAGGCAGACATGGCAAACAAGGTATATATTCTGGACGGCAATATCAACTTCAATCTGAAGGACTACTCACAGGTTGTCAGGCGGGAGGATGGCCTGCAGCTTTATAAGGACATATATGTTTTGAGCCCATGCACTGACAGGCTGACTACAATTCAAACAGGTGAGCAAATTATCACACCGGAAGAAAGCTATTATTACCCGCTTGGTGACGATCTCAATCTTGTTGTCTGGACGGTCAATGATCTTCCCATAAAATATGTCACAGTAACGCAGGAAGACGGAGAGACCTACAACCTGATCCCCGGAGGGAGCATTGAGGGCCTTGGAAGCGAATACCACCGCCTCGTAAGAGCCGAAAGATATCGGGAATTCGTTCCAAATCCAAACTACAAGTTTTTCAGAAATCCCGACGAGAGCGTTACCATGAATGCCGCGGGCAGTATCAATACCTATGAAAACCGGCTTGATTCCGCGTTCTATGGCCCTTACCTGATCGGTTCTACAACCGATTTGGACAGCAGTCTTCGCGCGGAGTGGTCATACCGGAAGGATAACGGCGAAAAGGTCGTTGTGGGCGGAAACTCGCTTACCTGTACGATCAACGATTTAAGCGATATCGTAAACTATCGTACTTACACCTGCACGGTTTATGAAAAAACCGCGGATGGAAGCGAGAAAGCAATCGGTTCCTATAATGCCAAGGTCTATGTGATGAGATGGGAGCAGCCGGACACGGTATATGCCGCCATCGGTGAAGAAGTCACCTTTACCGTGAATCCGTCAGCAGAAACTGAGTGGGCAGCAGGCTTTTTAAGCACTTTGAAGTGGCAGGTAAACAAAGGCACGGGCTGGGAAGATATCCCTAAGTCCAATACAGTCAGCTATACTGTCGCGATCACTGAGGAAAATGCTTTCTATAAATACCGTCGCGTTGTCTGGGGTAGTACCATCGGCAATTTTGATAAACATGAAGCCGGTATCTATGTTGAAATGAATTCGCCTGAGCTGTCGGTCACATTTGCGCCGGAGATTGCTTCTCAGCCGCAAAGCATAAAGATTCAGGAGAATGACACGGCAAAGCATGCGCTTAGTGTGCGTGCAAACAATGCGGAAAGCTATCAGTGGCAAAAGAAGGTTGACGGTGCCTTTGTGGATATTGAGGGTGCAACCTCAAGTACACTGGAGGTTGGCGTTGGGGATGTAGGAACCTACCGCTGTGTGGTAAGCAACGCAAGCGGCGAAACCGTCAGCGAGGAAGCAAGCGTTACAACGAACCCTGCCCCCAGTTGCGGCACCCTCAGCCCAGTCAAGGCGGCGTTCGGTGAGAAAGCTCAATTCGGTATCAGTATAGACAATGCGCCGGGGGATAGCGGCATCTCCGTCAAGTGGCAGTACAGCGCGGATGACGGGGCAACCTGGGTCGATGTGGTAAGCACGGACGACAGGGACAACATCAGCATGATGGTCATCGAGCTGGTATTCAGTCAAAAATGGGATGACGGTACCGTTGTCATCATCAGCAGAGAAATCATTTCATCCTCCATGACAATCAATAAAACGACTGCCGATATGGACGGCTGGAAGGTGCGCTGTGTGCTGACCGACGCGGTTGGCATGTATTACTCAAACACCGTCGAGCTCAGCATCGAAATGCCCGACTACACCGTTACCTTTGACACCGACGGCGGCACGGAGATTGCATCCAAGACAACCGTGCAGTGGACGGATACAGTCCTTGACGGCGTTTCCGATCCCACAAAGGACGGTTGGAAATTCATCGGTTGGAAATACGGGGATACAGCCGTTACGCCGGAAACCACTTACAAAGAGCTTGCGGCAGACGCTGACGTTACGAGTATCGAACTGAAAGCACGGTGGGAGGACATTACCGCACCCACAGGCGAAATCACTATCGATGAAAACAGCTGGAAAGCATTTCTGAACAATATCACCTTCGGTCTGTTCTTTAAGGATACGCAGACGGTAACGATCACGGCGAGCGATAACAGCGGCGAAGATGTTACAATAGAATATCTGTTAAGCGATAAAGAGCTTACTGTTGATCAACTGAATTCAGCCACCTTTACTGCATATACCAAAGCGTTCAGTATCAACCCTGATAATCAGTATGTAATTTATGCAAAGCTTACCGATACAAGCGGTAATGTAGCATACATTAATTCCGAGGGTATTGTGCTTGATGCTACTGCTCCTGTTATTACAGGCGTTGAAAACGGCAAGACCTACTGCGAAGCACAGACCGTTACCGTTACAGAAGAATATATTGAAAGTGTGAAAGTAAACGGCACAGCGGTTACACTCGATGCAAACAATCAGTTTACACTGAATCCGGCAGAGGGCACGCAGACAATCGTTGCCACTGATAACGCAGGAAATAAGAAGGAAATGACCGTAACAGTCAATAACGGACACACTTACGGCACATGGCAGTCAAATGGTGCTGGAACGCACACACGCTACTGCACCGTTGATGGCTGTAACGGCTATGAAGACGGCGACTGCGACGGTGGAGAGGCAAGCTATTTCAAAAAAGCGGTTTGTGACACATGTCATGCAGAGTACGGCGCACTGCTGACCGATTCAACAGCGCCAACCGGAGAAATAACCGTTGGCACAAATAAATGGAACAGCTTCCTCAACACAATTACCTTTGGCTTGTTCTTTAAGGATACGCAAAGCGTAGCAATAACGGCAGCCGATGATAGCTATGACCACGACGGCTATACCGATGATAAGGCTGTTAAGGTTGAATATTATCTTTATAGCGGAGATACTGCGTTAACACAGACAGACCTTGCAGGCAAAGAATTTACGGAATACAACGGTGATTTTAATATCAATCCCGATAACAAGTATGTTGTCTATGCAAAGCTAACCGACCATGCAGGAAATGTTACCTACATTTCCTCCGACGGTGTTGTATTAGACGCTTCTGTACCTGTTATCACAGGCGTTGAAAACGGCAAGACCTATTGCGAAGCACAGACGGTTACCGTTACGGAAGAGTATATTGAAAGTGTGAAAGTAAACGGCACAGCGGTTACACTCAATGCAAACAATCAGTTTGTACTGAATCCGGCAGAGGGCACACAGACAATCGTTGCCACCGACAAGGCGGGCAATGTATCGGCTGAAATGATTGTAACGGTCAATGACGGACACCCCTATGAATGGCAGAGCGAAAACGGACAGTACTGGAAGAAGTGTAAATTCTGCGGTGATGAAACTGCAAAAAAGGATATTCCGACATTTACAATAGATGCTCCCGATACGGTTTGCAGAACGCAGGATTACAAATTCAGCTTTACTTTGCCAGAGGGCACAACCGACGCCGAATCCGGGTATGAATTCACCAACAATGGCGGAGGTATCAAATTAACCGCCGAAAACGGCATGTACTCCGGTGTGCTGGAGTCGCAATTTTATGATGAGAACGAAATCAGCTTCAAGCTGAAGGCGTATGCGAAAACCACCGACGGCTTCGTTTTCTCTGCCGAAAAGACTGTTGCGATTCAAAACGAACACGCAGGCGGTGTTGCAACCTGCATAGATTTAGCAATTTGCGATACCTGCGGTGAGCCTTACGGCGAGCTTGACAGCACAAATCATAATCTTGAGAAAATTTCTGCAACAGACGCAACTGTTACGGAAACAGGAAACACAGAGTATTGGCATTGCTTGGATTGCGGTAAATACTTTGCCGATGAAAACGGTAAAAACGAAATAGAGCTTGCCGACACAGTAATCGCTAAGCTCCCGCCTGAAATAATTGAGGGCAAAGGACAGAGCATAACTGCAGGAGATAAGAAAGAGCTTACTTTCAAATCAAATGCGGCGTTCAGCGATTTCATTCGGGTTGAGCTTGACGGGAAAACCCTTGATGAAAAGAATTATACCGTCAAGGAAGGCAGTACGGTTGTCACCTTAAAGGCTGATTATGTAGCTGCTCTTTCAGCCGGCGAGCATACGATCGGTATTGTATCCGAGAGCGGCATTGCTACCGCAACATTTACCGTCAGTGAGAAAACGGCGGAAGATGACGATACGAATCCTCCGACCGGAGATAACAGCCATATGGCATTGTGGATCGCGCTTCTCTTTGTCAGCGGCTGTCTGCTGACCGTCACCGTGATCAAAGCTTTTGAAACAGACCGGAAAAGGAGAAATAAACATGAGTAAAGTGAAAAAGAGTATACTGATCGTTGTATTGGCGCTTTTGGCGGTTGTTTTAGTCGCCTTGATTGCATTTTTCGGAGTGTATTTCACCAGGATCCAAACCATCGGCAGCATTGATCAGCTTACGGATTACGAGGATGGATATAATCTCTATCGCATGGATATCAAATACGATTACAGTCTTGACGACATCATCGATTACGGCATCAAGGACGATCAGACGATGATCGACGCAATTCTGAAAGAGGCGCTTCCGCTGTTGCCTGTGAAGATCAAGGCGCCCAATTTCGGATGTACGTCGTTTTCTCTGACCGACACGGACGGCGACGTTCATATGGGACGTAATTACGATTTCAGAAAAAACACGTCTGCCATGTTGGTTTACTGTGAACCGAAGGACGGATATAAGTCTATCGCTTTTGCCGCGCTTGACAATGTCTCGGCAAATATTCCCGATGAGAATATCAAGAAAAAGTTGGCGTGTCTGACGGCTCCGTTTATCTGTCTTGACGGTATGAACGAGAAGGGCGTGTCTATCGCCGTGCTGACACTTGACAGCGAGCCCGTACATCAAAACACAGGCAAACCTGTCATTTCAACCACTCTTGCGATACGCCTTGTCCTTGACAGGGCGGCGACCACCGAGGAAGCGGTGGAAATTTTACGCGGCTATGATATGTTCGCTTCCAGCGGCAGAGACTATCATTTTTACATTTCCGATGCATCCGGCGACGGCAGAGTGATCGAGTATGATATTAACGGTGAAACGAGAGAACTTACAGATACTCCGTCAGAAGCGGTTACCAATTTCCTGATCGGTTATAAAGACGAGGTTCTTCCGAATCAGAAAAACGGTATCTACGGTCACGGCAAAGAGCGCTATGACGCCGTTTTGGATGTGCTTGAAGATGAAAAGGGCTATTACACAGACGAAACCGTATGGAACGCGATGAAAGCGGCGGCGCAGGATCCCGACCCCGATTCCGTCACAAGCAACACACAATGGTCTGTTTCATATAACAATACCGATCTTTCCGCCGATATCGTCATCCGCCGTCATTGGAATGACATAACGCATTGCGAACTGGAAAATAAAGAGACAACGCCGCTTAAATGAGCGGTACGGTTCGGTAGACGAGAGAAAACGCAACTTTCAGGCAAAACAAAAGCGCCGTATATCTACGGCGCTTTTGCTGTATACGAAAAAGGGCAAGAAAAAAGAGAAGTTCACGCTTCTCTTTTTTCTTGCCCTTCGCTATGCTCAGCGCTCCTGTAAAACACAACTGTCTCAGAAACTCTGAGCTTTTCCGTTCGGAATTCTTTCGTGCCCACGGCTCGGACATCCGATACGCAAAACAAATTTATCTGTCCTCGGCTTTTAACGAATAATACTCAATCGACGGTCGGACGTTCAATTCCGAAAGAAGACGGCGGTATTCGGCTTCCGCCTTCGGCTCGCGGTCAGAGACTTTTTTCGCCTTTATAAGCAGGTTCTTGGGAGTGTCGAGAGGCGAACAGTATTCGACGCACGATACCTTATATCCGCACGCTTCGAGTTTCAGACAGCGAAGGCCGTCGGTCAGTATATCGTTAAGCCTCGCGCGGAAAACACCGTGCTTGATTATGGGATCGAGATCGGGTTTTTTATAAGTATCAAGCAGTTCTTTGTGACAGCACAGAACGCAGATGATGTTCTTTGCGTCGTGCCTGATCGCGAATCCGAGCGCCATATCGGTCGCGGTGTCGCATGCGTGAAGAGATATGACGGTGTCGGCGCGGGGCGCGTCGTAGGTGCGCAGATCCTCGCATATAAAAGTCATATTGTTATACCCGAGATCGGCGGCAATCTTTCCGCTTTCCTCGATGACATTCGGTTTAATGTCTATCCCGATGAATTTTGCGCGGACGTGACGCTGTTCCCAAAGATAATAATTCAGAATAAAGGAAAGATACGATTTTCCGCACGCGCAGTCTACGACCGTTATATCGTTCATCCCGTCAAACATTCCTCCGACAAGGTCAAGAAAACGGTCGGTCTGATTATATTTTCGGATCATATCGTTCTTGATCTTCCCATCCGCGGTCATGAATCCGAGCCGTTTCAAAAGCGGAGCGGCTTTTGCAAGATCGATGTTATATTCTTTGTTTTTAAGGGTCTGCGGCGCGGAAATATCTTCCTTGACTTCAAAGTTTTCAAGCCTGACATTCCTGTCGTCTATGATAACGCGGCAACCGTGACCGCGTTCAAGATATTCGACGACCGCGCTGTCGTATTGCAGAATGACCGTGCAAAGATCGGCAAGCAGAGCGCGTATATCGCCGTACTCCCGTGTTCCCGCAAAACTGTAAACAAATTTATCGCCGCGCAGAAACGCTCTCCCCCGATATTCCTTCCTGCCCGAAACCGCCGTCCATGACAGTCCGACAAAAAAATCGGCGGAATTTTCATATTTCGACGCCAATCCGCCGAAAAACATATCTATCTTGCCCTTTTGTCTTGCGTTCATAAATACTTACCTCTTGAATTTTTATGGGGAATGTGGTAGAATATAAATATCTGAATTCACGGAGAAATTATAATGGCTGAAACTTATCTGACCTCGGACGAGGAAAAAGATGTCGCTGTCCTTATCGGGCTTGACACCGATGACGGAGAAGCGGAAATATCCGTCGACGAACTTGAACGGCTTTGCGACACGGCGGGGATAGAGACTGCCGCAAAAGTCCTTCAACGCAGAGAGAAACAGGAGGCGGCGACATATATCGGCAAAGGAAAAGCCGAAGAAATAGCCGAATTTATCAAAAACAACGGCGTTAATCTCGCAATCGCGGACGATGAGCTGAAAGGCTCACAGGTGCGCGAACTCGAAGAGATACTCGATTGCCGCGTCATAGACAGAACAACTCTGATCCTCGACATTTTCGCTCAGCGCGCGCGTTCGGTCGAAGGAAAACTGCAAGTTGAACTCGCGCAGCTCAAATACCGTCTTCCCCGCCTTCAAGGCTTCGGAAAAGCGCTTTCCCGTCTCGGAGGAGGCATCGGAACAAGAGGTCCGGGAGAAACGAAACTCGAAACGGACAGGCGGCATATACAGCGCAGGATCACGCATATAGAGCAGGAACTCGCCGAGATCGAGAAGAGAAGAGAACAGAACAGGCGCAAGCGTGAAAAGGACGGCACTCCGACCGCGGCGCTTGTCGGTTACACGAACGCGGGAAAATCCTCTCTGATGAACGCGCTCTGTGAAAACGCCGAAGTTTATGTGATGGATCAACTCTTTGCGACGCTTGACCCGACCGTCCGAAAACTCCGAACCGACGATAACCGTGAAGTTTTGCTCGTCGATACGGTAGGTTTTATCAGAAAACTGCCGACGGCGCTGATAAAGGCTTTTCGCTCCACGCTTGAAGAGTCGATGAACGCCGACATACTTTTGTTGGTCGCCGACTGTTCAGATCCCGAAGCGGAAAGTCAGATAAGAGTCGTTCGCAGAATTCTTGCGGAACTCGGCGCAGATCAGAAGCCGTCGTTCATAGTTTTCAACAAGAACGATCTGATCCCGAGGAGCAAAGTCATCGTCCTCCCGCCCGATCTTTACACGGACGAGGTATGTTGGGTCAGCGCGAAAACGGGATACGGGCTTGAGGAACTGCGTTCGAAAATCCTTGATCGGCTTGTCCCCTCGAAAAAATACACTCTGCTCATTCCCTACTCTGATGCGGGCGTGATCAGCGAACTTCATGAAAAACACAATGTTATATCGGAGGAATACGTTCAGGAAGGGATAAAGATCGAAGCCGTTCTCGGCAAAGACGCTTCAAGATACGAAAAATACGAAATATAAAACACCGATCCTTCGCAAACCGCAGACCCTTTTATGAGTCTGCGGTCTTTTATTACGGCGAGATTATTCCGAATAGGATGTTCCGAGAGAGATCTTTCCTTCTCCCTGAGATTTCTTGAACGCGACATAGTCCTCGTAAGAACCCTTTCTGTCGATCATTCTGTCCGGTGTCAGTTCAATGATCCTGTCTGCAACGGTGTTGACTATCTCATAGTCGTGAGACATGAACATGACATTTCCTTTGAATGAGGAAAGTCCGTTGTTGACGGCGGTTATGGATTCAAGATCAAGATGGTCTGTCGGTCGGTCGAGAATCAGCATATTTGAGCCGAAAAGCATCATGCGGGAAAACATACATCTTGCCTTTTCACCGCCGCTGAGAACGCGGACTTCCTTGTAAACGCTGTCGTTTGAAAAAAGCATTCTTCCGAGAAAGCCGCGCAGGTATGTTTCGGTCTGATCTTTTGAATACTGTCTCATCCAATCGAGGATCGAAAGAGTACAGCCGTTGAAAAACGACGAATTATCGTGGGGAAAATACGAATAAGTTATGCTTTGTCCCCATTTGTAAGATCCGCTGTCAGGTTCGGAATTTCCGACAAGGATCTCGAAAAGAGCCGTTATTGACATTTCGTTTCCGACAAAGGCGATCTTCTCTCCCTTATTGACGGTAAAGGTCAGATCTTTGAAAAGAACAGAGCCGTCGGAGGCGGTCTTGGACAGGTTCTCGACAAAGAGAATATCTTTGCCCGCTTCTCTGTCCATATCAAAGCCGATGAACGGATATCTGCGGCTTGACGACGGGATCTCCTCAACTGTCAGTTTGTCAAGAAGCTTCTTTCTCGCGGTCGCCTGTCTCGATTTCGATTTATTTGCGGAAAAGCGTGAGATAAAGTCCTGCAATTCCTTTATCTTTTCTTCGTTTTTCTTGTTTTGCTGTTTCTGAACGCGCTGCATCAACTGGCTTGATTCATACCAGAACTCATAGTTTCCGACATACATTTTTATACCGCCGTAATCTATATCGACGATATTGGTGCAGACGTTGTTCAAAAAGTGACGGTCGTGGCTGACAACAAGAACCGTTCCGAAATAGTCGCTGAGAAAATCTTCGAGCCAAGCCACGGCTTCGATGTCAAGACCGTTTGTCGGCTCGTCGAGCAGAATGATCTCGGGATCTCCGAAAAGAGCCTGAGCAAGCAGCACTTTGACCTTTTCGCTTTCTTTCAAGCCCGACATCTGATCGTAAAGCACGCTTTCGTCAAGTCCGAGTCCCTGAATGAGTTTGGACGCGTCGGATTCGGCTTCCCATCCGTTCAGTTCCGCGAACTCACCCTCAAGTTCGGACGCCTTGATGCCGTCCTCCTCCGAAAAATCTTCTTTCGCGTAAAGAGCGTCCTTTTCCTTCATAATCCGATACAGGCGCTCGTTGCCCATGATGATCGTGTCGAGAACGGTATATTCATCGTAAGCAAAGTGATCCTGTTTCAAAACGGAAAGCCTTGTTTTTTCGGGTATCGTAACCGTTCCCTTCGTCGGTTCGAGATCTCCGCAGATCATTTTCAGAAAGGTCGATTTCCCCGCGCCGTTCGCGCCGATTATACCGTAGCAATTGCCCGGTGTGAATTTCAGATCAACATCTTTGAAAAGTACCTGACCTCCGAAATTAAAGGTCACGTCGGAAACAGTAATCATCCTTTTTTCTCCCTTGAAAGTAATACGCGTTTATTTTACCACACTTCGTCGGAGTTTGCAATCAAAACGGCAAAGTGTCGCAATTTGTTCAATCGGAAAAGTTTTTCATCTATTACCCTTTTCCGCTCGGAGCCGACCGGGTTTTCCGGTCGGCTCCTGTTTGATTGAATTGCGTTAAGAGATGGTTGCAGAAACGTTCGATTCGGTCAGATTCGGGCATGTTCCGTGCGCCTTGTACGCCGCGATATACTGTTTCATCATGTTGTAATACTTCGCGCCGTGTCCGCCCGACATCGGTTCGATATCCCGGCTGTATTCCCGGTTATAGTTGTCGGTGAATGTCGGAGAAGAAGTCGTTCCGTAGTTCTGAGCGACCCACTCGTTCCACCAAGCGAGAACGACGATCTTAGGTCTGACATTGAAGGCGTTCTGCCACTGAGTGTGGAACGTCGCGCCGTTCTGTCTTCCGATCGCGTTCGGGTACTTCGTGTTCGCGTTCGACATATATGCCTGCTGCATTGCGGGCGCTACGGGCATCTGCTCATAGAATGTCTTGCCGGAAACGGAATCGTAAGCGCCTCTTCTCGGCTGGTTGTTATTTTTGAGCAGGTAGCTCCAATCGGTGGACTGACGGACGGTCTGAAGTCCCCACATCGTTCTGTAAGTGAACATATTGTTGTACAGGGACGGTATATTCGCTTCGGAAGAACCCTGCGTCGAAGTCGTCGATCCCGTTCCGAGAACGAGCGGAAGCGCTTTTCCGGAAGTATCGTTTACGAGGTAAACGAAGAGATCCTTGTATTCCGCTTTATTTATAAACTGCGAATACGCTTTTCCGACGATCGTCCACGCCTCATCGTCGGTATTTCTGTTCCAGAATACTATATAAGGTGTTTTAAGACCTTCGGAGCGCATCTGAACGCAGGTATCGAGAACTGCTTTCGCGCTTGAAGCCATAACGCTGGTCCAGTACGTTTCGGTCGTCGAAGAATTGATCGGAGAGTCAACGATAGAATAGGACGCATTGGTGTTGTCGAGAATTATAAAGTCAACTCCCGCATTCGCAAGCTGGGTCATGTGAGTTCTGATGACGCTCGTATTACTGCTCGAATAATATCCGAGAGCGGGCTGTGCCCAATAGTGATACAGCGGATAGGGGCCGAAAACTTTGCTTCCCGCAAGTATCTCGGTCACATTATAGATCGTTCCGGTATTATAGAGGCTTGCATAATCATGCCATGTCGAATAGCAGATACCGACAAGGTCTTCCTTGAATGTTATGTCAAGTCCCTTGGTGGATTCAACATAGTTGGGATATGTTCTCTTCATGTAAGCGATATAATCGGAATCCACGGTCGCGTTCGTTACCGTTACGGTGCAGGTCGCGGATTTTCCGCCCGCGGTCGCAGTGATAACGGTCTGTCCTGCCGAAAGAGCCGTGACGGTTCCTCCGGAAACGCTCGCAACGGCGGGAGCGGATGAACTCCACGTAACGGTCTTATCCGTCGCATTCGACGGGCTCACCGTCGCCGTCAAAGTCGAGGTGTCGCCGGCGGTCATGTCAAGCGTCGAAGCGGAAAGCGTGACGCTTTCAACATCGATAACGGGATCGGGAACCTGATCCGCGATCACTATATCCGACTGCTGACCGAAAACAAGAGTATTATCTACCGTTCTCCAATATGGAACAACGCTTATGGTCTTTGAAAAAGCGGCAGAAGGAACATTCGCGAGAACGTAGGTCATGAAGTATTTTGACGACGCACATATATCCGTCGGCAGATATGAAACGGTAAGTCCGCCGTCGGTCGCGCTGATGGAACTGTAAACGGTTCCCGTCTCAACGTTGACGGAATTTCCCTCGTAGGTTATTCTGAAACCGACGCGTGAATACATATCGGAGTCAACGGTCGTTATGAGACGCAGATTTGTTGATGCAGATGCAGAAGTCGTGCCCGCGGAAAGCTGTCCTCTAACCACAAGTACGCCCGCGTCAACGAATTTCGCGTAAGCGAGCCCCGTCGTTTCGAGATACGGCTCTGTATAATCCTCGTCCGCAAACCAGCCGGCGAAAAGTTTTCCGCTCATTTCGGGATAAGTGCCGCTTGCCTTATACTCGGAAACATCAATTCGTGTATCGGGTTTGGCAACGTTTACGGTGACCTGTGCGGTCTTTCCGTCAACAGTTGCGGTCAGAACCGCCGTACCTTCGCCGTTTGCGGTTATTGTTCTGTTCCAAATGGTTGCAACTCCGCCGTTGGAGGTCTGCCATGTAACGGTCTGATCTGTCGCATTCGACGGGGTGATCGTTACGGTAATATCGCAAGTGTCGCCGACGGTCATATTAACGACAGACGGGGTTATCTCAACGCTCTGAACGGGGATATTTGCAACACCGACGGTATAAGTGGTGAACGTCTCACCGTTTATCGTCGTTGTTCCCTGCGTTGCGGCATAACCGTCCGCGCAGGACGGAGCGGACATATATGTTCCCGACGTAATGCCGCTGTTGTTCACTACGGTGAATTTGCCGCCGCCGCTTTGCGAATCAAGTCTTGCGACCTTACCGGAAGCAACGGAATTTTTAATGGTATTATAACTCGATTTATAGGACGTGAAATCAAACGTACCGCCGGTTATCGTTCCGAGCGTTCCGGAAACGGTTATACCGTTGATCGTTCCGCCGCTGATCGTATTCAGAGTCGAACCCGATGCGATATTTATTCCGGCATTTGCCCCCGTCGAAGAGAACACACCGCCGGAAACCGTTCCGACCGTGCCGCCGTTGCTCAGGAACAGACCGTTGCCCGACGAACCGCCGGTAAACGTGCCGCCCGTTATCGAAGTGATAACGCCGCTGTCAGATACATAAACAGCGTCATTCACGGTCGAAGTTACGGAAGTGCTTCCGGAGATCGTTCCTATCGTGCCTCTGTTCCAGATTCCGTAACCGTTCACGGAACTGAACGCGGTATTCGAGATCGTGTTGACCGTTCCGGCTTTCGCCGTAGATCCGCCCGAGCCTACGAGAAGCGCGGAGTTTTTGTTGTTTGTGCTCGCCGCGGAAGTTCCGGTGTTCTTGACGGTCGAATTTTCGATTTTGTCCACAATGCCCGTTCCCTGAACATGAATGCCCGAGCCCTGCGTTGCGACCTGCGCCGTAGAATTCGAGAAAGTCAGAGTTCCGCCGGTCTGGAACACGGCGTCAAGATTGCCCGAAGTCGCACGGTGGTCAAGAAGAATGTTAATAAAAGAAAGATTACCGCTGCTCAAAGCAACAAGGTCGTCTGTCGTGGCACTCTTGTAAATCGTTCCGACAGAACTGCCCGTGCCCGTATACGGAGCGGAATCGGAATAATTCTTACCGTTTATTACGGTTGTATTTGCCTGATTGTGAGAATATACCAGCGAGGATGTGCCGTAATTATACCCCTGCATATAGATATATGCGGGAGCGGAAAGCGGACGCATTGTTCCCGCGAGATACCCCTCGACATTCTGATTGAAAATTTCAAAATATGCGGGTTTTGACGCATAGTTTGAGGTGTCGCCGAACGCCGTTACGAGATTCAGCCTGTAATTTATGTTCGACGAGGAAACGTTCGAGGATGTTATATAACCCCCGTATCCCAATGAATAGAACCAGCCGTCGCACGCGCCGCCTGAAGTAGCCGCATAGCCGATATCGATCGGATATGTTGCCGCCTGACCCGCAGTCGAAACGCCGACAACCAGAGACAGAGCCATCGCGACGAACAAAACCGCCGACAAAAGCCGTTTAAGTGTCTTTCTCATGGCAAGAGATCCTTTCATGTATGAAAATTAAATTTTTTTGTCGCATATATGGGCAAAACCGCCGTAACAACGTTTGTTGCCCGAGAAATCCAAAAAAATACAGAATTCTATATATACTTGTATATATAATACAATAATTTTTCATTTTTGTCAATAGGTATATGCAGTCTCGCAACAAAAGAGGAAAAAATCTCCGCAGTCATATTATTGTCTGCGGAGATATATTTCATCATCTGTTTGTCAATTTCCGAGATTGAGTCCCGAGCAGCCGTCAAAAGCGTAATTCTTAACGACCGCGGTGCTCGGAATGTTGATCGAAGCCAGCGAAGAGCAACCCTCGAACGCGCTTTCGCCGATCGTCGTCACTCCGTTATGAAGAACGACGGTCACGAGCGAGGTGCAGTCCTCGAACGCCGACGGAGATATTCTCGTCACACCGGTGGGGATAACGATCTCGGTCAGAGAGGAGCAACCGAAGAAAGCGTGGGATGCGATCTCCGTTATCGCGTTCGGCAAAGAGATTGCCGAAAGCTTCGTACAGCCCGCGAAAGCATATCTGCCTATGATCTCAACGCTTTCGGGAAGAAGGACCGTTTCAAGATTGGTGCAGTCGGAGAACGCGTAATATCCGACCGAAGTCACTCCGGAAAGGACCGTCACCTTTTTGATCTCGGAACGGTTCGCATACCACGGAGCCGCGCCCGCCGAAACGGAGTCTATATCTCCGAAGCCGCGTATCAGAAGTTCGCCGTCGCCGTAAAGAACATACGAAGCCGAATCGCCGCAGGAGCCGCTTTCGACAACGGTTCTCGGATCGGAAACGGTCACGGTGCAGACCGCGCGCGCTCCGTCGGGAGAGATCGCGGAGATCTCCGCAGTTCCTTCATACATTGCAACCACGACACCGTTTTCAACGGTCGCTACGGTCGGATCGGATGTTTCCCATATAATAGCGGTGTTCGTCGCATCCGACGGGGTGACCGTCGCGGTCAGTGCGAAGACGGTTTCGGGGGTAAGCAGGAGAGAATCTCTGTCGAGAGTTATGTTTTCAACCGTTGTGTATACCGACGCGACAAAGACAGCGCAGGACGCGCTCTTTCCGTTCGCGGTCGCGGTCACGGTCGCAGAACCGACGCCGACGGCGGTGACCGTTCCGTTCACAACCGTCACGACAGATGTATCGGAAGAAGTCCACTCAACGTCTCCGCCCGAGACTGTCACGGCATTGACGGTCGCGCGAAGCGTGTATGTCTCGTTTTCTTTAAGTTGGAGCAACGCCGCGTTGAGAGACAGATCGGAAGAGGACGCGCCCGAAAGCGTTACCGTTACCGTGCAGATATCCGTTTTCCCGTCCGCAGTCGTCGCGGTCACAGTTGCGGTTCCGACTCCGACGGCAGTCACGGTTCCGTCGGACGCAATACTCGCAACATTCACATTATTTGAAGACCATGCAACGGTCTTGTTCGTTGCGTTCAGCGGAGCGATTTTCGCGTCGAGCCCGAAAGTCTCGCCTACGCGGAGAGCCAAAGTTGAAGACGAAAGAGTTACGCGAGAGGTCGAAACATACGAAGAAGTTACCGTAATCGTACACTCGGCAACATGCCCGCTTGCGTTTGTCGCTTTTATCGTCGTTTTTCCCGCCGCGAGGCTTCTGACAACGCCGTTTTCAACCGTTGCCACCGTCGGCACGGTCGATGTCCATGTCACGGTCTTATCCGCCGCATTGGACGGCGTTACCGTTGCCGTAAGCGCCAGATTTTCTCCGACATTCATCGTTGCGGAAGTCCTGTTCAGCGTTATTCCCGTTGCGGGAACGGTCGCCGTTACGGTAACCGCACAGGACGCGCTCTTGCCGCCCGCCGTTGCCGTTATCGTTGCCGTGCCTGCGCCGTTCGCGGTCACAACTCCGCCGTATACTGTTGCGACGCTGCCGTTCGAAGTTGACCATACAACGGTTTTATCCGTTGCGTTCGACGGATTTACGGTTGCGATAAGAGTCAGATCTTCGCCGACGAGCATAGACGCGGAGGTCGTGTTCAGCGAAACGCCCGTTACGGGAACTGTCGGGACGCCGCCCGTCGCTGACTTGGAAGAAGTATCGAACTTGTTCAGTCCGTTGTTGATGATTATCGAGGGATAATTCTTGTATGCATAGTTGAGATCAAGCCCCGAACTCTGAACCGAGCCCGAAACGACCTTGCCGAGTCCCAGCGACGTATACTGCCACATTCCGTAAGCGCCCGTATACGAAACGGAGTGCGGTTCACCGTCGTTTGTGCCGTACTGAGCTACCCAATGGTCATAGGGAGTAAGCTGCGAATCGTCGATATAACTCGTAAAGAACGAAGTGTATGTATAAATTCCCGTGTAATAGCCCGCATTGCCGACGTAATCGCAGAAAGTCTTTATAACCTCGGCATTCGCACTCTTGCGGGAAGTCGATTTGGCATTGTCGTTTTCAAAGTCGTACCAGACAGGATATGTAAAATAACCGGGATATTTGTTGAGTTCTTCAACAACAAGTTGAGCCTCGCGAAGAGCCGCGGAAGTAGTTGCCGCGTAAGCGTAAAGATAAACGCCTATATCTATACCCGCCGCTCTCGCGCCCGCGATATTCGCCGCCCATTGACGGTCGTAAGTCAGCGTTCCCGTGGAGTCGGTCACGCCGAGACCGAGCCTGATTATCGCAAAATCGACGCCGCTCTGTTTGAGTTTTGCCCAGTCTATCGTACCCTGATGGTGCGAAACATCGACGCCCCATGCGGGAGACGTATAATCCGTAACGCGTACAGTTGCGCTGACGGAAACCGAGCCGCAGGAAGCGGTTATGGTGGCTTCGCCTTTCGCCACGCCCGTTACAACTCCGTTCGAAACGGTTGCGACCGAAGCGTTCGAAGACGCCCACGAAACCGCGCCGCCGCTGCAAGTTGCGGTCAGCGTTACCGTTCCACCCTTGTTGACTGAGGCATAGCCCTTGTCTATCGTTACGGTTGCCGTGGTCGCCTGTGTTACCGTTACGGTGCAGGAGGCGCTTTTGCCGCCCGCGGTCGCCGTAAGAACAGCCGTGCCGACGCCGTTTGCGGTTACGACACCGTTATAAACCGTGGCAACTCCTCCGTTTGAAGTGGTCCAAGTTATGGTTTTATCCGTTGCGTTCGACGGATTTACGGTAACAACAAGCGTGCCTGTTCCGCCGACCGAAAGTGAAAGCGTGTTTTTGTCAAGAGAAACACTCTCGACGGGAACGGTCTGCGTCGAAACGGTGTAAGTCGTATACGAAACACCGTTTATAGTTGCCGTTCCCGTGGTGTAATCAACTCCGTTCGGCGCCGCCATATATGTTCCCGAAGTCAGCCCGCTGTTATTAACCACCGTGAATATTCCGCTGCCGGAGGTCGAATCAAGCCTTGCCACTTTGCCGGAAGCGATATAATTTTTTATCGTGCCGTAATTGCTTGCGGTGTACGTCGAAAAATCGAAAGTGCCGCCCGTTATCGTGCCAAGCGTTCCGGATATCGTTATACCTTTTATTGTGCCGCCGCTTATCGTGTTCAGCGTCGAACCTGAGGTTATGTTAATGCCCGCATTAGCACCGGTCGAAGCGAAAACGCCGTTCATTACCGTGCCCACGGTGCCGTTGTTGCTTATGTAAATGCCGTTGCCGTTCGTTCCGCCCGTGAAGTTTCCGCCGTTGATTATCGAAACCGAACCGCCGTCAACCCAAAGAGCTTCGCCGTAAGAAGTCGTTATGTTCGAATTTGTCCAAGTGCCTATCGAACCGCCGCGCAGATGTATGCCCGACGAAGCGTCCGTTCCGCTTGAAGAAGTTCTTGTTGAGATAAACGAAGAATTTGCTACGGAAGAAAGTTTGCCTTTAACACCTACCGCCGCGCCGTAGTCCGAACCCGAAGCCCTGACCGTAACGCCGCGGAACGTAGCGTCGCCCGCCGTCTGATAAAACGCATTGTTATTGCCGCTTGAACTTGAAGAATTGAGCGTAAGATTTCGGAAATTCAGCGTTCCCGCCGACTGCGCAACCGTATCACAGTTGCCGTTGCCGTTTATCGTGCCGAAAGTTTCCGTGCCCTCTTCCGAACTTACGGCGAATGTGTTGCCCGTTATCGTTGTCGTATTTGCCTTTTCCTGATTGAACGCATACCCGCCCGAAACCGCGGTCAGAGTGCGTCCGTCAAGGAACAGTCTTATGGGGAGCGATGTTTTGTATTCCGTGCCCCGTGAAGTAAGTGTGCAGTCCTTTGTCAGTTCGCCCGCAACGGCGCTCCAATTCGACGCAAGAGTGCTGTAAGCGCCGACATAAGACGGGCTGTTTATAAAGCCGCCCGGATAGCTCATGCCGTAAGAATTGAAATCATTCAGAGATGAATCCGCCGTATCTGTCGTTCCGTTCAGATTGTAATAGAACGTGCGGAAAGGCTGCGTTGCGGTCGAAGCCGTATTTCCTCCGCCGCCGGGATTTGTCGAGGGATTTTCCGACGAACCTCCGCTTTCTCCTCCGCTCTCCGTGCCGCCGCCCGTATATGAAAGTAGACAGAACCAGTCAAGTTTCATTCCCGCATAGCCGGAATTCATCTGTGCGGGCGTCAGCCAAATGCTGCCCGTTGTTGCGTTCTGAGTGCCTCTTGTGGAAGACGGATAACTTTCGTAAACATGATATTTCCCGCCCGAATAATTGACAAGCGCGATAAAGTGCCCCGGAACATGACCTATCGCAACGCCGCCGTTTGCAAGATGGTTCTGAAGAGTTGTGTTATATGAGGTTATGTTCCAATATCCCGTGCCGCCGCTGCCGCCGCAATCAACGGTAAAACCGTAACGCGAACCGTATTGTGCCTGCACTTTCGGATAAAGGTAACCGCGCGTCGTACCTCCTGCGGAAGAGCCCGCGTTATACGCACCGATCTCATGCGCCCACGCCGCGACCTCCGTCACGCTCATGCGTCTACCCGTAAGATAGCCGACCGCGTTGACAAGCGAAAAAATGCCGCAGCCCGTGTCGTACAGGTTTCCGCCGCCGTAATAGTACGACTTCCATTTGGGGTCCTTCTGTATAACACATCCGAGCGGCGTCACCGCCGATGAGCCTATCGAAAACGCACCGACGAATGTCGCCGTGAGCGCAACGATAAGAAGAACGCTGAGTATGCGTTTCACTTTCTTCATGCGAACAACTCCTATTCTGCCGAGAATGTCGGCAAAGGCAAAAAACAATAGGTTTTCCGTGTTTCATATTATAACATAGCTGTAACAATCTGTCAATATTTTTTTTCTGCATTTTCCACATCGAAAAACCTCGAAAAATCGGTTTTATGTGCATATTATACAAAGTTTGCAAGAATACATTTCCTTTCGGCGCAAATTAAAAATGAAAATCCTCTCCGTGTCTTCAAAAACACGGAGAGAAATAAGTTTTTACTGTGCCGTTATTTTATTTACTTTTGCTGTGCCGCGTCGTCGGGATTCTTCATCGCGTACAGACCGCGAATGATGAGCGTAACCTCTTTTTGGTATTTTGTGCTGTAAAGAAGCGTAACCGCAGTCACTTTTCCGAACTGTCCCGCAGGCATACCGCCTATCGCAAAGCCGTCAAAATCATTACTCGGAATTTCAATTTCGGCAACGGGGGTAGCAAAGGTTGCTCTTATCGAAACGGCAAAGCCGCCACGATCGCCTGAAACATTGACGATATCCGCAATGATTTTCTTGTAAGGTTTCAGATTCAGGGACGGAATGAGCGATTTGGGAATTGAAAGCGAATGCTCCGCGTTTATCGTTACTTTTATCGCGGGTGCTCCCTCGTATTCGATAACTTCAAAGTCCGTGCCCGCGTTTTTCGGCTCTGCGGCAAGTTTTGCGGCAATGTCTTCCGCGCTCATATTGATAAGCGGGGACATCTCCGCGCTCTGATTGAATACTATCTTTCTCCAAGTTTCGGTAACGCCGTTCAGCGTAACTTCAACATCGTAAAAATATCTTGCGCAGCCGGTTGTGTCGAGTTTTGCGGAGTAAACGGAATAGTTTTCCGTCTGTTCAACAAACGTCGCATCTTTGCCCTCGACTTTTACGGTCGCCCCGTTCGGAACGTAAAGCGTCAGATATTCCGCTTTCGGTTCGTCCAAAAGATCGCCTGCCTCGTTCATAACGGCGAGAGGAATTGTATTGTTTATATCAAGAGCAAGACACTTCCATACTTCCTGAGCATATTCCCTGTTATCGGAAATACCTGTGCCGTCTACCGGAGAAGTCGAACCCATGTTATTATACTCGTAAGGTTTGAAGCTGTTTTTTTCAAACAATTTGCGAACAGTCTTTGAAGCAATGGGAAGTTTGAGTTCTTCCGCGGCTGCCTGAACGGCGGCGCGGGATTCTTCCATAAGTTCCATGTCTTCAAGCGTTTTGAGAACACGGGTATACTCTTCGCCGTTCACGGTAACTGTTATTTCCGTTCTGTCGGCGATATTGTTCATATCGAAATATCTTGTATAAACGGAATAGTCGCCGCGGCTCTCGCCCTGAATGTTTTCGCCGTCTATTACAACATTCGAACCGTTTTCGGCATAGACCGTAACTGCTCTTCTGTTCGGGTTTTCGAATGTCGGAGCGGCTTCAACACTTACGGCGCTTTCGGCATGCATTATGTCGTGCGCGATACGCTCGCGCATTCTCTGCGTAAAGGCGGAATCACGGTACATGTTTGACATAGAAATATAAAGAGAATCAAAATATGTATCGAGATAAGTGTCGAGACTTATATCGGTCACGCCCCATTTTTCAAACAGAGCCCCTATCTTCTTTTCAAGAAGCGTCAGATACTCAAAATCTTCGCTGCCGTCGCGTATCGCCTCGGCACGGAGAGTGGGCATTATCATGTTTCTGTTTACAACGCCGTCGCCCTCTCTTCCGTAACAAACAACGAATCCGTCGCCTGCGGGAGTGGTATACTCCTTCGTATCACTGTGCCATGTTCCGGGATAATTGTAAATATCTCTTATACCGTCGACTCGGTTTGTTTTTGCGTCAATGCGGTAATACCAGTCCGCGCCCCAATAAAGGTTGCCGGTAAAGCCCCAGTCTTTTGTCATCCAATGCGCGAGACGCGCGGAGATAAGGTCGTCCTGAATGTGGTAAGTCGGGTAGTATCTTACGGGAACAAGGCAGCCGTACCACCACATCTCATAGCCCTCGGAAATACGGTCGCGCACGGTCAGTTCGTCGCTGTCCGCCGCAGACCAAACGCCGCACCAGATGTTGACGTCAAACATCGTTTCTCTGGACGCCGTGGTTATCATATTCTTAACGTTCGGATTCAGCGCATGGTAACTTGCAAAAGTGTCGGAAACTTTCTTATTCATCTCAACGGTGTCGGCGGGTTCGTCATAAGGATAGGTAAAGCACTTGTCAAGAACACCGTATTTTTCGAGCGCGTCAAAATATCCTTTCGTATATCTGTCCGCTCTGAAACACGAAACGCCGGGATGCGTTTCTATATATTCAGCGGTTTTCTTTGCGGCATCCTCATCGGAATCGCCGCCTCTGACGGTCGGTATATTGTATCCGTTTATACGGTAACGGAGCAGGTATTCATAAGTCTCTTCATAAGGAACGGAGCCGCCTGTGACACCGTAAGGCGCGTCGAAAGAGTGTTCTTCGGGAACGGCAAAGTCCCAAACGGTGACTTCAACGGGTATCTTTATGGGTTCGTCGCCCTCCGCCTCAACGGTCACTTCCGCCCTGTAAAGTCCGGGAGTCTGGTTTTTGTCGCTGTAAAAGGTTATCCAATAGCCCTGATTTGTGTTTTCTTCGATGTCCAGTTTGTTCAGGTCGGAACAGTCGCCGCTTATCGGAATAAGCAGGTCGGGATACCAGCCTTTGCCGCGTCCCGTGACGTAATCCTGCGAAATGTAGTGATAATACTGATAATACAGCGTTACGTCTTCTATCTTCTCCGTGCCGCCGTCAAGCACAAGGTCGGACATGGTGACGCGAACATTTTTCTTCGCGTTATCGGGTCTGTAAACGAACTGCATACCCTCGCCCTCGTTTTTGGCAAGAGTTGCCGTAAGTTTTGTTTCGGGAGTTGGAGATATTTCCTCATCTTTCCGATACTTTTCGGTGTTGGTCAGCAAATAGATGTTCTCTATTCCGCACTCAACGGGATAGCGCATAATCGTGCAGCCCGCAAGAAGCGAAACAACGAGCAGAACGAATAATGCTGCCGCAATGATTTTTTTCATAAAATTTTCCTTTTCACGCTCTGACAAACTCGATTTTTGTATTTTATTTATTTTTTTGCTATATCATCAACATCTTTCATCGCATAAATGCCCTTGATAATATATGTTCCGCCGCGTATAGATGCGGCAAAAAAACGGTGTACTGTTTCCGCGTTACCATTATATCACAGCCGCAGACCGTTTGTCAACATTTTCTTATTGAAATCGAAGCACGGAAGCAGCAAAAAACTCACGTATTTTATGAATAATACACAAATTTGATAAAGATCTATAGAAATTTTAGCATAAAATATCTCGACCGATGTCTTTTAATATCAAAAAACGGCGAGGCTTTCGGCATCCGCAAAAAGCCCCGCAAATATGTAATATTATCCTGGTTATGAAAGATCCGAAAATCATTCGGAAGACAGTTTGACCGCGGTCGCTGATATGATCTCGATATCGGCTTCTCCGCCTTCGGCAAGGCGGAAAACGAGCGAAGAAACACGCTGTTTTGACGATGTGGGGTCTATGGGCATCTCAAAGATCAAAGTCTGCCCGGGCTCTATATCCGGGATCTCACACGTCGTTTTTCTGACCGGATATACGATATCGCAGACCAAACCGCTCAGTTTTTCCGCAGACAGGTTTCTGACTGTCATGCGGACTCCGTCGAAATCTTTCCAGAGATTGTTTCCGTCGGCAAATTGCGAAGATGATATACGAAAACGAATGTTCTCATCGTCGATATGTCCGACTGTCGGGGAAGAGACGATCTTCACCTCTTCCTCCATACGCGAGGGAAGTATCAGTATCGCCTTTTCCGCACTTTCGTCGGAGAAAGACAATGTCAGAGTGAATTCCTCGGTATTCGGGATAGAAATATCGAGGGAGTATATCTTTTCCGCGGTTTTTTCGGCTTTTGCGCCGTTTATCAGCACATCGGCGTCGGTGTCGGCGTAAACGGTAACTTTTCTGACATTCGGATCGGTTTGAGATTTTTCGTGAACGACGCTGAACAGATATTCGTCGTCAGACAGTATCGCCTCCGCGATTTGTTTTCTTGTTTTCGTCATACGGGAACCGTCGGAATAGTAAGACGTGGCGTTTTCGTAAAGATTGTCATACCAAACCTGCAAAAGAGAGTGCGTATCGACGCAGATACCGAGTTTTTCTGCAATCTTTTCGTACTTATCGCGGAGAACGTAAAGATACTCATAATCTTCCATTCCGTCGCGGAACGCTTCCATGCGAAGAGACGGAACGAGAGCATTCGCGTTCACTTCCCCGTCGTTCGCCCTTCCCTGATAAACGAGAGAGCCGTCGCCGGCAGGCCACTCGTCGCAAATATAAACGTCTTCAAACATGTTTCGCGTGTATGTATACGCGTATCCTCCCTCAGAGGTCTTTTCGTATTTTTTGTCGAGAGATACATTCCAATACAGAAATCCGTCGATCCCGTAATCGTCCGACATGATCCCCGTTATGCGCGGCGAGACAAGGTAGTCGTTTATATGCATCGTCGGACACGGATAAACGGGAAAGTTACACGTATACCACCAGACTTCAAGACCTTTTTCATGCTGATCGGAAACAGTTTCCCGATCGACCGCATCGGGCTTGACGCACCAATCAACACAGTCGCTGAGCGACGAAGGTATACCGGAGGTCGAGGATATGACGATCTTCAACCCGGGCAACTCTTCCCTGACCTTGCGGGCAATTATGCCGATCATTTCATACATATCGGGATTAGGCTCATCAAAATACAGATTGGTATATACTTTGTCAAGCCAATCTCCGTCACGCATCTTTTTATAAACGCTCTTAATACTGTCAGGAATATATACTTCTTTTGTTTCCTCGTTGTAAGAGGGTCTGAACAGCCAGAGAGCATCTGTAACGGTCTCTTTTTTTATATATTCTTCATAAGCGCCGAAATCCCAGCCGGTAGGAGAACCGTTGCTTACGGGAAGGAAAAACAGATTCGCGCGGAAAGAATTCATGAGCGTTTCGTAAAATTCAGTCTTCTGTCCGTCATATTTATCCGTAGTTCCCGAGCCGAAACTCGAACCGAGATGATTGACCGCGCTGATCTCAAAATCCCAGACCGTGCATTCGACAGGAATATCTATCGATCCTCCGTCAAAAGTGACGCTGACAGTCCCTTTGTAAAGCCCCGCGGCAGTCGAACTGCCTGCACGCACGGTTATCCAATAACCCTGATTCTGACCTTTTTCTACGGTAACGGAATTGTCGGCGGTTTTCAGATCCAGCAACGCATCGGGGTAATATCCCGCTCCCAATGCCTGTCCGTCAAACACCTTATCGACAAGATGATACCGCTGTCTGTAAACGGTCATGTCCGACGCCGTCAGTTTTTCTCCGTTTTCTTCGCAGACAAGATCCGAGACGGAAACAGAAAGCGAAGACGTATCGGCATTCTCGCGCCTGAAAATGAACTGAGCCCCCTCGCCCTCGTTCCGTGCGAGGCTTATACAGAGTTTTTCCGAGCCGTCGAATGTCAGGCCCTCGTCGCGGGTCACTTTCACGGTATTATCTCTTATGTAAATATATGCTCCCGCGGCGGACAGCGGATTTCTTTCATCGGGTCGCACCGAAACCGAGCAAGCAGAGAAAAACCCGAAAGTAAGCGCAAAAAACATTACCGACAGGATAATCGTTTTCCGCATTTTTATTTCTCCTTGGCAATATCGACAGTTTCTTTCACGGCGTAAATACCTTTAATGATATACGTTCCTCCGGGAGCGTAGTTGTAATAAGACTCCGTGTCCGCCATCAGCGTCAGACGCGAAACTTTATTGCGTCTCGCCCCGGCAGGGAAATTACCGTAAACATATCCGTCAAAATCCTTTTCGGCGGTCGCAATATCCACAACGCTGCCGGATACGGACGAAACTGCCTGAATGTCAAAGCCCTCGCTGTTTTCGGAAAGACAGACAAGATCTACGGTAAGCATTGAATAATCCGTCAGATTTTTTACCGGAATAAGCGATGAGGGAACCGTAAAAGTATGCACTTCATCGATCGTGACCTTGACCGCGGGCGAGCCTTCATATTCAATGACCTCGTAAACGGCATCGGCGTTTTTGCTGTCTTTCGCAAGGGCTGCGGCGAGATTTTCGGAGTTAATGTCAAATATGCTGACGGTTTCCTGCACCGTGTGCAAAATTACCTTTCTCCATGTCTGCGTCTCGCCTCCCGACGTGACTTCGACGTCGTAGAAATATCTCGAATCCGTTCCGACATCGATCTGCGCGGTATACACGGAATATGTCGCTTCCGCGGCAATAAGTTCCGCTTCCGCGCCGTTCACTTTTACGGTTGAGCCGCAGGGAGCATACAGGGTCAGAGTTTCGCAGGTCGGTTGTCCGACAACATCCGTCGGTTCATTCGTGATAACAAGCGGGATCGTGTTCCGCATATCCGATGCGATGCATTTCTTGACCTCTTCGGCGTAATCGCGATTGACCGAAATGTATCTTTTGATCACATAGTCGGAACCGTTCTGCGCAAGTTGCGCGCCAAGCGAGCCCAGTTTCGAATATACATACGATACAAATGTGTTCTTCTCATAAATAAGGCTTGCTTCTTTGCCCGACATAGAAAGACCGAGTTGTTCGACATCGGAGCGGATCTTTGCCCTGACCTCTTCCATCAGTTCGATATCTTCAACTGATTTCAGTACTCGGTTATACTCTTCGCCGTTCACGGTAACGGTTATCTCCGTTCTGTCAAAAAGCGTATTCATATCGTATACCGCCGTATAAACGGAATACGATCCGCAATCGGTTTCGGAAAGTTCTTTTCCGTCAACCGAGACTGACGAGCCGTTCTCGGCATATACGGTAACGCACCTCTGATTCGGGTTTTCATAGGTCGGGAACGCTTCGACCGCTATCGCGCAGTCTGCGTTCATTATATCGTGAGCGATACGCTCGCGCATTTTTATCATATATTCGGGGTCGCGCTCAAAGTCAGCCATCGAGTTGTAAACAGCGTCGTAATACGTATCCATATACTCATCGACGGTAATGTCCGAGATGCCCCACTTTTCAAACAGCGCGGAGATCTTTTTTTCAAGAATGCAAAGATATTCGTAATCCTCGCTTCCGTCGCGGACGGATTCAAGACGGATCGTCGGAAGGATCATATTCCTGTTCACGACGCCGTCGCCCTCTCTCGCATAGCAGATAAGGTATCCGTCTCCCGCCGCGCCGACACAATCTTCGCCTGTTTCCGAATTATAGAAAACATAAGGCTGCGTGTATATATCCCTGTCGGCAGAACCGTATTGCGCGCCGTTGTAACCGAGGTCGCACCTTCTGTTCATATCGGTCACCCATAACAAATTTCCCGTTATGCCCCAGTCCTTCTGCATCCAATGGACAATACGCGAGGAAATAAGTTCGTCCATGATATGATAAGTCGGATACGGATTTTTCGGAGAGACGCAACCGTACCACCACATCTCGTAACCCTCGGAAATCCTGTCGCGGACCGTCAGTTCGTCGCAGTCGTGATCGGACCAGATACCGCACCAGATATCGACGTCCGTGACGGCATCGCGCGACGCTGTCGTGAGCATATTCTTCACGTTCGCATTCATGTTGTGAATGCTCTTGAATCTGTCCGACATAGTCTTGTTCTGCTCGTATGTATCTGCGGGTTCGTCAAAAATGTAGGTATAGCATTTGTCGAGGATCCCGTATTTTTCAAGCGCGTCAAAATACTCCTTTGTATGCATCGACGGCATAAAACACGAAACTCCGGGATGCGACTCGATATATTCGGCGGCCGCTTTCGCACTCTCATCGGCACTCAGGTTTTTGCCCCTGACAGCGGGAATGATACTGCCGTTCGTTCTGTAACGGAGAAGATATTCGTATGCTTCCTCGTAAGAGACGGAACCGGAAAACCAACCGAGGCTGTAAGCCGCATCGAAAGAGTGCTCTTCGGGGATCTCAAAGTCCCAAACGGTCACTTCCACGGGAATTTTTATCGGCTCCGCGCCGTCATATTCAACGGTCACTTCCGCTGTATAAAGTCCGGGCGTCTGATCTTTCCTGCTCCAAACGGTTATCCAGAAGCCCTGATTTGCATTCGCCTCGACATCTATACCGTTCAAGTCGGAGCAGTCGCCGCTGATCGGGATAAGCATATCGGGATACCAGCCCGCGGTCTTCAGTTTGCTGTAATCGCTTCCGCAATAAATATAATGCTGATAGTACAGCGTGACGTCTTCCATAACATCCGAACCGCCGTTCAGCGTCAGATCGGTCATGGTAACGCGCACGTTCTTCGCCTCTTCGTCGGGCTTCAGAACAAATTGCATCCCCTCGCCCTCGTTTTTGGCGAGAGAAGCGGTCATGACCGTCTCGGCGGTCGAGCCTATATGCGCGTATTTTCCGTATTTTTCCGCGTTCGACGGCAGATATACGTTTTCTATCCCGCACGGTTCGTCGTGAACGCTGATCGAGCATCCCGAAAACAGCGAAATTGCGGAAAACAGCGCAAGAAATGCGGCGGCGATCTTTTTCATGATTAAATCCTCCGAAAACTTGAGAAGGGGTATGCCTTTACCGCCGATTTTACGAGAAAAAGCGAATATCGGGTCCGTACGACATACAACTGCAAACAAATACAAATAAATTATACAAAATATAAATATACCTGTCAATGAAAAATGTTCAACATTCATTTTTTTTCTCTTGCATTTTTGCCGATAGTATGCTAGAATAATGGCGTATATTATAAAAAGGTCGTGTTGAAAATGAATTATATCTCAACAAGAGGCTGTTCCGAGAAAAAAACGGCGGCGCAGGTCATCAAACAGGGGCTTGCCGAAGACGGAGGGCTGTTCGTTCCCGAGTCGATCCCGACCGTTTCGTCGGACTTCATAAAAAAACTCGCGGCGGAGGATTACGCTCACCGCGCGGCAGATATTCTTTCGCTTTATCTGACGGACTATACTTACGACGAACTCCTCGCTTCCGCATCCGAAGCGTACAAGGAAACAAGTTTCGGGAAATATGCCGCGCCGGTAAAGAGCCTTGACGGAACGCATAAAGTGCTTGAACTCTGGCACGGACCCACCTGCGCATTCAAGGACATGGCGTTGCAGATCATGCCGAGACTTCTGTCGGTTGCCCTCAAAAAGACGGGAGAAAAAAGAACGGCACTGATCCTTGTCGCGACCTCCGGAGACACGGGGAAAGCCGCTTTGGAAGGATATAAAGACGTTGACGGCGTCAAGATCATGGTCTTCTATCCCGAAGACGGTGTTTCGGACATTCAAAAACTCCAGATGGCGTCTCAGGAAGGATCGAACGTCAATGTCTGCGCGATCAAAGGAAATTTCGACGATGCCCAGACAGGCGTCAAACAGATATTCTCGGACAAAGTGATTGCGAAAGAACTCGATGAAAAAGGATATTTTCTCTCGAGTGCGAACTCTATCAACTGGGGCAGACTCGCGCCTCAGATCGTATATTATTTCAGCGCGTACTGCGATATGATGAACGCGGGAGACATAAAAGAAGGAGACGAGATTGACGTTTGCGTTCCGACAGGCAATTTCGGGAACATTTTCGCGGCATATCTCGCAAAAAAGATGGGGCTTCCCGTGCGCCGTCTCATCTGCGCGTCAAACGTCAACAACGTGCTGACGGATTTCATCAACACGGGCATCTATGACAGAAACAGACAGTTTCATACGACGATCTCCCCGTCGATGGATATTCTTATCTCCTCAAACCTCGAACGGCTTCTCTGGCTCATTCAGGGACCCGAAAGAACAGCGGAGTGCATGAACCTGCTGAAAGAAACGGGAAGATATGAAGTGTCTGCCGAGGTCAAAGAAAAGATCGCGTCCGAATTTGTCGGATATTTTGCCGATGAGAACGCAACAAAAGCGACGATAGCCGAGGTATTCGGTGACAGCGGTTATCTGATAGACACGCACACCGCCGTCGCGCTTTACGCGGCGAAAAAATGCGCTTCGGACGTTCCCGTTCTGACCGCATCGACCGCGAGCCCCTACAAGTTCGCCGCAGACGTGCTTTCCGCGTTGACGGGGAAGAGGGATATGTCCGACGATTTCTTCCGCATCCTCCGCGAACTGAACGAAAAGACCGGAGCGCCGGTTCCGAAGCCTCTTGCCGATCTCGAAAGCAAGACGCGCCGTTTCACGGCGTCCGTCGGGAAGAGCAAAGACGAAATGTTCGCCGAAGTCGCAAAATTCGCAAATTGAACAGTTTTCGAAAACGGTTAAAACGGCTGCCCCGAGGCAGCCGTTTTTTAATGATTTACAGATTTGAAACTATATCGAGAGTTTCTCTCGCGATCTCGAGTTCCTCGTTCGTGGCAAGAACAAGCGTTCTGATGCGCGCTCCGGGTGCGGAAATATCCGCTTCTTTTCCCTGGATCGTTTTTTCGTTCAACTCCGGATCGATCCTGATCCCGAGGAAGTCCAGATCGGATGTTATCCTCGCTCTGGTCTCGGCTCTGTTTTCGCCCACACCGGCGGTGAATACTATCGCGTCGCATCCGCCCATGGCCGCTATATATCCCGCCATGATCTTCTTGCACTGGTAGCCGAACATATCAAGGGCAAGTTTCGCGTCCTCGTTTCCGAGATCCGCCGCGGCATTGATATCGCGGAAGTCGGGAGAAATACCGCTGACGGCTTTCAGCCCGCTCTGCTTGTTCATCAGGTTATCCGTTTCGGCGGGAGAGAGATGTTCTTTCTCCATTATATAAGTGACGGCGGCGGGATCGATCGAACCGCAGCGTGTTCCCATAAGACAGCCCTCAAGCGGTGTCAGTCCCATCGAGGTGTCGATACATTTTCCGTTCTTGACGGCGCAGAGCGAAGACCCGTTTCCGAGATGGAGAGTAACAAGGCGGAGTTCTTCGGGCTTCTTCCCGAGAAATTCGGCGGCGCGGCGGGAAATGTACTTATGGCTCGTGCCGTGAAATCCGTAACGCCTGATTTTATATTCTTCGTAATACTTTTTCGGAAGCCCGTAACGGTAAGCATAGGCGGGCATGGTTTGATGAAATCCCGTGTCGAAAACGGCGACCTGGGGAACGCCCGGCATGATCTTTTCACAGGATTCGATCCCTTTAAGATTTGCGGGATTATGGAGCGGTCCGAGAGGAATACACTCTCTGATCGCATCTTTTACGGCATCGGTGACAAGAACGGAGCCGCTGAATTTGTCCCCTCCGTGAAGGACTCTGTGACCGACTGCGCCGACCTCGGAGACGGAAGAAATCACACCGTGCTCCTTATCTGTCAGAGTGTCAAGAACGATCCTGATCGCCTCGGTGTGGGAAGGCATCTGATAAATTATCTGATACTGTTCCCTGTCGGGATATTTCATCGTAAAAATACCGTCTTCGATCCCTATTCTTTCGCAGGATCCCTTGCAGAGAACGCCCTCGTTTTCCATATCTATAAGCTGATATTTGAGAGACGAGCTTCCCGAATTGATAATAAGAATTTTCATAATCTGACGTCGGCGGTCTTCCGCCGTCCTTTCTTTCAGTTATTTTCCGTATTTATATTTTCGTTTTTATTCTCGCCGATATTCCGAAATTCCGCTTCTTTGGATTCGCAACGCTTTCCGCGCCCCGAAAAAACCGTTATGCAGGCAAGCGCGGAAATTCCGACAGTCGCAACGGCGATGCCGACTGCGTTCACCCTCAGCGAGAGTGAGTCCTTAAATATATTGAGATAATCGAGAACCGCCTGCGAACTGAAACTGAAAAATTCGTTTCCGTTCAAAACATCGAGTAACACGCCGATAACAAGCGTCATGATCCCTGCGCCCGACAGCGAATAAAGACATTGACGCACGGCGTTTACCGCCCTTCCGCGTTCAAGCAGACAAAGAAGCCCGAATATCAGACCGACAGCGACGGCGAAGCCCCCGACGGCAACCGCAACAACACGGATCTCATAAACATATCGAACGGTCGGATAAACGCCGGAAAAAAACGGAAGCGCTATGACCGCGACAACCTGCCCGTCAATGTAATCGACAAACTCCTCTATTTCCGCTTCCGTTGCGGAAAAGCCCGAAGATCTCGCCTCTTCCGAGTTTGCATAAGCGACGCACGCGGCGCGGAGGCTATCGTCAAACTCCGTCAGTCTGAACTTCCCCTCATGCTTATTGACAGTGAAACGAACATAATCGGCAAACGCCGTCACCGTATAATCGTATCCGAGAAGTCCCTCGAACATTTCCGCGGGAAAGCCGCCGAGAGTTCCGCGCGAAACAAGCCTTTCGCAGGCGTTTCGGTACATATCGGAATAAAAACCGTTCTTTTCCTGAGCCTTATCGGCAATAGAAATATACGCGTCCGCATCGGTCAAAAATCCGCCGAGCGAAAAATAAAACGTTCCGACAAAAAGAATAACGGTCAGACAGATCAGCAGAACTATGGCCGCAACGGTGCGTAATGTCTGAAAAAACACATTCTTTTTCATTCCGTCACCTCACTATCCCGGGCCCCGAAACAAGGTCGGCGTAAACGACCATGCGCTGTGTCGCGTTTGACGGTTTTCGGAGCGGATAACAGGTGAAAAAGACCAATTCGTTTCCGGTCTGTGAAACCTTGAACGCCTCACGGTCATCCTTGCTCACGATCGAGATCTCCCTCACCGCATACTTATACGTTCCGTAATTGGTGCGTATGATGATCTCGTCTCCCGCTTCAAGCCTGTCAAGCCGCACAACGTTGTTGTTATGCGTCGTGACGAGCGTCGTTCCGCCGTATCCGGGAATGTAACTTGAAGTAAACATCGCCGCACCGTCGGTTATCGACTGCTCGCTTTCACCCATTATCAGGTTCAGAGTTCTTTCGATCTTGGGGATCTCAAGTTCCCCGAAAACCGTGTTGAAATGCGGATATTCAATATCCTCTATCCGTACATATCCGCCGGAAGGGTTCGGATCGTCTTCCTTATTATATATATCCTGACGGTTCGGAAATTCAAATATACCGTTTCCGCCGAACACGGTCCTGACCGTATCAAGAGCGAGTTTCGGATTCACGATCTTGACGGAAAGAACGGTATAAATGAGCGTAAACGATATGCATGCCAAAAAAATCGGCATGCATATACATTCAAGAACTATTCTGAGTTTTTTGTTTTTGGTTTCAAACATAGCGAAAGCACCGAATAGATCTGCGCACGGCGCAAGAAACGTCGCACGGAGGAAAATAAAGCCGTTTATTTCCCGATCAAGCGCAAGCGTTGCTCTTTTCGGATCTCTTTCTCGCGATAAAGAACGCAACCGCAAGAACGGCAACAACTGCGAGAACGGAGCAGGTTATAACAACGGGGAGATTGACTCCTGCCGCAGGAGCGGGCTGCCCGAAGATATAAACAAGAGCCGAAGAATCCGTATTGCTGCGAAGAACGACTGTTCCGGTCGTATTCGGATCGGTTCTGTCAAAGTCCGAACTGATAACAACGGACGCGTCGATCGCGGTCGCAAGATTCTTGAATATGTCAAGCGTCTTGTTATAAAAATCATCGGAAACTTCTTCAAGTTTAAGAGTCTGAACGGTTGCGCTTACGGAAAGTTCCGTTCTGATAAGGGTTTCGAGAGCTTTGATCTGAACTTCCGCCGCCGCGAACTGCTCGTCGGTGATATCAACCATCATCAGATAGCTGTTAGCCTTTGCGGCATAATCAGCGGGAAGTTTGATATAAACTCCGTTTTCCTTCGTCTGATACTCTTTTGAACAATAGTCGATCAACTTCTGTTCGTTCGCAGTGATCTCTCCCGCAAAAGAAACCACACAAAGTCCGAGCACCATAACAGCCGTCATTACAATAGCCAATACTTTTTTCATTTTGGGATCCTCCGATTGTGATTTACGGTTTGATTGTGATTATATATGCCAATTGTTTATCCGAAATATCCGACCGACCGTTCAAGTATACGATCGATCTTCTGTTTTCCGTACTCTTTATACATACAGCGCAGAGATTCCGAAAAATCCGGAGTACGGGTCTGCATATTATGGGCGTCCGTCGCAAGCAGATCGACCATATCCGCCCTCATCATTGCGTCGGCGGTTTTAAAAAAATGAGACGAGGGTAAAAAACTCGAAAAGTTCACCTGAAAACGGACTCCCGCCTCTCTCAGTTTTTTCAGTTTCCGAAGAAAAGAAAAATCTTTGTATCTCTCGGTATGAGCCAAAATCAATATAACGTCCGAATTGGAAAGACCCGATACTATCCGAGAGACCTTTTCGGAAGACAGTTCCGAAGAGAGTTCGACAAGAACAAACGGGGTCTCTGCAAGAGATAAGCTTGACAGATCGACAAAACTGAATATCTTTGACGAGTACATTATCTCCGCGCCGAGCGCGATCTCACAAAAACGTTCTCCGCTCGCCGAAATCGCCCCAGTCAGATTTTTGTAAGCATCCTCTCTGTTTTTCAGAAACTTTTCCGTCGATATGTCCCGGAAGTCAAAATGCGGCGTCGCTACAATTTTTTCAACGCCCAGCGAACTCCATTTGCGCAACATTTCCAAAGAAGTCCCGACATCGGGTGAGCCGTCGTCGAGCCCGGGCAGAACGTGCGCATGAAAATCGATGAATCTCATCTTCGGGTGTCCGGTTCGTCACTTCGCGTTGCCTGTTTTTTCTTTCGGCTGCGGGGAGAGGGTTCATCATCGTCATCGGAATCATCTCCGTATTCGTAGCCGTAACCGTACTTGTAGCGTCTCGTTTTTCCGTAACTGCCGTATTTTCTGTATCTTCCGTATCTGCCGCCCTTCGGTTCGAGAGACGCATCGTTGACAACAACGCCGATCAGATCGAGATTGGCCATCTCTATATTTCTCAGGGACTCTTTGAACTCGGAATGGAGAGAGTCGTTTTCCCGAACGACGAAAAGGATCGCCGCTTTATGACTGGCAACGACCATCGCGTCCGAAACTATATTCATCGGCGGAGTGTCGATAATAATATAATCAAAAACTTTTTCGAGACTTTCAAGCAGGGCATCCATATATTTGCCGTTAAGCAGCTCCGCCGGATTCGGGGGCAAGGAGCCCGCTTTTATAACGAAAAGATTCCCGTATTTTGTCTTGAAAAGACATTCGTCAAGTTCCGACTGTCCGCTCAAAAGACTTGAAAGACCTATATCGTTCTTGATCCTCAAATACTTGTGAACCTTTGGCGAACGCATGTCCGCATCAACGAGACACACCTTGTTTCCCGCTTCCGCAAGTACATAAGCCAAATTGATGGAGACGAGACTCTTGCCTTCTGCGGGCAAAGAACTCGTGACCGCGATCCTGTGGTTTTCTCTCGAAGACAAACAGAAAGAAAGATTCGCTCTGAGCGTCTTGAAAGCCTCATTGAAGAGGAAATTTTTTTCGGCATCGAGAGGAATTATCTCCTCGGTACCTCTTCTGTTTTTAGCCATGAAAGCTCTCCGTCTTCTACTGTATTATCTCGGGAGGAATAACTCCGAGAACAGGAACGTTATACGATCTGAGAATATCCTCCTGGGTTTTGATTCTGTCATCTGTGATATACCGTATAAAAACGATCGCAACGGCGGCGGCAAATCCGACAAGCGTTGCAAGCGCGACCTTCATCCACATATTCGAGCCGTTTTCAACGGTCGGAACCTCCGCGTTCATGAGAACGGATATCTTACCGACACCGAGCTCTCCGTTTTCACCGGCGATGTTGACGCTCGCCTGAGCGACGGCGTTGGCGACATCGCAGGCGACCCAACGGTTCGTTGCCGTTGCGGAAATATTCAGAAAGTAAGTATCTTCGACATGCGACACGCTGACCATTCCCGCCAGTGTCGCGGAAGTATATCCGCTGTAATCGATTTTTGTGTTTTCATGCAAAATTTCCGAAGCGGACTGAAGCGTTGTGCTTTGAGTCATCATAAATTTGAAAGACTTCGCAACTTCCTTGGATGCCGAAAGATCCGACCCGGCGATATTACCCGACGACACCTGTTTTGCGCTGCACGCGACTATCGCAGTCGAGGTGAACTGCGGAACATACGTCACGTAAAAATACGCAAAAGCCGCGGTTCCCGAGATGACGGGAAGGATTATAACGAGGGCGAGCCATCTTTTCAAAACGCGAAGAAAATCGCCCAGATTGAAATCCGTATGAGACATTTTTCGAGTTGACCTTCTTTCGGTTTGATAATTACCGTGAAACGGAAAAGCAAAACGATACGGAACATAGCGTATTCCGCCGCTTTTCCGAGCAGTTTTCCGAGTTATAACGGGTATAATCCGCCTATACGGTCATTATACCATAATAACAAAAAAGTGTCAATATGCAAAATGCGGAATTTTCGGGAAACAGCCTCTCCGCGAGGCTGTTTTTCCCTCATTTCTCTCATTTCAGTTCGGAAACGATCCTGTAAGTATCTCTCGCGATCTCCAACTCCTCATTCGTTGTCAGAACAAGAGTTTTGATCTTCGCGCCGTCCGCGGTTATATCTCTGTCCTGTCCGCGGAAATCGTTTTTCGAAAGATCTATCTTAATGCCGAGTTCTTCAAGTCCTTCGCAGATCGATTCTCTCGTTTCGGGACCGTTTTCGCCCTGACCCGCGGTGAACACGATCGCGTCCACTCTGCCGAGAACCGCTATGTACGAACCGAGAAGTTTCTGGATCTGATAAACAAGCATTTTATACGCAAGCGTACATCTCGGATCGCCGTTTTCCATACCTTCCACGATATAGCGGCAGTCCGAAGTTTTTCCGGAAATACCGAGAAGACCCGCTTTTTTGTTGAGTATCGTCGACAATTCCGTTCCGAGTTTTGTCGGATCAATCGTTTCACCGTTGGCGAGTTTTTCTTCAACGAGTTTGTCGAGCATAAAGGTAACGACGGAAGGATCGATCGTTCCGCTTCTCGTGCCCATGATCGGACCTTCAAGCGGCGTCAGACCCATGGTCGTGTCGACGCATTTGCCCGCTCTGACCGCGGAAAGCGACGAACCGTTTCCGAGGTGAAGAATGATCAGATTCAGTTCCTCGGGTTTTTTGCCGAGAAAATCCGCAGCCTTGCGCGAAACGAACTTGTGGCTCGTTCCGTGGAAGCCGTAACGGCGAACTTTATATTTTTCATAGTATTCGTAAGGAATACCGTACATATAAGCGTAATCGGGGATCGTCTGGTGGAAACCCGTGTCAAAAACAGCGACCTGGGGAACGCCCGGCATGATCTTTTCGCAGGATTCGATACCGTTGAGATTGGCGGGGTTATGAAGAGGACCGAGGGGGAAACAGTCGCGGATCGTCTGCTTGACCTCGGGGGTAACGAGAACGGAACCGGATACCTTGTCTCCTCCGTGCAGAACGCGGTGTCCGACCGCCTCGATCTCGGAAACGGACGAGATGACCCCGTGTTCCTTGCTTACGAGCGTGTCGAGAACTATTTTCAGCGCCGCCGCATGATCGGGCATATCGACATCCGTCTGATACTTTTCCGAATCGGTCTTGAAAGTGAACGCGCCCGTTGCGCCCTTGACGCCGATCCTGTCGCAAAGTCCTTTTGCGATGACCTTTTCGGTCTCGATGTCAAACAGCTGATATTTCAGCGACGACGAGCCGGAGTTGATAACAAGAATCTTCATTTCTTTCCACCTGTCTTTTCCGCGCGCATCCGAAATACGGATCGGGACGCGCGCCGTATTGATTTTTTTTCAGAAATATTGTATAATAACTGCGGACACACCAAAATGAACCGATGCATCGCGCATAACAAATGTATTATATTATAATTCGACAAAAATTGCAAGTGTGTTTACATTTATTTAATAATTGCGGGAGATAAAAGATGATTTTTGCGACGGCGGCGGAATACAATCCCTTTCACAACGGTCACGCATACCATGTTTCGCAGATGAGAAAACTCGGTGCGGACGGCATTATCGCGGTCATGAGCGGAAGTTTCGTTCAGCGCGGAGAACCTGCGATCATGAACAAATTCGACAGAGCGGAATGCGCCGTGAGCGGGGGCGTCGATCTCGTGCTCGAACTGCCCGTATCATACGCCGTAGGATCGGCGGAAAGATTTGCGGCGGGCTGTGTCCGCACCGCGGAAGCGACGGGTATCGCCGACGCGTTCTGCTTCGGAAGCGAAAGTGCGGATATCTCCGAATTCGAGAACACGGTTCTTACGCTTGAAAGCCCTGATTTTTCGGCATTTCTGCAAGATGAACTCGCAACGGGAAAAACGTTTGCGGCGGCGCGGTCGGAAGCCCTGAAAAAATGCGGAGCTTTCGTTCCGGAAAAGCCGAACGACATTCTCGCGGTCGAATATATAAAAGAAATGAAACGGCTGAAAAGTCGCATGAAAACAGTTACCGTAAAACGGGTCGGAGACTATCACGGGGGCTCGGAAGGTTTTGCGTCCGCATCCGAAATAAGAAGAAAAATCATGTCGGGGACGCTCCCGCGTGAAGATCTACCCGACACAACGTCAAAAGCGTTTGAAAGACTTGAAAAACAAGGCGCGGCACCGGCGGCGATCGAGAGGCTCGAACGCATGATCCTGGGATTTTTCAGAACCGCAAAAGCCGAAGATCTGAAAAAGTTTTACGCGATGACGGAAGGCTCGGAGAACAGGATAATCGCCGCCGCCCGAACGGCGACCTCGATCGAGGATCTTTACGGAAAGGTAAAAACGAAAAGATATACTATGGCGACGGTCAGGCGCATGGTGATCGCGCCGTTCCTGCAAATCGGGAAAGAAGAGCCGAAAATACCGTTCCTGCGCGTCCTCGCATTCAACAGGCGCGGAGCGGAACTGATGAAAAATATCAAAAAAAATTCGGATATTCCGCTTGTAACGGTCTTCACGCCCGAGCTTGCTTCCCGCACGGAATTCGCGGAGCAGATCGAACTTGAACGCCGTGCGACCGATATTTTTCAGCTTTCGACGCCGACTGTCGGAGCGTCTTTTTCGGATTTCACGCGAAAAATAACGCTGTCGGGAGAGGAGTAATTTGGTAAAAAGTTATAATATTTTCGCCGGCCTATTTACAAATCGCAAGTTTTATAGTATTATATATACAATATAATAGCGACGCGCGGCGCTCCGTTTTTTGCGGATCGCGTTACGGACGGTTTTTTCCGGATCTTCGCCGCGCGGACAAAAAGCAACTTACGGAGGATGCAATGGAAGCTCACAGGTATAAAAGGATCCTGATAAAGCTCAGCGGAGAGGCTCTTGCGAACGGAGAAGGACACGGCATAGACTTTGACAACGCGAGAAAAGTCTGCGAAAAGATTAAACTTTGCGCGGACAGAGGCACTCAGATCGCGATCGTTATCGGCGCGGGCAATTTCTGGCGCGGCAGACAGGGCAACGACATGGACAGGTCGGTAGCGGATCACATGGGAATGCTGGCGACGATGATCAACTGTCTTGCGATAAAGGACATTTTCGAGCATATGGGACTCAAAGCGGAGGTGCTTTCCGCGCTTTCGATGCCGAAGATCGCACAGCTTTTCACAAAAGAAGCGGCGACGGAAGCGATGGAGAGCGGGAAGATACTCATTCTCGGTTGCGGAACCGGCAACCCGTATTTCACGACCGACACGACCGCAGTTCTCAGAGGCATCGAGATCGAAGCGGACATCTGTCTTTTCGCCAAAAACGTGGACGGAGTCTACACGGCGGATCCGAAAAAAGATCCGACCGCGAAAAAGTACTCGCGCATTTCATACGGCGAGATGCTCGAAAAAGATCTTAAAGTCATCGACGCCGCCGCGGCGGCACTTTGCAGAGACAACGGTATGCCCGTTCTTATTTTCGATCTCGGGGACGGCTCTAACATCGAAAGAGCCGTATCGGGAGAGGACATAGGCACGGTACTTTATTAAAATAATTTTTGGAGGTCATTATGGATTACACGGCTTACGAAGAAAAAATGAAAAAGACCATTGCCGCGCTTGAAACGGAGTTCGCTTCGATCAGAGCGGGCAGAGCAAACGCATCTGTTCTCGACAGGATCTCTGTCGAATACTACGGCTCAAAAATGAAGATCAACGAAGTCGCGCAGATCTCGTCGCCCGATCCGAGGATGCTGACGATCAGCCCTTATGACAGATCGCTTCTCAAAGAGATCGAAAAAGCCATACAGGCGTCCGATCTCGGAATAAACCCGCAGAACGACGGCAAGATAATCAGACTTGCGTTTCCGCCGCTGACCGAGGAAAGAAGAAAAGAACTCGCAAAATCGATCGACAAGACCGCGGAAGGCTCAAAAGTCGCGATCCGCTCGATAAGACGCGACGCGATGGATGCTTTCAAGACGCAAAAGAAAAAGAGCGAGATCACGGAGGACGACTTGAAGATCGCCGAAAAGGACATCCAGAATATGACAGATAAATACATCGGAAAAATCGAGGACGCGGCTGAGAAAAAGACGAAAGAGATCCTTTCCGTCTGATAAGCGCGCGGGAGAACGGTTAATGTGCGGTTTGGACGCGGAAAACCGTTTCTCCGACAAGGAAAACATATACGGGATCGGCGCACGGGCTTTTTGTGCGCCGACGGACTTTATTTTACGCCGCCGAGACAAACACGGCGACCGCAGAGAAGCCGTCCGATTTCCCGCAACAAGAGAGGAATAAATGAAAGATAAATCTTTGACCGTTCCCGAACACATCGCCTTCATAATGGACGGAAACGGAAGATGGGCTTCCGCCCGCGGGATGAAAAGAAGTCAGGGGCATTACGCGGGAGCGAAAACACTCGATGAAATAACGCGCCTCTGCTATAAAAAAGGAATCAGGATCGTAACTTTTTACGCTTTTTCGACCGAAAACTGGCGCCGTCCGGCGGAAGAGGTCGCGGCGCTGACGAATATACTGACCGAATATCTGAAAAAAATGATCGGCTATTTCGAGGAAGGCTCCGACGAGATATACACGCATACGAGAGTGCGTTTTATCGGAGACACGAGCGTTTTTTCGCTCGTTCAGCGCGGAATGATCGACAAGATCGCAAGCGTATCGAAAAAATCCGAGCCGAAAATGGAGATGAATATCGCCGTCAATTACGGCGGGCGCGCCGAAATAGTCAACGCGGTCAACTCCTTTATAAAAGAGCATAAGGGAAAGAAAATATCGGAAAAAGACATCTGCGAAAGGATATATACCGCGGGACAACCCGATCCCGATCTGATAATCAGAACCGCGGGAGAAATGAGACTTTCAAACTTTCTGATCTGGCAGTCGGCATATTCGGAATTTGTTTCGGTTCCCGTTTGCTGGCCGGATTTCGGAGAGAAGGAACTCGATGCGGCGATAGAAGAATACAACAGCCGCACCAGAAAATTCGGAGGGTTGAGATAAAGAACAATGAAAACACGAGTTATTTCCGGCACGGTGCTGACCGCATTGCTGATAGTCTGGATATATTTTTCTTACGTTCCGTATATAATGAATACGGTGGTGGCTCTTCTTTCCGCATTTGCCGTATACGAGGTCGCAACTGCGATCGGACGCAAAGGCTGTAAACTGTATATGCCGTTCTGCGTCGCTTACGCGATAGGATATCAGTTCATCCCGCAGACGAGCGTCAACTGGCGCTTCACGCTTCTTTTCGCGCTTGCGGGCATCATGTTTCTCATCGCCATCTTCGGATTTTCAAAAGAGATCGGATTTGAAAACCTCTGTCCCCTGTTCTGCATGACCGTCGTCATATCGCTTTTCTTCTCGACATTGACGATTCTGCGTTCGGACGAAGCGTACGGTCTCTCGTACATGATCATGGTATTCCTGACCGCGTGGGGCGGAGATACCGGCGCGTATATGTTCGGCAGGCTCTTCGGGAAACATAAACTCGCGCCTCATGTCAGCCCGAAAAAAACGGTGGAAGGCTTCATCGGCGGCGTTATGACGTCTGTTCTGTTCTCCGTTATTATGGGGATCATTGTCCGCTACGGGCTCGGAAAAGAGAGCGTCTCTTTCGTTCTTTTCGTCGCGATGGGTCTGTTCGGGGGAATTTTCGCCGTTATCGGAGACTTGGCCGCGTCGGTGGTCAAGAGAAATTATGATATCAAAGATTACGGAAAGCTCATCCCCGGTCACGGAGGCATAATGGACAGATTTGACAGCGTTATGTTCACCTCGGCGGCTTTCTGCTGCGTCAAAGTCGTTGCTGACGGGATCGCGGCGCTTGCCGGAAGCGGAACGGTATGAATATGAAAAAAAAGATCTCCGTACTCGGTTCGACGGGCTCGATAGGAACGCAGACGCTTGACGTCGCCGCAAATCTCGGCTGCGAGATCGAAACGCTTGCGGCGCATTCGAACATCGAACTGCTGGAAGACCAGATAAGGCGGTTTCATCCCGAATTTGCGGTCTGCACGGACAAAAATGCCGCGAATACGCTCAAAACGCGCGTCGGAGACACAAATACAAAGGTTCTCGGAGGCGACGAAGGTCTTTTCGAGACGATCGAGAACGACGAATCGGAACTGATCGTCAACGGGATCGTCGGCATGGCGGGCACGCGCCCGACGATCGCGATAATAAAAGCGCACAAAACGGCGGCGCTCGCAAACAAGGAAGCGATCGTTACCGCGGGAGAATACATCTGCTCGCTCGCAAAAAAAGAAAATGTTCCGCTGATCTCCGTGGACAGCGAGCATTCCGCGATCATGCAATGTCTCGAGACCCGAAAAGGCGAGGCAAATATAAAAAGACTTTTGCTGACGGCTTCCGGAGGACCGTTTTTCGGAAAAACAGCGGAGGAACTGCAAAATATCAGTCCGTCGGACGCGCTTGCGCACCCGACGTGGAAAATGGGGAAAAAGATCACGGTCGACTCCGCGACGCTGATGAACAAGGGGCTCGAAATAATCGAAGCCGTCCGTCTTTTCGGCGTCGATGAAAGCAAGGTCAGGGTCGTTATTCACAGGGAGAGCATAATACACTCGGCGGTCGAATTTGAGGATAACGCGGTCATGGCACAGCTCGGAGTTCCCGACATGAGAGTTCCGATACAGTACGCGATCACGTATCCCGACAGAAGCCCGTCGCCCGCAGACGCTCTCGATTTGGCTCAGATCGGAAAACTGACCTTTTTCGATCCCGACGAAAAGACTTTCCGCGCGCTTTCCCTTGCAAGGCAGGCGATCAGAACGGGAGGCACCGCGCCGACGGTTTTCAATGCGGCAAACGAAGTCGCCGTCGCCCGCTTTCTCGAAGGAAGACTCGGCTTTTTACAGATCGCGGATTTCGTCGAGCGGGCACTGAACGACACCGAGATCATTTCAGATCCGGAGATTGAAGACATTTTTGAGACCGACCGGAAGGTCAGACAAGGTTGCTTATGAACGTATTATTACAGGTATTGTACACGGTTCTCGGACTCGGCTTTCTGATTTTTATCCATGAACTCGGACATTTTGCCGCGGCGAAAATATTCAAGGTCCAAACGAACGAGTTCTCGCTCGGAATGGGACCGAAACTCATCAGCGTCAAAAAGATAAAAGCGACGGGTAAAAGGCGCGTCACGTCCTTTTTCTCAAAGGATAAGCCCGAACTCGAACCGGACGGAAACACGGCGTATTCGCTCCGTCTGCTCCCGATAGGCGGTTTTGTGGTCATGGAAGGCGAGAACGACGAGAGCGACAGCGAAAACGCTCTTTATAAAAAAGCGAAATGGAAACGCCTTATAATCATGCTTGCCGGGATAACGATGAATATTCTGGTCGCGATAATCATTACGTTCTTTCTGACGCTTACGACAAAAACACCGACGACTGTCATCGCCGAGTTCAACAGCGACGCGGTCTCTGTCGAATCGGGGCTTCGCGAAGGAGACCGGATCGTCAGGATCGGAAACACGAATATAACGACATATACCGACATTTCAAGAGCGTTTCAGGATGCGGTCAAGGAAGTCTCGGTCGATGTCACCGTTGAAAGAGACGGCGAAACGGTCGAACTGAAAAATGTTGTTTTTCCGCGTATGAACATGAAAGGCGAGCCCGCGACGGAAGAAGATCTGAAAAGCGGAGAAATGACTATGTTCTCCGTTGATTTCAAGGTCTATGCCCAAGAAAAAACAGTCGGAAATGTTTTGAAAACGACATTTGCGGACACTTTTTCACAGGTCAGAGTCATGTATGATACGCTTTACGATCTCATAACGAACAAGATCTCGGTCAAGTATATTTCCGGGCCTGTCGGAGCGTCAACCGTGATAAAACAGGCGGCGGACGCGGGCATCGAGTCTTTCATGTACGTTCTCGGATTTATTTCGATAAACCTGGCGGTCATCAACCTTCTTCCCCTGCCCGCGCTTGACGGGGGGCAGGCACTGTTGCTCGTCATCGAAATGATAACCCGCAAAAAGATCCCGGAAAAGGTCAAAGGCGCGATCAACGCGGTCGGAATGGTATTTATTTTCGGGCTCGCGATCATTATCGCGGTCAAAGACATTATTTTCCTGTAAGCGATATGAAAAAGAAATTTTATATAGGAAACGTACCGATAGGCGACGGAAGCGTCTCGATACAGTCGATGACGAATATCCCGTTCACGCGGTTTGACGAACTGAAAGCGCAGGCTCTCGCGTTGGAAAAAGAGGGCTGTCAGATCATACGCGCCTCGGTTCCCGACCGCCTTTCGGCGGAACGTTTCTCCGATCTCAAAAAAGCCCTGTCCGTTCCGCTCGTCGCGGATATACATTTCGATCACCGTCTGGCACTCGCCTCGATCGAAGCGGGAGCCGACAAGATCAGGATCAATCCCGGCAATATCGGAGCGGAACATATAAAAGAGGTCGCGCGCGCGGCTTACGGAAAAAACATTCCGATACGCGTCGGAGTGAACGCGGGCTCGCTTGAAAAGGATCTTCTCGCGAAATTCGGGCATCCGTGCGCCGAGGCGCTCGCGCTGAGTGCTCACAACAACGTCCGCATTCTTGAAGACTGCGGGTTTGAAAACATCGTCGTTTCGATGAAAGCGTCCGATGTTCGGATGATGATCGCGGCGTACCGTCTGTTTTGCGAAAAATACAACGGGCGCGGATACCCCCTTCACGTCGGAGTGACGGAAGCGGGAACGCTGAGAACGGGAACCGTAAAATCCGCGATCGGAATAGGAACGCTTTTGCTCGACGGAATCGGCGACACGATCCGCGTTTCGCTGACCGCAGACCCCGTCGAAGAGGTGCGAACGGCGAAAACGCTTCTGCGCTCGCTCGGGCTGAGAAAAAGCGGCATCGAGGTCGTTTCGTGTCCCACCTGCGGAAGAACGACCGTCGATTCGGTATCTCTTGCGACAAGGATCGAAGATGAGTTTTCGGAGATCGGAACGCCGATCAAAATTGCCGTTATGGGCTGTGTCGTAAACGGAATAGGAGAAGCCGGAGAGGCGGATTTCGGAGTTACGGGCGCGAACGGGAAATACGTTCTTTTCAGAGACGGAAAGATCGTGAAAAAGGACATAACCGAGGACGAGGTCTTCGGCGTCATAAAGGAGCAAATAGAAAAAATCGTAAAAGAGGAGAAAAAATGAGCAAAGCAGTTATAACGGTCGTCGGAAAGGACAGCGTCGGAATAATCGCAAAGACCTGCACATATCTGTCCGAGAACAATGTCAACATTCTGGACATTTCGCAAACGATCGTTCAGGGATATTTCAACATGATGATGATCGTCGATCTTTCGGCAGCGAAAACGGGTTTTTCCGAGATCGAGCAGAAACTTTCCGAGATCGGGAAAGAAATGGGAGTCGTTGTTCATACTCAAAAAGAAGAGATCTTTGAGATGATGCACAGGATCTGACGGAGAATAAGCGATGATCAACATATATGAGGTAAACGAAACAAACTCGATGATCGAGCATCAGAAACTCGACGTCAGAACAATAACGATGGGTATAAGCCTTCTCGACTGTTGCGATTCGGACATCGAAACGGTCTGCGGGAAGATATACGCGAAGATCACATCGAAAGCAAAAGATCTCGTCTCGGTCGGAGAAGAGATCGAAAAAGAGTTCGGTATTCCGATAGTCAACAAAAGGATCTCGGTAACGCCCGTCTCGCTCGTCGGAGCGGGATGTTGCAGAACAACGGACGATTTCGTCCGCATCGCAAAGACGCTCGACAGAGCCGCAAAAACGGTCGGAGTCAATTTCATCGGAGGATTTTCCGCGCTTGTTTCAAAGGGAATGACGCCCTCAGACGAACTTCTGATGAGATCAATCCCCGACGCGCTGTCGCAGACAGACCTCGTCTGTTCCTCGGTCAATGTAGGATCGACAAAGACGGGAATAAACATGGACGCGGTCAGGACAATGGGACGCGTCATACTTGAAACCGCCGAAAAAACAAAGGATAATGACAGTCTCGGATGCGCAAAACTCGTTGTTTTCTGCAACGCGCCTGACGACAATCCGTTCATGGCGGGCGCTTTTCACGGCGTGACGGAAGCGGACGCGATAATAAACGTCGGCGTCAGCGGACCGGGAGTTGTCAAATGCGCGCTCGAAAAGGTGCGCGGACAGGGTTTTGAAACGCTCTGCGAAACGATCAAGAAGACTGCGTTCAAGATAACGCGCGTCGGACAGCTCGTCGCGCAGGAAGCGTCTAAAAGGCTCGGCGTTCCGTTCGGAATAATCGACCTGTCTCTCGCGCCGACGCCCGCGGTCGGCGACAGCGTCGCTCAGATACTCGAAGAGATCGGGCTTGAAAGCGTCGGAGCGCCCGGAACGACGGCGGCGCTCGCGTTGCTCAACGATCAGGTAAAAAAAGGCGGCGTTATGGCGTCGTCCTATGTCGGAGGTCTCAGCGGAGCGTTCATTCCCGTCAGCGAAGATCAGGGCATGATCGACGCGGTAACGGCGGGATTTTTGACGATAGAAAAACTCGAAGCGATGACCTGCGTCTGCTCGGTCGGGCTTGATATGATAGCGATACCCGGCAACACTTCCGCGGCGACGATCTCGGGAATTATCGCGGACGAAGCTGCGATCGGCATGATAAATCAGAAAACGACGGCGGTGCGTGTCATCCCCGTCATAGGAAAAGATGTCGGCGACATCGTCGAATTCGGGGGACTGCTCGGCTACGCGCCCGTTATGCCCGTCAACAAAGCGTCGTGCGAAGCGTTCGTTTCGCGAGAGGGACGCATTCCCGCGCCGATACACAGTTTCAAGAACTGATAAGGATCAAAGACTTAAACGACCGCCCCGGGCGCAAGCCCGCGACGGTCGTTTTTTTACCGTTTTCATTTTTGAAGATATTCGGTGAGTTCTCCGAGTTTTGATTTTGCGGTCTCCCGTCCGATCTCGTAAGCCGCTTTCAGTTTTTCGGGATCTTTTTCGACGCGCCCGACGGGAAGAGAACTTTCGGGACGGATAACGAAAACTTTCCCTTCGCGTTCCTCTTTCTCAATATAATCAAGCGTTTCGTTGTACATAATATGGCGGTTGGCGACCGCCTCGACGAATTTCGGATATTTGCGGTATTTCAGGCGAATGAGAGGCATCATTCGGTTTTTTTTCTTGCGATACGTCTTCGGTTGAGTCAGGACCGCGACGTTCCTATCATAACCGATGCTCTCGAAAAACGTGAGCGGGATCGAATCCGCGATACCGCCGTCGAGCAGTTTTTGTCCGTCGATATCGACGATCGTCGAAACGAGCGGCATCGATGCGGATGCTCGGATCCAATCAAATCCGTGATCGCCGTATCCCGTATATTTGTGATAGACCGCTTTTCCCGTTTCGACATCTGTGCTTACAGTATAAAACTCCATGGGGTCTTTTTCATATGTTTCGAAATCGAACGTATCGTATTTGAGAGGAACTTCGCCGTAGCAGAAATCTGTATTGTAAATATTACCTGTTTTCAGCAGCGAGCCGATGCCGCAATACCTTTTATCCGCACAAAACCGAGTGTTATACCGAACGACGCGCCCGACCTGATGAGACTTGTAATTGCAACCGAAAGCAGCTCCCGCGGAAACTCCCACAGCGCCGTCGAAAACCACTCCGTTTTCCATCATGACATCTATAACTCCGGCGGTAAAAAGACCTCTCATCGCGCCGCCTTCAAGGATCAGCCCTTTTTTCATACAGTCACCCCCGACTCAAACTTTTTACCGCATATATTATATCCCGAAAAAGTGTCTGTGTCAACTGCGAACCTGTGTCATTTCAGTATTATCCGATAAGAAACGACCCGCCGAAATGATATGCACCCCAAAAGTTAGACACTTTTGGAGGTGCATATCAAAAAGCGGGTCGTTTATGTTTTATTTCGTTTTGAATTCTATGCTTCCGGCGCTCGTTTCGATCTTTATCCGATACTCGCTTCCGCGCCCGAACGAACGGTCCGAACCTTTGACTTTTTCGCCGTCCACGGTCACGCTTCCCGCGGACGCGTCAAGTTCGACATAATACTTATCTTCGGAATAAACACCTTTTTTCAACGAAACTTCCACGCCTCCCGCGGAAGTCTTCAAATCAAGGCTCCCCGCAAAATCCTCTATATCTACGCTTCCCGCAGAAGAAGTCACGGTTGCTTTTCCGACCTCGACATCGTTCATCTCGATCTGTCCCGCGGACGATTTGATTTCAAGTTCTCCGAAACCGTGAACACGTTCGATCTCGACCTCTCCCGCGGAACTTCTGACGGTGATGTTTCCCGACGCCGAGCCCGTCAAGCCGCAAATATTTACATCGCCCGCTTTGCTCTCGATCGAAAGCGAGGTCAGCTTGTCTTTGGGAACGGTCACAATTACGCTGTCGTTAAAAGTTCCGAAGATACCGATATCGAGCGTAAATCCGCTGTATGGGGAAGAAACCTCGAGGACTCCGTTCTTGACGGAGTATGTCGGAGAAAATGCCGAAGAATAACTTTTGATCTCGATCCTGTATTCGCTTCCGGCAACGACGGAGACTTTGCCGCGTCTTATATTTATTATCGCCGACGAAAAAGGCTCGAGCACTTCGTTTTTTTCGATCTTCCCGTCGTTTTCGGCAAAATGATAATTCCAATCGCCGTCAATGACAAGTCCCCTGCCTCCGAGCGCAAAGCCTATACCTCCGACGATCGCGCCCACGAGAATAAAACAAGCAGAAATAATAAGTATTTTTACAAAGCCTTTCATTTCCGCGCACCTCCGTTCGTAAAGATCAGACGGCACAGTTTGCCGACGCCGATTCCCTCATATTTGCAAAGATAAAACGTTCCGACGCCGCAAAGCCCCCCGAGGCCGACGAGAAGTATCCCCGCGCCGGAGAAAAGCAATCCCGACGCAAGATTTCGGAAAGAGATAACTATTCCGATCACCAAACCGCCCGCGCCTCCGAGCAAAAAACCGACCGATACAGCGATAAGAGTGACCGTTATTCCGAAAGCCGCCGAAACAGGACCGATCCATATCGGAAAAGTCAGAACCGTTATCAGTATCTTTCCCCACACGGGCATCCCCGACATTTTCACGGATGTATCGGGGGAAGAAACGCCCCATACGGCGCCTGAGGTCTCGTTCATGATCATCCCGGGGACCGATTGCGTTCCTTTCGCCGCACTTACGTTCTTTGCCTCTGCGTCCGAAGGAAATTCCTCGTTTCTGATGTTTTTCGCAAGTTCCGCAGGGTCGCCGAGTTCGTCGAATATCGCTTCCGAGCCTCCCGCGTCGTCAATATATTCGGAATAATACCTGATCGCACCTTCACGTTCTTCAGCGGGAATATCGCTCAAATTTGCTTCAAGTATCCGAAGAAATTCGCTTTTATCCATGGCTGTCGCCTCCCAAAACTTTGTCTACTCTGATTTTGTAATCGTTCCACGCCGCAAGGTATTCGCGATACTTTTCGCGCCCCTGCTCCGTTATCCTGTAATACCGCCTGTTCCTGCCGCCGAACGGCACGTCGTATGTCGTCAGCGCGCCTTCCTTTTGCAGTCGCCGCAAAACGGGATAAAGGGTGGACTCCGAAATGTCGATGACCTGCCTGACTTTCTGCGTCAGAACATAGCCGTAAGCGTCCTCGTCGGACAGAACGGCAAGCACGCACGCGTCGAGCAGTGCCGAACCGAGTTGAAATACCATTTCATCACCTCTGCTATTCTTTGGACAATATTATACAACATATAATATTATATGTCAATACCTTTTTGAAAAATTTTTTATTTTTGTTTTCGGCGAAAAAAAATCCCCGACACGGCGAAATTTTTCGCAAACGACTTGAAAAGAAAAAGATTATATGTTATACTTCTGTATTATAATAGGTAATTATACGGCAACGTATCCGTCACCCGCGAGGCGCGGCGGAAAACCGAAAAAATAAAAACGGCGGAGAGATAATATGGATAACGCAAGACTTGCAGATCTTTTGTTCGGAGATGTTACGCAGACCGAGGAGGATATAGCGAAAAGATACCCTCAGAGAGAGCTTCCCGAAGGCGCGAAAGTAACGCGTTTCGGACCGAGCCCGACCGGCTTTGTTCATTTCGGAGGACTTTTCCCTGTTTTTGTCAGCGAGAGGCTCGCCCATCAGAGCGGCGGCGTATTTTATCTCAGGATCGAAGACACCGACGCGAAACGCGAGGTCGAAGGCGCGGCGGAAGGTCTTGTCAGAACGCTTGAACATTACGGCGTCCGTTTCGACGAAGGAGCGATCCTCGGAGAGGACGGAAAGCTCGCCGACAAAGGCGATTACGGTCCGTACAGGCAGAGCAGACGCGCGGATATTTATCACGTCTTTGCAAAAAAACTCGTTGCGGAGGGCAAGGCTTATCCTGTTTTCACGACGAAAGAAGAACTTGAAAGGATAAAAAGCGCGGACAAGAAGTCCGAGAACTCCGAAAAAGATTGGGACGGCGCGGCGCAGGAAAGGCGCGAACAACAGCAAAAACAGCGGTCGATCACGCTCGAAGAAGTCGAAAATCATCTTGCGGCTGGAGATCCGTATTCCGTCAATATCCTCGCCGACGGAGACGGGGAACGGAAAGTCAAAGTGACCGATCTTATAAAGGGGACGCTTGAACTGCCCGAAAACGACGAGGATTTCGTGCTTCTTAAATCGGACGGGATACCGACTTACCATTTTGCGCACGCGGTTGACGACCACCTGATGGGGACAACGCACGTCGTTCGCGGCGAAGAGTGGCTTCCGAGCCTGCCGAAACACCTTCAACTTTTCAGATACCTTGGCTTCAAGCCCGTCAAATATATGCATATAGCCCAGCTTATGCGTCTGGACGAAAACGGCTCGAAAAAGAAACTTTCAAAGCGCGATATGGGCGCAAACCTCGACGATTACGAGCGCATGGGCTACGCGCCGGAATGCGTTGCGGAATACGTCATGACGCTTCTGAACTCAAACTTTGAAGAGTGGCACGCGCAGAATGCGGACAGATCATATCTCGATTTCCCGTTCAGCATAAAGAAGATGAGTTCGTCGGGATGTCTTTTCGACTTCAACAAACTCAACGACGTTTCAAAAAACGTGCTTTCCCTTTTTTCTGTTGATAAGATTTACAGTGAAACGGCGCAGTGGGCAAAAAAATTCGATCCCGAATTTTTCGCGCTTCTCGACCGCGATCCCGATTACGCGAAAGAGATCCTGTCGATCGGGCGCGGAGGCAAAAAACCCCGCAAGGATTTCGCGGTTTACGCCGACGTCAGACCGTATATGGACTTTTTCTACGACGAGTTGTTCACTCCCGATTACACATATCCCGAAAATCTGAAAAAAGAAGATATAGAGAAAGTTCTCGATATATATCCGTCGGTTTACGATGAGAGTAAAGAACAGAACGAGTGGTTCGACGATCTGAAAGCGATCGCGGAAAAACTCGGTTTCGCGCCCGAAATGAAACTTTACAAGCAAGAACCCGAAAAATACGGCGGACATATCGGCGACGTTGCGATGATACTCCGCGTTGCGGTCACGGGAAGACAGCAATCCCCCGACACCTACTGCGTGATGAAGATCCTCGGCAAAGAAAGAGTTGCAGGCAGGATCGAAAAAGCAAAAAACGCCCTTTCCGAAAGGAGTATATAAATATGGAAGAGAAGAAAGTCTCAAACTTTCTGTTCGACATAATAGAAAAAGATCTGGCGGACGGCGTTTGCGACTCCGTACACACCCGTTTTCCGCCCGAGCCGAACGGATACCTGCACATCGGTCATATAAAGGCAATATATATCAATTATACGGCGAAAAAACAGTATAACGGAAAATTCAATCTCCGTTATGACGACACGAACCCGACGAAAGAAGATACCGAATACGTCGATTCGATATACGAGGATCTGAAATGGCTCATCGGAGAAGACCCCGACGGAGTTTTTTACGGATCGGATTATTTCGGGAAATGCTACGAATATGCGGTAAAACTCATCAAAGAGGGCAAAGCGTTCGTCTGCGATCTTTCAGCGGACGAGTGGGACGAAAAATACCGCGGCTCGCTGACCGAACCGGGAAAAGAAAGCCCGTACAGGAACAGAAGCGTCGAGGAAAATCTCGATCTGTTCGAGCGGATGAAAAACGGCGAATTTGCGGACGGAGAAAGATGCCTGAGAGCAAAAATTGATATGTCCTCGCCGAATCTGAACATGAGAGACCCCGTCATTTACAGAATATTGCACTGTCATCACCACAGACAGGGAGACAAATGGTGCATCTACCCTCTTTATGACTTCGCGCATCCCATTCAGGACGCGCTTGAAGGCATAACTCATTCGATGTGTTCGATCGAGTTTGAGAACCACAGACCTCTTTACGAGTGGGTCGTTGACAATATCGGATTCGAGAAAAAGCCGAAGCAGAGGGAATTTGCGAAGCTTTTCATCACGAACACCGTCACATCAAAACGCCTTCTGCGCAAACTCGTCGAAAACGGAACGGTGGACGGCTGGGACGATCCGAGAATGCCGACCGTCTGCGGTATGAGAAGAAGAGGTTACACCCCTTCCGCGATCTTCGATTTCATCGCAAGAGCGGGCGTTGCGAAAGCGGTCTCGCTTGTTGACAGCGCGCTTCTCGAACACTGTATACGCGAGGAACTGAACGAGACGGCGCAGAGAAGAGTTGTCGTCCTTCATCCGATCAAGGTCGTTATCGAGAATTATCCCGAGGACGGAAAAGAATATTTTGAACTTCCGAACATTCCGAAAAACGACGAGGCGGGGAAAAGAAAAGTCGCTTTTACGCGGGAACTTTATATTGACGCCGACGATTTCGCGGAAGTGCCGCCGCCGAAATTCTTCCGTCTTAAACCGGACGGGGAAGTTCGCCTGATGGGGGCTTATATAATCAAGCTGAAAGAGATCGTCAAAAACGGCGACGGGAGCATAAAAGAGCTGCGATGTGAGGCAGATCTCGAAACGGGATGCGGAATGCCCGCGGACGGACGGAAGGTCAAAGGAACGATCCATTGGGTCTCCGCCTCCGAATGCGAAAACGTGACGGTCAACCTTTACGACAATCTGTTCAACATCGAGAATACCAGAGAAAAGGGTATCGACATCAACGATTATCTGAACCCGAATTCTCTGACTGTGCTTGAAAACTGCAAGGCTGAAAAAGCCCTTGCCGACGCGAAAGCGGGAGACACGTTCCAGTTCGTCAGAACCGGGTATTTCTGCAAAGACAGCCGACGCGAAAATACATTCGGGCTTACCGTCGGACTGAAAGACAGTTATAAAGAAAACAAGTAAATCCCCGAAAAGCCGCCCTCCGAACGGAGGGCGGCGCATATTGCAGAAAAACGGCTCAAAATCTCACAAAAATACGCCAGCCACGGGCTTTTCTTACCGGAATACGCGTTATACCGCGGTTTTTCGACGAAATGTGACAAATGTCAAACAATGCGAAATTTGCGTGATTAGGTGTTGACAAAGGATACTTTTTCTGCTAAAATAACTCTGTAATTGAATAAAAGCTTGTATATCATCTGTGATATGGACAGAAAGTTTCTACCGGACGCCGTAAATGTTCCGACTATGAGTTTCAATAAAACGTATTCCCCTCGACATTAAGCAAAGGGGATATTATTGTTTCTTTCGTGAACGGTGTACCGAACGGCGGTACGCCGATTTTTTATTTTCTGTATATGTCGATGCGGAAATCCCCGCATCCGATAAATAACATTCTTTTCTTTTTTCAGGAGGTACGCAGTACTATGTGCAAAAAGATTTTTGCTCTTTGCCTTGCGGCAATCATGGTATGTTCTCTCTTCGCGCTTGCAGGCTGCAAGAACGGAGATGACACAGCAACGACCACCGGCGCCCAGAAGACCGATGCGACAGGCGACAGCGAGACCGTTGATTATTCCGACATCAAAATCGGTTTCATTTTCCTTCACGATGACAAGTCCACTTACGACTTGAACTTCATGAACGCGGCAAAAGAAGTTCAGCAGACCCTCGGTCTTTCCGACGATCAGGTGATCTTCAAATATCCCGTTGACGAATCCTCTGCTTGCTATGACGCTGCGGCTGACCTTGCGGATCAGGGTTGCAACATAGTATTTGCGGACAGCTTCGGTCATGAAGCGTTCATGATCCAGGCTGCGAAAGAATTCCCCGACGTTCAGTTCTGCCATGCGACCGGAACCAAGGCTCACACCGAAGGCCTTTCCAACTACCACAACGCTTTCGCTTCCATTTATGAAGGCCGTTTCCTCGCAGGTATCGCCGCAGGTATGAAACTCAACGAAATGATCGATGCAGGCACGATCACCGCCGAGCAGGCAGTTATGGGTTATGTCGGCGCATTCCCCTATGCGGAAGTTGTTTCCGGTTACACCTCTTTCTTCCTCGGTGCACGTTCCGTTTGTCCGTCCGTCACCATGATGGTTGACTTCACCGGTTCTTGGTACAGCGTTGACTCCGAAAGAGACGTTGCAAACTCCCTTATGGACAAGGGTGCTGTTCTTATTTCTCAGCACGCTGACTCGATGGGCGCTCCCTCCGCTTGCGAAGCGAGAAACGTTCCCAATGTTTCCTACAACGGATCGACCGTTGAATCCTGCCCGAACACTTTCATAGTTTCCTCCAAGATCAACTGGGCTCCGTATTTTGAATACATCATCAACTGCGTTGCGAAGGACGAGACCATCGCGACCGACTGGACCGGAACCCTTGCGACCGGCTCCGTCGTTCTGACCGAGATCAACGAAAAGGCTGCTGCCGCCGGCACGAAAGAAGCCATTGAAGCTGCAACCGAGAAGCTTGAAAAAGGCGAGATCAAGGTATTCGCGACCGACACCTTCACCGTAAGCGGCGCGAACGTTACCGACAACATGACCGTTGATGAAGAAGGTCACATCACAGCTTACAAGGCCGATGTTGACGATATGGGCGACTTCGTTCCCGAGACCGACGTTGTTTCGGACGGCTATTTCCATGAGTCCGAGAAGCGTTCCGCTCCTTACTTCGATATCAATATCGACGGCATCACAAGACTCGACAAGTAATTAAAAAAAACCGTAAAGGCGGGGTATCAATGCTCCGCCTTTACTTTCATTAAACAGACTTTGATATCTGAAAAACGTACTGCGCGGCAATGCGTTTTTGAAATATCAAAAGTGCGGGAGGTCAAAAATGGAAACACCTGCGATAGAACTGAGAAATATAACAAAGACCTTCGGAAGCATCGTTGCAAACAAAGACGTTTCGATGACCGTCAACAGAGGGGAGATACTTTCGATCCTCGGCGAAAATGGAAGCGGAAAAACGACGCTGATGAACATGATATCGGGCATTTACTTTCCCGATGCGGGAGAAATACTGATCGACGGGAAAGAGGCCGTTATCAAATCTCCGAAAGACGCTTTTTCATACGGCATCGGAATGATACATCAGCATTTCAAGCTTATAAATGTGTTCACCGCGGCGGAAAATATCATACTCGGGCTTAAAGATGAGAAATTCGACCCGAAAAAGAGCGTCGAAAAGATCCGCGCGATCAGCGAGGCTTACGGTTTCGAGATCGACCCGATGAAACACATCGCGGATATGTCGGTTTCCGAAAAACAGACCGTTGAGATCATAAAAGTCCTTTACAGAGGCGCGGACATACTGATCCTCGACGAGCCGACCGCCGTGCTTACACCGCAGGAAACGAAAAAACTTTTCGCGATCCTCAGAAAGATGAAAGAGGACGGGAAATCCATAATAATAATCACGCACAAACTTCATGAAGTGCTTGAACTTTCCGACAGGGTTGCCGTTCTCAGAAAAGGCGAATATATCGGAACGGTCAACACGAAAGATACGAACGAGGCTGAACTGACCGAAATGATGGTCGGGAAAAAAGTCAGTCTCAATATAGAAAGAACGGAGCCCGAAAACCCCGTAGACAGACTTCTTGTCAAAGGGCTCAGTTGCAAGGACCGCGAAGGGGTGAAGATCCTTGACGACGTGACTTTCACGGCGCGTTCGGGAGAGATCCTCGGCATCGCGGGCATAGCCGGAAGCGGTCAGAGAGAACTTCTCGAAGCGATCGCGGGCTTGCAGAGAGTTCAAAACGGAGAGATCCTTTACAATAATCCGAAAAACGGAAAAACGGAGGATCTGAGAGACAAAACTCCGCTTCAGATCAGAGAACTCGGCGTTCGCCTTTCCTTCGTGCCCGAAGACCGTCTCGGAATGGGACTTGTCGGGAACATGGACATCGTTGACAATATGATGCTCCGCTCCTACAGGAAGGGCAGAGGCGCGTTCCTGCACAGAAAACAGCCGAAAGATCTTGCGAACGCGATAATCAAACAGCTTGAAGTCGTCACCCCGTCCGCATCGACGCCCGTCCGTCGTCTTTCGGGAGGAAACGTTCAGAAAGTTCTTGTCGGAAGAGAAATAGCCGCCGCTCCGACCGTGCTTATGGCGGCGTATCCGGTCAGAGGACTGGACATAAACTCGTCATATCTGATATATAATCTGCTCAATGAGCAGAAGCAAAAAGGCGTCGCCGTTATTTTTGTCGGAGAAGATCTTGACGTGCTTCTCGATCTTTGCGACCGCATCCTCGTCATCGGCTCGGGCAAAGTCACGGGCATCGTTGACGGAAGAACCGCAAAGAAAGAGGAGATCGGACTTCTCATGACAAAAACGGATAACGCGGAAAAGGAGGGAAACTGATGGCTGCGGAAAAGAAAGTTCACGAACCTATGTTTCATATAGTCAAAAGATCATCGGCTCCTTTTTATCTGAGCGTTCCCGTCAGGATCGGGGCAATCATCCTCGCTTTCCTTGCCTGTACGCTGATAGTTGTTCTGATAACGGGACGCAATCCGGGAGAGTTTTTCAAAGCCATGCTCGACGGCGCGCTCGGTCTGAACACGAAAACATCGAGAAGGCTGTGGATGTTCATTTATAAAACGGCGATCCTTCTCGGAGTTTCGATAGCGATCACGCCCGCTTTCAAAATGAAATTCTGGAATATCGGTGCAAACGGTCAGGCGCTTATAGGCGCGCTCTCGACCGCCGCCGTCATGTTCTACTTCGGCGGAAAAGTCCCGACAGGATTGCTCTGGGTCTTCATGCTCGCCGCAAGCCTTGTTTCGGGCATGATCTGGGCGGTGCTTCCCGCAATATTCAAAGCAAAATGGAACACGAACGAAACGCTTTTCACGCTGATGATGAACTATATCGCGGTTCAGGCGGTGGAAACGTGCATCGCGATATGGGCGCCTAACGGCTCGGGCAAACTGCAACCGATGACGGATTACGCGCTCCCGAAACTCGGCGAAAGCACGGGAAGCGGAAAGTGGCTGCTTTCGATCATCGTCATAGCGGTCGTAACGGCTCTTATGTTCGTATATCTGCGTTATTCAAAGCACGGATATGAGATCTCCGTTGTCGGAGAAAGCCGAAACACCGCGCTTTATATAGGGATCAACGTCAAGAAAGTCATCATCAGAACGATGCTTCTTTCCGGCGCGATCTGCGGTCTTGTCGGATTTTTGATCGTCGGCGGCGTTGACTGCACGGTCAGCCCGACGGACACGATCGGTTCGATCGGTTTCACTGCGATCCTCGTTTCGTGGATGGCGAAGTTCAATCCGCTCATCATGGTTCTCACGTCCGCGCTTGTTTCCTTCCTCGAAGTCGGAACGACGCAGGTCGCGACAAAATTCAAGATCGACGGCTCGATCTCGGATATCGTAACGGCGGTCGTACTTCTCTTCGTTGTCGGCTGTGAGTTCTTCATAAATTATAAGATCATGTTCCGTCATTCCTCAAAGGAGGTCGTTCAGCATGGATATCATTAACTTTCTCTTCCAGACGATCCGCTCGGGCATGGCATTCCTCTTCGGTTCGACCGGAGAAATCCTGACGGAAAAATCCGGACATCTGAACCTCGGTATTCCGGGAACGATGTGCGTCGGCGCGGCGTTCGGATGCTGCGCGGAGGCTTTCTACGTGAACGGCGTCGGAGGAATTGACGCCGCAAATCCGGTGCTTGCCGTAATACTTCCGATTTTGGCGACATTTATCGGCGGCGGTCTTATGGGACTTATTTACTGTTTCCTGACCGTTACCCTGCGCGCCAATCAAAACGTAACGGGACTTGTTCTCACAACGCTCGGAATAGGCGTTTCCGACCTTATGATCGCGGGCGTGGAGGCTTCGTCTTTCTCCACCGCGAGCAAGTTTTTCACCGCATATCTTCCGCTTGCCGACAAACTCGGCGCCTTCGGCAAACTTGTTCTCTCATACGGAGTTATGGTCTATCTTTCGATCATCGTCGCGCTCGTGTGCGCGTTTGTGCTGAAAAAGACCAGAACGGGGCTTCATCTCCGCGCCGTCGGAGAAGATCCCGCAACGGCTGACGCGGCAGGTATAAGCGTCACGAAGTATCGCTATGTCGCGACGATAATCGGCAGCGGCATTGCCGGTCTCGGAGGACTCGGCTACATAATGGACAACCTCGGCGGCAACTGGGAATACGCGATCGACGCGATCGGATGGCTTGCAATCGCGCTCGTCATCTTCTCGCTGTGGAAACCGAATCTCGCGATCATCGGATCGTTCGTTTTCGGCGCGCTGTATAAGATCGGAAACTATCTGCCCGGTATCTCGACAACGATGAAGCCGATGATCAAAATGCTTCCGTTTGTCGTAACCATCCTGGTGCTTATAATCACAAGCATAAGAAACAAAAAGGAAAATCAGGCGCCCGAAGGCCTCGGACTTTCCTATTTCAGAGAAGAAAGATAAAACAGAATATGATCAAAAAAGAGCTGACCGACTTCCGGAAAAATCGGTCAGCTCTTTACTTTTTCTGCAATTCAATTTGATGTTTTGCAACGGTTGCAGGCGCAAACACGGGGAAAAGCCTTTCTTCGGAATTTTCCGAACACGGGAAAACTTGCTTCCGCTCGCCCCTGAAACCCGTAAACCAAACCATTTTGTACGGGGATTTTCACTCATATTATCGGGAGCCTTCGGATCGCCCGTAAAAACACGGACCGTCAAAAATTTTGTCGTCATCGCGTTGTCAAGACGGCAGGGAACTTATATGCGAACAGATGCGTTTTTTCAAGTGTTTTTGAAAAAAATAAAATATTTTTTCGCTTCAATTAAGCGAATTATATTATTCTCTGTTTAATGATTTACCGACCTTTTTCCGAAGGATCAGCAATCCGAAAACAAGCCCCGCGGGAAATACCGTTGCAGCGAGCAACCCCATTTTAAGATTACCGCCTGCCATTTCGGAAAGACTGCCTGCCATAGAGGGACTGACCGTAGCGCCAAAATCTCCGGCCAATGCCAAAAACGCAAACATCGCCGTCCCGCCTCTCGGACATTTCTGCGAGGATATGCTGATAGAGCCCGGCCACATAACGCCGACAGCCAAACCGCAAAGCGCGCAACCTGCGAGTCCGAGGGTCGGCAATGAGGACAGAGAAGCCAGCAAATAGCAACCGGCGCACATGATCCCGCAAACAAGCATAACCTTGGTCAAATCAAGTTTTTCGCTGAGTTTTCCGTACAGCATACGGGATATACCCATAAACATGGCAAACAAACACGGGCCTGCCAAGTCACCGACCGTTTTGGATACCCCGATAGCAGATTCGGTGAAGGCTGATGCCCATTGAGCCATAGTTGCTTCCGATGCGCCCGAACATACCATAAGTATTATCATCAACCAGAAGACAGGCGTTTTCAGAAGTTTGCAGATGCCCATACTCTTGCCGTCTTCAACCAACCGTTCTATGGGACAGTTGATAAAATTGAATGTGTTATACAACGGAACCAATGCCCAGATCAAAGTGAGTATTTTCCAATTTTCCACACCAAATACGGTGAAAAACAGTGTGGAGCCCAAAATGACACACACTGCGCCCCAACAATAGAAGGAATGTAACAGGCTCATCCTTCCGTCTTTGTTCTCAAACGGACAAGCTTCAACGATGGGACTTACCAAAACCTCAATAAGACCGCTTCCCAAAGCATAAATCACGACCGAGATCAGAAGCCCCGCAAACGGCACGGGAAGTACTTCCGGTAATATCGCCATTAACACAAGACCTACAGCCGATAACACTTGCGAGAAGACCACGCAGGTGCGATATCCTATTTTGTCGGCGAATTTGGTGGCGGCAAGATCAATGAGCAATTGCGTCAAATAGAAAACCAGGGGAATCATTGCAATCTTTTCAAGAGAGATCCCGTAAACGTTTTTGAATGTTAAAAACAATAACGGGGCAAAATTTGCTGATATGGCTTGCGTAACAAATCCGAGACAACAAGCTACAAGCGTCTTTCGGTAATTCTTTTGTCTTGTCATAATTATTCCCTTAAAAATGCTGTTTTCCCGTATCACCGCTTTGACAGGGAAATTATCCGCATTTTTTTGAACTTACGGCTGAAACGGTTTACAGGATCAAATCCTCGGGGAAACTGTGGCTGATGATCCGTGTCCTCAGGATATGCAACGGTTTTAACGCGATCAGATGTTCGGCATCAGGTCCTCAACAATTATATCAGCAACATTCTGTCGTTGTCGAGGTCTTTGCCGGACGCTTCCCTGAATATCCGCAGAAGGTCGGAGACCGTGAGAGATTTTCTGTCTTCCCCGGACGCGGACATGACGATGCGTCCGCGATCCATCATGATCGTGCGGTTTCCGAGTTCAAGCGCGGATTGCATATTGTGAGTTATCATCAGGCAAGTCAGATTGTTTTCCTCAACGATCTGTTTTGTCAGCGCGAGAACCTTTTCCGCAGTCCCGGGATCCAATGCCGCGGTATGTTCGTCGAGAAGCAGCAGTTTCGGAGGATTGAACGTCGCCATCATCAGCGTCAGCGCCTGGCGCTGTCCGCCGGAAAGAAGCCCGACGCGCTGGTTCATTCTGTCCTCCAAGCCCATTCCGAGAAGCGCGACACGGTCGCGGAAAGCCTTTTTATCGGCTTTTGAAACATGGCTGAGCCAACCGCCCCGTCCGGCGGAAAGCGCAAGATTTTCCTCAACCGTCATTCCGGGCGCGCTTCCGAGCATCGGATCCTGAAAAAGCCGTCCGATATTCTTTGCGCGTTTATGTTCGGGGGTCAGCGTAATATCTTCTCCGTCAAGGAATATCTCTCCACGATCGGTCAGAAAAGTCCCCGCGATCGCGTTGAACATCGTGGATTTACCCGCGCCGTTTGCTCCGATAACGGTGATGAAATCGCCTTCCGCAACTTCAAGACAAAGATCGTCGAGGGCAAGTTTTGAATCTGCCGTTCCGGGGTTGAAGGTCTTATAAACGTGTGAGATATTCAGCATCACGAAGCCCTCCTTTTGAAAAAGCGGTCAAGTCTTCGTTTAAGAAGCGGAAAACGTCCTTTCAGATACGGGATCGAGATTGCCGCGACAACGATGACGGACGAAACGAATTTCAGCATGAATGCCGGCATATCGAAACGCAACGCGACCGTATAAACAAATCGGAAAATAAACGCGCCGAGAACCATGCCGACGAGTTGAACGGGGATCTTTCTCTTTCCCGTGAAAACGCCGCCGATAAGAAGCGAGGCGAGCGCGATCGTGACCATTCCCGTTCCGATGTCGATGTTGACGGACTTCTGCGACTGGGCAAGAAGGCAACCGGAAAGCGCCGTAAAAGAGTTTGCGACGCACAGACCGACGATCGTTGTAAAGACGGGATTTATCGACGAAGAACGCACCATATCGGGATTGTTTCCCGTCGCGCGGATCGCAAGTCCGAGTTTCGTTTTCAGGAAAAGACCGAGAAGGACACATACCGCGATGACCGCGACAGCGGCGATCACGAGTTTATACTGTCCTTCGAGAAAAGTTCCCGCCAGAAGTTCTTTGGTTTTTGTGAAAACGGTTTCGGTTCTGTTCATATTCAGGATCGACGAATTGCCCATGACCGCGATATTGACGGAATACAGCGCGGTATTGACGATTATTCCCGCAAGAAGGCTGTTAACGCCCATCTTTGTTTGAAGAAACGCCGTGACAAATCCCGAGGCTATTCCCGCCGCCATTGCCGCGGGGATCGAAAGATAAGGATGACCGGAGATTGCAACGACCGCGCCGACGGTCGCTCCGAGAGTGAAGCAGCCGTCGGTGGAAAGATCGCACACATTAAGCATCGAATAACTCAGATACAGCGCTAAAACCGTCAGCGCACTTATTAAGCCGAGTTCGGATGCGGTTTGGATCAGGGGAAGTATCATTGAGATAAAGATCCTTTCGGATTATTATTGACCGTCAAAACTTTCGGCAGTGACGATATCCTTGACCTTTGTGCAATAAGGAGCGATCACCGAGGAGATGTCATCGAAATTGAGACCGAGCTGCGTGCAGATCTCGGTATTTACGGTCGCCGTGCCGTTATCAAAGGTGCGGACTGCCATCGTTGCGGGATCCTTTCCGTCGATGAGGATCTCCGCGATCATATTCGCGGTTTCTTTGCCGAGTTCGATGTAATCGACGCCGTAGCCGAGGAACGCACCGTTGAGAGCGAAGGAGTCGGCTCCGGCATAGTGGGGAATGCCCGCTTTCGCAAAGATCTCGTAAATGGAAAGTTCAGCCGTCATTATAGTGTTGTCGGTCGGGGTAAAGACTGCGTCAACGCCGTCGGAAACAAGCGCCTGAGCCGCCAGGGTGACTTCATCGACCGTCGTTCCGGTACGTTCAACATATTCGATGCCGAGATTGTCAAGATACGCTTTCGCGTCCTGTATCGCGGTCGTCGAAGCGTCCTGTCCAACATCGTAAAGAAGTCCGATCTTCTTCGCGTCCTTGTTGACGGCAAAAATGATGTCCATGATCGCGTTCGTGTTAAGATAATCGGAAGTTCCCGTTATGTTTTTGCCGGGTGCTTCGAGAGATTCAACGATAGCGGTCGAAACGGGATCGGTAACGGCGGAGAAAACAACGGGAATATCAGTATCTTCCGTTGCGGACTGCATCGCCATGGCGACGGGAGTTGCAACTCCGACCATAAGATCTACCTCATCCGCCATGAAATTAGATATGATCTGATTCATCAGGTTGGCATCGGCGTTGCAGTTGTCATATTCGATATTGAACTTGACGCCTTTTTCGTTGCCGATCGTTTCAAGCTGAGATTTAATGTTGTCAACGATCTGGTTGAGAGAAGCGTCGTCAACATAGTTGCATATACCGACAGTGTATTCTTTTACGTTATCGGATCCGCTCGGCTGAGAAGAACCGGAGGGCTGGTTGCCGCCGTTTCCGCAAGCGGTGAGAAGTCCGAACGCAAAAAGCGCGCTGAGCGCAAGAGCGATTATTTTTTTCATTATATTTACCTGCTTTCATTTATTCAATATATCTTGTTTTGAAAATATCGTTATCCGTAATCTGTAAATTTACATTCTACCCGGCGCGGCGGCGCCATCTTCTGTATAACATAATATATTCCTCCGTAAAAACAAAAAGCCTGTCCCCGCATATTCTGCTGGGACAGGATCAAAATCACCTGTGGTGCCACCCGGCTTGCCGCGCCGTTATAACGCGACCTCTCTGTGCGTACAGTCATACGCCGATCTTTTGTCACGGAGGATCATACTCCGTCTTACATACTCCGGAACGCCGTTCCGTTTCCGCTCGCCCTCGAAAGTCCATTCGGTCAGATCTTATTTCACCGCAATTTCACCGCCTGCGGCTCTCTGTTGAAACAGTGTTAAGACTTACTTACTCTTTCTCATCGGTTTGGCTGTATTATATCACGCTTTCGTCCGAATGTCAATAGACAAAATCATTTTTTTTCCGTTTTGTATAATTTTTACGATAAACCGAATATTATAAACAAAAATTCCGTTCAATTATATTGCGCCGAGCCTTATTCTTCGGCAAAGAGGGACAAAATCCACTTCTCAGCGGTTTTTGTTCCTCTTATTTATGCGTCTTTTACAGTTCTATCCAAACAAGGTGGTCTTTTTCCCATTGGTCTTTTTCAAGAGCGGCGTTGACGCGGATCTCGGCATATTCGACGGAATACCCCGGTGCGCCGGTCTTGCGCGCGATCTCGATAACATTCCCGTCTGCGACAAGCGCGGGATCGGGAATCGGGAAATAGTAGCCCTGCCACTTCGTATAAGGCGTGACCTCACACTTTCCGCCGTATTCGAGATGAACGCCGTTCATGTAGATGTCGAAAGTCTCGGGAGAGATCTCGTCCGAGTCAACGCCCTTCGCTCCGAGAACGACATAGCATTTCGCATCTTTCGGCGCGGGGCAGGCTCTGACCTTGACCTGGAAGAACGTGTTGTCGTAAGCGACGGTCAGCGGAAGCGGCGACAGTTTCGCAGACTCCCATTGCGGCTCGATGTCGTGGAAGGTCTTGACATGTCTGCGCGGGAGGGGAAACGAAGTCTCATACGATCCCGCATTTCTGATAAGGCGCTGATAATTCTCCGTCTGATAGATCGAATAGACCCAATCCTTTGAATAATCGACCTTGACGGGACGCATATAGTTGAAAAGATATGTAAAATCGCCGCCCGCGGACAGATACTGCGTCGCGGATGCCATCGTTGTCTCGACGGTGTTCAGATAATAAAACTCTCCGTGCGGATGACAGCGAAGGATCAGTTCAAGTCCCGCCGCGACCTTGACCCCGTAAGGCTCAAAGATCTTTTTCCATATCTCTATGGGAATATCGTTGTCGATCGTCTCCCAGCGCGGACCCGCTATAAAGACGTCGATCAGGCGCTCCTCGGCATAAGTGAAATAATCGAAGCCGGCGTCGTACACCTGATGAGGCAATGCGAAAAGTTTAATTCCCATAAGGATACGATGACCGCGTTTTTCCTCGAACTCATCACAGAGAGCGCGGATACTGCGGACGAAATCCGTCATCAGATCACGGCAGAGGAACTCTCTTCCGGGAGCGAAACAGAACATCTCGCGCATGAAATCGAGTTCTACGCCGTCAACATCGTATCTTTCAAGCGCCTCTTTTATATACGCGTACATTCTGTCCCTGACTATCTGCTGCTCATAATCGAAAGTGCGCGCAAAGTATCCGTCGGGAACGTGGTGGTGAATACGGTATGTCTCGGGATGCTCCTGCCAGAACTTTGTCAGCATTCCCGTTTCGTTTTCCGCCACGCCGTGAACGTCATTCATTCGGAAAGAGAGCCACGGACGGACGCCGATCTCCCGGAAATTCCTGATCCAGCAGTCAAAAATGTCGAAATTATCGCGGACGAACGTTTCGTAATACGCATTTTCGGTTTCTTCGAGCACGTTTCCGTTTTCATCGACAGGCAAGCCGCTTTCGTTAAAAGTCAGACCGCTGGTCGTATAACTGTCAAACACCTCCGACGGGTAAACGGAGCGCATAAAATTGACGTTGATCAGAAAATCCGTCAGTTGAGAACCTTCGTACTGACGAACAAACTCTCTTTCGCTCTCTTCGGAAAAGCGGAAGCCCTTGTTATAGGTCTTTCGCGTTGCCCATGTTTCTCCGATATGGTGGTTGGGGTCTTCGTTGAACATTATGCCGATATGCGGCACCGCGTCTCTCTTTTTCATTTATTTTACCTCTTTCGGTATGCTCTGTATCTGTGACAGGCAGGGGAAACGTCGGGTCGCTGTTTTTTCAAACGCTTCCGACAGATTCCGCCTGCCGTTATACACGTTTCGTTATCCCTTTTCAAAAGAATTTCAGAACCTCTTCGGTATTCTTTCTCGGAGGCTTGGTGGGCTGAGATGTGCCGTGACCGACCGCAATGACGGCAACGACCTGTTCCGTTTCGGGGACAGAGAGAAACTTTCTTATTTTCTCACCGTCACGCAGTCCCATTATCAGAGTGTCAAGACCGAGATCTTTCGCCGCAAGGCAGATATGCTCGTTTGCGAGACCGAGATCATAATACCCCCATCCGTTTCCGCATTCGTTGTCCGCCGTTTTTCCGTCTGCGGAAAAGCCCGCGACATTTTTGACGAACGTTGCGACTATCAGCGCCGCGCCCTCCGCTTTTGCCGCGTTGCGCTCGGGAAGACATTCCGCGCGGAAGCGGTCTGCGTTTTCCCCGGGAAGCAGACAGTAAAACCTCGCCGTCTGACTGTTTTTCCAAGACGGCGCCTGCTGCGCGGCGTAGACGATCTTTTCGATCTCTTCGCGTGTCACGGGCACGGACGGGTCATAAGCGCGAAGGCTTCTTCTTTTTTCAATGAGTTCGGAAAATTCCATACTATCACCTTTTATCTGTAAATTCTCGAAACGGATTTCGAAGTCTCGCTTCCGTTGAAGACTCCTTCGAAGGTCAGATAGGTCGAACCGGTTCCGCCGTTCGGAGTTATGGTGAACGTAACTTCGGTTTCGGACATCGCGGGAATAGTTATTGTTTCTCCGCTTCCCGTAACCGTGTATCCGTCCGCCGCCCCGCTTACGGTCCCGCTCACCTCGAAATCGTTGAAATTAACAAGTTTCAGCGTGATCGTATTTCCTTCCGCGGAGACTTTATACCCGTTGTTGCGCGCGGTCTTGTATGCGGAGGTATCGAAAAGATCGTACCAAAGCTGCGTCAGAACAACTCTTTCACCCGCCGAATAATCGGTCTTTGCGGTCACGGTTTTTACGGGAGCGTTTGAAGTTGCTGTATATACGGAAGAGTCAACGGTTCCGTCAACCGTGATAAACATCGGCTCAACGCCCGCTTTGACGGTTATTTTTCCGTTTGTCGGGCAGAGAACCTCCCGATCGCCGACAACGGTGGTTTTCAAAACATTTCCGGGAACGGAAAGAGTTACGTCTCTGTCGGAAGTTGCCCAAAGAACGATAACATCGTCCTCGCCGTTGTTTATAACGTGTCCCTCCGCGCCGCTCGGAAGCCCGGTGAGCGCGCCTTTATACATACCTTTGCCGAGAGTTTGAGTCATAACCGCTTCTGTCACAACGGACGAAAACGGTTGATTTTTTGACCCGAATGAGCCGAACCAGCCCCAACCGCTGCCGTCGGTCTCCTCCATTTTCAGAAGAATGAACCAGAAATGTTTGTCCGTGCCGGCGGCAAGGGACTGACAAGCGGAGGTGACCATATAGTTCGACTGAATTTTCTGCTGTTTTTCGGAAAGATCCTCGGTTTTGGATGCGGGGAAAAGCTTGATTCCCGCCTCAGTGCACCAGGACGGAAGATCTGCGAGACGCTCGTTCGCAAACGCGGCGAATTTTCCGCCGTTCGTGCCGTTTATAAACTCAGAGAACGGACGGTCGTATTTATTGTCGTAGATATGATAGTGCCAGTTGAACGCGTCGCTGTAATCGAAGAGTTCGTTGCGGCAAAGCAGATCCGTATATGCCTCCGCGTATGTCCATCTTTCGTCCTCGCAAAGACCGCCGACTATCTTCGGAAGAGAATTGCCGCCGTCAATGACGCCGAAGGACGCCGCCTTGAAGAAAGAGGCGTAAACATCTGCCGGAGTGTCCACGTAATAGTTCATCTCGTTCCATATCTCAAACGCCTGAGATATATCCGTATACCTCTGCGCGGCGCGTTTGGTGAACTGATACATTTCAAGCTGAGACGCCATATACATCTTTTTGTTTGTATTCGTAATCCAGTTGGGCGCGCTTGATATGAAAGGCATTATCTTCATACCCATATCGGCGATGGCGTTAAAATGCTTATCGGTTCTGTGAAAATCGTAATTGCCTTTTTTCCATTCCGTCCAGTCAAGGCGCTCGCGGAGCACGCTGACACCGCAGAGTTTTGCCGCGGCGGCGTAATTGTCAACAAGATCGAACTCGTCGGCAAGCAGGTGATAGGACGCGAAGTCCGAAGCGAACGGGGAATCGAGTTCAAGATCCCTGTCCTCAACGGGAGGAAGCACGGCATATTCTTTCGAACAAATGGTTTTTCCGTTCGCCGTCGCGCGCAGAGTGAAATGTCCCGTCGGGTGTTTCCCGAGATCGGCGGTATACTTATAGCTGCCGAAAACGGGTTTTACGGAATCCTCAAAAACAATGTTACCGTAATAGTCCACTATCTGAACGGAAACGTCGGCAGCCTCAGCCTCCGTCGATGCGAAGGAAGATATGGTAAGTGAAGCTGTCATATCCCACGAGCCGGTGAAAACGTCTATCTCCGCGGCGGCTATTCCCTGTTTCGAATAGTCTCCGGTCGGGGTCGATGTGTAGCCTATCGTTCCGCTCGCAGTTGGAGTTTGATTGGGTTGAAGCTCTATATAGTCAAGAACAAAAACCAAACGGTTCGAATTTTGGAGGACGAAAGAAACCGTGTTTTCACCCTTCCTCAAAGAAATCGGCGTCAGTTCGAGATTTCGCATCGAGACCTTGCCCGAAACCGATTGTTCCGAAAGCACATTGTCCGCGGCAGCGTAAACATACGAACCGTTGACATAAATATCGAAATATGCGCAATTCAATTTTTTCCATGTGGAAACAAGAGCGGTGAGCGAATATGTTCCCGTTTCGGGAACGGTTACGGAAAGGTCGACCCTTTTTGTAACGGAATCGTCTCTTTTGAAATTGGACTTCAAAGCCTTTCCGCCCGAATAAGCCTCGGATTCGTCAACAGAGCCGCTTATTGTGTCGCTTATTCTGTCCTCACCCTCGACGCGGACAATAAAGCCGTTCAGCGCGTCCGGCGGAGTGCCAGTTTTTTCGAGAGTTGTCGTTGCCGTTGTCTTAAAAGAGTTTTCCCATTCGGACTCCGTTTTTCCTTTGAAAGTCGCTTCGGCACGCACGGTACATCCTGAAAAGACAAGTGCGCAAAGCAGCGCCGCAGATAGAATTTTTTTGATATGCTTCAATTTCGGATACCTCCTCTTTATTTACGGATAAAGCACTATTTAACAACTATATTGACCATTCTGCCGGGGACGAAGATCTCTTTGACTATCGTTTTTCCGGAGATGAAAGACTGAACTTTTTCGTCGGCTTTCGCGGCGGCGATAACGGTGTCTTTGTCGGCATCGGCGGGAACGGAGATAACGCCTCTCAGTTTGCCGCACACCGAAACGGGGATATCGATCGTCGATTCAACGGTCTTCGCCTCGTCGTATTCGACCCATTTCTGTTCGCAGAGCATTCCGTCAAAGCCGTTCATTTCCCACATTTCCTCGGTCATGTGAGGAGCAACGGGATTGAGCAGGATCAGGAAGTCCGAAAGTTCTTTTTTCGTCAGACTTCCTTCGTCGTATATCTTGTTGATAAGCGTCATGAGCGCCGCGATCGCGGTGTTGAACTTCATCGCGTCGTAATCGGAAGAAACCTTCTTGATCGTTTGGTGGAACGCCGTCTCCATAGACGGGGTATAGCCTTTTCCGTCCCGGACGATCCCGTTCAGTCCCCAGACGCGGTCAAGGAAACGCTTACATCCTTTAACGCTGTTGTCCGACCACGGCGTTGCCTGTCCGTAATCGCCCATAAACAGGATATAAGTCCTCAGAACGTCCGCGCCGTACTTTTCAACGACGTCAAGCGGGTCAACGACATTTCCCTTCGACTTCGACATTTTTTCTCCGTCGGGACCGAGGATCAGCCCCTGAGCGGTTCTCTTCATATACGGCTCGTCGCAGGGCACTTCGCCTATGTCATAAAGGAATTTGTGCCAGAAACGCGAGTAGATCAGGTGTCGGGTGACATGCTCCATTCCGCCGTTATACCAATCGACGGGCATCCAGTATTTCAGTTTTTCCGCATCGGCAAACACCTTGTCGTTGTTCGGATCTATGTAGCGCAGGAAGTACCAGGACGAACCCGCCCACTGAGGCATGGTGTCCGTTTCGCGCTTTGCGTCGCCTCCGCACTTCGGACACTTGCAGTTAACGAACGAGTCGATCTTTGCAAGCGGGCTTTCGCCGTCCGTTCCCGGCTCGAAATTTTCGACCTCGGGCAGACGCAGCGGGAGTTCTTCGTAAGGAACGGGAACAAGTCCGCAATGCGGGCAATGAACGATGGGAATGGGTTCGCCCCAATATCTCTGACGGTTGAACGCCCAGTCCTTCATCTTGTACTGCACGCCCTTCTCGCCTATTCCTTTTTCTTCGAGATATTCGATCATCTTCGCGATAGCCGACTTCTTGTCCTTATACCCGTTCAGAAATCCCGAATTGACCATTTCTCCGTCTTCGGTATACGGTTCTTTTTCAATATCGCCGCCTTTGATGACCTCGACTATGTTTATTCCGAACTTCTTCGCGAAATCGTAGTCTCTTTGGTCATGAGCGGGAACTGCCATGATCGCGCCCGTTCCGTAGCCCATCATAACATAATCGGAAATGTATATGGGAATGGTGCCGCCTGTCACGGGGTTGACCGCCTCGATACCCTCTATGCGAACACCTGTCTTGTCCTTGACGAGTTGAGTACGCTCGAACTCGGATTTTTTGGCGCTCGCCTCTTTATAAGCGTCGAGGTCGGCTTTGTTCTTTATCTGTGCCGCATATTTTTCGATAAGCGGGTGTTCGGGCGCGATAACCATAAACGTAACGCCGAACAGCGTGTCGGGGCGCGTCGTGTAAACGCGCAGTTTCTCATCCGTTCCCGCGATCGTGAAATTGACGAACGCGCCCGTCGATTTTCCGATCCAATGCTGCTGCTGCAATTTCGCATTCGGAAGATAATCGACTTTTTCCAGTCCCTGCAACAGTTTATCGGCATATTCGGTTATGCGCAGATACCAAACGTCCTTCGATTTCTGTACAACATCCGAATGGCATATATCGCACTTGCCGCCCTGAGAGTCTTCGTTTGAAAGAACGACTTTACAGCTCGGGCAATAGTTGACCAGCGTCTTGTCGCGGAAAGCGAGCCCGTGTTCAAACATTTTGAGGAAGATCCACTGCGTCCACTTGTAATAGTTCTCGTCGGTCGTATCTATGACTTTCGTCCAATCGAACGAGAAGCCGACTTTTTTAAGCTGATCGGTAAATCTTTCGATATTCGTATCCGTGACCTTACGGGGATGGATGCCTGTTTTTATGGCATAGTTCTCGGTCGGAAGTCCGAACGCATCGAAACCGATCGGGAAGAGGACATTATACCCTTCCATACGCTTTTTTCTCGCGATGACTTCAAGCCCACCGTAAGCCTTTATATGTCCGACGTGCATTCCCGCGCCGCTCGGATAGGGAAACTCGACGAGCGCGTAAAACTTTTTCTTCGTTCTGTCCTCGCTCGCGACGAAAACTTTTTTCTCATCCCAGCGATCCTGCCATTTTTTTTCGACTTTCGCAAAATCGTAATCCATTTTTTCAGTTCTCCTCTTTCACATCAAAATCCATATCGATCTCCTCGCCGTCTTTCCAAAAACGTTCGAGATCGTAAAACGCACGCGCTTCCTTGCTGAAAACGTGTACTATAATATCCTTGAAATCAAGCAGTATCCAGTCTCCGCCGGGCTGTCCTTCCCTGTGGAGTTCCTCATATCCCGCCTCTTTCAGACGGTATTCGCATTCGTCCGCGAGCGCGCGGATCTGCGTCGAGGATGTTCCGTTGCAGATAACAAGATAATCCGCGAGAGCGGTCTTATCCGCGACCTTGATGACTTTTATGTCATGTCCCTTCTTCCCGTTCAGCGCCTGCGCCGCCGTCTTTGCCATGTTAAGGATCTTTTCGTTCATTTTTGTCCCTCCGTTTCAAAACACATTCATTATACAGTTCAAAAGTATCTCCGAAAATGAAACCGCCGTCACGGCTGTTCCTGAAAAGGCACCACCGAGCACTTTCAAAAACGACCTCGTCGAGATCGTTGAAAGCAAGATCATAAAGTCTTTTCGCATCGGGGTAAGTCCTGTTCGGTTCGACAAGGTCGGCGATATATATCACCTTTTCAAAAAGCGTCATGCCTTTTTTCCCCGTCGTATGATAATATATCCCGCCGAAGATTTCCCCGTCGTTTATGCCGAGCACATCGCGGACGTAATATGCCGATGTGTACGAATGCCATATAAAAGGACAGGCAAGAACCTCTTCCGTCAGCGGGACGCCGCTCTTTTTCATCATTTCGAGCTGTTCGGCGTCGGGCATATTCTTCGTAATATCGTGAAGAAGCCCCGCGATCTGCGCCCTGTCCGCATCGGCACCCCATTTGAGGGCAAGTTTTCGCGCGGTCTCCATCGCGCCGAGACTGTGACGGTACCTTTCGGGCTTCAGCATTTTTTTCAGCAGGTCATCATACTCCGAAACATCGATCACCGTTCTCGCCTCCCCGATAAAGTCCTTTTTCTTTTATATATTCGCCGACCGCTTTCGGCACGAGATCCGAAACGTCTTTTCCTTCCGAAATAAGCGCGCGGATCTGCGACGAACTGACAACGACAGGCTCGATACGGAAGACCTCGATCTTTGCGTCGAAGTCACGGCGCAGATGTTCCGCGCAGTTTTCAAGTTTTTCAAGATCGTCTCCCGTCCTCGAAAGCGCAACGATCGTGCAAAGTTTCATTATTTCGTCCGTCCGACGCCATACGGTTTCAAAACCGAGAAGCATATCGGAACCCATATAAAGGAAGAGTTCGTCCGAGGGGAAAACGCTTTTCAGATATTCAAGCGTTTCGAACGTGTAACTCTTTCCCTCTTTTTTCATCTCGTAATCCGAAACCTCTCCGATATTCCCGACCGCGAGTTTCAGCATTTCAAGCCTGTCCGCATCGGAAACGGAGCGTTCAAAACGCTTATGCGGCGGCGTTCCCGTCGGCATGACTGTAAGCCGATCGAGCCTCGCAACCTGTTTGAAAGCCTTCATAGCGGCGACATGACCGTTGTGAACGGGGTTGAAAGTTCCCCCGAAAAGTCCCGTTCTCATTTCGGAAGAACGATCTTCGGTTTTTTTGCGGGGCGGTAGATCACGGCTTTCGAGCCGATCACCTGAACGACCTCCGCGTTTATTGCGGCCGCGATCTCCTCCGCCGCTTCGCGAGGAGTCATCATCGCCGTTTCAAGGCATTTGAGTTTGATTATTTCTCTTGCCTCTGCCGCGTCGTCCGCCTGTTTCAGAACGTTGTCGGTAACTCCGTCCTTGCCGATTATCAATATCGTATCCGCCGTATTCGCAAGTCCGCGCAGATACGCTCTCTGTTTGCTCGTCATCCGTTTTCCTTCTCCCATATCTTTTCAAATTCTCTCAGCGCCGCTTTTCTGTGGCTGACCTCATTCTTTTCCTCCGCCGTTATCTCGGCAAACGTTTTGCCGAACTGCGGGAAGAAGAACAGCGGGTCGTAGCCGAAACCGCCTTCTCCGCGGGCTTCTTTCAGGATAGTTCCCCTGCATTCCCCGCGCGCGACGATCTCATGACCGTTCGGAAACGCCATGCAAATAACGCAGACATAACGCGCTGACCTGTCAGAGGCGTTTTCAAGTTCACGGAGCAACTTTTCGTTGTTCGCACTGTCGTCGCCGTGACCTCCGGCGTAACGCGCGCTCATAACGCCCGGAAGACCGTCAAGAGCGAAAACTTCAAGCCCGCTGTCGTCCGCGATGCACGGCATTCCGCTCGCTTTCATTCCCGCAACGGCTTTTATCCGCGCGTTTTCCTCAAAAGTGGCTCCCGTTTCTTCGGGATCGGACTCCACGCCCGCTTCACGCAATGAAACCACATCGAAAAAATCGCCGAGAATTTCTTTGATCTCTTTTATTTTATGCCCGTTGTTGGAAGCGAGCAGAACTTTCATCTTCATTCCGTTTCCTCAATTCCGACAAGAGCCTTTGCGAACGCGTCGGGCTCGAAATACTGCAGATCGTCTATACCCTCGCCTACGCCGACGAGTTTGACGGGAACGCCTGTAACGTCCTTGACAGCGATCGTTATGCCGCCCTTCGCCGTTCCGTCAAGTTTTGTGAGAGCCACACCGGTAACGCCGACGGCTTCTTTGAAATCTTTCGCCTGTTCGATCGCGTTCTGCCCGGTCGTCGCGTCGAGAACGAGAAGTATCTCCTTGTCCGCGTCGGGGAGTTCGCGGTCGATGACGCGCATTATTTTTTCAAGTTCTCCCATCAGATTCTTTTTGTTGTGAAGTCTGCCTGCGGTGTCGCAGATGATAACGTCCGCCTTTCTCGCTTTTGCCGCCGCTATCGTATCGAAAACGACCGCCGCGGGATCGGCTCCGTCCTGATGTCTGACGATATCCGTGCCGCTCCGCTCCGCCCAGACGGAGATCTGATCGATCGCCGCGGCGCGGAAAGTATCCGCCGCCCCGATGATGACTTTTTTGCCGCTTTCCGAAAGACGGTGTGCAAGTTTTCCGATCGTCGTCGTTTTTCCGACGCCGTTGACGCCGACGACGAGAATAACGGACGGATAGGTTGATATATTCAAACCGTTTTCGCCCGTCATCGCCTCCGCGATGATCTGCGCGAGAGCCTTTTTGACGCTTTCGGGGTCGTTGAGGCTTTCGAGTTTCGCCTTTTTGCGAAGTTCGCCGATTATGCGTTCCGACGTATCGTAACCGACATCCGCCATGATAAGAAGTTCAAGAAGTTCTTCGAGGAAGTCCTCGTCAACTTTTTTGAAGACGGAGAAAACGGCGTTGAACCCGTCCCCGATCGAAGTGCGAGTCTTTTTGAGCCCTTCTTTTATTTTGCTGAAAAATCCCATTTTCGATTCCCTTTTCAGATATGTTTTTCAATTTCGCTTACGTCTATGGCAAGTATGCGCGAAATGCCCTTTTCTTTCATCGTGACGCCGTACAGTCTGTTCGCCGCCTCCATTGTTCCGCGCCTGTGCGTTATGACAATGAACTGCGTCTTGTCGTGACGGTGCAGATACTCCGCGTAACGGACGACATTGACGTCGTCAAGCGCCGCCTCGATCTCGTCGAGCAGACAGAACGGAGCGGGTCTTATCGTCATTATCGCAAAATACAGCGCGATCGCGGTCAAAGACTGCTCTCCGCCCGAAAGCGATGACAGATGCTTTATTATCTTGCCCGGCGGGGCGACATATATATCTATTCCCGATTCGAGAACGTTTTCGGGGTCTTCGAGTTCGAGTTTCGCGCTTCCGCCGTTAAACAGTTCCTTGAAGACCTTTTCAAACTCGTCGTTGATAACTTTGAACTGTTCTTTGAAAATATCCTTCATTCTGTCCGTCAGGTCAGAAATGATCTTTTCAAGACCGTCTTTCGCTTTGACAAGGTCATCGACCTGTTCGGAAAGGCGGTCGTAACGCTCCTTGACCTCGATATATTCATCGACCGCGCCGAGGTTGACCTCTCCGAGAGCCTTCATGGACGCACGTATCGAAGAGACTTTTTTCTGTGCTTCCGCGACGTCGGGGATCTCCACCCTCCGCTCACGCGCCTCGGAAAGCGTCATTTCGTACTCTTCCCATATCTTGGAGATCAGAGTCTCTTTTTCCTCTCCGACGCCTTCAAGTTTGGTTGACTGTTTCTCGATCTCCCTCGACAGTTTTTCACGAAGATCGTAAAGATCCTTTTCCGAACGTCTCAACTCGTTTGTCTGCTGTTCGAGAAGCGCTCTCGCGGAGATCTTTTCGCTTATCTGCGCCTCGTCCGCATCGCTTTCTTTTCCGAACTCTTCGATTTCACCGTTGAGAACGGCGATGACCTGTTCATAAGCGTAGATCTGTTCTTCGAGCGTTTTTATATCCGCGCGGATATTCTCCGCATTCTCGCTTCTGAGCCGTTCGTCCTCGCGCAGTCTTTCGATCTGCGCCCGTATGTTCTCGGCGGAATTGGAAATATCCGCTTTTTCAAGAAGGACTCCGTGTCTTTTCTCGGTGTTTTCCGCGATCTTTTTATCCGCGGCGGCAATATCTTCGGCATTGGCGGAAAGTTTTCCGTTCCGATCAGAAATGAGTTCTTCAGTTTCGGAATACTTCTTTTCGACAAGCGCCCTTTCGTCCGCTTCTCTCCCTCTTGCCTCGGAAAGAGTTTCGAGTTCGCGTTTCAGAAGCTGTTCCTGCCGTGTCATATTTTCGGCATATTCGCGGTAATGCTCCGCGTCGCCGTTCAAACGGACAAGTTCTGTCTCCAAGCGTCTGCTTTCCGCGCGGACGCCCTCGACGGCGGCTTCGACCGAATTCTTCTCCGCAGTCAGTTTTCTTTCTCTTTCTTCGAGCCCGTCGATCTGCTTTTCAAGACTTTCACAGAGTTTTCCGAGTTCCTCGATCTCCTTGCGGCGTGAAAGTATTCCGAAATTCTTCGCCGCGGAACCTCCCGTCAGGGAGCCGCCCGCGTTGACGATCTGCCCGTCAAGCGTTACAAAACGGAACGCGTAACCGTTCTTTTTCGCGATCGCAGTCGCGCAATCGAGATCGTCGCATACGACTGTTTTCCCGAGAAGGAACGTCATGACGCCGTCGTATTTTTTATCGTATTCTATCAGATCGACGGCAAGACCTATGAAGCCGTATTCGTTCTCGAGTCGGTCAAGTTTTATCCTCTCGCCGCGAACGTTTGAAACGGGGAGAAAAGTCGCTCTTCCCTGATTTCTGTTTTTCAGAAGCCCGATCGCGTTTTTCGCGCTCCGCTCATCCGAAGTGACGATATTCTGAAGCGTGCCGCCCAAAGCGGTCTCGATCGCCGTCGTATAATCGTCGGGAACCTCGATAAGTTCCGACACGGTTCCTTCTATGCCGAGAAGTGTTCCTCTTCCCGCTTCGGTCATGACCGCTTTTACGCTGTTCTGGAAACCGTCGTAGTGCTTTTCCATATCGGAAAGGATCTGACGGCGGTTCAGGCATCTGTCGAGTTCGGACGCTTTTGATCCGAGTTCGGAACCGAGAGAAGAAAGTTTTTCGGAAACGGATCTCAGTTTGACCTCATATCCGCCCGAAACATTCTCATTTTCTTTCAGAAGTTCTTTCGTTTCCGCTATCTGCTTTTCGGTCTGCGCCCGCGACGCCTCGATCGAACGCATACGGGCTTTCGCGTCTTCGATATCCTGCGTTCTTTCCCTGATATATTCCGAACGCGTCTGCTCCGCCTGATCGAGAGACCCGAGACGGACTTTCAGAAAGGTCAGAGAATCATTCAGTTTCGCGATCTCCGCGTTTATCTCGGCTTCCGTCCGGGAAGATGCCGCTTTTTCCGCTTCCGCCGCGGCCGCCTCTTCTTCAAGCGCTTTGATCTCCGCGTCCTTTTCCGCAAGTTTCTTTTCAAACTCCGCGATCTCGGAAAGATAAGTCTTTTCCATTTCCGCGTTCTTTTCGGCGTCCGCGTCGGTCTGCGTCAGACTTTCGGTCATACGGCCTATATCTTTTTTCGCGTGTTCTATATCGTTTTCCGCAACAAGGATCTGCGCCTTTTTCTGTTGAACGATCTCCTCTTTCTCTTTGTTTCGCGCGCGTATCTGCTCGATCTGAACGGTCAGGGCTTCGCCCTGCGATGTCAGATCGGTTATTTTCGTCTCCGTCTGCTGCAATTCGCGCTCGGTATTCCCATAACTCTCCCGAAGTTCCTCCGTTTGCTTTTCGGCGTTCGCGAGGATCTCTTTTATGGCGTCGAGACGGTCTGTCCAAAGCGTCAGTTCAAGCCCCATCCTCTCCTCGCGGAGCGCAAGATACTTTCTCGCTTTCTGCGACTGTTTTTCGAGAGGACCGAGACGGGCTTCGAGTTCGGCGGTTATGTCCTTGATACGGGTTATATTATCCTGCGTCTGCGTCAGTTTACGGACGCTCTCGTCTTTTTTATGCTTGAACTTGGATATTCCCGCGGCTTCCTCGAAAAGCGCGCGTCTGTCCGCGGACTTCGCGGCGATGATCTCGGTTATCGCGCCCTGTCCGATGATCGAATAACCCGTTTTTCCGAGCCCCGTATCGCGCAGAAGTTCCTGAACGTCGCGCAGGCGAACGTCCGAACGGTTGATGAAATACTCGCTTTCGCCCGAACGGTAATATCTTCTTGTTATCGCGACTTCGTCATATTCGATGTCGAGCGTCCTATCCGAGTTGTCGAGAACGAGCGAGACCTCGGCAAATCCGAGAGGTTTACGCATCGCGGTTCCGTCGAAGATCACGTCTTCCATTTTCTGTCCGCGGAGGGTCTTTGAAGAAGTCTCCCCCATGACCCAGCGAACCGCGTCCGCGATATTGCTCTTTCCGCTTCCGTTCGGACCGACTATGGCGGTTATGCCGTCGCCGAAGGAAATAACTGTCTTGTCGGGGAAGGACTTGAAGCCTTGCAGTTCTATATATTTCAGCTGCATCCGTTACCGCCGTCCTTTCATTTCACATCTTTTTTTTCGCAAACAATTCTCCGAAAAGCATTTCCGTCCCGCTGTGATAAAAGTGCGCCGCGCAGAAGACGGTCCAATGCCATGTATAATAATCTATAATAATAACTATTATATCATTTATTACGGAATTTTTCAAGTATCCGCGCCCATATTTTTAATAAAAGCCACCGAAAGATATTCTTTTGTCCTTTTCGCGCCCCAACGGACGCCAAAACGGGTGATTGACAGAATAATTTTGATTTTTGTTTACAATATGTTTTCAAATTCTTTCACTATCAACTTGAAATTCACGTGAATGTCTGCTATAATCATAACCGAAAAAAAAGAGAGTATACTCCGCGGGAGGCAGGTGGTTCCGATGGACAAGACCGAATTCGGCAAAAGACTGAAAAAAGCGCGTATAGCGCGAAGGATGACTCAAAGCGAGGTCGCGGGCGACCGCGTCACAAGAAACATGATAAGCCGGATCGAAAACGGGGCCGCGATTCCCTCCGTCGGAACGCTTGAATATCTTTCCGAACGGCTCGACATTCCCATTTCCGTTCTCGTTCCGCAGTACGGAGACGAGGAAACTCTCACGCTCGCAAAAGCGAGTTTTTCGGAGAAGGATCACAAAAGAGTGATCGAACTTCTCTCTCCCGCGATCAGCCGCAAAAACCGCAGGTTTGAGTTTTATGACGAAGCCTGCGCGCTGTTGGCAAAATCGTATCTCGCGGAGGCGAAAAACGCAACCGGTTGCTCCGACGAGATCCGTCTCGCAAAACTCAGCTGTGAACTTGCGGATGTCGGCGTTTACGCGAACGACGCCGTGCTGAACGAAGCCCTCGATCTGCTTTCGGACGTAGCGTCGCACCTTGAATGAGTCGGAATGCAAAAAACAATAAAGGCTCTTTCCCGAGATCTCGGGAGAGAGCCTTTTTTCATAAACGATCGGTTTTTTACAGTTTTTCGAGAAGCCCGTAACTGTTGTCAAGGAACGCTTCGAGTTCGGAGGCGGAGAGTTGTCTCTGTCCGATAAGCGCGAGCGTGTAGATCTGTCTCGCGATCGCTTCGTCAACATCCGACGCGCCGTTTTCGCAGTTCGTGCCGAGTTTTTTGATCAGCGCGTTCTCGGTATTCAGAACAAGAGTCGCCTGCTGAGGCAGATCCTCCTGCATCTTCTTATTCGCGGCGGCGTACATCTTCATCATCTCGGAAAAGCGTCTGCTTTCCTCGTCGATGTTGAGAAGCGCCGGGATCTTCGTGTCTTTGAGCGGCATGAAGGTTATCTTCATGGTCTCGTTTCCGCTGATCTTCGCGAAAAGTTCTTTGAGTTTTTCGTTTTCGGAAGACTCCGCATCGGTTTTCAGCGCGTCCGCCTCCGCGTCGATACGCAGGAATTTGACGTTTTGCTCGCTCTGCTCGACGATGCTCATATAGTTGTTGTCGATGAAGTCGGCAAGAACAACGACGGTTATCCCCTCGTTCTTGAACATATTGATGTAGACAGCCTGCTGTTTTTTATCCGTCGCGTAATAAACGATCTTCTTTCCGTCTTTTTCGCGCGCCGTTTCAAGATACTCTTTAAGGCTGACGTAATCGCCGTCCACGGTCTCCATGAGAACGATGTCCTTCAAGCGGTCATAGACCTTTTTATCCCGCATCGACGCGTATTTGACGAATGTTTTCAGTTCATCCCACTCCGTCTTGTACTTCTCAAGGTCCGTATCATGTATGGAAACAAGTTTATCGCAGACTTTTTTGACGATATGCGCGCTGACCTTCGAAACATACGCGTTGTTCTGCAAATAGCTTCTCGAGACGTTCAGAGGCATTTCGGGGCAGTCGAGAACGCCTTTGAGCATGAGCAGATAGTCGGGAATTATTTCCTTGATATTATCCGCGACGAACACTCTGTTGTAGAAAAGTTTGATCTGTCCCTCAACGCCCTCGTACGCGCTCGTCATGCGCGGAAAATAAAGAATACCTTTGAAATTCAGCGGATAATCCGCATTCAGATGTATGTGGAATATCGGGTCGCGATAATCGTTGAAAACTTTTTTGTAGAACTCCGAATACTCCTCCTCCGTGCATTCCGAAGGCTGTTTCTGCCAAAGCGGTTGTGTGTCGTTCAGCGGTTTCGGTTCAACAACATTTCCGTCCTTGTCCTTCTGCGGCGCCTCGCCGACGATCGAAAGGCGGATCGGAAAAGGCATGAACGCGCAGTACTTTTCAAGGATCTCGGTCAGTTTGCCCTTTTTCCCGAATTCCGCGTCCTCGTCGGTCAGATACATCGTGACCTTTGTTCCGCGTCCGTCACGGTCGCAGTCTTCCATAACGAAACTGCCGTCCTCCGAGCCCGTCCACTTGACGGCGTCTTCTCCGTTGTAGGACTTCGTTTCGATCGTGACCTTGTCCGCGACCATGAAAGCGGAATAAAAGCCGAGACCGAAATGTCCGATTATCCCGTCGTTTTCGGCGTTCGATCCCTCATATTTTTTAACAAATTCGAGCGCGCCGGAAAGAGCGATGTTGTTTATATAGTTTCTGACTTCATCCGCAGTCATACCGATCCCGTTATCCTCAACGGAAACGGTCTTCGCGTTCTCATCCGCGGTAACGGTTATGCGGTAATCCGACTCGTCTATACCCTGAGCCTCGCCGATTGCACAGAGATGTCGCAGTTTTGTTATCGCGTCGCTCGCGTTTGAAACGATCTCACGCAGAAATATATCCTTGTCCGAATAAAGCCACCTTTTGATTATGGGAAAAATATGCTCCGTCCGGACGGAGATACCGCCTTTTTCTTCCATTTGAAAAATCCTCCGTATATGTCAATCTTTACCTATACAGTATAGTATACTTTTTGTGTCAAATCAATGCTTTTATTCAAAACTATATTGATTTTTGCAAAATTGTCTGTTATAATTTGCAGGAAAGTTTATGCACGGAAAGAGATGAGCGCCGATGTCACGGAAAAAGAGAAGAAAAAGCGGGATAGGTTTGCTTATCGCTCTCGGCGTCGTTGCCGTCGCGCTTACTCTTTGGTTACTGCTCGGAACACGGGGCGAAAGTATTGACGAGATCTGCGCAAAAGCGAATGCGAAAAGCGGGATCGTTTACAGATCGGATAAATTCGTCACATACACCGAAACAGACGTTTATCCCGTTCTTTCGGGAGGAAAATATTACTATAAAACGCAATACAACGGAAAAACGCTGACCCTGACGGAAGCCGATTTCGACGACGCAAGAGTCGCGACCGAATATTCGACGGACGGGACGAGAAAATGGTATGCCGCGGTCTGCCAAAACGGAAAATGGGGATTTCTTCGGTTTTTCGAGAGCACGGATGACAAGGGAAAGACTTCGATAGAGTATGCCTGGCTCGTCGAACCGATCTATGAAAACGCCGAACCGTTCTCTGACGGGGTCGCCGCGGTCAGAAAGAACGGGAAATACGGTCTTATCGGACTTGACGGCGAGGAACTCGGCGCATTTTCCTACGACAGCGTGAAATTCTATTCCGCAGACCTTCTTCCCGTCTGCAAGAACGGATCGTGGTCGTTCGTCAATATTTATTCAAAGCAGATGATACGCGGAACATTTACGGACGCGGAAAGTTTTGAAAACGGCTGCGCGGCGGTCAAGACGGAAAAAGGCTGGGGTTATATCGACACAAAGGGAAACATTCTCGTCGAGCCGCAGTACACCGACGCGTGGGCGGTCGGAACGGACGGACGGGCATATGTCAAATCGGGAAGCGAATGGGAAAAGATGCGGGTCGTTCCCGAAAACGGATAGGTTGTTTTTAAGCGATAAGCGTCGCTTGAAATATTTATAATTTTAACAGAGTAGGACGCAAAGCGTTAGCGCGTTTTCAAAAAAAACGCCGCTTGAAGTGCCGTCGGAACAGGGAGTTGTCCGCGGACGAAGTCGCTTTTCGCAACGCGGTTTTGCGTCCGCATCCCGCTGTTGTGCAATCGGAGCAAAAACCTCCTTTTTGCGTCAAAACGGGGAAGGAGGTTTTATCAATGAAAAACACAAAAAAATCAACTCTCTTCACGCCGAAAGCGCTCGCCGTCATGGGGCTTTGCACCGCGATGACGATCGTGCTTGACAAATTCGTCGCGTTCCCGATAGGCAATTCGATAAGAGTCGGGCTCGGGGCTCTTCCCGTAATTTTCGCCGCGATATATCTGTCGCCGATCGCGGGAGCGGTCATCGCGTGCGTCGCGGACATTCTCGGATGCCTGCTTGTCGGATATTCCATAAATCCGCTGATCACGCTCGGATTTGTTCTGACCGCTTTTCTTTCGGGCGTTTTTTACAACTGTGTATTCACAAAAGTTCCGCTGACTTTGCGGCTTTTTCTGTCTATAATCCCCGCTGCCGCGGTCGGTTCGGCGCTCGTGACATCGTTCGGGCTGTGGCTGTATTACGCGCAGGGAACGCCGTTTCTTCTCTACGTTCTTTCGAGGCTTCCGTCCTTTGCGTTCAACTATATTTCGATCGCCGTCGTTATACGGCTAATTGTTCTGAATAAAGGCGCGAGGGCTTTTTTCGGAAGACTAAGAGGGGAAACAAAATGAATGAAGAAAACGAAAAATTTCTCGAAAAACTCCGTTCGATAGGATCACGTTTCGGAACGGAGTGCGAAAGGGAACTTCTGCATCTTCTGGGCGATCCGCAGGATAAACTCCGTTTTATCCATGTTGCGGGAACGAACGGGAAAGGCTCGTTCTGCGCAATGACGGACTCCATCCTCCGGAAAGAGGGCTACAAAGTCGGGCTTTACACCTCTCCGTATATCGTTGTTTTCAACGACCGTATCCGAGTTGACGGTTCGCCGATCTCGGACGAAGATCTTGACGAACTCTTTGAAAAAGTCAGAAAAAAAGCCGAAACGATGAAAATACTCCCGTCATCGTTCGATTTCATAACAGCCGCGGCTTTTCTTTGGTTTTACGAAACGAAATGCGATATAGTCGTTCTCGAAGTCGGACTCGGAGGCAGATACGACTCGACGAACGTAATAAAAAACAGCCTGCTTTCCGTTATAACGGGCGTTGCGCTCGATCACACGGAAATTCTCGGAGATACGGTTGAAAAGATCGCATGGGAAAAGGCGGGCATAGTCAAAGAAGGATGCCCGACGCTTTACGGAGGAAACGATGAAAAAGCGCTCCGCGTCATCGGGAAGGAATGCGAAGAAAAGCATTCCTGTCTGACGGTCACGGATCTGTCGGGGGTGCGTCTGAAATCGGCGACGCTTGGCGGAACCCGCTTTGAATTCGGAGGAAAAGAGCATTTTATCGGATTGCTCGGTCTTTACCAGCCGAGAAACGCCGCTGTCGTTCTGACTGCGACGGATATACTGAGAAACAACGGAATCAAGATTTCCGACAGCGCTGTCGAAAGCGGGCTTGCCGAAGCGATATGGCAGGCTCGGTTCGAGAGGCTCGCTTCCGATCCGACCGTGATATACGACGGCGGACACAATCCGCAAGGGGTCCGGGCGGCGGTCGAGAGCGTCAAAGCGTATTTCGGGGACAGAAGAATAGATCTTCTTGTCGGCATTCTCGCCGATAAGAATTACTCGGAAATGGTTAAAACGCTTTCCGTGATCGCAGAAAACGTCACCTGTATAACTCCGCCGTCTCCCCGCGCTCTTCCCGCAGAGACGCTCGCGGAGGAGTTCCGAAAAGAGGGATTGAACGCCGTCGCCGCGCAGAGCATTGAAGAAGGCGTCCGCACCGCTCTTTCACGGAAAAGAGATCTTCTTGCAATCGGATCTCTTTACTCATACGGCGCGATCGCGGATAATGTGCGTAAGGCACAGAAAGGTACCGCCCAATGAAAAAAATTGTCCTCACCGTTCTTCTGACTGCACTTGTCATTTCGGTATGCGGGTGCGCCGTAACCGTAAACCCCGACGATTACGCGTTTCGGTCGGGAAATGTCTACGCAAGCATCATACCCGACGTATACAAAATCCACCGAGATGAAGAGATCCCCAAAACGATCGATAAAAGCATGCATTTCACTGTCGGAACAAACGACTTGGGAAGCGCGCAGTTCATCCTTTCGGATGACGGTGCAGACGTCAGATCGATACAGACGTCGGTCGGAGATTTTGCATCCGAAAGCGGAAAAACGCTGCCCGACGGATGCGTGACCGTTTACAAAGAATATTTCCATCCTATAACAACGATGTCGCCCGTCAAATACTATCCCGACGGGCTGATCCCGATGGAGGAAACGGCGGTCGAGGTATCCACGGAAGAGGGTCAGAACTGCGCGTTGTGGTTCGACGCGGAAGTGCCGCTCGGAACCGAACCGGATATTTATAAAGGTTCTGTCACCGTCACTTTTGACGGCGGCGAATTTACCGTTCCCGTCGAGATAGAAGTTCTCGACATCGAAATCCCTCAAGCGCTCTCTCTGCAATCACATGCGTATATATTTACGGATGTTTCCAATGAATATGAAGGCATTTCCACGGAAGAACGCGACCGACTGACGGAACAGATGAGACAGCTTCTTTTGAAAAACAGGCTGAATCCGACATCTTTCATGAAGGACAGATTCCGTTTTTCCACGCCGCAGGAATATGCGGACTATGTTGCGGATCAGTTTGAGGCCGATCCGAGAGTAACAAATCACCTGCTCCTATTCAAATCCATTGACGATCTCGTTCAGATCTGCGACAGACTTCGGGAACGCGGAGTTCTTGACAAATGCTACATATATCCTTTTGACGAGCCGACGCAGGATCAGATCGAAAACATCAACACATATCTCGACAATATCAAAACGCTCATACCCGATCTGAAACAGCTTATCTGCTGTAACTCATGGCATCCCGAATTGCTCGGGCATCTGAATTTCTGGTGCGGAACAGACAATATAGTCGCGAATGAAGACAGAACGACCGCAATACGCAACACAGGCTCCGAAGTATGGCGTTACGGAAGCGAGTCCGGACAGATCGCAGAGAACTCTGCGACGCACTCGCTCGCGTATTACGCGAAGATAAAGGAACTTGACCTCGACGGTCTGCTGATCTGGTCGATCTACCACTCGGGAACATTTGATTCGGACAACAATGTTTACCTGGGTTGGAGCCGCGATATGTGGAACGACGTTTACTGCTTCCTTCCCGGAGAGTACTGGGATCCCCTCGGCGGAGGCGCGACCTACTTCTATCCGGGAAAAGAGGGCGACGGCATCGTCGGCAAAAACATTATCTGCGACAGTATAAGGCTTCGCTATCTGCGACAGGCGGAAGAGTTTTACGAACTTCTGACGATCCGCGAACGGCAGTTGACGGAGGCGGCTGAAAAACTCGGCATTCTCTCGGATGTCCGGATCAAGAACTTAATGAGCGAATATTATTCAAACGCGGAAAACGCTTTGGACGCAAAGATCAAGGAACTCTATTCCCCGATACTTTCGGCTAACGACGATATAATCGGCACACTCTACACGGATATTCTGACCTTTGACTCCGACGCGCCTCTGATCGCGACGGTAACACCGGAAGACGAGACGCTTTTCGCAAAAAGGGAGATCTATGTCTACGCCGCACCCTGCTCCGAGGTTCTCGTGAACGGAAAACAGGCGGAGGAGACGGAACTGAACGAAAAAGTGTCCTGCTATTCGCTCGTCATCGACTGTCCCGAAGCCGTCCAATCTCTTCGCGTATCCGTGAACGGAGAGATCATCGAGCGCAATATCTACGCAAAGAGCGTCGATAAAACGCAATATTTCAGTATCTTTGCCGACGGCGGCATTTCGCAGGAAGATTACGAGGCTGTTCTGAGCAAATCGCCCGACACGGTAACGGGCTTCAAGGACGGAACCATCGAACTTGATCTGAGCGATCCCGCAAAGAAAGTACAGTTCAACATCTCCTCGCTCGGACATATCAAGACCGCCGATCTTGAAGGCGCGACGCATGTTGCGGTCACGCTGACAAACAGAATGCCGTTTTTCGTGATGTCTCTCACGCTTTCGGTAGAAACAAGGCTCAAAAAGATTGAAATCGACTTTACTCCGGTTCTCGATCCGGGAATCACAAAAACGGTATATATTCCTCTTGACAGTTTCTATGCATCGGGACAAAAAATAACAAATCTCTCCCGCCTGACGCTGAGAAGTCCTTCGGATAACACGTCCGACCTGATGATAGCAGTCTCGGAGATCGCGTTCGTTTCCGTTGAATGATACAGTCGAATGATATAATTATAACGGTAATACAGAGAAAGGCGTGCAGTCATGAAAAAAACACTCTTAAAAAAATATGCGAAACTGATAGCCCGCGTGGGAGCAAATGTTCGGAAAGGACAAAAGGTCATCGTTTATTCCGAAGCGGAGTTTTACGAGTTCACTCCGCTCGTCGTTGACGAATGTTACAAAGCGGGCGCAAGTTGCGTCACCGTCGAATGGAGATGCCAGCCCGTAACGAAACTTTCATATCGGAACAGAACGCTGAAATCGCTTTCCGAAGTTCCCGAATGGCAGAAGGCAAAACTGGAACTTATGACGGAAGAACTTCCGTGCCGCATACATCTTATCGGAGAAGATCCGGACGGAATAAAAGGCGTTAACGTCGATAAGATGCAGAAGGCGAATATCGCCGTTTCAAAGGTCACGAAACCTTACAGAGACAGGATAGAAAACAGGCATCAGTGGACGATCGCCGCCGTTCCCTCCGTCGCGTGGGCAAAAAAAGTTTTCCCGAACGAGCGCAAAAACGCCGCTGTCGAAAAACTTTGGAAACAGATACTGTCCGCCGTTCGCGTCACCGAGGACAACGACCCTGCCGCGGCATGGGAAGAGCATAACAAAACATTTGCGGCGAAAAGCAAATTCCTCAACGACTGCAAATTCGACACGATCGAATATAAATCCTCGAACGGAACGGATCTGCGCGTCGGGCTCATGCCTCAGGGCGTATGGCACGGAGGAAACGACACGACGCTTTCCGGAACGGCTTTCAATCCGAACCTGCCGACGGAAGAGATATTTACAAGTCCGATGAAAGGAAAAGCCGAGGGCAGAGTCGTCAGCACAAAGCCTCTCTCCTATCAGGGGCACATTATCGACAACTTCCGCATTGATTTCAAAGACGGCAAAGCGGTCGCGTGGCAGGCGGAAAAAGGAGAAGATCTGCTCGGGAAAATGCTGACGACGGACGAGGGCGCCGCATATATCGGCGAGCTTGCGCTGATTCCCTGCAACAGTCCGATCAACAACAGCGGAGTGCTTTTCTACGAAACTCTCTTTGACGAAAACGCAAGTTGCCATATCGCTATGGGAATGGGATTTGCCGACTGCGTCGAAAACTTTGAAAAGATCGGTCTTGAAGGATGCCGAGAGCTTGGGCTCAACGACAGCGTCATCCACGTCGATTTCATGATCGGATCTCCGGATCTGTGCATAACCGGTTATAAAAACGGAAAAGCGACGCCGATATTCGTTAACGGCGAATGGGCGTAAGCAAAAAGCAACCGTAAAACGCCGACCGAGGTATGAATGACCTCGGTCGGCTGTTTTTATCCTCTTAAATATTTTCGGAAATCACATATCCTCTTCCGAATATTCGGAAAGCCCGCTCTGACTGCGCGCTGACACGCTTCCTGCGGTTTTTCGCGGCAACGGCGTTTTTTTAATCTCCGTAAGCCCGCGAATTCAATAGTTAACGATCTTTTCTCCGTCAACGCCGTAGCAGATGACGCGGGAATCGTCCATTCCGGTTATATAATAGGCGGAAAACTCCGTCAGTTGCGTCTGTTCCTCTGTTTTCAGATCGTAACGGAAAAGCATGTAGTTAAGTTCCTTATTATCCTCCGAATCGCTCTTTTCGGCATAGGCGTAATAAAGCGTCGAATCTCCGATATAGCAAACGGTGTCAACGCTGTTTTCTCCCGCGACGGTTTTCAGAAAATCGCCGTCGAGACTGTAAAGACAGATCTTCCCGCCCTTTCCCGAGTTGCCGTTGCTTTCGAGGCATACAAAACAGTCTCCCGCGCTCATATACTGTCCCCACGGAAGAAGCCTGATCTCATTTTTCTCCGCAATGTACAAAAGCGAAACACAGTTCTCATTGCCTTCCGAAAGCGCCGCCGAAAACAGGGTTCTTTTGTCCGACGAATACTGAACGCAGTCCTCTTCGCGAAACTCGCCGAAGAAATCGCGATCTTCCGTCTGAGCAAAAGGCAGACTGAAAGTCAGAAGCTCCTCTCCCGTTTCTTTTTCAACGACGGCGAAAGCGTGTTCTTTCCATACCCCGTCCTTGGATATGTTTTCGGGCTTCAAAACGTGCGAAACATCGGAAACGTCCTCATCCGAAAGTTTTTTCAGACCGTAGACCTCTTTTCCGACGCTTTCTGTGTCGGAAGAAATATCCGATACGCTGTCCGACGTTGTTTTTTCCGACTCGGACGCGGGTTTCCCCGAACAGGAAACAAGCGCAAAAAGAATAAGAAATGAAAGCGCGGCGCAGGAAATTCTGACGGACAGTTTCATTTTCATCGGTTCGGACTCCTTTCAAAGATCAAGCGTCGTCGGAGAGGGAACGGAAAAGAGGGAAAAACTCAGTGAATGTCGTTCAGACACACGGCTCCGTAATCCCTGATACTCATTTTATATGCGTTTCCTTTTCCGAGAAGACCCTCGATATAACTGATATATTCATCCGCTTTTTCGCAGGGAAGGAACACGGCTATAACTCCGGCAAACCCGCCGCCGTGAACGCGGCACGCTCCGGCACCGATCTTCGCGAGATACATTTCGGTAAAAGCAAGAGCAACCGTTATACCCTGTTCTCTGTAATTGGCGGGAGAGTAGCAATTCTGAAGCCACTTCCACGAAGAATTTCCCGAAGCGGTGACTATACGCAGAAAAGCGTCGAAATCTCCGTTCTTGAGGGCTTGTATCTGCTCTTCCACGCGTTTGTTTTCGGTCAGGAAGTGCAAAGCGCGTAAAACGGCTCTGTCCCCGACCTTTTCCCTGAGCGAGGGAAGGTCCTTTTCAATATCCGCGACCGTAATACGCCTGCAAACATCGTGCCCGAGCGCTTTCGCGACGCTCTTCATCTCAGTCGGAACGGATGAATAGTCGGCGTTCAGATCGGCATGGCTCTTGCCCGTGTTGACTATAACAAGATTATACCCCTGTTTCGCGAAATCAAAATCTATCTTCTCAACGATCGGCTTCGAGGGATCTTCAAAATCGATCGAGATCATGCCGCCGACGGCGCACGCCATCTGGTCGAGAAGCCCCGACGCTTTGTCCCAGTAAACATTTTCGGCATACTGTCCGCTTCTCGCGTATGTAACGGTGTCGATCTTCCCGTCGTTGTAGAATGCGTTCAACACGGAGCATATCAGCATTTCAAACGAAGCGGAACTGCTGACGCCCGCGGCGCGGATAACGGAAGATGTGACGCAGGCGTTGAAACCTCCGATCTTGAAACCGAAATCCTTCAACGCTTTCGCTATGCCCTTTATCAGACCGACCGAACCTCTTTCGCCGGGGATCTTTTCAAGATTTGAAAGATCGACGGAAAACGCCTCTCTGTAAGTAATATCGGAAATGCGTATTACGTTATCGCCGGTTCGCGAGGCGGCGCAGATGCAGTCGAGGTTGATGCTTGCGGCAAGAACTTTTCCGTAATTGTGATCCGTGTGGTTCCCGCAGATCTCCGTTCTTCCGGGAGAACTGAAAAGACTTATCTGAGCGTCTCCGAACGCTTTTTCATACTGTCTGATCAGATTTATATAACGCGCTCTCTGTGCGGGGATATTTTCTTTTCCGTAAAGTTTCCCGAAAAGGTTTCCCGTTTCTTCCCTTTCAAGAAATGCCTGTGTTTGACCGATGTTCATGGTGTCTCCTTTATTTTGCCTTGTTGTTTTTCTTTCTTCGCCTGATTTTTAGAGGTCGCGTCATTGACGAACGCACGCTCTTCGCGCAGATAAAGCCCGCGATCGGAAAAATGATCAGACCGACGTCGAGCCAGCTTCCGCGCGCCCAGATAAACCAACCGAGGTATCCCGAATCTCCCGAAACGGCGCTGTACACGGCGGCGATCCCCGTTGCGATTCCCGCGATGACGGCGGTCAGCACAGAAGAAATAAGCGCGCCAGAAACGATAAAGACGAGCAACGCCGTCCAAAAAGACTGAAAGACCGACCGTTTGTATGACGTTCTGAGATGCGTATGCGTTTTTGCGTATGCGCGCGGGATCTTGACGCCGTCAAAAAGCCTGTCGGCGGTCTCCAAAGTTTCATTTATAAACTCGGGCGTCGCGCCGTCAAGGTCGAGCGTTTCGAGAGAAATATTCCGACCTTCCGAAACGAAAGCCGTGTCATATATCCTGCTTTTTTCAAAAGGAACGCCGTAAGCCGTTCCGTCACGGCTCGCCTGCATTGCTCCGCATCTCAGGAGCGCGCGAAGTCCGTCTTTTCCGTCTTTTATGCGGCGGTATTCCGCAAAAGCCATATATCTGAAAATTCCGTCTTTCTCTTTCCTGAAATACGGATATACGCCCGAATAACCGAGATCGTGCAGTTTTTCGCTTATCCGCTCCCTGGCTTTTCTTCCCCGAGGCTCTTCCAAAGACGCAGTCGCATCGGAAAAACGGCGCATGAGTTCCGAAAAAAAGATATGCCCGTCATACGACAGAGCGATCTGCGCGAACCTGTTATTAAGGCTCTTTTCTTTCTTCGGATCGGCTTTCTTTTCAAGTTTCAGCAGTTCGGCAACGTATTCGGCGTCGGGAAATTCGTCCAGAACGGGCCTCATAATTTCATAGAACCCGTCTTTGAGTTTCAGACTGACGCCGCTTGCGGCCTGCATGAGAAAGCGTATGGCATAAGCGGCAGGCAACAGTTCTTTCTCTTTCCGTGTCATTGCGGTTCCGCCTGTTATCTCATTTTTTGAAACGAGGACTTTGGCAACGTCGAGGCACAGATATTCGGGGCGCGTGACCTTGCTTCCGAATCGCGTGGAAAGACAGAGTTCGGCGGTATAATCGGTAAAAACGCAACGCAGTTCAAAATCGGAAACGGAGCATATCTCATTTGTTATTCTTTTCTGTCCGGAAGAAAGTTCGGACTCGCAGCGGAAAGAGACCTTCTCATCCTTTGAAAAATCAAAAGCCGCGGCGTCGATGACCTTTTCGGGATCGACCGAAAGTCCGTCAACGCGGCATTCGGCGTAAAGAACGGCGAAGGACAACTCATCTTTCAGCAGAAGCGTCAGCCCGCTGAAAGAAACAAAAGTCCACGAACTGCGGCGCGTCTTATCGTATTCGCTAAGCCATTCCATGCAAGGTCACCTCGGATTATTTGAAACAATAGTCCCTGTTGAAAACTTTCGGTTCGCCTTCAAGAAGTTCGGGAGATTTCAGATATTCGCTGAAACTGCGGAAAGCGAGGGCGAAATAACTGCCCGACGCGATCCTTTCGTCCATAACTATACCGAGCGGAAGGCATCTTTCAAATCTGATCCCGTCAACCCTTCGGCGCGGAACCTCGCGAAGATTTCCCATTGTCACCGAAATGGAGGTCGTTCCGAACTCGTAAACATGATGGTAAATATGATTCGTTCGTATCGACGCGAGGTTCGAAATAAGAATGCTCGCGTGGAACGGGCTCATATCAATGACTTTTTTCGGGAGAAAACCGTGTTTGTCCGCCCACTTGAAAAGATTGACGCCGAAACGGCACAGACCGGGGATCGAGAGAAGGAAACGGATCATTTGCTCCGTCCCGTTATTATCATACTCTTTTCTGTTTTCAGAGACATATTCGTCTATTTTCCGCTGAACGGTGAAAATATCGTCCGTCGGCTCGAAATAGACCTTCGACATGGTTCCGTCGGCATTTTTTCCCTCTTTCAGAACGACGAGCCCGGCACAGAACTCATTTCTCGCGTAAAGTCTCTTGTTGACGATAAATCTGTTAAGAGCGGGGAACTCCGCGACCGTTCTCAGGTATGCGGCGACGATCAGCCCCATATGAGTGATCGGATGTTCGTCGGCTTTATGCTCTCTGATATATTTCTGCATAGGCGCAACGGGCAGGTCGATCGTTATCATATTCATCGAATCGACCCTTTTGCTCATTACATGCGCCGCAACCGTATACATCGGGTGTTCGGATCTTATTCTCTTTCCGTCTGCTCTCATTGTTTTTTTGTTTTCCTTTCGGTTTGTTTCTTCGACGGACCGTTCCGACGGTATATTCGCCGAGAAACATATCGCATTTATGTAAAGTATATCACAAATATATTAAAAAAGCAATAGAAAAACGAAAAAACAACTCCCGCGAAACGGTAAAAAGGTCTTGGGACATCTAAAAACCGTTTTGCTTTCCTTGTCTTTATTCTTGTCATCGGCGCCGGTATATCCGTTCGGAGCGTATCACAAAAAAACACCGAAACTCTCTTTTACTTAACTTCTGTACAGTTTGTTTTTTCACAATTCCGTGTGTTTTTTCCGAAAAAAGCGTTGTCAACGGCATAACACACCGCCGCTATATAAAGAACCGATATATAAAACGGAGTCGGCTCGCGCCGTCCGTCGCGGCTGCTGTATTAAGACCCGGTATACGGGACCGCACGACTGTCCTCAGGTTCGGGCGCTCCGCAGATTTCGTGATCGCGTTCTCGAGTGAACACTACGCGGAAGAGCGTTTTTGGTAAAAGGAAAACCCCGGCGGAATACAGAGGGAAGCAAAAGATAAAAACAGCGGAAAGAAAGGCTTTTCGGAACCTTCTCTCCGCTGTTTTCTCAATATACGGACAGCATTACGGTCTTTTTGTTTGCGGTTATCGTTTTTTTTCGTTCTGCCCGACACAAGCGAGTTTTTTTCTTCGGAGCCTCATTTCCCGTCCGATCGCAGTTTCAGACGGAAAAACTTTTTCAGAAGGCGTTTGCCGTTGAACGGAATAAGCGGATAAAGAAACGTAAATCCGAAAACGGAGCGGTTAAAGGCGACGGAGAGAACACAAAACGCTATCCCTGCGACAAAGCCCCAAAGTCCGAAGAAATAAGTGGTCAAAAGGCATATTATGCGAACAAATTTGAGAGCATAACTCATCTCCGTGCTCGGCAAACTGAAATTCGCGAGCGCAACTACCGCCATATAAAGCATACATTCGGCGTTGAACCACCCTGACTTGACGGCAAAATCTCCGACGATGATACCCCCGATCATGCTCATCGAGGTCGTCATCATGGACGGGGTGTTCAGCGATGCAAGTTTCAATCCGTCAACGGCGATCTCCAAAATCAGAAGCTGAACAATTACGGGTATGTTCGGAGGCTTGTCGAGCAGGACGAAGCGAAGCGTTTCGGGCACATTTTCGGGATATGCGAGGCATAGCAGCCAAAGAGGTGTCATAAAAGTGGTCAGAATGGTGACGGCATAGCGAACGAGCCGCAGATACGTCCCCGTCAGAGGCGGAAAGTAATAATCGTTTGCCTCCTCCATGACATCAAAGAGCGTCACGGGCATCATCATGACCGACGGTGCGTTGTCAACGATGACAAGAATATCCCCTTCCATAATCTGCGCGGAAGCGGTATCGACACGTTCGGTGTAACGGAATTTCGGAAAAGGATCTATCCATGTTCTTTTTATCAGAAGATCCGCAAGGGACTGCTGATTCATGGTCAGCGCGTCGGTCTTGATCGACCGCAGTTTCTTTTTCAGTATATCAAGATGTTTTTTGTTGACACGGTCATTCAGATAGCAGACCGCGATATCCGTTTTCGAAACCCTTCCGACATTGAAATATTCGATCCTCAGCTCCTCGCTCCGTATCCTTCGGCGGATAAGAGCCGCGTTCATCGTCAGCGCTTCGACAAAACTGTCTTTTGACCCGCGCATGACCTTTTCCTTATCGGGCTCGCTGACGGATCTCTGAGGGTATTTACGAAAATCGACCGCAAATCCCGTGTCAAAACCGTCAACGAGAAGAAGCGTCCTGCCCGAAAGTATGTCGGTACAGGATTCGGCAATGTCCGTCCGCTCCGCAATATCTCCGAAAGGGATACAGGCTCGCGAAAACGCCGTCGCGTCTTCGAGTTTTTTTCCGTCATCCGTGCTTTGCAGTGTCTCGAAAAATTTCGAACTCGTTGCATCATCGGCAAAACCGTCAATATAATAAACGCAGGCGCGCTTTCCGCAGATCGTAAAAAGTCGCGAAACGATGTCAAAATTTTCTTTTATGCAAAGAATACTGTCGATCTCGGTCATGTTTTTGCTCAGTTCCTTTTCGATTTTCATTTCTTCTCCTTTCGCATTCATATAATATCCCGATAGAATATCTTCGTCGGACGCTTTTGCGAAAAAAACGGGAAACACGCGTTTTCCGACTGTTTTTGCCGCCGTCGGGAGATAATTCGGGAACATACCGTAAAAAGTTTTCTCAAAAAACGGAGAAAATATGCGAAAAGGTATTGACAAAGAATACTTTCGGTGATATAATACAGGCAAACAATTGAACAATCGTTCAAATATTGAAACAAACACCGCGGAGGTCTGACCTATGGAAGAATATATGCACGCTCACAAAGAAACCGTTGACAAAGTCAACAGCGACATGCCCGACGAGGAACTACTCTACGATCTTGCCGAACTTTACAAAGTGTTCGGAGACAGCACGCGGATACGCATTCTTTACGTTCTGTTTGAAGCGGAAATGTGCGTCTGCGATATTGCGCAGGTGCTGAGCATGACGACGTCCGCGATTTCTCATCAGTTAAAGGTTCTGAAACAGGCGCACCTTGTCAAATACAGAAGAGAGGGAAAGACCGTTTTCTACTCTCTTTCGGACGATCATGTCCGTTCCATCCTCGATCAGGGGCTTGAACACATCTCCGAATAAAGAAAGAAGGAAAAACAAATGCGTGAAAATAAAAATTCCCGCGAAGAAAGCGGCGCACAGGATATGTGCGGATGCGGTCACTGTCACGGGCAGACGGAAAAAGCCGAAAAAGAGCGGAAGATCGGACACGGTCACGAAGACGCAGACCGCGACGGCGACGGATGTGCCTGCGGGCACTGCCACGAAAGCGGAGAACACGGGGAAAACAAAAAAGAGACCGCCGTTCTCTGTGTTTCGGCGGCGCTTCTGGCAATTGCGATATTGGCGACGAAAGTATTTTTCACCGATCTGCCGCAATGGGCGGTTCTTCTGATATTTCTCGTGCCGTATCTCGTTTCGGGCTTTGATATCCTTAAAGAATCCGTTGAGAACATTTTTCACGGAAAGATCTTCGACGAAAACTTTTTAATGTCGGTCGCGACCATCGGAGCGCTTATTCTCGGAGATTATGCGGAAGCGGTCTTCGTCATGATATTTTTCAAGATCGGAGAACTTTTTGAAAATATCGCGGTCGGCAAGAGCAAAAAAAGCATCGAAAAACTCATGGATATACGCCCCGATACGGCGAGGGTGATCCGCAGCGGAAAAGAAGAGGTCGTTTCCCCCGAGGATGTTGAAGTCGGAGAGACGATAACCGTTTATCCCGGCGAAAAGATCCCGCTTGACGGAGTTATTACGGAAGGCACGTCTTCGCTTGACACCGTCGCTCTGACAGGCGAAAGCATGCCGCGATCCGCAGACGCGGGAGACGAGGTCAAGAGCGGGTTTGTCAATATCGGAGGAGTGCTGAAAATCCGCGTTGACAAACCGTTCGGTCAGTCGGCGGCGGCGAAGATTTTGGAGATCGTCAACTCGTCCTCGTCGAAAAAAGCCCACGCCGAAAAATTCATATCGCGATTTGCAAGGATCTATACGCCGGCGGTCGTTATCGGAGCTCTCCTTCTTGCGGTCATTCCTCCGCTGTTTCTCGGCATAACCGATTCGGGCGTATGGGGCGAATGGGTCTCCCGAGCGTTGACATTCCTTGTTATCTCCTGTCCCTGCGCGCTTGTGATCTCGGTTCCGCTCTCCTTCTTCGGAGGCATCGGCGGCGCATCGAAAGCGGGGATCCTTATAAAAAACTCGCAGACGGTCGAGACGATCGCAAAAATAAAAACCGTCGTTTTTGACAAGACAGGAACACTCACAAAAGGCTCTTTCATGGTCTCGGCGATCCATCCCACAAACATTTCGGAAGAAGAATTGCTTGAATACGCAACGCTTGCCGAATGCTTTTCCGCGCATCCGATCTCCGTTTCGCTCCGCGCGGCTTACGGCAAAACTCCCGACACAGCAAGGATCACACAGGTAAGAGAGATCCCGGGACACGGCGTGACCGTTCTCGTGGACGGAAAAGAAGTCTGTGTCGGCAACGACAGGCTGATGGACTCGCGCGGCGCGGAATGGAAAAACTGCCATCTGAACGGAACGATAGTTCATGTCACCGTTGACGGACAGTATGTCGGACACATCGTCATCGCGGATACCGTTAAAGAAAATTCGTCGCTCGCCGTCCACATGCTCAAAGAAGAAGGAGTCCGCAAAACCGTAATGCTGACGGGCGACAGAAAAGACGTCGCCGCTCAGGTCGGAGAAGCGATCGGAATCGACGAGATAGAAGCGGAACTTCTTCCAGAACAAAAGGTTGAGAAAACGGAAAAACTGCTTGAAGACGAGGAAAACAGAATGCTCGCCTTTGTCGGAGACGGTATAAACGATGCCCCCGTTCTGACAAGAGCCGACGTCGGAATCGCGATGGGCGGGATCGGCTCGGACGCGGCGGTCGAAGCGGCTGACGCGGTCATTATGGATGACAATCCGTCAAAAACAGCGACGGCGATAAAGATCTGCAAAAAAACGCTTCTTATCGTCAGAGAAAACATCGTTTTCGCTATCGCCGTCAAGATCGCCGTTCTCCTTCTCGGCGCATTCGGTTTCGCTCCGATCTGGCTTGCGATCTTCGCGGATGTCGGGGTAATGGTCATCGCGGTCGCAAACGCTCTCAGAACGCTGAGGGTAAAGTCACGGTAGATCAGTCCGAAATATTTTTATCCCCGTCCCGCATAAACGCGGGACGGGGATATTTTTTCGTCCTGATAATTTATTTCTGAAGCAGACCGAGTTTCTTATACACCTTGCGGACAGTTTTGTCAGCGATATAAGACGCTCTTTCGGCGCTCGTTCTCCAAATCGTTTCAAGCTGTGACTTGTCCGCCATGTAATCGTCAAATTTCGCCTTGACGGGTGCGAGAGCGTCCGCAATCGCAACACCGACGGCTTCTTTGAACACTCCGTAGCCCTGCCCCTCGAAATCGTGCTCTATCTCGGAAAATGATCTTCCCGTGAAAACGGAGTACATGGTCATCAGATTGTTGATGCCGTCCTTGCCCTCGGCGTAGCGGACGCACGCCTCGGAATCGGTCACGGCCTTTTTGCACTTGCGTATAATCACGTCGCGGCTGTCAAGCACGTTGATGCGCGAATTGTCGTTCTCGTCGGACTTGGACATTTTTTTGTCGGGCTCGGTCAGCGATTTAACCCTCGCACCGACCTTCGGAATGAACCCCTCGGGAATATTGAAAACATCGCCGTAAACACCGTTGAAGCGCGTCGCAATATCGCGGCAAAGTTCCATGTGCTGGCGCTGATCCTCACCTATCGGGACGAGATCCGCCTGATAAAGCAATATATCCGCGGCCATAAGGACGGGATACGTGTAAAGTCCCGCATTGACATTGTCGGCGTGCTTCGCGGATTTATCCTTGAACTGTGTCATTCGCCCGAGTTCTCCGAACATTGTATAGCAACTGAGAGCCCAGCTGAGCTGAGTATGCTGGGGAACGTGGCTCTGGAAAAACAGCAGGCTTTTCTCGGGGTCGATACCGCAGGCGAGAAGCGTCGCGAATATCTCCAAAGACTGCTTGCGCAGAAGAGCGGGATCGTTGCGGACGGTCAGGGAATGAAGATCCGCGATCGTGTAGATGCACTCGTATTCATCCTGAAAGTCTATCCAATTTTTTACCGCGCCCAGATAGCCTCCGATATTCAGCGTTCCCGTCGGCTGTATTGCGCTGTAAATTCTCTTTTTTTTCTCATTTTCCATAATATAAACACTTACCTCTCATAATTTTCCGTAACGGCTGCGAAACCCGCGAGAGCAGTCCTCAGAAGGTTTTCGACCGCTGTGTGAGCGTTGTTCTTATCCGAATAACGGCGGGAAACGGCTATCGCGGCGTCGATATACGCCGAAATATAAAGATTGACGGGATAGACTTCGGGATCGGGTTGAGCGGGGTACCACCCGCACATGAGCCCGACCGCAGTCAGAAGTTTTTGTTCGAGTTCCGAGCGAAAGCCCGCGTATCTCGTTCCTTCCGAAGCGGTTATCAGAAGTTCCGTCCGTCTGTCAACAAGCGGGGAAAGGATTGAATACCACCGTCCCGCGGCTTCATCCGCTCCGAGAACCGCCACACGGGAATTTTCACCCTCCCGCACCATGCGGACGAAAAGTTCCTGCAATTCGGCGTAAAAGCCTCCGACGATAAAAACGAACAGTTCCTCTTTGTTTCTGAAATAATTGTATATGTTCGACATCTTTGTATCCGCGGCTTCCGCGATACGGCGCAAAGAGCCTTTTGCGTAACCGTTTTCGGCGAACTCCTCCGTCGCCGCGTCCACGATCGCGCGCTGCATATATTCCTTTTTGACCTGCATATCAGTATTTCTCCGCTTCCGCCTTTTCCCTGAGCCTGTCCTCTCTGCGTTTGTCCGAGATCATTTCGACCGCGGTATAAGCGAACGGCAGGAAGACGATGCCGACGGGCAGAAGAAGGATCTCAAGCCTGATGTCGAAGTCGAGCCAGCGAACCGTCAGGGCGGCGTCGAGCAGATCGTTTACGATATAAAGAACACCGACGGCGGCGAATACGACGGCAAACACCGCGCAGATGACCGTGTATATCTTATATGCTTTCTGCGAGTAACGGCGGTCGCCGTAAGCGTCTTTGTGAGAGAACTCTTCGGCAGCCTTCGCCGTCGACGAACGGTGCTTCATCTCGGTCGCAAAAGCGACGAGGACAAACGCCAGATACAGCGTGAAAAGCCCGAAAAACGCATACTGCGAGCCGTTGTATATATCCGCGCTGACTTTGATGAAGCCCGCGAAGAACCGTGCGCCGCCGCTCTCCTCGGACAAAAGGCTCGGCAGATAAACAGGATAAAGCTGAGCCGCGGCGACAATGAACGCGGGGATCGCGAGGAACACGGAAAAGCCGCAGACGGAGCGTATGAATTTATTGTTGTATTTTAAGTTATCAGTTCCGAAAAAGATAAGGAGCAGCCCCGCGAAAGCGGGCAGAAAGGCGATATAAACGGTCTGATCCGTCAATGCGAAGGTCTGTTTTACCGTCGGTATCAGCGCCAGAACGGCAAGTCCGAGAAAAGTGTATTTTTTCATGTCGTTTCACTCCTTACTTCAAACTTTTCAAGCGACGGATCCTCCGAAACGGAGAAGCGTACGCCGTATTTTTTTTCCAGAAAAGCCAGATTATTCTTTTTCTGACCGAGCATCTGAGATAATTTTCCCTTCGCGACAAAAAGGACTGTATCGGTCGCGGGTCTTTCCCGGTCAAGCAGCCGAACCGCCTCGTTCAAATAGATCTTTGAACATACGATCTCCCCGAACGCGGGATGAAAAGGTCCCGCAACAACGCTTTGAGATTTTATCAGATCGGAGCCGTGAAGCCCGGTTCTGATGACCTTTATTCCGTTTTTCTCAAACCGCGGAACGAGTTCGGCGCATATATCGGCGGCTTTTTCGACGGAAAGCGGTTCAAACTCACCGCGCAGATAAAGATCTTCGAGTTCCGTGTCCTTTATGACCGTACACGGATATATCCTGACCCCGTCGGGATGCATTTCGAGTATCTTTTCCGCAGTCGCGAATATCGTCTCATCCGTGTCTGCGGGCATACCCGGCATAAACTGCAAAACCGTCGAAAAACCTCTGTTTTTTATCAGTTTGACCGCTTTTTCGGTATCTGCCGCGGTATGTCCTCTGCGCGAACGGGCGAGGACTTCGTCATTCATGCTCTGAACTCCGAGTTCGACCGTCGTGACGCCGTATTCGCCGAGCACATCGAGAATATGTTCGGAAATATAATCGGGACGGGTCGAAAGACGTATTCCCGTTATTTTTTTATATTTTTCTCTCGCCCGAACCGCGGAATCGAGGTATCTTCTCATCTCCGGTTCTTCGATCCCCGTAAAACTCCCGCCGAAAAAAGCAATGTCCGCCTCGTCAAAGCGGTCGGAGATATTCCCGCACGCCTCATCGAGAAAACCGTCAAGATCCGAGATCGGTTCTTCCGTTCCCGCTATGCGCTTCTGATTGCAGAAAACGCAGTCGTTCGGACACGCGAGATGCGGGACAAAAACCGACACGGAAGCGTGTTTCACGGTCTTACCCCCATCAGTTCGAGCGCCGCGCGCGCGGCTTCCTGCTCCGCGGATTTCTTGGATCTTCCGCTGCCGGACGATATGTGATTGCTGTTTATCAGAACATCGCAGACAAACCTTCTGTCATGCGCCGGTCCCGACTCGGAAACGATCTCATAAGAAAGTTTTTCGCCCTTGTTCTTCTGAACGATCTCCTGCAACACGGTCTTATAATCGCAGACTTTATTTATCTTTTTGAATTTTCCCTTCAAAAACGGAAGTATAAACTTCTTCGCTTCATCAAAGCCGCTGTCGAGATAGATCGCGCCGAGCAAAGCCTCCGTAGCGTCCGCGACGGTCGATTTTCTCGTTCTTCCCGCCGCCTCCTCGCCTTTTCCGAGGAACAGAAAATCCCCGAGCGAAAGCGTTTCGGCATATTCAAAAAGCGCCTCTTCGCAAACGAGAGCGGCTCGCACCTTGGAAAGTTCTCCTTCGTTTCCCGTGTCGCACTCGTAAAGATATTCCGCGGAAATAACGCTGAGAACGGCGTCTCCGAGAAATTCAAGTCTTTCGTTGCTGGGACGCAGATTTTTGTTCTCGTTATAAAACGACGAGTGCGTCAGCGCAGTCAAAAGAAGTTCTTTGTTTTTGAAAGAGTACCCTATCTCTTTTTCGAGAAGGGAGGTGTCGGTATTCATTGATTATCTCCCGAATTATTATTTTGCACGTCTCATCGTTATGTAAATTTCAAGGTCTTCGACCGTCACGACCGAATATATATCCTCCTCCTCGGTCGTTATTCCGAATTCCTCTTCGACCGCCATAAAGACCTCGCGCATATCTTCAAGATCTGCGAAAAGGTCGTCGTCAAAACTCGTATCTTTCGTGACCTTTGAGGTGTCGTATTCAAAAATATCCTCGATTATCGCCGCGATCTTGTCAAGCATCGGGTGTTTCCTCCGCTTTTTTCTCGCTTTCCATCTGTGCGACAGCCGCAGAGACCTTTTCGATGATACCCGAAGCGGCGTAATCCCTCGCCTGTCTTATCGCGCTCGCGAAGGCTTTCGCGTCGCTGTTACCGTGCGCTTTTACAACAGGTTTCGCGCTTCCGAGGATCGGAGCGCCGCCGATTTCTTTGACGTCAAGACGCTTTTTCATCGCTTTGATCTTTTTGAGAACGAGCGCGCCCGCGATCTTTCCGCCGACGCCGGAAAAGAGTTCTTTCAGTTGTGTTGACATGAATTTTGCCGCGCCTTCCGCGCTTTTGAGCATCAGATTGCCCGCAAACCCGTCGGCGACTATAACGTCGGCTCCGCCCGCCATGAGCGCTCTGCCCTCGACATTGCCGACAAAGTTTATATGCTTGTTTTCGGAAAGAAGGATATAGGTCTGCTTATAAAGATCTGTGCCCTTCGTCTCCTCCGTTCCGTTATTCGCAAGCCCGACGCGCGGAGAAGCGATCCCGAACATTTTCTCCATATAAACGCTTCCGAGCAGAGCAAACTGTTCGAGCTGATGCGGAGTGCATTCAATATTCGCGCCGCTGTCGAGAAGCATCGTATATCCGTCCGCGCCGGGAAATACCGCCGCAAAAGCAGGACGGTTGATTCCTCTTATCCTGCCTGCGATTATTGTCGCACCGACAATGATCGCGCCGCTGTTGCCCGCGCTGACAAGCGCGTCCGCCTCGCCGTTTTTCAGCATACGGAACGCCTTTCCGAGAGAAGAGTCCTTCTTCTCGGTTCTCAGGCTCATCGGATTGTCCTCCATTGTTATGACGCCGTCGGACGGCTCGACCGAAATACCCGACATATCGATTGAATTTTCTTTGACCGCGTTTCCGATCTCTTCGGGATCGCCCGTGACGACGATCTCCACGCCGTACTCCTTGACCGCAAGAGCACAGCCTTTCAGAATTTCGGCAGGAGCGTTATCTCCGCCCATTCCGTCAACGACTATTTTCATAACAAAGCTTCTCCGATTTTTTTCGTTATTTCAAGGCTCCGCAGAGAGTAAAGTTCCTTGCGGTCCGCCTTTTTCACTTTTTTGCCCGCAAATTCAAGCGGCGGGAATATACCGAAATTGACATTCATCGGCTGAAATGACCGCGGATCGGCAGTCGAAATATAATTCGCAAGCGCTCCTATCGCGGTCTCCGCGGGGAATACGAACGGCTCTTTTCTGTTCGGATCGGCGTTTATGCCCGCGACAAAGCCCGAAGCGACGCTTTCGACATAGCCTTCGACGCCCGTCATCTGTCCGGCGAAGAAAAGCCCTTTTCTCTTTTTAGCCCCGTAGGTTGCGTCAAGCAAACCGGGCGAGCGGAGAAAAGTATTCCTATGCATGACGCCGTATCTGACAAATTCGGCGTTTTCAAGCCCCGGGATCATTGAAAATACGCGTTTTTGCTCGCCGAAGAGCAAATGCGTCTGAAATCCGACGATGTTGTAAAGAGAACTTGCGGCATTGTCTTTTCTGAGTTGAACGACTGCCTCCGAACGCGCGCCCGTTCTCGGATCGACAAGTCCGACAGGTTTCAGCGGACCGAAGAGCAGGGTATCCCTTCCCCTTCTCGCCATGACCTCGACGGGCATACAGCCCTCAAAGACCTCGCTGTCCTCAAAGCCGTGAAGTTGAGCCTGTTTCGCGGTTATAAGTTCGTTATAGAACGCGTCGTACTCTTCCTTTGTCATCGGACAATTTATGTAATCGGGCGTCCCTTTCCCGTAACGGGAAGCGAAGAACGCCTTTGACATATCTATGCTCTCCGCGGTCACGATCGGAGCGGCGGCGTCAAAAAAATGAAGCTGCTCCGTTCCGAAAAATTCGCTTATTTTTTCGCTGAGCGCGTCGCTCGTCAAAGGACCCGACGCGATGACCGTGTTTTCTTCAAAGTCGAGAGAAGTGACTTCCTCTTCGACGACTTCGATATTCCCGTTCTCTCTTATCGCCCGCGTGACCTCCGCAGAAAAACGTTCTCTGTCAACGGCGAGCGCGCCGCCCGCGGGAACGGCGTTTTCGTACGCACAGCGGATGACGAGACTGTCAAGTCTTCTCAGTTCCTCTTTCAGAAGGCCTACGGCATTTTTCAGCCCTTCCGCGCGAAGAGAGTTGGAACAGCAGAGTTCGCAAAAATCGTCGCTTGAATGGGCGGGGGTGCGTTTTGACGGTTTCATCTCGAAAAGCCTGACCTTAACGCCCCTTTTCGCAAGTTGATAAGCCGCTTCGCAACCTGCAAGCCCCGCTCCGACGACATTTGCCTTATTCATCGGCTTGCCTTTCGCTGTAACCGCAGGAGGGATTTTCGCATTCGAGGACCTTTCCGAGTCTGCGGAACAGCGTCTTTCCGCATTTGGGGCAGGCCGCTCTTGTCGGAGCGTTCCATGTCATGAACCCGCACCCGTCTTTATTTTCGCACGCGAAATATGTCTTTCCTTTCGCGCTTTTTTTGATTATCAGTTTTCCGCCGCATTGCGGACATGAGCCGTCGGCATAATTGACGATCGACTTCGTGTTTTTGCATTTCGGATAGTTCGGACACGCGAGGAATTTTCCGAAACGGCTGACTTTGTATACCATTTTGGCGCCGCAAAGTTCACAGATCTCGTCGCTTTCCTCGTCGGGGATCTTTATATGGACGCCGTCGAGTTTTTTCTCTGCTTCTTCAAGTTCCTTCTCGAACGGACCGTAAAAATCTTTCATGACTTCAAGATACGTCTTCTGCCCGTGCTCTATCCCGTCGAGTTTCGTTTCCATCTCGGCGGTGAAGCCCATATCCACGATATCTTTGAAATTGTCGTTCATGACATCGGTCGTGACCTCTCCGATCGATGTAGGACGAAGCACCTTTCCGTTTCTTTCGACATAGTGTCTTTCGATGATCGTCGAAACGGTCGTCGCATAAGTCGAAGGTCTGCCGATCCCGTTGTCTTCGAGCGCCTTGATAAGAGAACCTTCGGTATATCTTGACGGCGGCTGAGTGAATCTCTGCTCGCTCTCGAATTCTTTGAACGGAAGCGTCTGTCCTTTTTCAAGGTTCGGAAGTCTTCCGCTCTTTTCATCTTCCTCGTCGGCATAATTATAAAGAACGGTGAAGCCTTTCTGACGGAGTTTGGAATCTGCGGCTCTGAAAACACAACCGTTTGCCTCTATATCGACGGTCACGGTATCGTACACGGCGGATGCCATCTGCGACGCGATGAAACGCTCCCAGATCAATTTATAAAGACGGTACTGTTCGGTCGTCATCGAGGCGCGGACTCTCTCGGGAGTCAGATCGACGGATGTCGGACGGATCGCCTCGTGCGCGTCCTGCGCATTCGCTTTCGATTTATAATATCTCGGCGTCGGGGGAACGAATTCCTTTCCGTAAAGAGACGCGATCTTCTCCCTTGCAAGGATCTTGACGTCGTCCGAAACACGGAGAGAATCGGTTCTCATATATGTGATCATACCGGTAAGCCCCTCGCCGGCAAGGTCGATACCTTCAAACAGGCTCTGCGCGACGGCCATGGTCTTCGACGGACGCATATTGAGTCTCGCGGAGGCATCCTGCTGCAAAGAGCTGGTCGTAAACGGCGGTTTCGGAGTCTTGATCTTTTCCTGTTTTCTGACATCCGTAACAACAAAATCGGCGCCTTTCAAACCGTCGAGGATCCTGTCAAGTTCCTCGCGGCTTCCGATCTCCTTGGTTTTTCCTTTTGAAACGAAACGGGCTTTATACGATCTTGCGCCGTTTGAAAAAACAGCGTCAAGGTTCCAGAACTCGCGCGGAACGAACGCTCTGATCTCGTTTTCGCGGTCAACGACCATTTTCGTCGCGACGCTCTGAACTCTTCCCGCGCTCAGGCCTCTCTTGACCTTGTGCCAGAGAAACGGGCTGAGTTTGTAGCCGACGATCCTGTCGAGAACGCGTCTCGCCTGCTGAGCGTTGACGAGATTGATGTCTATCTTTGTCGGCTCGGCTATCTTTTTGGTGACTTCCTTTTTCGTTATCTCATCGAAGGTCACTCTTATATCGTCGCTCACGTCAAGACCCAATTCCTGCGCCAGATGCCACGCAATGGCTTCGCCTTCGCGGTCGGGGTCTGTTGCGAGATATGTTTTTTTGTATTTCGCGTTTGCCGCTTTAAGTTCGCGGATGATTGCCGCTTTTCCCGTTTTTCTCGGAACGATGAACTCGGGCTTGAAGTCGTGTTCGATATCGACGGCGAGACGGGATGCCGGAAGATCCTTTATGTGTCCGACGGAAGAAAGGACCTCATATTTGTCCCCGAGATACTTTTTTATGGTCTTCGCCTTTGTCGGGGACTCGACTATGAGCAGATACTTTCCCGACTTTCTCGGCGTTTTTGCTGTCTTTTTCGTAGTTGCCGTTTTCGCGGCGGTCGTTTTTTGCGCCATGTGTCGTTTTCTCCTTTTTATCATACGGAAATTTCTTGATCCGAAAGGGAATTTTCGTTTCGGTCATCCCGCGACATATCCCTCGGGTGTATTGCGGACAAGCCCTTGCATTTCGAGCGATTGCAGAGCGGTAACGATCTCGGAAAAAGGAAGCGTCAGTTCCTCGCACAGATCGTCGGCCTGTCTCGGCTCGGAAAGAAGAGCGAGTATCTCCCTTTCGGAAGGATCGAGAGAAGCGATCAGTTTCTCCGTTTTTTCATTCTCACGCTTTTGCTTCGCTCTTCGGTCTTTTGTGACGTCCGACTGTTTCAGTTTTTCTATTTTACCTCCGAAAAGAGGCGAATATTCTTCATTATACGCGTCGATCACATCATTCAGCCCCGTGCATATCCTCGCGCCCTTTTTAATAAGGTCGTTCGCCGCGCCTGAGGCGGGTGTGCCCGGCTGTCCGGGAACGGCGAAAACGAGTTTTCCCTGACGTTTCGCGGACTTGACCGCCGCCAGACTTCCGCTCGTCGGCGAAGCCTCGAAAAGTATCGTCCCGTGCGTTACGGCGGCAAGCGCACAGTTCGTGACGGAAAAGGACATCCTGATCGGTATCTTCGCATCGGACGGGAACACTCCGATAACAGCGCCGCGCTCTGCAACGGAATCGCATAAATATTCACTTTCGCTCGGATAAACTTTATCCACGGCGGTAGGAACAACGGCGACGGGGGTCGCGTTCGGAGCCTGCAAAGCGCCCGCGAGGGCAAACGATTCTATACCCTCCGAAACGCCTGTCACTACAGAAAACCCGTGAAGCGAAAGCCCGTATGACATCCGTGCGCAGAATTTTGCTCCCGAGGGCGTGCATGAGCGGGTTCCGACGAGAGACACGGAAGGTCTTTTGAACGTTTCGGGAATTTTTCCGCGAACGAAAAGTATCGGGAGAGGATTTTCCGAAAGAGCAAGCCCCGTTGGGTACTCTCTGTCATAAAATGTGATTATATCAACATTTTTATCCGCGTAATAAGCCAGATCGGAAGCATAGACTTCGAGACTTTTCTCCGTAGCCTTTTCAAGAAAGCGGCTCGGAAAGATCTCTTCGTCAAGTTCGCCGCTCACCGCAAGTTCATACCCGCGTTCGGGGTCGGGAAAAGTCAGCAGAAAATCCGCGGTCTTCTTCGGGTCGAAGCCGAGGACGTCCCAGAGCCACAGGCAGAGAGCCGCGTTCTTTTCGTTCACCTTTTCATACCTCCGAAAAATAATGCATCATTATCGCCGCGGCGACGGCGGCATTCAAAGAATTTGTATTTTTAATCGGAATATACAATTTTTCATCTGCCAAAACAGAGACGGACGGGCGGACGCCCGAGCCTTCATTGCCGACGATCAGCGCCGTTTTTTCCGTATCTTTCGGAAAGTCGCAAAGTCTGCGCGCGGTTTCGTCAAGTTCGGAAGAAAAGACGGAAAAGCCTTTGCTTTTCAGTTCCGTTATCGCCTTCGAGAGGTCCGTTCTTTCTATATATGCGGGAAGGATAGCACCTGCGGAACTCCGAACGACTTTTCCCGAAAAAGGATTTACGCTGTCCTCGGAAAAAATACATCCGAAGCCGAACGCCGCGGCGGTTCTGACGATCGTGCCCGCGTTTCCGGGATCGCGGACGCCGTCAAGGAGGACAAGCCGATCCGGCATCTCGGGATTTCTTTTCGACGCCGTCGCACAGATCTTCTGAGAGCCGACAACGCCGCAGAGTTTTTCCATAACGGGAGCGGTCACCTCATAAACGGGAACGTCTCCGAGTTTTTCAAGGAAGGACGAAAACTCCTCGGGAGCCGTCGTAAAAACTTCTTTCACGTCTCTCGGATCGAGTTCGGTGACGAATCTCGCTCCCTCGACAAGGAAGAGATCGCGATCGGGTTCGGAACAGCGGCGGACGGTTTTTTTGACGGTTTCGTTCTGTCTTGAAGTTATCTTCAAACGCACGTCTGCCATGTTTTTTCGCCCTCCCCTTTTCCGCGCGATACGGCGGCAGTATACATCATAATATAGCACCAAAAACAAAAAAGGTCAATAGGTAAGAACCGAATTTTTTTTGTTGAATCACGGAATATCCCATAGGGATATTGTTTTTTTCGGGCGACGGAATTTTCCGTGAAACGCCGAAATCGTTCCCCGCAAGTCAAAAAGGAAAACATTGCGTAAAAAATGCGGTCGGCTGTTGCAAATTAAAGAAAATTGTGTTATACTGTCAGCATAACACGACGATCCGAAAAAATAACGGTTTTCGGGAAAGGATACAACATGAAAAAGACCGTCACGCTCTTCCTCGCCGCAGTCATTGCGACGGCTTTGCTTTCGGGATGCTCCGCCCCGAAGATCACCGACGGAGCGATCGTTTCCGCCGACGAAGTCAGATATCTGAACGCGCGCCCGTATTCCGACGGCTTGGCGGCGGTCAAAACCGAAAACGGATGGGGTTTTGTCGATGAAAACGGGGATTTTGCCATCGAACCCGCGTTTGAAGCCGTCGGCTCGTTTTCCGAAGGGCTTTGCGCCGCGATAACCGAAGCGGGCGAACAATGGGGATATATCGATAAAAGCGGAAAGGTCGTTGTCGAAGGACAGTACACCGCCGCCGCCGAGTTTTCCGACGGATTCGCTCTCGTAAAGAGAGGAAACTATTACGAATATACGGACAAAGAAGGAAATATTCTGAAAGTCACCGTACCCGAAAAGACCGCCGAGGACGGAACAAGGACGGAAGCGCAGACTTTGACGTCTTTTTCCGACGCAAGCTCCTTTTCCGAAGGGATCGCACGGGTCGAGATCGGGGATATGAGCGCATATATAAATACCGACGGAGAGATCATCGCCGAGGGCTTTCTGACGTCCAACCCTTTCTCGGAAGGATTGTGTTCGGTCAACTTCACGGTCGAAAAGGAGGACCTGAACGGTTTTATCGACAAAGAGGGCAAGACCGTTATCGAACCGAAATATCTTGACGCGGGGAACTTTTCCGAAGGACTCGCTCCGTTCAAGGCGAAAATATCGGACGGAACCGTTTCGTCTTCGGGCGTCTCGACCGGCGCGGTCTACGCCTGGGGATATCTGAACGCGGAAGGCGCGGAAGTCATCGTGGCGTCTTATGACAACGTTTACGGGTTCAAAAACGGGCTCTCCCGCGTCTCGGAGAACATCGCGGCATCGGTATACGCATATTCGTTCATCAACAGTGACGGCAAAACGGTCACGGACGGAACTTACACTTTCGCATACGACATGACCGAGGACGGTCTCGCGCGCGTCGCAAAAACGGAGGATAAACAGACCGTATGGGGGTTCATCGATAAAAACGGAGCGGAAGCCGTCGTTCCGAAATATGACAACGCAAAAGATTTCTCCGAGGGATACGCCCCCGTTTGCATCGGGGACAAATGGGGAATAATCGATAAGAGCGGAAAACTTGTCGTCGAAACAAAATTCGATGATATAGAAGCTGCCTCCGACGGGCATTTTCTCGTCAGATACGGAGACAGATACGGCTTTCTGAAAATAGAATAAGACCCGGTTCGGCAGCCGCCTCGGAAGGCGGTGCCCTTTCGAGGCGGCGCCGACGAGCCGGATAAACGGAAAGAAGACAGCCGAAGAGTGAAAAAAAAGACGCGATTTCAACGAAAAAAGTACAAATAGAGAAAGCGTGATTGTTTATATTGCGCTTTTTTCTTTTTATGCTTTGTGCATTTTATACGAAGAATTTTACGAAAGTTTATTTTCTCTTGCAAATTCAATGTTTTTGTATTATAATTGTAGTGTGGGTAAAACCCGAAACAGATATTTTCGCCGCGCGTCTCATGAGGGGCGTGACGAAGGTGCAAAAATTTTTCAGCAGCACAGAAGGAGGAAACAAATGAAAAAAAGAGTTCTGTCTGCAATTCTTGCGGTAGCCGTTCTGGTTTCCGTTATTCTTTCCGTATCTCTTCCGGCTTTCGCCGAAAGACAGATCATCATCGATGAAGTGGGAACCGCTATGTCGATGGCCGAGATGCAGAAATACGTTAGAGAGTTCATAACGGTCGCAACGGGGCAGGTAAAGCGCGACGACTACCAGAAGATGCCCGAAGGAATGCAGACCAAAGATCCCGCAACCGTCAAGCTTGAGGAACAGCTTGCGCAAGCGACGGCAATGTTCAAATCTTGGAAGACCGTGACCGAGGAAGAAGCAGAGGCTTTTCTTCTCGAACTCTTCGGCGGCTGGGACAGCGAGAAGTTCACATTCGTTGACATAAACAAGCCCTACGGAGATTTCCAGGACGCGCTTCTGCTCAGATACAAAGCGCTGGATCAAATTCTTTATAAGGACGAGACGAGAGGCTTCTCCAATCTTGTTCGAGAAGAGTATACCATCGACTCGTGGGAAGTTATCGCGGACTTCATGAGAAAACTCGATATCGATTATTTCACGGTTTCGGCAGCGCATCCTTATACGGGCCTTGCGGAAGCGACCCGCTCGGAAGTATACTACATTCTTCAGGATTACTTCAAGATCGTTGACTCGCTCGTTAAGATAGACGGGGACGAGGAAGCGCTTGAGATCAACAGACTGAAAGGTTATCTTTTTGACACGTTAAACATGGAAAAGCTGACCGGCATTTCGTTTGACTTATATCTGAACAGAGGCGACTCGGACGACACATCCGAACTCGCGCAGACCGTCAGAGAGCGTCTGCATCTCGGAGACAAAGCCGCGGCAAGAAAGGCGTTGGAGGATTGGATATCGGGAGCGAAAGCAACGTTTGAAGATCCGAACGCAACGGTTGAAGATATCGAAAAGTATATAACGACCGATCTTCTTATGACCGACTCAAACGGAGCACTTGTTGCATGCCCCTTCACGCCGGAAGAACTTGAAGAACAGGGCTACGAGCTTTTCGGTACTACATATTATAAAAAGTCTCAAATGAAAGAAGACGGCAAGCCCGTATTCGATGACGAAGGCAAGCCGGTTTACGAATACAAAGCGACGACATATCATTACGATTATACGTATCTTCGTAATAATACAATTCAAAGCTACATAGATACGCTTTTCGTTCACTCGAATTTCAGAGATTATAAGAACTATCTTTATTTTCTGATGGAGAATGAAAACCACGACGGCGGAGCATACGATGAAGATGCGTGGAACACTTATACCGCGGCATTCTCGACGGGTGATTCGCTCCTCGGGACTCCGGAAGCAAAAGAAACCGATTTCTATGCGGCGCTTGAAACGATCATGGAAGCGAACGAAACCTTCAAACAGGTTCCGTATCTCGTAAAGGCTTACGAATCGTACGGCAATTCCATCATCAAGTTTTACAAAGAGAACTATATAACAGATGCGTCGAGTTACGAGGAATCTTTTGACAACGACGAGCTTCTGAACTCCGACGTTTTCGATATCGACGCTCTGCGCGCGTTCAGAAGGGTGCTTATTCTTTATAATGACGCGATGGCTAAACTTGCCGAGCTCAAAGCCGAAGGCAAACAGGACACTTCCGACTTCAAGTTCTGGGAAGAGATAGCAAAAGCGAGGATTATCGACCTCGTCGCGGCAAAAGGATCGATGCCCTACTCCTTGTCCGGCAATAATGAGGCCGAGGATGACGGAATGCTCAAATTCTTCCGCAACGACGCCCAGATAGTCGATGTCGCAAGAGCGGTCGCGGAAAAAGCGAGAGCGTACTACAACGACATCATCTCCGATGTGACGGGCGATTCGGGAACCGACAAGTATCCCTTCACCGAGGACGACGCCGTTACGTTCGGAGAAGATATAACGCAGCTTGAAAGACTTCTCCTGAAAATCGACAATTATGAGAAGAATATCGAAGAGGGCAACTATGACTCGATCGAAGAGGCTGATGCGGCAGCGACCAAGGACGAAGATCTCCTGAATGCGCTTAACAACCTCTTCTTCGATATGACCAACATGCAACTTGAGTATTATTACGAATAAAGAAGGAGGCAATTTGATCATGAAAAACAGAATTATTTCGGCAATCTTGGCGCTTTGCCTCTGCGCTTCACTCGTTGCGGTCTTCACTTTTGCGTCTTCCGCGGAAGGCACGACCGGAAAAGATGTTGCGACTCTGAGAAAAGAAGTCCAGAACTTCATAACAACCGCAACCAAATTAAAGGCGAGAGACGATTATCAGAACATGCCGGAAGGTATGCAAACGAAAGCAGAAGCGACCGTCAAACTCGAAGAACTCGTCGCAGAGGCGACGGCGCTTTTCAAGCAGGGATCTTCGGCGGCGGTTGAAGACCTTGAAGCTTTCCTTTTCAAAGTTTTCGGCGATTGGGATCCCGAACAGATGGATTATTCGGATCCCGAAAAGACATATCGCGAATTTCAGAACGCGCTGTTTCTCAGAACGCAGGCTATCAACGAGGAGGTCGCTTTCGGAGAAAAGGGATATATGAAGATATCCCGCAGAGATTACACGATCGAAAGCTGGAGAGCCCTTGCAGCAGCCGCGGCCGAAATTGCGGCTATCTGCTATTCGTCCACCGGTAATCCGAGGATCCTTACGATCACGCGTTCCGAGATGTGGAAGGCTCTGCAGGATTACTACGCGGCTTATGATGCGCTCGTTCAATTCGAAGGAGACAAAGAAATCAACAATCTCAAAGGTCTGCTTTATCGCAACCTTGAAACGAACGAGACGGTCGATATCGTAAATCTTGTTTACATTCCGCCTTTCGAATGGAAACTGGAAGAACTTATAAACGCATCCCAGGAGAATCCGAATTCTGAAGCGACTCTTGCCTACAAAGCATGGGTTGAGGGTGCGTACGCAGCATATAATGACCCCGATGCAACAGCGGAAGAAATGAGAAAATACGTTGACGACAATTACTATCTCGGAGGAGAATACGACAAGACCGCATATCCCGACAAAGAAGACCTTTCTCCCTATGTTGTTGAATCTCCGGATGAGCTGTCCGATGAGGCTTTCAAGGAAAAATACGGCGAAAAAGCAACAAGGTACATGAAGCTTCTCAACATCAGAGACAGCGCAATCGAGACCTTCAGAGCTTCGCTGTTTGTCGGAGAGACTTTCAAAAAAGCGGCAAGACTTATTGTCTTCTCGGTATCGTACGATAAAGAACTCGGATATTACGATCAGGCAGACTATACCGCTTTTGAAAACTATGTAAACGATTTCTTCATTGCAGCGAACGATTACAGGACGACCGACGTATACCTCCGCGATGCTTACGAAAAGATTGTTGCGGCGCGCGACGAGCTCATGACCAAGAAGTTGGATATCAATGTTTACGAAGTTGTTTACAACAAGGTTATGGAATACTATAACAGCGCGATCAAGAATTACAGAGAGCTCTTTGAGTCCCACACCGTTAAAAAACTCGAAGCGGCGATCGTAAAGTTCGAGGAGGCGAGAGCCGAGTACGAGAATTACGCGAATGCGGGCGGAACCGATCCCGAAAAACTTGACACGCTTTATCAGAACCTGATCAGCGCGACCTACTATTTGCAGCAGGCGCGTTCCGAGATCAGAGTTTTTGAGCCCGGCGAAGACCCGAACCAGGCCACGGGATCGGGATCTACGACTCTCACAAACGTAACGCTCGACGGAGTTTACAACGCGGCGAAGATCCTTCTTAACGATATGACCGAATTCAACAACTACATGACAGACGCAATGGATGAAGACGGCGCATATCCGTACACGGAAGACTCTCTCAGCGGCTTCTTTGAAAAACTCGCGGCATTGCAGGAACTCGTTGATCTTTACGAACAGGAAGAAGAAAACGAGCAGCAGCACACAATGGCGAAGAGTGATTTCCTCGCTTTGATGCTCGATGCGATCCAGATTCAGATCGAACTTGTCAATGTCAGAACTTCCGACGACTGATCATACGCCAAAATAACGATAAATCATGTTTTCCCCCGCTCATCCGAGCGGGGGAAAATTTTTTCGGAGAGCCTCGGATCTCGGATATATACAGATAAAACAAAAAAGCGCATATATGCCCGAACGATGTGAAAATAGGTCCGGAATGCGAATTTTTAGGGGAATAAATATTGACAAAACGGTGTCGCAATGGTATAATAGATGCAAGTGGGTGGGAATTAAACAATACATTCCACGATTTAATTTAAGCACAGGGGGTCCGTTTAATGACTTCGTCGGCAAAAGGCTCTTCCCGGATAGCAAAAGAACTTCTTTTCGGGATAGCTGACATCGTGCTGATAAATCTGGCATGGATATTCTCGTATATGTTGATATACGATGATTTTTCTCTTTATCAGGCGTTCAATTTCATAGGAGACGAAAAAAGTCGGATAATTTTTATCGCGGTATTTACGGTCGTTTCGGTTTTGATTCACTTTTCGTTCGGTCTGTATCGCAGTATCTGGCAGTTTGCGGGAATGTGGGAACTTTTACGCGCCGTCGGAGCGGGTTTTATCGACACGGGGCTTTTTCTTCTTCTTATAGGGCTTTCATTCAACAGAAAGGTCGCGGCGAAACCTGCGTATTTCATCTTTCTGTTTTTCCTTATAACGTTCGTCCTTCTCGTTTCGAGATTTTCTTACAGAGCGCTTCGGACTGTTCGTGAACATTGGCAGATGCGCGGAGTCAAACAGGTTCGCATTATGATTATCGGAGCGGGTTCGGCTTCCGAGACCGTTATCCGAGAAATGAAGGAGAAAAAATCGGTTCGCAATTTTATACCCGTTTGCATCATTGACGATGACCGCTCAAAGATCGGAACGACGCTGCATTCGGTGCCGGTTGTCGGAAACAGAGACACGATCATCGAAAACGCGCAGAAACGCAGGATAGACGAGATATGGCTCTCCATCCCTTCCGCGCCGAAAGCGGAACAGGCGAAAATTCTGGATATATGCAAACAGACGAGTTGCTTTCTGAAACTCATTCCGGGGCTTGACAGCATTTTGAAAGGCTCGGTACATATCGACAATCTCAGAAAAGTCGAGGTCGAAGACCTTCTCGGAAGAGAACCGGTCAAGTTCGACATGGAAAATGTTTCGGCTTACATAAAGGACAAAGTCGTTCTTGTTACCGGCGGCGGGGGCTCTATCGGAAGCGAACTGTGCCGACAGATCGCGGGCTATTTGCCGAAACAACTTATCGTTTTCGATGTTTACGAGAACAACGCATACGATATACGAAACGAACTCCGTAAAAAATACCCCGCGCTTGATCTCGTGACGCTGATCGGCTCGGTGAGAGATCACAAGAGAGTCGAAGCCGTGTTTGAACTTTACAGACCGCAGATCGTTTTCCACGCGGCGGCGCATAAGCATGTTCCGCTTATGGAGGACAGTCCGAACGAAGCGATCAAGAACAATGTGTTCGGAACATTCAAAACAGCAAAAGCGGCGGATATGTACGGAGCGGAAAAGTTTGTTCTGATCTCGACAGACAAAGCGGTCAACCCGACAAATATCATGGGAGCGTCAAAACGTCTCTGCGAAATGGTCGTGCAATATTTCAACGACCGCTCCGCGACCGAATATGTTGCGGTCAGATTCGGAAATGTTCTCGGCAGCAACGGAAGCGTCATCCCGCTTTTCAAAAAGCAGATCGCGGACGGCGGTCCCGTGACCGTGACGGACAGGCGCATCATCAGATATTTCATGACGATACCGGAAGCCGTGTCTCTCGTTCTCGAAGCGGGAACATACGCGAAGGGCGGCGAGATATTCGTCCTCGATATGGGAAAGCCCGTCAAGATCCTCGATCTTGCCGAAAATCTTATCCGTCTTTCGGGATATACTCCGTATAAAGATATAGATATCGAGTTTACGGGTCTGCGTCCCGGCGAAAAACTTTACGAAGAACTGCTGATAGATACCGCCAACCTGAAAAAAACGGCGAACAATCTGATCTATGTTGACGATCCGCCTCCGCTTGCGCCTGATTTCAGAGAAAAGATAGATCATCTTTACAACGTCATGCTTGACGACTCGGTTGATATACGCGCGCTGATGAAGGAACTCGTTCCGACATACATATCTCCCGAAGAAAGCCGATTGAGATACGAAAAGGATCATTGCGTATTTTCATGTCCGGACGGAGAAAAGATCGCAACGTCATAATGAGTTTTAATTAAAATTGAATAAGACAAAAAGGAAGACGCTCCGCAGAACGGAGCGTCTTCCTTTTTGAGAGAATTTTGGAAACCTGTCGGATTTCAGGAGCTTTTTATGACCTTTTCATCGGAAAAATCTTAATAATGCACCGTGCGGCTGTTTCCGGTAAAACTCTGATAAGTATTATACCTATACGCATAGACCGTATACGAGATCCTGTAATCATAGCCGGAAATTATCTTTGTCGAATCCGAGCATACGATGGACGCCTCTCCCTCATAATCTGAAACGAGTGTCGTGTTGTTGTCGACGGTCTTCCATTTCCCGGACTCGTATCGCTGGATATAAAGGAAAAATCTCAGACTCGTGACCGTATCCGCCAGCCCCGTCGCATAACCTTCTCCCGTTACTGTTCCGCCGGAAGACAGTGTGATTGTAGCATAGTGCGAGGTAAGATAGACGACCCTTTCGCGCGAAAGTTCGCCCTGAACAAAAGACAGCTCATACGCCAGACGCTGTTCGGGATCGTCGAGATCCGGAACGGAGGAAGTCTCCTCCGCAAATGCCCCGAAAACGGGAACGGCGAACATTGACGCGCAAACAACGGCGGCAAGAAAAACAGAAATGATTTTTTTCATGGTTGATTCCTTTCTTTATTTATATAGTTCTTTTATCATATCAAATACCTGTTCGTGAGACGCATAATCGTAGAAGAACGCTATCTTATAACTGTACTCGGAATCCGCCCACATATATATGCGAACATTCTCGAACCAACTCACGACTATATCGTCGTTTATCGGAACTTTTTTCTCAACATCAAGCACAGTTGTAACTCTGTTCGACGTCGGAGAATATATCTCGAACAGGGCAATTTTTTTCCCCTCATCATTTCCGACATACACGCGAAAACTAAATTCCTCCTCCGACAATGAACAATCTTTCCACGAGAGTATCTTCAATCCCTTCGGAAGATCAAACGGAAACTCGATCGGCAAGGTTTCCGGAGGATATGTGACAGGCTCAACCGGAACGAGGTCTTCCGTTTGGTCAAGAACCTTTTTTTCCTCGACCGCCCTGTCGCTCAACGCATTCTCCGCGATCTTTTCGAGAGTTTTCTGCGGGATCCCTTCGTCTGCTGTCAATTTCAGTTCATAAATTCCCGTATTCCATAAAAATACGTTCTTTCCTTCATATTTATAATAAAGTATTTCTTTTCCTTCCACGGCAAGTTCTCGGTCGATGATATCCGCTCCGTCGGGAACGGCAAGGGAACCCTTTCCGAGTTTTTTCTGCTCGTAAACAAACGTATTATCTCCGTCCGTATATGTTTGCGAGAGGAAAACATCTGTGCGCTCCTCCGAGATAAGTTCAAAGCCGGCGGGAACGTAACGAAGTTCGTAATATTCTTCGATCTTCGGATCAAGCCACGCATCCTTCTCCTTTTCGGAAGGAAAAATACGCGTTATACTTCCGAAAGTATCGGAGAAAAAACTGAACAGCGGCTCGCGGATAGCCTTGACAGACAGCGGCAGAACTATCACAATCAAAAACACGAGAACAGCAATCAGTATCCTCTTGGGAACGGCATAAAAGATCGCAAAATAATTCTTTTTCCCGAAAAGTTTTTTCATCCGCTCGCGGTGACGTTCGGAAAACTCGACCTTTTCATCCGAAAGCGGATACAAAGCCGAAAAATCATCGAACAGATCCTCCGCAACCTTTTTCAAAAGTTCTTTATCCGACATCTGCGCCGTCCTTCTTTATTGAGTCAAGAATAATGCCTTTGACTCTTGACGCCCTTTTTCTTGCGGCGGATTCGGATATATTGAGCAAAACACCTATCTGACCGTAAGCCAATTCGCTCAGATAATGAAGCATAAAAGGCTTGGAAAGATCTTCGGGAAGTTTTCGTACCCGCGCAAGAATATCTTCGTAACTCATTTTTTTCATCACGGTGTCGTCCGGAAGATCGCCGCTGTCCGCAAGATCTTCGATGTCGTCCGCACAGACCGTGTTGATGTTTTCAACGTTGCTCTTTCTCTGCATGTCGCTGCAAACGCTGTGTACCGTTATAAAAAGATAATTCCTGACCGCCTTCGATTCCGGCTCGTCCGGTACGGGCAAAGCCTTTATAATCCGGCAAAAAGATTCGTGAAGCGCATCTTCCGCGTCCTCTTTTGACGTTTTCAGCAGATCCAGTGCATATTTGAACATCTTCTCGCCGTACATTGTATATATTTTAGCAAACGTCGCGCGATCTTCCTCGGATTCGATCGCCGCGAGATAAATACCGAGCATATTTTCTTCCTTCCCGTAACTTTTACATCTTGACATAAATTATACCACACAATGAAACATTTTTCAAGGTTTTTTTAAATCTTTTTGCCCATAAAAAGATTTAATAAAAAGTTCCTCGGTTTTTATGTCACATTTTTCGTTTTGAAACGTTGTACAGGAAAAAAATCCCGTTTTTCGCGTCTGTGGAAACTTTTTCCGTCTTTTTCCGTCTTTTTCCGTCACATTTTCGTTTTTGGAACGTTATTATAAACAGAGTGGTAAAAATACGCTTTCCGCGAGGGAAAAAAACTGCTTATCGGGGACGACCTACACGAACGGCGACGAAGTGATATGTACCTCTCTTCGCTTGACAAAACCAAAACCGTAGAGTATAATATTGATGACATTGATAGGACAATTTGTTATTACTGAAAATAGAATAGACAACTGCCGCAAACGCAGAACAAAACATTCGTTTATTCATACGACAACGAGGTGTTAGTAAAGCATTAGCACAAAAAATCATAAATACGGGATATTCTGTCGCCCAAGGCGGAGGAAAGGTGCTTTACTTTACAAAAGAAGGTGGTTGTTGTACTGACTTCGGCTGGGCAGGTTGTTACTGCTTATTCAAGCGCATATTTTGATGAAGCTATGCAGGCTATTGTAAGTTTATTTTACAAGTAACAGGGAGGTAATTTATGCTTGAAATCATAAAAGAGGTCATTGTTACATGGGATCCCATCGGATTGATGGAATTTGCTCCTTCGGACGAATACGACGATGAGTGCCGTATGATTCTTGATGAATTTTCAAAAAATAAAGAACCGTTAGGAACGATAATCTATAAAGTATTCAAAGATAATTTCGGTGATACATTTCAAGCTGATTTGGAAAATTGTCTGGAAGTAGCTACAAAAATTGAAAGCAGAATAAGTAAGAGTTGAAATAGGTATCATACCAGATCCATTCTCTTTTTCGGCAAATAAACTTCCGGAAAAATGTCCCTGAGGGGGACAACCCCTCAAGGTACATAAAAGAACCCAGCCGAGTCCGGACTCTACTATCTGCAATCAAGATATTACGATCCCGTAACGGGCAGATTTTCGAATGCGGATGACTTCGCTTTTCTCGGATCAGCAGGAACACCTTCTGCATATAACCTATTTTCATATTGCGAAAACAATCACGTAAATAAAGTTGATATATATATTGTATTTTAAGAGAAAGGTCAAGTGTAAACCATGAAAATCAGGAAAAAAACCAACAAAAACCTACACAGCATAAAATCTTTTGAAATAACAGAAGATCGTATATACGGGGCAACGGGAAAAAGGATAATAGAACTCGATTTTGATCTCAATCGACTTTCGGAGATCAACGGTCTGAACTATGTATACAAGATTCTCTTGTCTCCCGATAATAAACGCCTTCTCTGCGTATCGGTAGAAAATGCATTTTATATTTTCGACATTGAAACCAAAATTCTTAAAAAAACCGTGATCCGCAAAGAATATGATCAAAACCTCGAAGGGAACGGCTGTTGGTCTTTCGACGGGAAATCTGTTTTAATTCCAATTCAATCGAGGATCTTTAGATCTACAATAAGAATTTATTCTGTTGAAGAAAACACATATACCGACCTGTTTGTAAACAAGTGGTTGATATGGTCAATAACGCCGGTAAAAACAGAGAACAAGTATTTGCTCCGTGTGACGATCAAGAATAAAAATATAAATAAAGATGCCCTTGTTTGGTTCGACGGAAAGTCCGACACCGCAGAGATATATGAGATAAAAAAGGATTATTTATCAATCAACCGAGTGGAAGTAAATGAGACAGAAAAGACGATAACGCTCTTTTCCGACAACGGTACGTTTGTCTGCGATTATACGGGGAATATCTTAAAAGAGATAGAGATCGAACACCAGACTCGGAAGTTCTCTGTTTCGGACCTTATAAATGTTGACACCGAAAAGGACGAATTTCGCGGGCTGAAAAGTTTCTTTGAGGAAACTAAATCATTCACTTTTGACGTAGAAGAACAGGCGAGAACCATGTTCGACGATGAGGAAGATCAACTTCTTTTGACAGGCACAGACTGCCGTCTTACCGTTTGCGATAAAAACGACCCCTCGATCCGAGCGGAATTCCCTGTCGAGTTCGGCGTACGAAAAATCGGAAAAATTGGGAAGAACGAGTTCATAATCGAAACAATAAGCAGTGTGTTTATATGCAGTGTGGAAAGATAATGCCACATAACGGGTTATTTCCGTGACTGTCGCCACGTAGATATCGTATCAAAAAAGGAGACACTGTTCTTTATAAATAAAATTGGATGATGTACAAGAAGATGAGGGACAAAATGTTTGATAAGGTAAAAACAGTAATTGACGAGTGGGACCCCATTGAATTATTAAGTATCCATTGTCCGCCTGATGAGTATGATGAGCTTAGTATGGAATTGTCGCAAATATTGATTTGCAATGTGGATATCGAATTATTAGGGAAGGAGATATATAATCTATTTGCTCAGGCATTTGGAATATCAATATTTGACAAAAGCATGGATGAGTGTAAAATAATTGCTCAAAAAATTATGAATGAAATAAATATATAGCATTACTATTCCAATATTGCCATATAAATCCGTTGAGAAAATGTAAACTAAAGGTTTCAGGAACATTCCTGACAAGTTTTGCCTTTGTGGTATCACAACGGCGATGCTTGCCGGCACATTGAACTCTTTTCGGTATGTACCCGCCGAAAAACACCGTTTCGGAGGGAGAAATCTCTCCGGGGTATGGCAAAATAAGGGGAACGAGGTCTTTGCACGGGTTGTTTTGTCATATGCCGGAAAAGCTAAATATATTATGTTTTTATTACAGCAGAGGCATATGCCGATATGCGAACGACTTTTGATAGAATTGAAATGGCAACTGTTGCAAACGCAGAGTAAAAATCATTCGGCATTTCGTTAAACAGAAAGGTACTTACATGGGCAAACCGTTATTATTTTATTTAATTGACGAACATACCGACGATATTAAATACTGTGAACAAAAAGGAATGGTTCCCTGCAAATTTGCAGATAAAGAATTGGACGGAAAACCATATAAAAGCGCAATTCAGTATATTTACAAAGGGTATATATATGATGTTTTGTCAAGCGGTCAATGCTACTCAGGTTATATGCTGACACTGATGCGATTGCCTCAACCCTCATATGAGCAATTACTGAATGTACTGTTAAACTCCAAGCATTATGAAGAACGGGTCGGAGCAACAGGCGTGATCTTAAAACATTATCCGAAAGAGTTCGAACGGTCTCTGACATCAATAATCAATGCCGGAACGGAACAATCGGAAAACAAGAAAGGTATAAAAAGAATGGCGCAGTGCGTTTATAATATTATAAACGATTCCTGCTACGTCAAGCAATTTGAAAGCATCACGAACCTTTGCAAAGGAATCGAATTACTGTTAAACTAAGCAAAACCGATCGACAAAACACCATTTCTACAAGCAGCTAATCGCAAAAAACGGCCCCGGAGGGAGAAATCTCTCCGGGGTGTGGCAAAATAAGGGGAACGAGGTCTTTGTACGGGTTGTTTTGTCATATGTCGGAAAAGCTAAATATATTTATGTTTTTATTACAGCAGAGGCATATATCGATACGCGAAAGACTTTTGATAGAATTGAAATGGCAACTGCCGCAAACGCAGAAATAAATCATTCGGCATTTCGTTAAACAGAAAGGCGTATGTGCATGGGCAGACCGTATTCTTTTATGGATCAAGCCACGCTTTATATGACTGCGCAGGAGGTTCAAAATGAAGACAAAAACGTATATCGGCATTTTAACCGTTCTTTTATCATCACTTTTTCTTGTATCGTGTTCAGGATCTTTCTTTGTCCCGATATTTTTCACACATGACGAAGACCAACCTGATTTTAACACCGACTCGACAGATAAGACTGCAAAACTCTTCGAGATGATACGGGACAAGGATGAAGACGGTTTTAAAAATATGTTTTCAGAGTCAACGTCTGAAAATGTCAAAGACTTCGATTCTCAGGTCAAAAAACTTTTCGACTACATAGAGGGCGATGTTATCGACGCGTCCGTGCAACCCATGAACGAAGAAGCCGGCAAAGCTGTTGATGAATATACTCAAGACAGATATTATTCCTGCATTATGACGACATCAAAAGCAAAATATATGGTTGAGTTCGGCGAGCGCAGTATAGATACAGCAAACCCCAAAAACATCGGTTTTTATTCATTTTATATTTATCCCGAAGAGCAAAAAAATCCGGTATTTGAAGATGATCCGGACGGATTCTACTGCCCCGGGATACATATCGCGAAAGAAGATTGATCTTTCCCGCCAGAAAGTTCCGAAAGCAATAACCCGGCGAATTTCCGACGATATGTAAACCGCATATGATTATACGATAGATAATATAGAAAAAGACTTTGCCAAAGTTAGCAGTACAGATAAGTTTTGTTATCTAATTTACTTGTTATCAAAAGATTATTCAGTCAAAAACACTTTGCTTTTATGCGATTTCTTAATGTATACAGACACTTTTTTTTATGACATCCATCCCGTAATACAGATGTTTATTTGTCGTGCATTAGAATTGTTTCCAAAGGATCCAACTCTTTTGGAATGGGTTGTTTCCACTTATGGAAATCATCCGGATTCACCATTTGAAGAAGCGGAGATGATTACCTTTAAGGAACGGCTAAATAAACTAATTTAGTTATCCACAATGTCGGCAAGCCTCGCCTTTTGGTGACAAAAGGTAATTTGTTGGGATAGTCCCAAACTCTTAAAGGTTCAGGAATATTCCTGGCAAGCGCCGTGTTATCACAACGGCGATGCTTGCCGTCACATTGAACTCTTTTCGGTATGTAATCGCCCGAAAGAAGCAGCCCCGAAGGGAAAAATCTTTTATTTTACGAATAACAGGAGCAAAAATCTATGTTTGAAATCATTAAAGAGGTCATTGTTAAATGGGATCCAATCGGATTGATGGAATTTGCTCCTTCGGACGAATACGACGATGAGTGCCGTATGA